>WNGM01000165.1_pt1 | contig 52117 bp, 41 predicted proteins | sample 5400571 | NCBI WGS metagenome assembly WNGM01 (sample SAMN13153378, study PRJNA577476) | soil metagenome | isolation source: 100 cm soil or saprolite under Garry oak tree replicate 2 | place: USA:California | collected 2016-06-15 | reverse complement strand
ACCCGATCGAGTTCCTGCATCGCGACAACCTGTCCAACATCTCACAGCGCGAGGTGGGGAACGACACGCTGTCGTTCAACGCGGCGCTGCGGCACGTGCTGCGCCAGGCCCCCGACGTGATCCTCATCGGCGAGATCCGCGACATGGAGACGCTCGACACGGCGCTCAAAGCGGCGGACACGGGCCACCTGGTATTCTCGACCCTGCACACGACCGATGCCACGCAGACCGTCAACCGCGTGATCTCGTTCTTCCCGCCACACCAGCACGACGAGGTGCGGCACCTCCTCTCGACGGCGCTGCAAGGGGTGATCTCCCTGCGGCTGGTGCCGCGCAAGGACGGCAAGGGCCGCATCCCGGCGGCGGAGATCCTGATCAACACGGCGGCGGTGCAGGAGAACATGCGGGACCTGACGAAGACGCTCAACATCCCCGACCTGATCGCGCAGGGCTCGGTCCAGTACGGCATGCAGAGCTTCGACCAATCGCTGTTCTACTGGTACCAGGAGGGGATGATCAGCTACGAGAGCGCGATCTTCTTCGCCACCAACCCGAGCGAGTTCGCGCTCAAGGTCTCCGGCGTCGAGTCCGGGGAGAGCCGGGCCTTCGGCGGCAGCACCGCCGCGGCCGGGCAGCGCGGCGACCTCGAACCCTGATGTTCAAGAAGGTGCTGATCGCGAACCGCGGGGAGATCGCCCTGCGGGTGATTCGCGCGTGCAAGGAGTTGGGGGTCGAGACGGTCGCGGTCTATTCCGAGGCAGACCGCGACAGCCTGCACACGCGGTTCGCTGACGACGATGTGTGCATCGGGCGCGCCCCGTCGCGCGACAGCTACCTCAACATCCCCCGCATCATCGCGGCGGCCGAGATCACGGGCGCCGACGCGATCCACCCGGGCTACGGCTTCCTCGCGGAGAACGCCGAGTTCGCCGATATCGTGCGCACGTCCAACATCACGTTCATCGGCCCCACCGGGGAGCAGATCCGCCAGATGGGGGACAAGGCCGCGGCCCGCAACCTGGCGCAACAGCTCACCGTGGCCACCGTGCCGGGCTCGCCCGGGCCGGTGGCGGATGCGGACGAGGGGCTCGCGACCGCGCAGCGGATCGGCTATCCGGTGATCATCAAGGCGTCGGCGGGCGGGGGCGGGAAGGGGATGCGCGTCGCGGCGGACGACGAGCAGTTCACGCAAGCCTTCGCGCTCGCCAAGCAGGAGGCGCTGGCGGCGTTCGGCTCGGACACGGTCTACATCGAGAAGTACCTCGCGCGGCCGCGCCACATCGAGATCCAGATCATGGGCGACACGCACGGGAAGCTGATGCACCTGTGCGAGCGGGATTGCTCGGTGCAGCGACGCCACCAGAAGCTCATCGAGGAGGCCCCGAGCCCTGCCGTGGACCAGACGCTGCGCCAGGACATCGGCGACGCGGCGGTGCGGCTCGCCGAGGCCATCGGCTACGTGGGCGCCGGCACGATCGAGTTCCTGCTCGACGAGGACGGCTCGTTCTATTTCATGGAGATGAACACCCGGATCCAGGTCGAGCATCCCGTCACGGAGATGACGACCAACTTCGATCTCGTGAAGGAGCAGATCCGCGTCGCGGCGGGGGAGCCGCTCTCGTTCGTGATGAATGGCCACCGGCTGCGTGGGCACGCGATCGAGTGCCGCGTCAACGCCGAGGACCCGGCGCGCAACTTCCAGCCGAGCCCCGGCACCGTCACCGCCTACCACCCGCCCGGCGGCCCGGGCGTGCGGGTCGATACCCATATCTACGCCGGCTACACGGTGCCGCCCTACTACGACTCGCTGCTCGCCAAGGTCATCGTGCACGGCAACAGCCGCGCCGAAGCGCTCGCCCGCATGCGCCAGGCGCTCGATTCGTTTATCATTGAAGGCGTGACCACGACCATCCCGTTCCTCAGTCGGGTCATGCGTCACCCCGACTTCATCGCCGGCCGCGTGGACACGAAGTTCCTCGAGCGCGAGCCCCAGCTGCTGCAGCCATCATGAAAATCGACGTGTTCTTCACCCCGCTCGGCGTGAACGTGGGCGACCTGACCGGCCGCGGCGTCGTCGTGATCGACGTGCTGCGGGCCACGACGACCGTGATCACGGCGCTCGCGAACGGAGCCAAGGCGGTGATCCCCGCCGCCACCTCGGAAGACGCGGTCCGCCTCGCCTCGAACCTCGAGAAGGACGGCGTGCTCCTCGCCGGCGAGCGCAAGAGCCTCAAGATCGAGGGGTTCGCCCTCGGCAACTCGCCGCGCGAGATGTCCGCGGCCGCCGTGGCGGGAAAGATCATCGTCCTCGCCACCGCGAACGGCACGCCGGCGCTGGTCGCGACGCAGGGAGGCGACCCGGTGCTCGTCGGCGCGCCTGCCAACTTCAAGGCGCTGGCCGCGCGGGCGCGGGCGGTCCTCGGGCAACGCGGCGACCTGGTGATCGTCTGTGCGGGACGGGAGCGACAGTTCGCGGTGGAAGACGCCTACACCGCCGGCCGGCTGATCAAGGCCGTGAAGAAGGGCGTGGGCAAGCTGGCGCTGAACGACGCCGCGACGGCCGCCGTCGCCCTCACCGACGCGTTCGCGAACTGGAAGGAGGCGCTCGAGGGCTCCGCGGCCGCGCGCCAACTCGCGGAGGTGGACTTGGCCGAGGACGTGCGCTTCGCGGCCAAGGCGGACCGGTTCACCGTCGTCCCCACCTACGCGGACCGCCGTATCACATGAAAGCGAAGGCGCGCCAGGAGCTGGTCGGGATCGGCGCCCTCGTCGTCGGGCTGTTCCTCGGACTCACCCTGCTCCGGCTTCCCATCACGGGCAGCTGGGGCGAGCAGATCGGATCGCGGCTGTGGCGGCTGCTCGGCGCCGGCGCCGTGCTGCTGCCCGTGCTCGGCGTCGGTTGGGCGCTCGCGGCGTTCGAACGGCTGGGCCGGCTCTCCGCCGGGCGGGCCGCGGCGCTGGGCGTGGGGCTGATCCTGCTGCTCCCCTACGGGATCGGGACCGTCACGGGGGCTGGCGGGGGGGGCGGGGGGGGCGCGAGCTTCCCGGCCGACTACGCCGCCTGGAGCCCCACGCAGCGGCTCGTCGGCGCGGTACCCGCGCTGCTCGCCCGGGGCGTGCACCAGGCAGTGGGCACGGCCGGGGGCGCGCTCGTCGGGCTGTTCGCGCTGTCCGCCCTCGGGATCCTGACGATCGGATGGCATCCGCTCGCGATGCTGAGAGCAGGGAGCAGGGAGCAGGGAGCAGCAAGACCGGCGCCGCCCAAAGCCAAACGTGCTGGGCCGGAACCCGCGGCACCCCGGAACGAACCGCTCCCTGCTCCCAGCTCCCTGCTCCCGAAGACACGGAAGCTCAAGACGCCGCCGTCAGTCCGACCGGCATTTGTACCGGAAGGCGTGCTGATCCCCCCGATCGAACTCTTGACGCCCGCGCCCCCCGAGGACGGCGACGCCGGGCTCGCGCAGATCGAGCAGATGGGGCAGAAGCTGATCGACACGCTGCTGACGTTCCGGGTGGAAGGCTCGATCGCCGGCCGCACGGTCGGGCCTGTGGTCACGCAGTACGAGGTGGCGCCGGGGCCGGGCGTGAAGGTGGGGCGGATCGCCGCGCTCGCCGACGACCTGGCGCTGGCGATGCGCGCGCCGTCGCTCCGCATCGTGGCGCCGATCCCGGGGAAGGCCGCGGTCGGCATCGAGGTGCCGAACCCCATACCCCGGATGGTGCACGTCCGCGAGCTGCTCGAAGGCGGGGAATATCACCGCGGCACCCGCGTGCTGCCGGTCGCGCTCGGCAAGAACCTCGAGGGCGACCCGGTGGTCGCGGACCTGGCGAAGATGCCGCACCTGCTGATCGCCGGCGTCACGGGCTCGGGCAAATCGGTGTGCATCAACACCATCATCACGAGCCTGCTCTACACCCATCCGCCCGAGAAGCTCAAGCTCCTGATGATCGACCCGAAGATGGTCGAGCTGTCCATGTACGCGGCGCTGCCGCACCTGGGGCTGGCGGTGGTGACGAACCACCACAAGGCCGCGAGCGTGCTCAAGTGGGCGGTGTGGGAGATGGAGCGACGCTACCGGCTGCTGCACGCGAACCACGCCCGCAACATCGGGGACTTCAATAAGAAGGTGGACGAGAAGAGGCCGCTCAAGGGGCCACGCGAGACCCTGGCCACGCAGGTGGGAATCCAGCGCGAGCTGCCGTTCGACGGCGAGTACGCGGGCGGCATCCTCCCCTACATCGTGCTGATCGTGGACGAGCTCGCCGACCTGATTCTCACGGTGCAGGGAGAGATCGAGACGCCGCTCGCGACCCTTGCCCAGAAGGCGCGCGCCATCGGGATCCATCTCGTGCTCGCGACGCAGCGCCCGTCGGTGAACGTCATCACCGGGCTCATCAAAGCGAATTTCCCCTGCCGGGTCGCATTCCGCGTGTCGGCCAAGGTGGACAGCCGCACGATTCTCGACCAGAACGGCGCCGAGACGCTGCTCGGCAACGGTGACATGTTGTTCCTGCCGCCGGGGAAGAGCGAGCTGCTGCGCGTGCAGGGCGCATTCATCTCCACCGAAGAGACGGAGCGCCTCATGGAGTGGTACAAGGCGCACGCGCGCGCCGCCGCAGTGCCCGCGGGATCGAGCATCGACGAGCAGGTGGCGGCGCTGGAAGAAGCGGAAAAGGCGGGGCAGGAGGGAGCCGGGAGCGGGGAGCAGGGAGCAGGAGAACGAGATTCCCTGTTCCGGCAAGCCGCCGAGGTGTGCATCCAGAATCAGATCGGCTCGACATCGCTGTTACAGCGGCGCATGAGCATCGGGTACGGCAGGGCGGCGAGGATCATCGATCAGCTCGAGCTGGCCGGCATCCTGGGGCCGGCGAACGGGAGCAAGCCAAGGGACGTGCTGGTGGGATTGGAGGACTTGGACGAGATTTGTGGGAGAGAATGAATGCGGAACGCGGAACCTCGAAACGCGGAAGTGCGAACGCGGAACGCGGAACAGCAGTGGGAGGTCGCTCGTTACGGCGATGCTCGGCTCTCTGTTCCGCGTTCCGACTTCCGCGTTCCGCGCTGAAAGGGCACCGGTCGCGGAGATTCGGTTACATAGCCCGTCGACGCTCCGTTAGCTTGCGGCTCGTGCGGAGCGGCGTCAGAAGCGACCCCGCGGCGTGGAAGGACGAGCGCCAGAAACGTGGGCTCGCGGCCGAGCAGCAAGCGATGCGCTACCTGCAGAGCCAGGGTTGGGTCATCGCGGCGCACCGCTTCCGAGTCGGGCACACGGAGATCGACTTGATCGCGCGCCGGGGGGACCTGGTGGCGTTCGTGGAGGTGAAGGCGCGCCGCGGGACGGCGTTCGGGAGCCCGCTCGAGGCGGTGACGGGGGCGAAGCGGCGGGAGCTGGTGAAGGCGGCGCGGGTGTGGGTGGACCGCTGCGGGCGGCCCGCGGACGTCTACCGCTTCGACTGCATCGCGATCGTGGACAGCAGGTTGGAACATCTGGCGGACGCGTTCCGGCCGGGATGGCGATAGTCCCGGCTTCGGTTTATATTCGGGTCTCTCACAAGGAGACTCCCAACCCATGTCGAGGATACTCATGGCGCCCGAGAAGGAAGTCCCGAGGCTCAGCGACGAGCGCAGGAAGGCCCTGAACCTCGCCATCACCCAGATCGAGAAGACGTGCGGCAAGGGCGCCATCATGCGGATGGGCGCCGACTCGCCGCAGGTCCGGGTGGAGGCGATCCCGACGGGCGCGATCAACCTCGACGCCGCAATCGGCGTGGGCGGCATTCCGCGCGGCCGGGTGACCGAGATCTTCGGCCCCGAGTCGAGCGGCAAGACCACGCTGGCGCTGCACGTGGTGGCGCATGCTCAGCGGCAGGGCGGGGCCGCCGCCTACATCGACGCCGAGCACGCGCTCGACGTCGAGTACGCGAAGAAGCTTGGCGTGGACGTGGACGACCTGCTCGTGTCGCAGCCCGACACCGGGGAGCAGGCGCTCGAGATCACGGAGATCCTGGTGCGCTCGGGCGGGGTGGACGTGGTCGTGGTGGACTCGGTGGCGGCGCTCGTCCCCAAGGCGGAAATCGAAGGCGAGATGGGCGACTCGCTCCCCGGCCTCCAGGCGCGGCTCATGAGCCAGGCGCTGCGCAAGCTCGCCGGGGCGATCAACCGCTCACGCACGGCGGTGGTCTTCATCAACCAGCTGCGCGAGAAGATCGGGATCCTGTTCGGCAATCCCGAGACCACGAGCGGCGGGCGCGCCCTCAAGTTCTACGCGTCGGTGCGGCTCGACGTGCGGCGCATCGGCCCCGTGAAGGAGCGCGACATCGTGATCGGCAACCACGTGCGTGTGAAGGTCGTGAAGAACAAGGTGGCGCCGCCGTTCCGCCAGGCGGAGTTCGACATCATGTTCGACGAGGGGATCAGCCACGAGTCGCTGCTCGTGGACATCGCCGCCGAGGCGGGGATCATCGAGAAGTCGGGCGCCTGGTACGCGTACGGCAAGGAGCGCATCGGCCAGGGCCGCGAGAACGCGAAGCTGTATCTCAAGGACCACGCCGACTTGGCCGCCGAAGTGGAAGCGCGGGTGAAGGAGCACCTCGGCATGAAGCCCGCCGCCGTGGCCGCCGACGAGGAGGCGCCCGCCCCCGAGGAGTAAAGTGTCCCCCTCCCCGACGCTCACGGGACTCGCCCCCGATCCGCGACAGCCGGGCTACCGGTTGGTCGAAGTGAATCGGGGGCGGTTTGCTTCCCTCCCCGCCGCCGCGCTCGACGCGCTGCGCCCGCCGCTGCAGCTGGGCGCCGAGCTGTCGCCCGCGGTGCTCGCCCGGCTCCGCGACCTGGCCGACGTCGAGGCGGCGCACCGCGCGGCGCTGCGCGCGCTGGCGCGCCGCGCCCACGCCCGGTACGACCTGCGCCGCCGCCTCGTCAAGAAGCAGCACCCGCCCCAGGCCGTCGACGCCGCGCTCGACCGGCTCGCGGCGCGCGGCTTGATCGACGACCGCCGCTTCGCCGAGCAGTACGCCACCCTGCGTGCGCCACGCGGTAAGGGGCCGGCGCGGCTCATTACGGACCTCCTGGCGCAGGGCGTGGACCGCACAGTCGCCGAGGACGCGGTGGGCCAGGCGCTCGAGGACGAGGGCATCGATCCCGCGATCGAGGCCCGCGCCGTCGCCGCGAAGCGGGCCCGCCAGCTCGGCGATCTCCCGGCACCCGCCCGCAGGCGGCGGCTGCTCGCGTTCCTGGCGCGACGGGGGTACGCGGGGGCGCAGCTGAAGGAGTTGGTGGAAGAGCTGTGCCGGTAAGGCCCTCGCAGGGATCTCGGTCCGGGGTTGGTTCCGTGAACCCCGCGGCATGACCGCGGGGTTAGCCGCGGCGAAGGCTGACTCGGCATCGGTGTTCTTGAACCCCGGGCCATGGGCCCGGGGTCGGTCTACCCATGCGAACCTCATGAGCAAACCGGGACATCGGAAGTTCGCGCTATTCGCGCACGTCACCTGGCACACCAGCCGGCGCGAGCGCCGTATCCGAGGAAGCGACGTGGAGACGGTGACGCAGGGAATCCGCGCGGCCGCCGCTCGATGCTCTGTCCACGTCCTCGCGCAAGCGATCATGGCTGATCACGTTCATGTCCTCGTTAGCTTCCGCCCCGACCGGCCGCTGATGCCCTTCATTCGAGATGCGAAGTCGGAATCGGCTCGTGAGGTGAACGCGGGGGGAGGGTGTCTCACGTGGGCCCGTGGCTACTACGCGGGCTCCTTGTCCCACAGCCACATACCAGCCGCGCGGAACTACATCGCGAGGCAGCGCCAACGGCACCCCGACTGCGTGCCGGTCTGAGTAGACCGACCCCGGGGCCATGCCCCGGGGTTACCGGGAATTCGAACCCCTTGGCTTGTCGCCTAAGTGTCGATTCACCTTTGAGTTGAGTTCCCGCCCGCACTATATTCCCCCCATGACCTCCGCCGCAATCCGCCGCTCGTTCCTCGAGTTCTTCACGGCGCGGGGACACCAGGAGGTGCCGAGCTCTGCCCTCGTCCCGGCGGACGACCCCACCCTGCTGTTCACCAACGCCGGGATGGTCCAATTCAAGCGCATCTTCCAGGGCCTGCAGCTCCGGCCCGCCAAGTTCGCCGTAACCTGCCAGAAGTGCGTTCGGGCGGGTGGGAAGCACAACGACTTGGAGCAGGTGGGTCACACGGCTCGCCATCACACGTTCTTCGAAATGCTCGGCAACTTCCGGTTCGGATACGCAAGCGATGACGACCGTGATGATTACAAGAAGGTTGCGATTGAGCAGGCATGGGAATGGGTAACGCAGCAGGCCTGGCTCGGGATCTCGCCCGAGCGGATCTATATCACCGTCCACCATACCGACGATGAAGCGCGCAAACTCTGGCAGGAATTCGTCCCGGACAAGCGGATCTATGGCCTCGGCGACCACGACAATTTCTGGCAGATGGCCGACACAGGTCCCGCGGGCCCGAATACAGAGATCTACGTCGATTTGAGAGGCATTGGCGACTGGAAGAAGGGCAAGGCCGACCTCACGCTCGAGGAGTTCGTCGCGCTGCAGGAAACCGGCGCGCTGCTCGAGATCTGGAACCTTGTCTTCATGCAGTATGACCTGCAAGCGGACGGGTCCCGCTCCCTGCTCCCGGCTCCCTCCGTGGACACCGGTGCCGGGCTGGAGCGCATCGCGGCCGTGATGCAGAACGTCGCCTCGAACTTCGACACTGACCTGTTCACGCCGATCATCGCGCGGGCGGTCGAGGTCGTGGGGAAGAACTACGACCGGGGTCCGGGAGGGGCGCCCTACCGGGTGCTTGCCGACCACGCGCGGGCCGTGGCGTTCCTGCTCGCCGACGGCGTCTATCCCGCGAACGACGGCCGGGGCTACGTGTTGCGGCGCATCCTGCGGCGGGGGGTGCGCCACGCTTGGCTGCTGGGCCGGCGCGAGCCGACGCTGGTGCACCTGGTGCACTCGGTGGCGGGCCTGATGGGGAGCGTGTACCCGGAGCTGGTGAAGCAGCGCGCCCATCTCGAGAGTGTGACGCGCGCCGAAGAGGAGCGCTTCTTCGACACGATCGAGGGCGGGCTCGCGCGGCTCGACGAGCTGCAGAACGTGAAGGTGATCGCGGGCGCGGACGCCTTCAAGCTGTACGACACCTACGGCTTCCCGATCGACTTGACGCAGCTCATCGCCGCCGAGCGCGGCCAGACGGTGGACGTGGCCGGGTTCGAGCGCGAGCTCGGCAAGCAGCGCACCCGGTCACAGGAGTCGCTGGAGCGGACCAAAGCGCGGGCCAGAGGCGCTCCGGCGGTGCACGTGAAGCGGCCGGGCGAGTGGCGCAGCGTGAAGCCCCGGGGCAAGCAGAAATGGGTGGGCTACGACACGACGCGGGCCGAGACCGACGTGCTCAAGTTCCGGCAGGCGGATGACCGGGTCGAGGTCGTGCTCGAGGAGAACCCGTTCTACGTCGAGTCGGGCGGGCAGGTCAGCGACACGGGAAGAGTGAAGGGGGAAGGCTGGGACCTCGAAGTCTCCGACGTCGAGAAAGTGGACGGCCTGAGCGCGGTGGTCGGGCACTTCGAGCACGAGTTCGAGCCCACCGCGGTCCTCGCGGAGGTGGACGAGCCGCGGCGCAAGAACATCGAGCGGAACCACACGGCCACCCACCTGGTCCACGCCGCGCTGCGGAAGATCCTCGGCCCCCACGTACGGCAGCAGGGGTCCGTCGTGGCGCCCGAGCGGCTGCGTTTCGACTTCGCGCACCATGGCCCGGTGGACGACGCGACGCTGGCGCGCGTCGAGGAAGCGGTGAACACCCACATCTGGGAGAATCTCCCCGTCACGACGCGCCAGATGAAGTACAAGCAGGCCATCGCCGCCGGGGCGATGGCGTTCTTCACCGAGAAGTACGGCGACGTGGTGCGCGTGGTGGATGTCCCGGGCGTGTCGCTCGAGCTGTGCGGCGGGACGCACGTACCGGCGACGGGGCAGATCGCGCTGTTCCGCTTCACCCACGAGACCGGCGCCGCCGCGGGCGTGCGCCGCATCGAGGCCGTGACGGGGCCGGTCGCCTACGAGCTGGTCCGCAAGCTGGAAGAGCAGGTGGGCGAGGCCGCCTCCGCCCTCAAGACGCAGCCCGAGCACCTGGTGCGGCGCATCGCGCAGTTGCTCGAGGAGAACCGAAAGCTCGAGAAGCGCGTCCAGGACTTGTTGCGTCAGGGAACCACGAGCACCGCGCCAGGGAAGCACTACAAGATCGACACGATCGACTTGTACGTGGGTGATACCGATCTCGAGAATCGCGATCAAATCGCCGCGCTGATGGATTCCTTCCGGAGCAACCATCGGCGGGCCATTTCGGTGCTGTTCGCCAACGGGGAAAAAGCGTCCGTCCATGTCGGCGTTACGGATGACCTGGTCGAGGCCGGTGTCAGCGCCGGACGTTTGGCAAGCGCGCTTGCGGCCCTGAGCGGTGGCCGGGGCGGGGGACGTCCGCATTTCGCGTCGGCCGGCTTGGGCGATGCGGCGAAGCTCGCGGAAACCCGTGCCAAGACTCCCGAAATCATCAGGACCCACGCCCTGTGACCGAGCACGACCTGCTGGCATGGCTCGACACGCGGCGCCCGGCCCCGCCACCCGCGCTGCGCGCTCACCTCGACACTGCCATGACCTACGCCCCCGGCGCCCCCGGCACCCCCGGCACCCCCGGCCTGCCGCTCCCCGATCATCTCGCACTGCTCGGTCGCACCGTGCTCGCCCGCGTGACCGCGCGGCCCGCAGGCGGTCGCGAGCTGGCGCTCGATCTGCTCACGGCGGACGCGCTCGTCACCTACGCGTTCGAGGCCCAGGCCGAGGCCGACGTGGCCGGGCTGGCGCGCTTCGCGGAGCGGGTGGCGGAGGAGGCCGGCTGAGCGGGCTGCTCGAGCGCCGCTCCGGGCTGCTGGTGCTCGTGGACCCGAGCCGCAGCGCGCCGCCGCAGGCGGCCGTGGTAGCGCGGGCGGCGCGAGACGCGGGGGCGGCTGGCGTCCTGATCGGGTCTTCGTTCGACGGCACGCAGGGCACGCAGCTCGCAGCCCTCGCGATTCGCGCGGCGGCGCCGGGGCTCCCGCTCGTGCTCTTCCCCGGCTCCGCGCTCCAGCTCACCGACCAGGTGGACCTGGTGCTGTTCCTGTCGCTCGTCTCCGGCCGCAACGCGCAGTACCTGATCGAGGAGCACGTGCGGGCCGTGCCGTTTCTCACGCGTCATCCCGTGCCCACGCTGTCGACCGGCTACATCCTGATCGACGGGGGGCGGGTGACGAGCGTCGAGGCGGTGAGCCAGACCCGGCCGCTGCCGGCGGACAAGCCCGAGCTGGCGGCGGCGCATGCCACCGCGGCGCGGTTGATCGGGATGCAGGCGATCTATCTCGACGCGGGGAGCGGCGCGCCGCGGCCCGTCGCGGCGGACGTGATCGCCGCCTGCCGCGCCGCGATCCCGGGGCTGATCCTGTTCGTGGGCGGCGGGATCCGCACGCCGGAGCAGGTGCGCGCCGCGCGGGCGGCGGGCGCGGACTTCGTCGTGGTGGGGACGGCCGTGGAGGAGGGAGCGTTGGGGGAGCCGGGGGGGCCGGGGGGGCCGGACCTCGCGGTGCTGGTCCGGGCGGCCGCCGGGTGACGCCCGCGGAGCAGGTCCGCGCGGGCCTGGGCGAGCTGGCGGCGCTCGTCACGCGGGTCGCCACGGAGCACGCCGACACGATCGCGGGCATCGCCGACCGCTACGCGGCGGCCCTGCGCGCCGGCGGCACGCTGCTCTTCGCCGGGAACGGCGGCAGCGCGGCCGACGCGCAGCACCTCGCCACGGAGTACGTGGTGCGCTACCAGTCGAGCCGTCCCGCGCTGCGCGCCGTCGCCCTCACCACCGACACCTCGCTCCTCACCGCATGCGCCAACGATATGGGCTTCGACGAGGTGTTCGCCCGCCAGGTCGAGGCGCTCGCCCGCCCGGGCGACGTGCTGTCGCTTCACTCCACCAGCGGCGAGAGCCCCAACGTGATCCGCGCGGCGCAGGCGGCCCAAGCCCGCAACGTGACGGTGGTCGCGTTCCTCGGGAAGTCGGGCGGTCACCTGCGGGAGCTGGCCGACGTGGCCCTCGTCGTCCCGTCCGAAGACACGGCGAGGATCCAGGAACTTCACCTCGCCATCGAACATCTGATCTGCGAAATGGTGGAGGAGAGCCTGAGGGCGTGAGGTGATCGATCTCTCCGGGAAGCGCGCCTTTGTGACGGGCGGGGGGCGGGGCATCGGTCGCGCGACGGCGCTGCTGCTTGCCCGGGCCGGATGCCGGGTGGCGGTGGGCTACCGCCGCCGCAGGGAGGACGCGGAGGAAACCGTCCGGGCGGTCGAAGGCGGTCAGGGGCGGTCGAGGGCGGTGGCGATCGCGGGCGACCTGGGAGATCCGGCCGTGGCGACGCGCGCCGTGGACGCGGCTGCGCGCGCCCTCGGCGGGCTCGAGCTGCTGATCGTCAACCACGGCGTCTGGCCTCCCGACGATGTCCCGGTCGCGACACTGAGTGACGCCCAGTGGGACGCGACGCGGCGCGCCAACCTCGACGCCGTGCTGTACGTGTGCCGCGCCGCCATCCCGCGGCTTCCGGACGGCGGCAAGATCGTGCTCGTGTCCTCCACCGCCGGCCAGCGCGGCGAGCCGTTCCACGCCGACTACGCCGCCACCAAGGGCGCGGTCATCGCGTTCACCAAGTCCCTCGCGGTGGAGCTGGCGCCGCGTCATATCAACGTGAACTGTGTCGCGCCCGGCTGGGTCGATACGGAGATGGCGGAGCAACCGTACGCACGGGAAGCGGGGAGCGGGAAGCGGGAGATCGAGCGCACGATTCCTCTCGGGCGCGTCGCGAGCCCCGACGATATCGCGGGGCCGATCGTGTTCCTGTGCTCGGAGCTGGCGCGGCATATCACGGGGGAGATTCTGAACGTGAATGGGGGAAGCGTGTTGTGTGGGTGACCGAGGGAGCAGGGAGCACGGAGCAGGACGCTCCGCGCGCCGCCAGCGTGCGATGCACCGGGACGAACTGCTCCCTGCTCTGTGCTCCCGGATGAACTTCCCCGACCGCCTCCCGATTCCCGACGACGTGCTCCGGATTGCGCGGAAGCTCGAGGAGGCCGGCTACGAGACCTGGTGCGTGGGCGGCGCGATCCGGGACAACCTGCTCGGCCTCCAGAACCACGACTTCGACCTCACGACCGCGGCGCCGCCCCAGGAAGTGCAGCGGCTGTTCCAGCGCACGGTCCCGGTGGGGATCGAGCATGGCACCGTCGCCGTGCTCGACAAGGCCAACCGGCCCCACGAGGTGACCACGTTCCGCAAGGATATCCGGACCGACGGCCGGCACGCGGTCGTGGAGTTCGGCGTGTTTCTGATGGACGACCTGGCGCGCCGCGACTTCACGATCAACGCGATCGCCTATCACCCGGTGCGGCACGAGTGGCGCGACCCGTTCCAGGGCGCCGCGGACCTCGAGCACAAGCTGATCCGCTCGGTGGGCGACGCCAACTGGCGGTTTCAGGAGGACTACCTGCGCATCCTCCGGGCGCTGCGCTTCAGCGCGCGGTTCGAGTTCAAGATCCACGCGCGCACCCTCGAGGCCGCCAAGGCGAACGTGCAGGGGCTGGCGCAGCTCTCGGCGGAACGGGTGCGGGACGAATGGTTCAAGGGGATCGTCACGGCCAAACGAGTCTCGAAACTGCTGGCGCTGTGGATCGACATAGGAGCGGCGCGGATTTGGCTGCCGGAGTTGCGGGAGCAGGGAGCAGGGAGCAGTACGCTCAGGCTCGTCGACAAGCTGCCGCGTGATCCCGTACTGATCACGGCATTTCTGGCGCGCGACCCGGCATCATTGCTAACGAGGCTCAAGTGTTCCACTAAGCAGATCGAGCGGGGGCGCGCGATCGGCCAGTGGCGGGACAAGTATCCCGATCCGAAGCATCTGCCCGAGGTGCGCCGCTGGCTATCGCAAGTGGGAGAGTACGCAGACGACCTGCTCGCCCTACTCCCAGTACGTACTGCTCCCAGCTCCCTGCTCCCCAAAGTCGTGAGGTCCGTTCGAGCCGCCAACGACCCCCTTTCGTTGAAAGACCTTGCCGTCACCGGCGACGATCTCCTCGCGGCCGGCGTGCGTCCCGGGCCCGAGGTGGGGGAGACGCTCGAGCGCCTGCTCGGCGAGGTGCTCGAGGACCCGAGCCGCAACACGAAAGAGTATCTTCTGTCGCGTGTCTAGAGCGCTGGTGTACGCCCTGATCGCCGCACTCGGCAACGTGGTGGGGGCGCTGGCGGTGACGCGGCGCGCGTCCCGCGAGCTCGCCCTGATCGAGCACTTCGTGGCGTTCGGCGCGGGGTTCATGTTGGCGGTCGCCATCGTGGAGGTGCTCCCGGAGGCGTTCGCCCGGTCCGGCAGCGTCGCGCCCGGGCTGGTGCTCGCGGGGTACCTCGCGGTGCACTTGAGCCAGCACACCCTGACGCCGCACTTTCATTTCGGCGAGGAGACCCACGTCGTCAACCGCCTGGCGGGGCCGTCGGCGCTCGTCGGCCTGCTGCTGCACACCTTCTTCGACGGCGTGGCGATCGCCAGCGCCTTCCTGGTGCGGCCGGCGCTCGGCGTGATGGTGTTCATCGCCATCCTGCTGCACAAGCTGCCGGAGGGCGTGACGATCTCCAGCCTGATGATCGCGGTCGGACGGTCGGGAGGGCAGGCGGTGGGCGCCGCCGCGCTGCTCGGCGTCGCGACGCTCCTGGGCGTGCTGCTCACCGACCAGCTCGGCTTTCTGGTGCAGCACGGGCTGGCGCTCTCGGCGGGCGTCACGATCTACGTGGCGGCGTCGAACCTGGTGCCGGAGTTCCAGGGGAAGCGGGGATGGAAGCTGCCGGCGGCGTTCTTTGCCGGAGCGGGAGTGTTTTTCACCGCGAAACTGTTGCTCGACCGCGCGTGGTGAGGAGAGCCACCGTGCGGGCGGCGGACGGGCGGCAAGTCGTTCAGCTCTAAGCTCGTAAGCACGTTTCAACCAAGGACGTAGCGTGGCCCGCGGCCGGATGACGTAGATCACCGCTCGTAGCAAGGCCAGGGTCTTACATTGCCGCCGTAACGCGCTGCTCAGAGCAAAACCGCCGAAAGGCGGTGACGCAGAGCTAGGGGACTACGGCGACCCGTCGGTCGCCACGTCAGCCCGGCCGCCAGCGACTCCGGAAAGCCCTGAGTCCCTGGCGGCCGCTCGTTTTGGCGGTTGACACACGGTAGGTCGGCAGGATCGCACCCCTCCCGAGAGGGAGCGCGACAAAGGCAAACCCGGCGAAAGCCGGCGACGCAAAGCCCCGAGGCTACCGCGCGCTGTCCGCGTGCCACGCCAGTCGAGCCGCCGAACCTCACTCTCAACCCGGGAGGGGTTATGCGCATCCGGACTCTGATGCCGTTCGCTGCGGTCCTCCTGGCCGCAGCCTGCGAAGTACCGATGACCGTGACCGATCCGGATTTCGGCGTTGTTTCCGTCACCGTGGTGCCCAAGACCATTACGCTCTCCGTGGGCGACAGCTTGCAGCTGAGCGCCACCGTCCTCATGTCGAATAACCGCCCCCCACGTTCGGTGAGCTGGACGAGCTCGAACGTGAACTACGCCACCGTAAACACGTCCGGCATGGTGTACGGCGTCGGGGCGGGTGACGTGTTCATCTTCGCCACGAGCGGGAGCAAGCGGGACTCGGCGGCCGTCACGGTGGTGCCCAAGAACCAGCCGCCGCCGCCGCCCGTCGCCTCGGTCGAGGTGACGCCGACCTCGGCGACGATTCAGGTGGGGCAGACGGTGCAGTTGACTGCCACGCCGAAGGATTCCAATGGCAATCCGCTCGCCGGGCGCACGGTGACCTGGTCGAGCGACAACACCGGGGTCGCGAGCGTGAGCGGGAGCGGGCTGGTGACCGGACTCTCCGCCGGTTCGGCGACCATAACGGGTACGAGTGAGGGGAAGAGCGGCACTTCGGCGATCAGTGTGACGGCGCCGCCGCCCCCTCCGCCGTCGGCGGTCCTGGTGGGCGCCGGGGACATCGCCTCCTGCTCGTCGAGCGGGGACGAGGCGACCGCGACGCTGCTCGACGGCATTGCGGGCACCGTGTTCACTGCGGGCGATAACGCGTATGACAATGGCTCGTCCACGGACTACAGCAACTGCTACGATCCGAGCTGGGGGCGGCACAAGGCGCGGACGCGTCCGTCGCCCGGGAACCATGAATACTACACCCCCGGGGCCGCGAGCTACTTCCATTACTTCGGGCCGCTCGCGGGCGACTCGGGCAAGGGCTACTACAGCTTCGACCTGGGGGATTGGCACGTCATTTCGCTCAACAGCAATATCTCGATGAGCGCCGGCTCGACGCAGGAGACGTGGCTGCGCCAAGATCTGGCGGCGAGCACCAAGCAGTGCACACTCGCCTACTGGCACTATCCGCGCTTCAGTTCGGGGACCACGCACGGCAGCGAGCCGGCGACGCAGCCGCTGTGGCAGGCGCTGTACGATTACGGCGCCGAGATCGTGATCTCGGGGCACGAGCACAACTACGAGCGGTTCGCGCCGCAGACGCCCACCGGGGTTGTGGATCCGGTCCAGGGGATCCGGGAGTTCGTGGTGGGAACCGGGGGCAAGGAGCATTACAACGACCTCGGGACGCCGTTGCCGAACAGTGAGGTGTTCAACGGGACCACGTTCGGGGTGCTGAAGCTGACCCTGTCGGCCGGTTCCTACACCTGGGAATTCATCCCGGAGGCGGGCGGCATGTTTACCGACTCAGGGAGTGGGACGTGCCACTAGCGATGTGAAGAGCGAACAGACTGTGACGTTCAAGGAGAAGCTGTCACGCCGGGCTCTGAGCGCCCTTGACCGGTCGTTTTTGGGAGTCGACACACCGTAGTTCGGCAGGATCGCATCTCTCCTTTTGGGGGAGCGCGACAAAGGCAAACCCGGCGAAAGCCGGCGACGCAAAGCCCCGAGGCTACCGCACGCCAGCGCGTGCCACGCCAGTCGAGCTGCCGAACCTCACTCTCAACCCGGGAGGGGTTATGCGCATCCGGACTATGATGCCGTTCGCTACGATCCTCCTCGCCGCAGCCTGCGAAGTGCCGATGGCTGTGAGCGATCCGGATTTCAGCGTTGTTTCCGTCACCGTGGCGCCCAAGAGCGTTATGCTCTCCGTGGGCGACAGCATGCAGCTGAGCGCCACCGTCCTCATGTCGAATAACCGCCCCCCACGTTCGGTGAGCTGGACGAGCTCGACCCCGGCCGTCGCGAGCGTGAGCCAGACGGGCATGGCGCACGGTGTGGCGCCAGGCGCGGCGGTCATTTTCGCCACGAGCGGCAACAAGCGGGACTCGTCGGCGGTGACCGTCGTCGGTCCGTCGCCCGTGCCCGTGGCCTCGGTCACGGTGACGCCCGCCTCCGCAACGCTCGTGGTCGCTAGCGTGCTCCAGCTCACTGCGACGCCTAAGGACGCGGCCGGGAACGTCCTGAGCGGCCGCACGGTCACCTGGTCGAGCGACAATACGTCGCTCGCCACGGTGACCTCGAGCGGGCTCGTCACGGGTAAGGTGGCGGGCTCGGCCGTGATCACCGCGACGAGTGAGGGGCACAGTGGCACCTCGGCGATCAGCGTCCAGGCGCCGCCGCCGGGCAGCGGGCTGGCGGTGTTTCCGGGGGCGGAGGGGTTTGGGACGACGACGGCGGCGGGGCGGGGGGGCGCGATCCTGCGGGTGACGAACCTCAACGACAATGGGGCGGGGTCGCTGCGGGCGGCGCTGGAAGCGAGCGGGCCGCGGGTGGTGATCTTCGAGGTCTCGGGCACCATCGTGCTTACGAACGATATCCAGATCACCAGCCCGTTTATCACCGTCGCGGGGCAGACCGCCCCCTCCCCGGGCATCATGCTGCGTAGGGCGGGAATTCGGATCGCGACGCATGATGTGCTCATTCAGCACTTGCGCATCCGAGTCGGCGATGAGGTCGACCCGACGAGTCATGGAGACCGCAACGGGATTTTTATCATCAACGCGACTGAAGCCTACAACATCGTGATCGACCACGTCTCGGCCAGCTGGAGTCTCGATCGGGACTTGGCCACGTGGTTGGCATTGCACGACGTGACCTTCAGCCACTGCATCATCTCCGAACCGTTGTTGCAAGCGACGCCGCTGTGGGGGGCGCAGGCCTATGGGTTTCTCATCGGGGACCACGCCGACCGGTTCTCCGTCATTGGGAACCTGTTTGCGCATGTCAACGTGCGGAATCCGTACGCCAAGGGCGATACCTATACGCTCATCGTGAACAACCTGATCTACGATCCCGGCGAGGACGCGATCAGCCTGTCGGACTGGGACGGGAGCGGCCTGTTCCAGTCGAGCATCGTGGGCAACGTGATGATCGCGGGGCCGAGCACGACCGATCCGTGGATCGTGTCGATCGTGAGCCCCGTGCCCGCCGGCTCGCGGGTCTACATGGCGGACAACCTCGCGCCCCAGCAGCTCTACGAATCTCCTAACATCGGGTTCGAGCCCGTGGTGAGCACGGCGCCCGTGTGGACCTCGCCGCTCACGGTGCTGCCGGCCAGCCAAGTCGAAGCGCAGGTGCTGGCGGCCGCGGGCGCGCGGCCGGCGGATCGCGACGCGGTAGATCTGCGGATCATCAACGAGGAGCAGACCCGCACCGGGCACATCATCACCAGCCAGAACGACGTGGGCGGCTGGCCCGTGCTGGCGGAGAACGTCCGCCCCCTCACCCCGCCCGCCAACCCCAACGGGGACGACAACGGCAACGGCTACACCAACCTCGAAGAGTGGCTCCAGCAGCTCGCCGCCCAGGTCGAAGGCCGCTAATGACGCGAGCGTAGGCAGGTTCCATAAGGACGATCCGCCGTCTCGTTTGGCAGGAGTTCCAAGCGAGACGGCGGGTCGCTCCAGGCAGTGTCATCTAGCGGCCTCGCTCGTTACCGCTCTTGTAGCTGGCGATCCGTCTCACGGGCCGGTCGGGGGCTTGAGAACCTCGGGCGGCGCCGCACCCAGCGCTGGCCCTCGCCTAGGACCCACCGCACGATCCCGGCGAGTTCCGCGAAGGCCGGACCCGGATCGTCGAGTACGAAAGTATCGCTCCGCTCCCGCACCGTGAGCACGTTGACCACTTCGCCTGCCACCTGCCAGAGCGAGCGGGGCACGAGGCCCGGATCCGCCCGGTCGGCTGTGAAATTCAGCCACGCCCAGCCGACGTCGTTCCGCCAATTCCGCGCGAATAAACCTTCCCGGTACCCGGGGGAAAAGTCCCTCCTGCCCTCCACCAGCATCTGGTACAGGTAGTAGGGAAAGTCGGCGCCGGCTGCCACCGCCAGCGGCAGGGAGCCCCAGAAGCGGCCGTTGATCTCCACCAGGATCCACGCGCCCGTCCTCGGATGCACCTTGAACTCGAACATCGCCACGCCGGTGTAATCCAGCGCCTTGATGAGCTGCCGTGCCGCCGCGAGCAGGTCGGGCGTGAGGGGGACGCTCTTTCGATACGAACTGCCACCACCGGCTGGCGGCTCGTGGATGCGCAGGTGTTGGAATGCATAGAGAACGTCTCCGTCGCCCGCCAGCACCTCGACGCCGACACCGACGCCCGTGAAGTGCTCCTGAACCTGTACGGGACCGGTCGCCAGCAGCTCGGCGAGTCCGTCGCGCAACTCGTCCGGAGTACCGGCTTTCCGCACCCTGCGCCGGGTGGTCAGGTCGGTCATCGTGAACGAGCTTCCCGGCTTGAGCACGAAGGGCGGCTCGAGCCGCGCGAGCACCTCCTCGGCGTCACGGATGCGCGAAGCCGTGAACTCGCGCGGCACTGGCACGTCGTGCTCCCGCGCCAGCGCGGTCGTGGCGAACTTGCTCGTGGTGACGTGGAAGGCCTGCTGATTGAGCAAGTATAGCCGCCCAGCACGCTCGAGGTCCTCTCGGTGGAGCTGCAAGGGCAGGAGCGTCGGATCATCACAGGGGATCACCAAGTCAAACTGCTCGCGCTGCAGCAGCGCGATGAGGGCCCCCTTCCACTCGGCGTCGGGCGCGTAGGTGGGCAGCGTGTGGACCTTGGCGATATAGCGGGAGCGCAGCGCGGGCTCGCCCGGTGGACACCAACCGACGTGGACTGCGAGCTGCCTCCGCCCGAGCGATCGGACGACAGCGAGGAAGCTCCTCGTGTCGCTCCCCAGCACGAGGACCTTCCGGGTGTGCCCGTTGCAGGGCTTAGCGGGTGACCGCATCTGCCCGGGCTGTGAGCGCGCGGTACTCGGACAGGGTGGCTCCGCGGAAGCGATCCCGCCCCCAGTCGAACAGGGCCTCCAGATCGGCGGAGAGCGCTTCGATGTCCGCGGTCGTCTGGAAGGTCGGACTGCCGCCCGGCATGAGTTCGGAGGAGTGGAGCGCCAACTCGGCGTAGCCACGGGGCTCCGCGCATACCTGGCTGGCGACGGCCATCAGCTGCCGCCGGTTCCTCCCGTTCGGCCGGAGCCAGCGCACCGAAGGGGAGAACCGGCCGAGGGCCTTTCGCAGCGGGTGCACCGCCGCCGCCAACGGTGGCGGGAGGCGACGCACGGCGGCGGCCGCCTTCGCGGCGGCACTCGCGCCCGGCAGGACCGTGACCGGTACTTCGAGCAGTGAGGAGCCGCCGGCCCGGGAAATGTCCGACGAGTCGACCCAGTAGGCCTCGTGCGGAAAGTGCGTGTAATCCGTCCCGCCGCGACCCGTGGGGGCCCCGCGCGTGTCGCGCCACGAGACGAACGGTGTGACGGAGCAATCCACCCCGTACCCCTCCTCGATGAGCATCGCGGCGTAACGCTCGTCAAAGCTCCAGCGACCCGCCCGGTGGCTCGTCATCTTCACGCCGAAGGCGTCTTCGAGCACGCCGGTCAGCACACGAATCTTCTGGCGCATCACCGCGTCGGGGTATTCGATGAGAAAGGGCTGAAACGCGCGGTCGTCCGGTGTGAGAGGGGTTAGCGGGGGGGAGTCCCACGCGTGCAGGTGCATCCCGATCTCAGCGGTCCCGCGGGTCAGGATGTCGCGACCGAACGCCAAGAAGGCCGGGGAGCGGGCCATTTCGTAGTTCGTCAGGTAGGTCGGTCTCAACCCGTAGCTCTCGCACAGCTCCTGGAAGCGGGGGAGGTACGCGGCGTTGTGGGTCGTCGCCACACGCGGACGCGCCCAGGCGTTGTCGCCCTCCGTGTCCACCGTGACGAGGAAGCAGGGGCCGGTCATGGGGCAGGACTCGCGGCGGGGCGCCGCCGGACGGTCTGCCGATAGACCTGCTCGATCAGCGCCGTTACCTCGCGGACGACTTCCTGCGCCGGTCGGCTCGCGTCCACGACGGCGAAGTGGGGGACGAGGTGCTGAATCTGAAAGTACTCCCGGCGACGGCGCTCGAGCGCCTCGACCGTCCCTTCCGGCTTCCGCGCGAACAGCACCTCCGCTGGCGCATCGAGGCAGATCACCAGGTCGGGTCGTGGATACAGCCGCGCCAGGAGGAGGCCATGAATGCGGTCACTCAACCGCAGGCCTGGCGCAGCGGGGGCGATGTGATGCGCGTAATAATCGGCGAAGAAATGCCGGTCGAAGAGCACGATGAAGCCACGGCGCTGGTAGTACCACGCCAGCCCCTGGCGAAACCATTCCTCGCTGATGCGGATCGCGAGCCGAGCCGCCGCCTTGGCGGCGGCTCGCAGCCGTGGCACGGCGCCCACCGGGCGAGGCGCGGGACGGCTGGGGTCCGGTGGCGCACCCGGACGCGCACCCGGCGCTGGCCGCCGGCGCAGCAGGCGGAGTAGGCGCAGCGTCGGGAGCGTTCGGTTGGCGGCATCCGGATTGTCACCCATATAGAGGTACCGGATCGGGAACGAGAGGGTGGACGCGACGCGCTGCCCAACGGTGGACTTCCCCGCGCCATCCGCACCGATCAGGGCAACGGTGAACACGGTCGCGCCTCCATGAGTGGTCGGCTCTGGGCGCGACTGCCCCTCACGCGCCGGCGCGCCGGACACACGGCGCCGGTCTGCGCCACCAGCATCCCGAGCACGAACCACGTCGGTTTGCGATGCTCCCAGCTCAGTGAGGCCACGCCCACGGCCCACGTGAGACCCAGCGCGACACAGAGGTGCCGCTGGAGCGGCGGCAGCTGCCTCAGGCGCCGGAGGAGCACGGTGCACAAGGCGACGAAGATCCCGAAGCCGATCAGGCCCTGTTCTACGAGGATCCCGAGATACGCGTTGTGCGCGGCGTAGGGCCGGCCGAGGGACGCCACCGTGGTCGCCGGAAAGCCGCCCGCCCCCACCCCAGCGACTGGGTGCCGCAGGAACTGCAGCGCCCCGACCCGCCAGATCACCAGGCGGTAGCTCAAGGTGCCGCTCTCGATCTCCTCGCGTCCGGCAGCGAGCCGCTGCCAGGACGCCTGGGGCACTAGGCGGGGCGCGGCGTACACTGTTGCGGCGGCTAGGAGGAGCGCGCTCACTTTCACTCGCAGGCTCGCGCGCGCGGAGCTCGCGAAGACAGCGGCGGTGGCGACGGTAGTGGCGAGCAAAGCACCGCGCGACGCCGTGAGGAGCACGGTCACGATCGCCGCGGGGATGTAGGCGCCGTACAACCAGCGCGCGGCCCGGCGGCGGCTGGTGAGCAGGAGATGCCAGGCGCTCGGAATCCCCAGCGCGAGCATGAGACCGAGGTCGTTGGGGTCCGCGCCGAAGGCCGTGGCGCGGCTCTCCGCGACCGTGCCGGACACAACGCCGGCGATGCTCGTGAGGATGGAGACGCACGCGCCCACGAGGTAGGCCCGCAGCACCGCGTGTTGGGCCCGTGGCGTGGGCGCGAACTCCCAGATAAGCCACGCAAGCAGCGCGAGCTGGAGGTATGTCTCCACGCGGGTCGCGCTCATCTCGGGGGCAACGGTCCAAAAGAGCGTGAGCGCGTTCCACAAGACGTACGCGCCCGTCAGCACCAAAGCGACGCCGGGCCGGCGGAGGCGCCCGGTCACCACCACGGCCAGCAGCCCACTTGCGGCCGCCGACATCCCGAGAAAGCGTGGGAGGCTCCCGATGTCCCCGATCACCACCGCGCTTTCCCAAGGGATGGCGAACGCCACGAGGCACAGCAGACCCAAGGCGAGCTTACGCATGCCCATTCACCTGCAGCACGCGGAGATAGTTGCTCACGGCAGTGTCGAGGGTGAACGATTGCCACGCGGTCGCGGGGGCGGCGGCCTGCGGCTGTGCCATCGTGGCTAAGATTGCCTGGGCGAGCGCCGCGACATTCCCGACGGGCACCAAGCGCCCGAAGCGACCGTCCTGCAGGATCTCGCGCGGCCCGCTCCGGCAGTCGGTAGCGACCACGGGAGCGCCGGCCGCGAGCGCCTCGATCAGCGCAGTCGGCAGCCCTTCGGTAGCGGAGGAGAGCGCGAAGACAGCGCAGTGCGCCATGAAAGCGTAGGGGTTGGGCACGAAGCCCGGGAGATCCACGTCTGCCGGCCCGTCCAGCTTGCGGACCAGCGCTTCCAGGTGCGGCCGCTCAGGGCCTTCGCCGAGGATGACGAGGCGTGCCGCGCGTTGCGCCCTCACCAGTGCATACGCCCGGACGAGCGTGGCGAAATCCTTTTCCCAACTCAGCCGGCCTACGCCCAGGATCACGGGGCACGCTCCTGGGCCGAACCAGGGATGCCCGGGCGCCTCCCGTGCTCTCTCGAGGAGCTCCGGCGTGACCACCGGGTTGGAGACGACGTGGATCCGGTCGGGAGGGATGCCCGTCGTGTGCGAGATATCTTGGGCAACGCCTCTCGACACCGCGACGATGCCGTCCGCCCAGGGATAGCAGAGGCGCTGCAAGTAGGGCAGGACTCTGGCACGCGTAGCGAACGGATGTTGCGCGGCTTCCGACACGATGTTGTGGACGGTGACGAACGCCCGAGTAGGCACGTGCGCAGCGGTCCGCGCCCAGAGCGCCACGATGTTGCCATGGCTCGAGATGGAAACCAGCACCTGCGGCCGCTCGCTACGTAGATAACGGATCAGGGCCGGGAGACTGGTGAGGACCCGGCGAGCTCGGAGATCCACGATCCTCGCCGCCGCGGGGACCTGTGCGAGATACGGTCCCTTCGCCTGCGCCAGCACCAAGTCGACCGCGACGCCGCGCTCGGCGAAGCCGCGGGCGATGTGAATCATCACGCGCTCCGCTCCGCCACCTTCGAGCGACGGCAGGAAGAACGCAACGCGGCCGGGATTCGTGTTGTGGTATGCCGCGGCTTCGGCCGTCGGGGACCGCGCGCGGGCAGCCGCCGCGGCCCCGGTCCGGGCGCTCCATGGCCCGGGCAGATACGTGTGGAGCAGCTCGAGCATCCGGGCGCCCTCGCGCCCCAAGAACACTCTGGGGGCGAGCCAGAGGAGGAGGATCACGCCCACGCCGGTGAGGCCGAGGCTGGCTCCCACCACGCCGGCGGGCGCCAACGCGGCGCCCCGCACGGCCCTGGCCGCGGCCCATGCAATCGGCAGCACCGCCGCGGCGAGCAGGCCGGCCGGGGCGCAGGCCTTTGACAGCGGGCGCCATGTCGTTCCCGTGGCCTTCATGCCAAGTTGGGCCATGAGCATGAAGTTCACGGCCATCGCCATAAGCACGCCTGCCGCGACCATGTTGATCCCCCAAAACTGCCCGATCCATGCGCCGAGGAGCACCAGCAGCGCGTAGCAGCCTTGGCGCCAGGCGCGCTGGTAGATCAGGCCCGTAGCTCGGGAAATCGAGTCGCTCAGTCCGGAGGTCGTGCGGAGGAACATTCCCGCGGCGAAGATCTGGAAGGGAACCACCGCTCGGGACCACTTCGGCCCGAGCATCACGCGGATCACTTCGGGGCCGAGGACGAAGAGCAAGGCGCTCGCGGGGAGCACCAGCAGCGCGATCAGGGCGAGGCCGCGCGTGTACACTCCCGCCAGCAGTCGCTTGTCGTCTTGGACCCGAGCCATCACGGGGAACAAGACCTTGTCGAGCACGCCGCCAAGCAAGGAGGACGACGTGGCCATCAGTTGGTAGGAGCGGCTGTAGAGGCCCAGCGCTTCGGCACCGAGCCAGCGGCCCACGACGAAGTTGTCGCCCTGCTGTGCTACGAAATTGCCGAGCTTCCCTAGGCTGTGGCCGCCACCGAAGTGCAGCAGCTCTCGAAACGCGCGACGGTCCCAGCCGAGGCGCGGGGGCAGCGGCCGCTTGATGAGCAGGAAGGTGACGTTGAAAACGCTCTGCGCCAGCTGGGCCGCGACCAGCGCCCACACGCCGGCGCCGAGGAACGCCAGCGCGATGCCTACCCCCCCGTAGCTCAGGGCGTACGTGATTACCTCCCGCTTCGTGAGCCACTTGAACTGCAGCTCTCGATTCAGCAGGGACTCGGACACGAGCCCAAGGCCGAGGAGCGGGAACAACCAGGCCAGCGCGCGGAGCACGGGAACCAAGCGCTCCATTCGGATGAGGTGCGCAATTGCAGGAGCGGCGAGCCAGATCGTGCCGCCGCACAGGAGACCGGAGAGCACCGAGGTCGTGAACGCCGTCTCGAGATGTTGGCGCTCAAGGTCGCGGCGCTGGACCAGCGCCGGTCCGAGGCCCAACTCAGAGAAGAGCCTGGAGAAGTTGATGACGACCAGTGCCGCACCCACTACCCCGAAGTCCGCTGGGCTGAGCAAGCGGGCCAACGTCACCAGCACGACGAGGCTGAGGAGCGCTTGTGCGCCGGCGCCTGACGACGCCCAGAGCAGACCGTTCATGGTGCGGCGGGTCAGGTGCGAGGGGCGGCGGCTCATGGTCGGGTCACGCGCTCGGGGCACTCGCGGAGCCGAGGCTGGTGCACCACAAGCGGGTGAGGCACTCTTGGGTGATCGCCGGTCGGACGAAGCGGAAGTACTCCTCGACGGCGCGAATAATCTCGCCGTCCCGGAGGAGGCTGAGCATGAGCTGCTGCTGGTAGTCGAGGCTCGGGGGGTGCAGCCCGCGGCGCGCCCGCCGGAGGCTCCGCGTCAGCGAACTGGTGTCTGCCAGGCAGAGCCGGCCGGCCGCCAGTGCCCAACTGCGATATCCGAGGTTCTCACCGCGCTCCGAGAGGGCGAAGCCGTGACACCAGAGCCTGCGCTGGGCAGTCACGAATTCGTGCCAGTCGAACGAGTGCAGGCTCGCGGCGGTAAGGGTTTCGCGATCGAACACCAAAGCCACGCGCTTCTGTACGAGAATCGGCCCCCGGTACGGAAGGGCGGCGCCGTCGACACGGAGCAGCGCCTCGCTGTTGCAGAGGATCTGATGAGGGAGGACAAGATCTCCCAGCCCCTCCCGCTCCAGCGCGTCCAGCAAGGTGAGCATCGCTTCGAAGTCTCTGGCGCGCTTCCGTACCAAATAAGCCATGAAAATCTGGTTGCGCACGGCGCGGGCGCCGCGAGCGGCCTGCTGGAACGGTGCGAGGAACGCCCGCCGCAGCCCGGATCGGTGCGCGTACATGGGCGCCAGGAGGCGGGCGAGGACGCGCGTGCGAAGCAGGTAGGGGAAGACCACCAGCGCGTAGTGCAGTGCTTGCTTGACGGACGTGCCCGAGTTCAGTTCGCCCAGGCGATGGCGGTACGGCAGCACGTATCCGAACGCGGCGGGGATCTTGTACACCCACTCGCCGGCCTCCTCGCTCGTCTTGATGAACGTGTGCTGCCGATAGCCCGTGGCGAAGAACGTGAGATCGAGCATCTATCCCACCCCGTGTGTCGGCGCGGTGGAGGTCCAGCGGGCCAGCCGCCGCAGTCTGGCGGGGGTGGCGGCTACCAGGAGCAGGCCCATCCCGCACGCGGCGCGCCAGTTCCCCGACACCACAGCCGATCCGAGCAGTGTGAGGTGCAGGCGCCGGTGGACGCGCCGGTGCGGAAAGCCGTAGAGCCCGCAGCGGAACTCCACCTTCCCCCACCCGTCGAGCCGCAGGTGCCGACGCGCGTCCGTGGGTAGCAGCAGGTCGCCGAACACCTGGTGGTGGATCTGATCGATGTACGCGAGGTAGCAGGACAGGGCGGCGGAGGCGTTGACTCGTCGCGCCGTTCGCTGGATCTCGTCCCAGTCGAGGCGGCCACCCCGCACGGCGGCGATCGTGAAGAGCACATCTGCCAGGCGGAACGCCGTCCCTCGGTATACCTTCTGGAGGCCCTGCAGGATGAGCTGATGTTCCTCCGACGGCGCCTCGAGTGCCATTCCAGCGAAGGCGATCACCCGACGGCTCTGACGCAGAATGGGCGGCAGCCGCCGGTCGCTGCCGGGCGCCCCGACGCGCCCGTGCTGGATGTCGACTGTGAGCCCGGTGCCAGCGATCGTATAGCTCGCTTCCCCCGCGAGCCGGGCGCCGAAGTCGCGGGGGTCTGCGACCGCGGGCACGTCGTGCAGGATCAGTCGGTCCACGGCCGTGGACTCGGCGAACGCGAGCAGGTCCACGTCGTGGCCCATGTCCGGCACGTGCTGCAGCGCTTTGGGGAAAAGGTGCGCGATGCCGTGGCGCCGGCAATTATCGTGGACCTGGCCGATCAGGTGCAAGACTGCCCGCACGCGCGCTCGCTCCTTCGCCACCGCCTGCTGGACGAACGCGGGCAGTTCCTGGCGCGCGTCGCTGAAGCGATCCGCGAGGCGCAGCAGCACGGCGTTGCGCTCGGCGAGCCCGGTAAGCGCATTCCAATCCGCCTGCGGGGCCGCAGTGGCAGGGGCGGTCTCGCCCAGCAGCACACGCAGGGCGAGGGTGGCTTGGCGGTCGGCGTGATCGTCCCTCACGGGCTTGTTCGCTTGTCGCACGGGTCTGAGGCTCAGCCGTTCCCTTTATGCACCTCCCATGCTCGCCCGTGCCGTTGTGCTTTCTTGAGGTAACCAGTTACATACCAACCTGTTAGCTGGTCCACACCCGGGGCGTGGCGGGCCTCTCGGCGCGGGGGTGTAGCACCTGCGTTACAATCGGCAGGGGACCGCGTTACATCCTGGGTGAGGGGCGGGGCCGCGCGCCCGACGAGGTCGTCACTGCGTCTCAAGCCATGCCTGGAACATCAACACGACCCACAATGGGTTCGCCCATGCGCGACGGCCGCTGACGTGTTCAGCCCAGCGCTTCGCGATCGGGTCGGGATCGAGGAACCCTTCGCGGGCGATGCGGGCAGGGCTCAGGAGATCGCCTGCCCACTCGCGGAGCGGGCCCCGGAGCCAGCGGTTCAGCGGTACCCCGAAGCCCGTTTTCGGGCGATCGACCAGGTGCGCGGGAACGTAGCGGTACAACAGTTGACGGAGGATCCACTTGCCCCGCCCGCGGTGGACCTTGAGCCGGTGCGGGATCCGCCATGCGAACTCGACGACCCGGTGATCGAGGAACGGGGCGCGCGACTCGAGGCTGGCGCCCATGGCGGCGCGATCGACCTTGACGAGGTACTGGTCCGGGAGACGGCCGACTAGGTCGAGGTACATCATCTGGGGCGTCGGATCGACGTCACGGAGCCAGCAGCGCTCGTCGGTGAAGCAGGTGAGAGGCTCCGCTCCACCACGCACTAATGCACTGGGCTCGCGCCACACCGATACGAACTCCTGATACATGCGCTCGGCGGTGCGCGCCGTCAGGATGCCGCTGAGCTTGGGCAGCCGGTCGCCCGTACCCCAGACGCCGGGCGGTGCGGCGGCCATTCCCCAGGCCGCGACTCGACGGACGAAGGCGGGGACGCAGCGGGTCGAGCGCCACAACCGGTTCCCCAGGAAATAGCGCTTATAGCCGGCGAACAACTCGTCCGCCCCGTCCCCGGACAGACTAACGGTGACCTCGCGGCGCGCCAGTTCGGCCACCAGCGCGGTTGGGATCTGTGACGAGTCCGCAAACGGCTCGTCGTACAGGACCGGCAGCCGTGGAATAACTGCCCGCGTTTCTGCCGGCGTCACATACAGCTCCGTGTGGTCGGTGCCGAGGTGGCGGGCGACGGCCTTGGCGTGCTCCGCCTCGTTGAAGCCCAGCTCATGGAATCCGATGGTGAACGTCCGCACCGGACGAGCGGCCTGGGCCTGCATCAGCGCCGCGACGGTTGACGAGTCCACACCACCCGACAGGAACGCGCCGAGCGGAGCGTCCGAGATCATCTGTTGGCGGACCGCACGTCGCAACACCGCGTCCAGTGCGGCGATCACCTCCGGCTCGCTCCCGTCCACGGAGTGCGACCGCCCGGCCTCGAAGGCGTCGCGCGCGGACCAAAACGGGATGGCCTGCGGCTGCGTGGCGGGCGAACGGAACTTGAGCAACGTGCCCGGAAGCATCTTCCGGATGTCGCGGTAGATCGAGTACGGGGCGGGCACGTAGCCATAGCGAACGTACAGGGCGAGCGCATCGCGATCGATCTCGCCGTGCCACGCGGGGTGCGCCCGCAGCGCCTTCAGCTCCGACCCGAACAGGAGCGTGTTTCCCATCCAGCCGTAGTAGAGTGGCTTTTCTCCCAGGCGATCCCGCGCGAGGAAGAGGGTACGGCTGGTGCGGTCCCACAGCGCGAAGGCGAACATTCCGGCCGCGCGCTGCAGCGCGCCGGTCGGACTCCAGCGCTCGATCGCCGCGAGCAGCACCTCGGTGTCCGAATGCCCGCGGAACCGGCCTCCCGCCTGCTCCAGCTCTGCGCGGAGATCCTGGAAGTTGTAGATCTCGCCGTTGAAGACGATGACGTAGCGGCCGCTTCCCGACACCATCGGTTGGTGGCCGGTGGCGGACAGGTCGAGAATCGCGAGGCGACGGTGGCCAAGCGCGATACCGGCGTCTGGGTCGCACCAGTGGCCTTCGTCGTCCGGGCCCCGGTGCCGCACCGCGTCGGTCATGCGCCGCAACGCCGCCCCGTCCGCGTCGGAGAGCGGCGCGCGCCAGAATCCCGCCACTCCGCACATTCAGACCTCACTCCTCCCCGGTGCAGCGGGACTGCCGTCCCCCTGGATCGGGGCGCCGGCGCGCAGCCGCACGTAGGTTCGGTAGGCGCCCGGCGCCATCCCTCGCAGGAGGAGCTTCATCCGCCGCGCCAGGAGCGCGCGGCGCCAGCCGCGAAAGCGCGCCAGCTGGCCCACGCGCGCTGGTGAGGTCGTGGCCTTCGGGATGAAGCGCCCCAGCACCCAGCAGTCGTTCACGCGCTCCGGGCAGAGGGTCGGCTCAGACGTGAAGAGGTAACGCAAGCCCGCGGACGCCGCAGATGCGAACGCGAGGCGCGAGATGTCGCCTCCCGGCACCGACCCCGTCGTGCAGGGCTCCCCTAGCAGTTGACACAGCCGGTCGCGGCTCACCCGCCACTCCTCGAACATCTGGCCGAAGGGCTGCTCCCTGAAGGGACCCGGGTGCGTATGCGAGTGCGTCCCGAGTACATGGCCGCAGCTTCGGACGTACCTGATCTCCGCGGCGTCCAGGAACGTGCGGCTGCCGATCAGGCCGGTGACGATGAAGAAGTGCCCCCGCCAGCCGCGCCGGCACAGCGCCTCACTGATGTACAGGGCGCTCTTTCCCCCGTCGTCGAAGGTCAGCAGCAGGTGCCGACCTGGTCGCGCCGGCTCGATGTCCAGGACCAGCTCCGGAACGAGCCCGCCGCCGGCGACCTGATCAAGATGGTGTGCGAATGCCAACCGGGTGAGCTTGTAGGGTTCCGCGCTCGACCGCTGGAACCCGGAAGCGCCCGGGTTGTCCGTGACTTCGTGATAGCCGAAACTCGCGACCACCGGGCCCTGAAGCATGCGGCCGCTTCTCCCTAGGGTGCAGGGTGCGCTACCGCGGCAGCCGTCGCCCGCTCCGCGGGGCGCTCGCGTACCGCTGCCGCCGTGGGCTGCAGCGCGCGGCCGAGCACCGCGCGGTATATGGCGATAACGTGCTGGGTGGTGCCCCGCTCGTCGAGGTCCCGCACCGCTTCGCGGCCGGCGGCCCGTCCCCCCCGCCGCAGCACGCGCTCGAGCGCCGCCGCGATGGTCTCCGGGCGGTCGTCCGCACAGAGCTCGCAACCCGCGACGCCAGTTATGCGCTCCGGAACGTCGCCGACCGGTACGGACACGACGGGAAGATTGCAGGCGAGGGCCTCCTTGACGACGTTGGGAGAGCCCTCTTGGCGCGACGTGAAAACCATGGCGTCGCACGCATTCATGAAGAACGGCATGTCCGTGTGCGGGACCGCCCACGCCACAACGAGTTCAGCTGCCAGCGACCCGTTGAGCAGGTCGACCGCCTCCCGCGCCAGCGCGCCGCGCTTGCGCGGCGATTGGGGATCGCCGGCGAACAGCACGAGCCGTTTGTCGGCCGGGAGCCCGAGGTGACGGCGCGCCTCGTCGCGCGGGATGATCCGGAACAGGTCGAAGTCCAGCCCCGACGGAATGACATGCACCGGCGTGGACGGATCAAGCAAGCGCTTCATGTGCTCGGACACGAGGATCACGGCGTCCGCGCGCTCCGCGATGACTCGGCTGAGCCACGGCAGCAGCCGGCCTGCGAGCGTTTGCCGACCGCTCCGATCGAGGATCATCCCGTGGAGATCGAAGCCGCGACAGGTGACGACGAGGGGCAGGCGTTTCGGAAACGCAATGAGGCCGTTGTGGCACCACTGGGCGTGGACGAGGTCGTAGCGCCGCCGCGTCAGCGCCGCTCGGGCCTGCAGCCAGGCGCGCAGATAGTTGCCGACGCTGCGGCGGCCGCGGAACGCGAACACGTCGACCTCCACACCTGCCGCCCGCAGGAAGTCCGCCTGCCGCTTGATGAAATGCGTCGTCGGGATCTCCTGGAGCTCCGCCTGGAGCTCCGGCCATCCTGTGGTGATCATCAGGACGCGGATTGGTGCCTCCATGTCAGTGCTGGTCAGCCGGCGTCTCCTCATGAGTCGGCGCCTCGACGGCGAGAAGGTGGTCCCACGGGCGGTGCCACCTTCTCGGAGCAGGACTCGTGCCCGCCACTAACCTCTGGAGCGCTAAGAGGTTACAGAGTGGCGCGGCAGCGGAGTTCCCGCTGTCCTGACGGCACTTTGCCGCAAGTCTGCGGGAGCTCTGCTACGCCCCTGAGGCCGGATACAAGTGGCCCGCCCCCGGGTGATCTAGAACACCGAGCCGTGGGGCAAGTGCGTGCATCGATGGTCGTGGCGGTAGGGTCGCGCTCTGGTCCCCGCTTGGGTTGCTTTGGAGTGCCTATGCCGCATGAGTCGCCTGCACTGGTGTGTCCACGCGGAGTTGCGCGTCGTACGGAGCGGTCGCGCGGGTTGCGCACGTTCGCGCAGCTGCTGCTGGCAACGGTGTGTGCGGGGAGTCCTGCTGGATGCGCCCGATCCGTTGAGCCCGTGCTTGGCGGTGGGCTGGCGGTCATTCCGGGGGCGGAGGGGTTTGGGACGAGGACGCTGGCGGGGCGGGGGGGCGCGATCCTGCGGGTGACGAATGTGAACGACAGCGGGCCGGGGACGTTGCGGGCGGCGCTGCTGACGCCGGGCCCGCGCACGATCCTGTTCGAAGTGTCGGGGACGATCGTGGTGACGCGGTATCTGCAGATTCAGGACCCGTTCGTGACGGTGGCGGGGCAGACGGCGCCGTCGCCGGGGGTCACGATTCGGGGCGCCGGGCTGGATATCCGGACCCACGACGTGTTGATCCAACACCTCCGCATCCGGGTGGGGGATGACCCCGGGGGTCCCGACCCCGGGACCACGGGGCAACGCCAGGGGTTTGTCATCGAGAACTCGGCGGGCGGGGTGTACAACGTGGTGCTGGACCATCTGTCGGTGAGCTGGCCGCTCGGCAAGAGCAGCACGTGGTACCCCTTGCATGACGTCACCATCCGCCAGTGCATCATCAGCGAGGGGCTGAACAGCCCGCTCTACCCGTACTCGCGGGGGCTGTTGCTGGGCGATCACGGCATGCACGTCGCCGCCATCGGCAATCTGTTCGCGCACAACAATGAGCGGAATCCCTACGCCAAGGGCGACACCTACACGCTCATCGTGAACAACTTGATCTACGACCCGGGCGAGGACGCGATCACGCTGTCAGACTGGGATGGCAGCGGCCTGTTCCAGTCCAGCATCGTGGGCAACGTGATGATCGCGGGGCCGAGCACGACCGACCCGTGGATTGTGTCGCTCGTAAGCCCGGTGCCCCTCGGCTCGCGGGTCTACATGGCGGACAACCTCGCGCCCCAGCAGCTCTACGAATCTCCCAACATCGGGTTCGAGCCCGTGGTGAGCACGGCGCCCGTGTGGGTCGCGCCGCTCACGGTGCTGCCGGCCAGCCAAGTCGAAGCGTGGGTGCTGGCGAACGCGGGCGCGCGGCCGGCGGATCGCGACGCGGTGGATCTGCGGATCGTCACCGAGGAGCAGACCCGCACCGGGCACATCATCACCAGCCAGAATGACGTAGGCGGCTGGCCGGTGCTGGCGGAGAACGTCCGCCCCCTCACCCTCCCCGCCAACCCCAACGGGGACGACAACGGCGACGGCTACACCAACCTCGAGGAGTGGCTCCACCAGCTCGCCGCCCAGGTCGAAGGGCGCTAGCGCAGCTGGTGCACTGCGGGGGCACGTCAGCGAAAGTCGGCGTACTCCACGAGCCCGCGGACGAACCGCACCCGCCGCGGGTGGTAGCTGCGCATCGCCGGTTCGACGCCGAGATGCCAGTCAATGAGCGCCTCCGGTGCGTTCCAGCCCGCCATCGCACGCATCGCCGTCGTTCCCGAGAACCGGGGATTGATCTCGAAGGCCAAGAAGTCGGAGCCCACCAGACGCCCCTGCACGTTCAGCGGGCCGGTGGAGCCCACCGCTGCCGCGATCCGTTCGGCCATCGCCCGGACCTCAGGAAAATCGTCCGCGCAGCCTTGCGTGAAGCCGGAGGAAATAGCGAGCATATCTCCAAGCTCAGGGCGATCAACGCGGTTCGCGACGCGGAGCCGAGTGGCCAGCATACCGGTAAGGTCTCGCCGGATCGCGAACGAGCCAGCGATGGTGCCGTCGGGAAAGCTTGTCACCCCCACGGTGTACTCACACTTCGCGTGTCCCACGTACTCCTGGAGCGCGGCCGGGTTGCCATCGCGGATCACGTAGTCCGTGAAAAACAGTAACTCGGCGTCATCCTGGGCCACGAACACGTTCGCCGAGCCTCCGCCCCCGTTCCTGGGCTTGACCACGATCGGGTAGCGCAAGCCGTTCTGTCGCGCCGCCTGGACAGCCTCCCGCGCGTCGTGGCAGTCCGTCGTCGTAGGCGTGCGGAAGCCCGCCTGTGCCAACGCCTCCGCGGTGGCCTTCCGGTCGGTGCACGTCCGGATGGTCGCGGCATTGTTCACGAGCGGGATGGCGGCGGTCAGCCGCTCCAGCTCGTCGCAGTCCCGCGCGATGCGCAGGAGCTCTCTGTCTGACCCGGGAATGATGAATCCGACGTTGCTGTCGTTCGCCGCCCCCGCCAGCGCGCAGATGTAGTCGGGGTGCTCAGCCGGCGGCAGCAGCGCCCGGGCGGCTCCGTTCGCGACCAGCAGGTCGTGCTCCTGGGTGTTCGCCACCGTGATGCGGTAGCGCCGCCGCCCGAGCTGCAGGGCCTTGTAGACCTGGTGCCCCGTGGACAGGGTTCCGACACCGGTGATGAGCACGCCGATCTCGGAGGTCCCGCTGGGTGACCGCCGTGAGCGCATGGGCATCAGGTCCCGGCGGCCACAGTGCGGGTGCGCCCGAGCAGTGCGACGCTCTGCGGCTCCCAGCCGAGCGCATCGAGGCGCCGCTGGTAGGCGGGGTGGTCGTACTCTACCCGGCGCTGTCGCCACTGGCCCGTCGCGGTGTCCAGGACCGCGTACGCCGCCCGCGGATTCCAGTCGCGCGGCTGACCCACCGACCCCGGGTTGGCGAGCCAGCCGCCGCCGCACCGCAGCTGCATCGGGTAATGGGTGTGGCCCAGCACGACCCAGTGGTCGGTGGGCAGCCGGATGGTCCGCAGCGCCGGCGAGTCCGGGTAGAGGTAGGTGTCCTCGTCCCAGGGACTCGCATGGCGAATGCGAATCGAGAGGCCCTCGCGGTTGATCTCCAGCGTCGGCGGGAGCGCGCGCAGCCAGCGGAGCTGTTCCGGGGACAGCGCCTGTCGCGTCCACTCCGTGCGGTACACGGCGGCGCGCTCGGGCGGCACCGGCTTCAGGCCGCACACCATGAGCTCGTGGTTCCCCCTGACCAGGGCCACGCGCAACGCCCGCAGGCGATCGAGGACCTCGGCGGCGTCGGGGTAGTAGCCGACCGCGTCACCGCAGCAGACGAGTGTGTCCACGGACGGGAGATCAGCGAGCACCGCCTCGAGCGCCGGCGCGTTCCCGTGGATGTCGGAGATGACCGCGAGGATCATGCGCGGGACTCGCCTCGCGGCTGCCGGTACGCCGGGAAGTATCCCGACGCTGCGGCGGCGACACCCGGGGAGCGGCCGATCAGCATCTGGTAGCGCGCCTCGTCGAGGATCATGCGGAACGTTGCGAACTCGGCGCGGAGCGGGGAGAACCCGGCCTTGAAATGGAAGAGGGAATCCGCCTGCCCGCCGACGCCGCCGCCGAGATTGAGCACTTTGCGTCCCTCCGCAGCGCCCCAGCGGCGCACGAAATCGAAGATCAGCTTGGACGGCGCGTGGGACAGGAACGCATCGGCCGTGGCGCCGAGATGGTACTGGACGATGTCTCCCGTCGCGAAGAACAACGCGGCGGCAGCGACCTCGCCTTGCGGCGCTACGATCGAGCACAGGTGTAGCCGGTCTCCCAGAGCGCAGCGGAGATCGTCGAAGTAGGCGTCCGAGAAGAAGTAGAAGTCTGCGGCCGTGACGCGCTCCATGGTGCGGCGATAGAGGCGCACGAAGTCGCCGTACCGGTCCCAATCGTCCATCACGGCGGTGAACCCGGCGCGCGCCAGTTTGTTGATTCCGCTGCGATGGTTGGGTCGCAGCTGGGACCAGAGCTCTTCGGGCGGCCGCGACAGGTCCATAACGACGACCTGCCCGTCCTGCCGAACCCGGCCGCAGGTGGCGAGCGCTTCGGGCGGCAAGGCCAGCAGGGGATGGAGGCGGAAGAACGCGGAGACGATGCCGTGCGCCCGCCCCACGTCGCGCAGCGCCCGCAGGAACTGCGTCACGCCGTCGCGGTCGCCGGGGTCGCTGGCGAGCGGGCCAGGATAGCCGTACGGGGATGCCGCGTCGCGCCAGTCGACCGGCGCGTCGAGGCACGCGGGGAGCGGGCGGATCAACAGCGGGGCGAGGAACTCGCAGCCCCCGGCCTCGGCGTAGAACGCGGCCGGCGTGCCGCCCTCGTGGCGCGCCGCGCACACGACGTACTGCGGCAGGTGGTAGGCGTCGTGCGGTACCCGGTCGAGGAACCCGCGCCAGCGCGCGTCCCCGGGCTCGATCAGGTTCGCGTTGATGGCCGTCATCCGGTGCTCGCCCGAGCCGCCGCGCCCACGAGCGCCGGGCAGGCGCTCCGCACTGCGTCGGCGACGCGCTCCAGGTCGGCCTTCCAGAGGCTCGAGCCGGACGGCAAGCAGAGCCCGCGCCTGAAGAGACCTTCCGCCACCTCGCCCCCGACCCGTTCACAGCGAGCGTACACCGGCTGCAGGTGCATCGGCTTCCAGACGGGGCGCGCCTCGATGTTCGCCGCCTCGAGCGCGCGGCGCACCGCTTCGCGGTCCACCCCGAACTCGCTGGGATCAATCGTCAAGCATGTGAGCCAGCGGGTGTGCCGGCCCCAGGGTGCTTCCGGCATGAACTCGAGGCCGGGAAGATCCCCGAGCGCGCTCGCGTAGAACGCGAAATTGCGCCGCCGCGCCGCCACGCGCTCCTCAAGCACGCGCAGCTGGCCGCGCCCGACGGCGGCAAGCAGGTTGCTGAGGCGGTAGTTGTACCCGATCTCGGCGTGCTCGTAGTGGGGCGCGGGCTCCCGCGCCTGGGTCGCGAGCTTGCGGGCGTGCGTAGCCAGCGCCTCGTCGGGCGACACGAGCATCCCGCCGCCGGATGTCGTGATGATCTTGTTGCCGTTGAACGAGTAGATCCCGGCCCGCCCGAACGTCCCCGGCGCCCGCCCGCAGTACGTGGCGCCGAGCGCCTCCGCGGCGTCTTCGATCAGCGTGACATCATGGCGCGCGCACGCGTCCACGACCGGCGCGATGTCCGCGCTCTGGCCGTACAGGTGCACCAGCACCACGGCTTTGGGCAGCCTCCTCTTCCGCGCGCGGCCGGCGAGCGTCTCCGCCAAGAGGGCTGGGTCCATGTTCCACGAGACGCGTTCGCTGTCGACGAAGACCGGAGTCCCGCCCAGGTACACGATCGGATTCACGCTCGCGACGAAGGTGAGTGTGCTGACCAGCACGTCGTCCCCCGGGCCGACGCCCGCGAGGCGCAGCGCGAGGTGCAGGGCGGCGGTGCCGGAGCTGAGCGCCACGGCGTGTGTCCCGCCCACCGTCTCGGCGAATTCCCGCTCGAACGCGTCGACGTGGGGGCCGAGCGGGGCGATCCAGTTGCTCGCCCAGGCGTCGGCGACGAAGTGCCGCTCGAGTTCGCCTACGTGCGGCGGGGACAAGAGGATCCGCGGGGATGCCATGGCGCTAGAGCTCCTGCCGCAGCAGCACGAAGGATTCCGCCGCCGCGCACCCCACCGTGCTGCCGCGCAGCGCCGCCAGCGCCCGGAGCGCCTCCGCCGAACGCGCGTGCGGGAACGGCTTGATCTGCAAAGTGAAGGCCTGCATGGCGGCGATCTTCGTCTCCAGGTGCGGGGAAATGTCGATAAACGTGTTGGGCGCGAAGTTCGGCATCAGATACGGCACGCTCCAATGCGTTTCGGACAGCGTCTCGTAGGCATAGATCGACTGCGGTGCGAACCGACCGTTGGGTCGGGTGACAACCAGGGTGGACAGGAACGCCAACTGGTGGTCGAGGTGGATGTCGCCGGCGAACGGCGTGAAGATCACTTGCGGGTGGAGTCGGGCCACCACGGCGCCGAGCTCGGCGTTGACGTCCCGATGCGGGATCGTGTCCAACGCTGCGGCGGGCAGGTCGAGGAACGTCGTATCCGCGACTCCCAGCAGGCGATGGGCTGCCAGCGCCTCCTGCTTTCCCTGCCGCTCGAACGCCTCGTCGAAGGCGGGCGGGCGCCCCACCGTCAGGACGACGATGTGAACCTCGTCGCCCTCGCCCGCGAGGCGGGCCATGGTGCCCCCCACGCCCAGCACCTCGTCGTCTGCGTGGGGCGCGACGACCAGTACCCGCCGTCTCATACGTACGCCTCCCGGTGGTCGCGCCGCAGCAGCTCCAGCCAGTCGACGCCCAGCCGGGCGTGAGTCCGAAGCAGCTGCTGGGCCGGCATGCGCGGCTCGCCCTCGGGCTGCACGGTCTTGAGGAGCACGTGCCGGCCGTCGCCGCATTGCACTAGCGCACCGGAATCGAGCACCACCTGCACCTGTCCCGGGAGCCCGGTGTGCGACGCGTCCCCCAGGAAGTCCGCTTCCCACAGGAACAGGGGTTTCCCCCGGTAGAACGTGAAAGCGCCCGGATACGGATCGGTCACGGCGCGGATCATGGTCCAGACGCCCGCGGCCGGGGCGTACCAGTCGATCCACCCGTCGCTGGCGGTGCGCTTGGCGCAGTAGCTCGCCCGCGAGTGATCTTGGGGCACGCGGGGCGTGGTCCCGGCCCCGAGCATGGGAATCGCGGTGGCCAGAAGGCCGTGGAGCGCTGCGCGGTGCTTCGCGTACAGACTCGTGGCGGTTTCGTCGGGCGCGACGGCGAAGCGCTGCTGCAGCAGGATGTCGCCCGAATCGGTCCCCTCGTCGAGCCAGAACAGCGTGGCGCCGGTCTCCCGGCGGCCCTGCAGGATCGTCCAGGGGATCACCGCGCGGCCCCGGTTCTCGGGCAGCGGGGCGGGGTGAAACCCGATCGCTCCGCCGTCTGGGATGTCGAGGAACTCGCGTCGGCAGATCTGGGACCACCCGATGACGAACGCGAACGTCGGCCGTAACGCGCGGAGCCGCTCGAGCACGGGGGGCGCGTTGACGTCCACGACCTCGATCACCGGCACGTCGAGCCGCGCGGCGAGCGGGCGGAGGTCGACAAAGTCCGAGTGGCGCGCCGAGCGGGACAGCGGGAGCGTGAGCAACGCCACCGGGGGTACTCCGTGCGCCCCCAACAACTCCAACGCGACCCGGCTGCTCTCAACTGCTCCGACCAGCACCGTCCGCATACGCACGGGCCTCCACTAGAGCCTGCAGGTTGGGGCGCTCGCCGAATAGCACCACGGCGACCGTCCTCGCGAGGATGCGCGCATCCAGCACCGGGGACCAGTGATCCACGTACCACACGTCCAGCGTGATCCGCTCGTCCCAGCTCAACTGGACGTTGCCGTTGACCTGCGCCCAGCCGGTGATCCCCGGGCGCATTTCCAGGCGGCGCCGCTGGAAGGCGTCGTACCGTTCGACCTGCTCGGGCACGGTCGGCCGGGGCCCCACCAGGCTCATGTCGCCGCGCAGCACGTTGAGCAGTTGCGGCAACTCGTCGATCTTCAGTCGGCGGATCACGCGTCCCGTGCGAGTCACCAGGGGATGCGAGCCGCTGACCTGCCCGACGACCTCCGTCGACAGGTCGTGCACGCGCAGGCTCCGGAACTTCAGCAGCTCGAAGGGGCGGCCCCCCAGCCCGACGCGCCGCTGCCTGTAGAAGACCGGCCCCCGGTCTTCGAGGAGGACGAGCCCGGCCACGCACAGGAACAAGGGAAGCGCCAGCGCGAGGACCAGGGTCGAGCCGGTGGCATCCAGGCACCGTTTGAGGAGGTGTCGCCGCGCTGTCACCATAGCGAGGCCGAAACGGCGCGCCCGGCGGGCGCCGGAGCCGCTGGCGTGCGCCGCTCCCCGTCCGGGCACGCGACCGCCGCCTGGAGGACGCCCTCGAGCTGGCTGACGAGCTGATCCCGGTGGAACCGTTCGTGCGCCAGGCGCCGGGCGGCGGCGCCCGCTCGGGCGAGCCACGCGCGGTCGCGCACCGCCCGCGCCAGCCCGGCCGCCGCCGCACCGACATCGGTCGCGGGCAGCACCAGCCCCGCGCCGGTTTCGCGGATCAGGTCCGCGAACCAGCCCTGGTGGTTGATGGCGATCGGCTTCCCGGCGGCGAACGCGTCAAACACCTTATTGGCGCAGTTGGCCCATAGCGCAGGACGATCTCTCACGACCGACGTCGCCACGTCCGCTGCCGACAACCAGGCCGGGATCTCCGTCTTGGGCGCGCTCGGCAGCAGGTAGAAGTTGACGTCGAGGACGCCCAGGTCGGCCGCGAGCTGGCGGACGAGGCCCTCCTCCTTGCCTTCGCCGATCGCGACGAAGCAGATGTCCGGGTCGAGCCGCGCGGCGGCCGCCGCGACGTGAGCGAGATAGCCCACGCCGTTCAGCGGGCCGAGGGTGCCGGTGTAGACGACCAGCGGGCGGTCTCCCAGCCACGCGTGCCGCTGCCGCAGCGCGCGGCCCGGGCCGGGCCCGATGTCGAAGAGGTCCACGTCCGACGCGTTGGGGATCACGCTCACGCGCTCCGCCGGGTATCCGGTCCGCACGATCCCCGCCTTGATGCCGGGTGACAACGCCACCACGTGCGTCGCATGGCGGTAGGCGAAGCGCTCGAGCCAGCGCGCCGCGGCGATGCTCAGGCGGCCGCGCAACGCGCCCATGGCGATCGGGACCTCGGGCCAGAGGTCCCGGACCTCGAGCACCATGGGAACCCGCTGCTGCCAGGCCGCACGGGCGGCGGGGAAGGCGATGGTGAGCGGTGTGCTGGTCGCGAAGACGAGATCGCCTCGAAGGCTCGCCGCCTTGCTCCCCGCCCACCAGGCGAAGCGCGCGAAGGCCTCGAGGCGCTGCCGGTAGTCCATGCGGTTGGAGTACGGGACGGGGAGCCAGTGCACGTGGATCCCGTCCTCGTCGGTCTCGAACCAGCGACGCGGGGCATCGGCGGGCGGATCGCGCCGCGAGGTGACCAGGTGCACCGCGTGTCCTCTCGAGACCAGGCGGCGAGCCATTTCGTACGAGCGAGTCCCGCCGACCATCGTCCGGGTATTGAAGTACTGATGCAAATACACGATGCGCAGGTGGCGGCCGTCGGTGCGACCGCCGTCGGCATCGTACGCCCGACCGGGCTGCTGGCGTCGAGTGTCAGCTCCGAACATTGCCCGCTCACGCGCGCGCCGAGCCGGAGAGGCTCGGCGGTGCGGGGAACAGGGGGATCACCGGCGGCCGCGCGGCGTCGGTACCGTCCGCCGACCGCGCGGGTGCCCGGGCGGTGTCCGCCGACCAGGGGACGTATTCCGGCACGAACGCGCAGACCTCGCGAATGAGGGCCGGTGCCTCCCCCAGGATCGTGGCTGCGATCAACCGCTGGAGGCCGACTTCGATATCAGCGCCGTCGGCGCCGGTCTGGTGCACGATGCGGATCTTCTCAGCGGTGGCCGATAACGAGCGCTCGCTCGACCGCACCAGCTCCTCGTCCAGCTTCTCGCCCGGCCGGAGGCCGGTGAACACGATCTGCACGTCGCGGTAGGGAACGAGCCCGGAGAGTCGAATGAGCTGTTCGGCGAGATCGAGGATCCGCACGGGCTTCCCCATTTCGAGGATCGAGGTCCGGCCGGCGGCTTCGGCGAGAGCGGCGGCCTTGAGGACGAGCTGCGCCGCCTCGGGGATCGTCATGAAATAGCGCTGGACCTCCGGGTGCGTGACGGTGAGCGGTCCGCCCACGGCGAGCTGCCGCCGAAAGAGGGGAATCACGCTCCCGTCGGAGCCGAGCACGTTGCCGAACCGCACGACGCGGAAGTCCGTGTGGGAGCCGCGCAGGACTGGCAGTTCGAGGACGATCCGCTCAGCGATGCGCTTTGTCGCGCCGAGGACGCTAGTCGGGTTGACGGCCTTGTCCGTGGAGATGAGCACGAACTTCTGGACGCCCGCGCGGGCGGCCCGCTCGGCGACGCGCAGCGTCCCGACGACGTTGTTCCAGACGCCTTCGAGCACATTGGCTTCCAGCATCGGCACGTGCTTGTAAGCGGCGGCGTGGAACACATAGTCGGGGCGGTAGGTGCGGAACAGCTCATCGAGCCGCTCTCCGTTCGTGATGTTGGCGATGAACGGCACGACCTCGACGTGGGGATTGGTTCGCGACACCTCCAGGTGGGCGAAGTAGAGTGGGCTCTCGGCGCGGTCCAGGAGGATCACCCGCCTCGGACGGAAGCGGCCGATCTGGCGGGCGAGCTCGGAACCGATGGACCCGGCGCCACCGGTTACGAGGATCGTTTTGCCGGCGATGTCGCGCTGCACCTGGTCGAGGTCGAGGTTCACGGGTTCCCGACCCAGCAGATCCTCGATTTCCACGTCCCGGAGCTCGCCGAGGCGGGCGCGGCCCGTCAGCAAGTCCTGCAGCGGGGGAAGGATCTTGAACTCGATGCCGGTGGCGGTGCAGCGGGCCACCAGCCGGCGCATCTGCTCGCCGCTTGCCGAGGAAATCGCGATCACCAGGCGCTCGATGCGATGCCGGGCGGCGAGTTGAGGGAGCTCGTCCGTCGAGCCGAGGACGGGCACGCCGTGGAGCGAGCGGCCGTGCTTATCGGAGTTGTCGTCCAGCAGACCGACGACGTACATCGCGTTGCCCCGCTCGTGCTGGATCTGGCGGAGCAGCTGCTCGGCCGCGTCGCCGGCCCCGAGGAGGAAGGTGCGCGTGCCCCGAGGCGACGTCATAGGCAAATGCCCTTCCCGCACACAACGAGCCGCGAACCGCACGCCGCCCGAGAGGAAGATCATGATCAGCCAGTCGAGCACGAGGACGGAGCGCGGCATCCCCTGGTCGAGCGCCAGAGCCACGAGAGTGGCCATGAACAGGATCGAGCTGAGTGTCACCGCGGCCGCGAGGTCTACCAGGTCGCGGATGCCAACGTGCTGCCAGTAGCCGCGGAACAGCCCGAAGCGCTGGAACAGCGCTAGGCGAATGGCGAGGAGGTACAGGATCGTGTCTCGGTAGCGCGCCAGGTAGGCCGGCGGGATCTGGAAGTCGAAGCGGATGCCGAAGGCGGCCAGGTAGCCCAGCGGAATAAGCGCGACGTGAACGCCGACGATAAGGGCGCGGCGGTAGGCGAGGAAGCGCGTTAGCGAACTGAGTTGCATGGTCAACCCCCGAGGGGTGACGGAGCCGCAGCCGGCGTGCGGGCGGCGGTCCACCGACCTGCACGACGCCAGCAGCACGTCCCATGCACCGATGGGCGAGTGGCTCCGCCCTTGTGGCGTAACGACTTCGGGCGTGGGCACCAGCGGGGGGCCGGCGGTGGTGACACGAGGTCGCCACAACTCCGCGGGAGGGCTGCGACATTGCGAGGGCGACGGGGGTCTTGAAGGCGAGGCTGCGAAGGGGTTCCTACGCCTCGGGGGCCGCGGCGCCCGCCCCGCGGCGCTCAGACGTACACGGAGGGGGGCAGATCCAGCTTGAAGAAGAACCGCGTCCCCGCGCCGAGGTGTGTCTCGACCTGCAGCTCCGAGTCCAAGGCGCGCACGAGCCGGCGCGTGATGACAAGCCCCAGCCCGGTACCCGAGAAGCGGGACCGGCCGTCCCCGGCCGCACGGTGGAACGGCTCAAAGAGGTTCACCAGCGCCTCGGGGCGGATGCCGCGGCCGGTGTCCTGGACCGAGAATTCGACGCGGACAGCGTCGCAGGGCACGCAGCGGATGTCGACAGCGCCCGTCTCCGTGAACTTCAGTGCGTTGGTCGTGAGGTTGAGCAGCACGCGAGCCAAGGCGATCGGGTGGCCCAGGCGGAAGTCGGGTTCGGGCGGCGCGAGGCGGACCTCCAGGCCTTTTTCGTCGGCCATGGGCCGGACCATGTCCCGCACCGATTCGAGGAGCGTGGCGACCGAGAACGGCGACAGCTCGTCGTCCGCGAGCTCGCAGCCGCCGCGCGCGAGCTCGAGGGCGTCGCTCACGAGGGCGCTGAGGCCGAGGGCCGCGCTGTAGATCAGCCCCAGCTGACGGCGCTGCACGGCATTCACGTCGCCGCTGGCGCCCCGCTGCAACGTCTCGGCCAAGAACAGAATGGCAGTGAGGGGCGACCGGAGGTCGTGGGCGATCTCGACCAGCAGGTCGAGCTCCTCCGCGTCGCGCGGTGACGAGCCGAGCGGCTGGCCCCCGTTCGCGTCGATTGCCTGGCGCACTTGTTCGAGCGCGCTCAAGGTCCCGAGGATCTGCGAGGGCGCGGGAGCGGGGGCAGCTTCCATCCACTCCCGCACCAGCTCCGTCCGCAGCATCTCCACCAACCGTCGCCCCAGTCGTGATGGGGGGTGGGGGACGAGATCGGTGACGAAGTCCGGGTGCCGCTGATCGACGGCGAGGGCGAGCGCCGCCAGCACGCTGACGACCGCTTCGCCGTCGCGGTCAGCGGCTCCCGTGACTTCGTCCCGCCAGCGGCGCTCCACCCGCCGCGTGGCCAAGGCGATGACGGGCGACGATACCCCCGCCAGGGGGGCGGTCAGATCGCGGACCGACCACGCGCTACTCATCGGCGTTTCCCGTCAGCACGTTGCGCTGCAGCCCGTGCCGCTCCATCAACCGGTAGAACGTGGTCCGATCCACCCGTGCGAGCCTCGCCGCCTTCGACAAGTTGCCGCCCGCGCGGAGCACGACGCGCGTCAAATAGCGGCGGTCGAACTTGGCGAGCAAGCGCTCCCGGGTGGCGTAGTAGCTCTCGTCGGGCGTGTCGACGTGCGCTTCGGCTTCGGCCTCGGGATCGAGTGGCCGGTCGATGATGAAGGGAAGCTGCTCCGCGTTGACCTCCGCGCCCGGCTCCAGGAGCACCGCCGCGTGCTCGATCACGTTCTGCAGTTCGCGCACGTTCCCGGGCCAGTTGTGCGCCCGTAGTGCCCACACCGCGCTCTTGCTCAGCGTCGGCACCGGCTCGGACGGAATTCGGTGTCGTGTCCAGTAGTGGGCGAGGAAGTGGTTCGCAAGGAGCGGGATGTCCTCCGCCCGCTCCCGCAACGCGGGGACGTGGAGCGGCACGACGCGCAACCGGTAGTACAGGTCCTTGCGCAGAGCCCCCGACTTCGCCGCGTCCTCCGGGTTTCGGTTCGTTGCGGCGATGAAGCGCACGTTCACCACGGCGTCGGTCGCCTCGCTCCCGACGCGCCGCACCACGCCATCTTGGATCACTCGCAGCAATTTGGCCTGGATCGGCCTCGGCATCTCGATGAGCTCGTCTAGGAACATCGTCCCGCTGTTCGCGGTCTCGAGCAGGCCGGGTTTGTCGCGGATCGCGCCCGTGAAAGCGCCCTTGACATGGCCGAACATCTCCGACTCGAGCAGCGTCTCGGGGAGCGCGGCGCAGTTGATCGCGACCATCGCGCGGCTGGCGCGCCGGCTGTGGTGGTGGATAAACTGCGCGATCATCTCTTTGCCTGTGCCGCTCTCGCCTGTGATGAACACGGAGGCATCGGTCGGCGCCACGCGTCTCGCCAGGGCGATCAGGTCGCGGAACAGCGGCGCGGCGCCGAGCACCGTGAAACCAACCGAGGCGCGCCCCGCACTCTCGGCCTCGGAGCGTGCGTGCGTGTCCCGCGCTACCATCACGGTATGAGCGGCTCGGCCGAGCAGGATCTGGAGCTGCGTCCCCGTGAACGGCTTCGGCAGATAATCCCAGGCGCCGGCGCGCTGCGCCTCCAGGCTCGTCTCGAGGCTCGGTTTCCCCGTGATGACGATGACGATTGTGCCGCGGTTGGTGGCGAGCGCCTGGCGCAGCAACGCGAGCCCGGGTACCTCGGCCATGTAGAGGTCCACGAGCACGATGTCGAACGCGCGGCGGCGCAGCATTTCGAGCGCTTGCTCGCCGCGGCCGCTCACTGTGATGTTGTAGCCCTCGAAGCCGAGCACACTGGTGCAGCTCTCACGCAGCGTTCGCTCGTCGTCAACGACGAGGACTCGCATCCTCGCCTTGGTGGCGCGATCGATCGAAAGCAGGTGCGCGATACCGGGGTCGCCAGGCGAACTCAGACGACATCCCGAGGCAGACGGGCTGGCAGGAACAGAGGCACTCACCGCGATCCCTCATCGGGCCTTCTCAACCGTCGCTCGGCGGGTGCGAGGTCTACGCTGGGCCGGGATGTGTGAAGTACGTCACTTAAAGTCGGGTCACGCCACACCGAGTCGCCGCATATTGAAACAGAGACAGGGGAGTAAATAGACGCCTGCGGTGGACCGGCGTCAAGAGAGCCGGGCGCGCGGCCGCAGCACCGAGGCGGCCACCAAGGTGTGGCCGTTCTGTTACAGACCGGGCGGCGCGTCTCGAGGCGCCCGCACGGCTCCGATGTAAGTGCCTAACGCGCGTTGCGTTACCGGTGAGGCGCCGCTCGGCGCTCGCGGTACTGGCTTTGCGTAGTCCGTCCACGATGGATAGCGACCAGTCACCCGGATCTGAACGCTCCCACGCCCTGCCGCCGCGCCTGGCACGGCGCGGCGACCTTCCCAGCGCCCCGGACGGCAAGCCGGCGGTCTCCGCGCCGCTCCCAGAAATTGATTGGCGACGCGGCGTCGCCGCGTGCCGACGCTACAAGTGGCTCGTGCTCGGTGGCACCGTGCTCGGCACTGCGGCGGGCTTCGGCGTCACCCGGCTGCTCCACCCGCAATACGTGGCTCAGACCACGCTCTGGGTTGACGTGCCCGACTTGCACGAGCGAGACCAGGGCCCGTTCGAGTCCGGCCAGCTGGTCGGCCCCTCGGGGTGGGTGGACCTCGTGCAGTCCCACGTGGTGCTGGATGCGGTCGTGGACGAGCTGCGCTTGTACCTCACGCCCGGCGCGGCGGCCGACTCGACCGTACTGGCGTCGTTCCGGCTAAGACAAGGCGAAGCCGCGCAACCGGGCAGCTATCGGCTCGCGGTCGCCGACACCGGTGGTGACGTTACGCTGTCGACGGCGGACGGGGTCGTGGTCCAGCGGGGGAGGGCGGGGGATTCCCTCGGCGTGGGCGTGGGGTTCGCCTGGGCGCCTCCCGTCGGGCTGCTCACGCCCGGGCGAGTCGTCCAGTTCGGTGTCGCCACGCCCTACGCGGCAGCCCAGGTCCTCACCGAGCGGCTCCGCGTCACGACCGACTTGCTCGAAGGGAAGGTCGGCAACTTCATGCGGCTCGAGCTCCGGGGGCCGGATCGGACCGGCATCGCGATCGTGCTGAACGCGGTGGCGCGCCGTTTTGTCGCCGTGGCGGCCGAGCTGAAGCGTCGTAAGCTCGCGGAGTTGCGCGTGATTCTAGCCGAGCAGGTGCGGCATGCGCGGGACAACCTCAGGCGCAGCGCGGCCGCGCTGCGGGCGTTTCGCGTCCGGACGGCCACACTGCTCGCTCACGGTTCGGGTCCGGCCGCCGCCGATCTGCAGTACCGCGATCCCGCCTTCGCCGGGTTGCTCGCCATCAAGGTCGAGCGCGAGCAGGTGCAGCGCGATCGCGAGGCGATCGAGCGAGCGCTGGCACACGTCCCCGACTCCAGCGTCTCGGTGGACGAGCTCGGCGCGATCGGCTCCGTGCAACGCTCCGCCGAGCTGTCGCAGGCGTTGAAGGAGTTGATCGAGAAGCAGGCGGACCTGCGCGCCCTGCGCTATCACTACACCGACGCCCACCCACCCGTGCGTCACGCCGCCGACCAGGTCGTGGCGCTCCAGCACGGCACGATCGCGGTGCTGGCCCGGGCGCTGGTCGCGCAGTTGGCAGGTCAGGAACAGCAGTTGGCGCAGCGGATCGACTCGACATCGGGGGCGCTGCGCGCGATCCCGCCGCTGGTGATCGAGGATGCGGAGCTGGAGCGCGGCGTCACCAACGCCGAGCTGCTGTTCTCAAACATTCAGCAGCGCTTCCAAGAGACGCAGCTGGCCGACGCCAGCAGCAGTCCCGACGTGCGCGTGCTCGATCCCGCGGTCGCGCCCCGGGATCCGGCCTACAACGTGGCGTCGCTGCTGATCGTCCTCGCCTTCATGGGCAGCCTGGCCGCGGCCGTCGTGGGCGCGGTGGTCCTCGACCGGGTCGATCCGAAGGTCCGGTACGCCGACCAGATCACCGGGGCCATGGGGCTCACCATCCTCGGCGCGGTGCCCCACGCTGAGCGCGGCAACGGGAAGCGACCGGTCCGCGAACCGGTGTTGGAAGTCGTCGAAGCGCTGCGGGGCGTCCGGCTCAGCGTGCTGCACACGCACGGCGCGGCCGGCCCGCTCCTCCTCACCGTCACCAGTCCCGGCCGCAGCGACGGCAAGTCCTTCCTCGCGTCCAATCTCGCGCTCGGGTTCGCGGATGCGGGCTACCGCACCCTGCTCGTGGACGGGGACATCCGCCGCGGCAGGCTGCATCGCGTGCTGAACGCGGCGCGCAAGCCCGGGCTGACCGATTGCCTCGGGGGCCAAGCGCCGGCGGACGCGGTCGTCCAGATCACGCCGTACGCGGGGCTGTCGTTCATCGGGTGCGGCACGCGGCGGGTGAGCGGCCCTGAGCTGCTGGGCAGGACGGCCATGCAACAGCTCGTGGCTGGCGCGCGCGGCCAATACGACGCCGTGATCGTGGACAGCTCGCCGCTCGCCGCCGGGGTGGACGCGTACGTGCTCGGCGTCCTCACCGGCAACGTGCTGCTCGTGCTCCGCGCCGGCGTGACCGACCGCGATCTCGCCGCGGCCAAGCTCGACGTGCTCGATCGCCTGCCGGTGCGCGTGCTCGGAGCCGTGATCAACGACGTCCGGCCCGGCGACCTGTACCGCTCCTATTCCTATTATATGGCGGGATACGAACTCGAAGAGGAGGAAGCCGCCGACGACGCCCGCGTCCCCGGCAGGCGCGTCCTGCAGGCTCCACCGTGAGCTGGGCTCAGGCGCCGTCGCGCGTGCTGGAGTCACGCACCGCCTGCGCGGCAGCCGCGGCGCCGGCCTCGAGTCGCCGCCATATGCTGACAACGTGTGGCTGCGCTGCCCCGCCCTGGCATCAGCACCGGGCCACGCGCCCCACGGACCGTGCTGCCACGCCGCCGGCCAAATGACGGCCCTGCAAGGTGCTGGGCCGCGCCGCGGGGGCGCGGGCCAGGGCGGGGCGTGTCGGCCCCAATCTTGAATGTCGCGTAGCTCGGGGGGGGAACAGGATTGACTGGGATGCTGTGCGGTCGGTGTGGCGCGCGCGATTCCGGCACCCTCGGCGCGGGCGTGCCGGGGGGCGCGGGGGGCGCGGGGGGCGCGGGGGGCGCGCTCAAGGGCGGAGTGTTCTGCCGGTGCTGTGGCTCGCTCATCGTCCCCGACGACCTGGCCGTGCCCCTTCTGGCCAAGGCCACGCATCTCGCGGTGTTCGGCCTCAGCCATCACGCGGCCCTGCTGCTGAAGGCCGGGCCGCGCCGTTCCGAGGAGCGCTGAGCATGTGCGGCATCGTGGGGTACGTCGGCACGCGCCAAGCGGCGCCCATCCTGTTGGAGGGCCTCCGTCGGCTCGAGTATCGCGGCTACGACTCCGCCGGCGTCGCCGTCCAGAACGGGGTCGGGGTCGCGGTCCGAAAGCTCGCCGGCCGGGTGGAGGGCCTGCGGGATGCGCTCGCCCGCGAGCCGCTCGCCGGCACGAGCGGCATCGCCCACACGCGCTGGGCCACGCACGGCGCACCCACGGCGCGCAACGCCCACCCCCACCTCGACTGCGCGGACCGCATCGCGGTCGTCCACAACGGCATCATCGAGAACGCCGACGCCCTGCGGGCGGCGCTCGAGCGCACCGGCCACCGCTTCCGCACCGAGACCGATACGGAGACGCTGGTGCACCTGATCGAGGAGGCGCCGGGGACGACGCTGGAGGAACGCGTCGCGGCGGCGCTCGCTCACGTCGTCGGCACATACGGGCTCGCCGTCATCTCCGGCGCGGAGCCGGGGAAGATCGTCGTGGCGCGCCAGGGCTCGCCGGTGCTGCTGGGCATCGGTGAGGGCGAGTTCTTCGTCGCCTCGGACGCTTCGGCCGTGCTGGCGCACACGCGCTCGGTCGTCTATCTCGACGACGGCGACATCGCGGTCCTGACGCCCGATCGCTACCACGTGATGGACGCGAACGCGCACGTGCAGCTGCGCGAAGTGAGCGACATCGCGTGGGACCTGGACGCGATCGAGCTGGGCGGCTATCCGCACTTCATGTTGAAGGAGATCTGCGAGCAGCCGGAGACCGTGAAGAGCACGCTGCGCGGCCGCCTGCTGTTCAGGGAGGGGACCGCCCGCTTGAACGGGCTCAACCTTGCGCCGGAGGCGTGCGCCGGGATCAATCGCGTCGTGCTCATCGGCTGCGGCACGTCGTGGCATGCCGGGCTCGTCGGCCGGGACATCATCGAAGAGCTGGCGCGCGTACCGGTGGTGGTGGAATACGCGTCGGAGTACCGCTATCGCCACCCGCCGCCGGTCCCGGGCACGCTCACGGTAGTGATCTCGCAGTCCGGGGAGACCGCCGACACACTCGAGGCGATGCGTGCCGCCAGGATGGCGGGCTCCCGGGTCCTGGGCATCGTGAACGTGGTGGGCTCGACCATCGCGCGCGAGGCGGAGGGCGGCATCTACCTACACGCTGGACCTGAGATCGGCGTCGCCTCGACCAAGGCGTTCACGTCGCAGATCGTGGCCCTCGCACTGCTCGGCCTCTGGCTGGGGCGCCATCGTGGGTTGCCGGTGGAAGCGGGGCAGGAGATCGCGTGCCGGCTGGCGCAGTTGCCGAGCCTCGTCGCCGAGGCGCTCGCGCTCGAGCCGCAGGTCCGCGCCATCGCGGCGGCCTACGCCGGGCGCAGTAATTTCCTCTACCTCGGCCGCGGCGTGAACTTCCCGGTCGCACTTGAGGGCGCCCTCAAGCTCAAGGAGATCTCCTACATCCACGCCGAGGGCTACCCCGCCGCGGAGATGAAGCACGGACCCATCGCGCTGGTCGACGAGAACATGCCAGTGGTGTTCGTCGCGCCGCGGGACGAGGTGTACCCGAAGGTCGTGTCCAACATGCAGGAGGTGAAGGCGCGGGGCGGGCGCATCATCGCCGTGACCACGGAGGGCAACGGCGACCTCGGCGCCTTGGCCGACCACCGCCTGTCTGTCCCCGCGACCGCCCCGCTCTTGTCCCCCGTCCTCACGACGCTCCCCCTGCAGCTGCTCGCGTATCACATCGCGGTCGAGCGCGGCTGCGATGTGGACCGGCCCCGCAACCTCGCCAAAAGCGTCACCGTGGAGTGAGCCCTATGATGACCTCCTGCCGCACTGTCACCCTCGTCATTCTCACGCTCCTCACCGCCGCGCGCCCCGCGGCCTCCCAGGCGCAGGACCGCGCTTGGGAAGTCACCAGCCTGCGGGCGACGCGGCAGGCGCTCGAGCAGCGCGCGCAGCGCCTCGAGCAGGCCATCGAGACACGGTCCGTGCGCAAGCAGGATCGGGCCGACGTGACGCGGGAGATGACGGAGATCAGGGCGCGGCTCGCCGAGGGGGACTTCAAGGTCGGCGACCGCGTCCTGCTCCTGGTGGAAGGCGAGAAAGAGCTGTCCGACACGTTTGCTGTGGGGCCGGGCCGGGTGCTGATGCTGCCGCTCGTCGGTGACGTGCCGCTGGCGGGGGTGCTGCGCACTGAGCTCCAGGACTACCTCACGCAGCGCCTTGCGCAGAACTTGCGCGACCCCTTCGTGCGGGCGCGGGCCCTGGTGCGCCTGTCGATCCAAGGCGCGGTCGCGCGGCCCGGGTATTACACGGTGTCGGCTGAGGCGGTCCTCTCAGACGCGCTGATGGCCGCGGGGGGTACGGTCCAGGATGCAAAGCTCTCCGGGCTGCGCATCGAGCGCGGGGGGGCGCCCCTCTGGGAAGGGAAGGCGCTCGAGAAGGCGATCGCCGAGGGATGGACCATCGACGACGCCGGACTGAGCGCCGGTGACCAGTTCGTCGTGCCCCGCCGGGAACGGAGAGACATGTCGGAGGCGGTGCGGTTGACTGGGATCGTGCTCGGCATTCCAGTCACTATCTACACCTTGACGAAGATCTTCTGAGGTCAGCGCAGCCGGATCACGTTGCCCCCGCGCCTGCAGCTGGCCG
>WNGM01000783.1_pt1 | contig 52247 bp, 48 predicted proteins | sample 5400571 | NCBI WGS metagenome assembly WNGM01 (sample SAMN13153378, study PRJNA577476) | soil metagenome | isolation source: 100 cm soil or saprolite under Garry oak tree replicate 2 | place: USA:California | collected 2016-06-15 | reverse complement strand
CGGACCTGGTTCCGAAAGATCAGATGAGGTCGAGGCCTCCACGGAAGCGCAATCGCCGTTGACCTGCGGATTTCGGACCGCACCGGCCCACGCCACAGTGACGACGGACCTCAAACTGCTTCCCGCGAATCGAGGTTAGTGGGACATCGATCTGGGTACCCGCTGGCTATCCGTTAAACCCCGGTTTCGAGAGTCGGAGCAAAACATGATCATCCTTGGCGTTATCCTGCTCATCCTGGGGCTGCTCCTGCACATCTCCATCCTCACCTGGATCGGGATCATCCTGCTGGTGGTGGGGGCCGTGCTGTTCCTGCTGGGCTCGGTCGGGCGCCCGGTCGCCGGCCGGCGCCACTACTGGTAACCGAGCGGCCAAGGCCCCGTACGGCGCAGCGCCGGTCGATGCGTCGACCGGCGTTCCGCCTTGCCCGGCAGCTGTTCCGAACAAACCGCTCCGTGGATTACCGCAGTCCGCTACGAATGTCGCAAAGGGTTGACACAGCCCTCAAGTGGGCATGCAAAGATGAGAACGAACGGAGTAACGATGGCGGATCAGCAATCCACCAGGCACGAGACCGTGGACCGCGCGGAAGCCTCCACGGCGGAGTTGGTCCGGCTGGCCGTTGACCAGGTCACCCGCCTCGTGCGGGACGAGCTGCAACTCGCCCGCGTGGAGATGTCCGTCAAGGCCCGCCGGTTCGGCACCGGTGCCGGCCTGTTCGGCGCCGCCGGCGTCGTGGCGCTGTACGGCGTCGCCGTGCTCCTCGCGGCGTTCGTCCTGCTGCTCGCGCTCGTAGTGCCGCCGTGGCTCGCCGCGCTGATCGTCGCCGTCGTGCTTCTCGCGATGGCCGGGCTGATGGCGCTGCTGGGCCGGGGACAGTTCCGCCGGGGCGCGCCGCCGACCCCCGAGCAGACCCTGAACAGTGTCAAGGCCGACGTACAGACCGTGACCGAAGCGGTCAGGAAGAGGGGACACTGATGAGTGCGAAGAGGAATGGCGCCGATTCCGGTGCCCCCGTCGACGAGCTGCGCGACGACATCGCACAGACCCGTGCCGACCTGGGCGGGACGGTGGGCGCGCTCGCTGAGAAGACGGATGTGAAGAAGCAGGCCCGCAAGGCCAAGGAGCGGGCCGCGGACCAGATGGGCGAGTCGGCCCGGCGGCACCCGGTGCGCTGGGGCGGCATCGTCGCCGGCCTCCTCGCCGCTGTCGCCGCGATCGGAGCGCTGCGCTGGCGCCAGTCGCGGCGGCCCAAGAACCGGGCCGAGCGGGTGTGGCACGACGTCAAGAGCCGCGCCAAGGACGTCCAGAAGGACGTCAAGAGCCGCGCCAAGGACGTCCAGAAGGATGTCAAGAGCCGTGCGAAGGACGTCCGGAAGGACGCGAGGAGCAAGGCGCGCGGCGTCAAGCGCGACGCGAAGCGCGCGGCCCTTCAGATGAAGGGCCGGATGAGCCGGTGAGCGCGGGCCCGGGGGCAACCCCGGGCCCATCCGCGGGTCAGGCCCCGACCAGCGTCCGGAAGTCGGCCCGGTCACCCAGGACGGCCAGGTCCCGGTCGGTCCGGGCCCAGGCCTTCAGCACGGGTACCGCCGCCCGGTCGTTGTAGGAGAACGCATCCGGCAGGTACCGCATCGCCTCGTCCAGCCGGCCCGCCCGGGCCAGCCCGCAGGCCAGGTCGTAGCTGGCGTCGGAGAGCGCCTTCGTCGGCAACGAGGCGCCCCGAACCGCCTCGTACCCCCGACTCAGCACCCCGATCGCCTCGACCTCGCGGCCCCGGACGTGGTGCCACGCCGAGTAGCTCTCGAACGGGCCACGCGCACCGAAGATGGCCACGTGGCGCCAGAGGTACTGCGGATGGTCGCGCGGGATCCCCGGCTCCGCGGAGAGCAGGTCCTCGTCCGCGTCGTCCAGCGCCGCATGCAACTCCGCCAGCGCGTGATGGGCATGGGTGTACCTGCTCCCAACTGCCCACGTCCGCACCGACCGGAGCTCCGGTGGTCGGTATTACCCTCGCCGGCCTCGGCGCGTCCGCATAGGCTGCCGCCGTGGCCAGTCTCGTCTCCGTCAACATCGCCGTCCCGCACGCCGACCCGGCCGATCCCGGAGAACTCACCGGTATCGACAAGCAGCCGACGACCCGGCCGGTTCGAGTGTCCGCACCGCCCGCGAAAGGCATCGGCGGACTCGCCGGCGACACCGTCTGCAGCACCACCGTCCACGGCGGTCCCGACCAGGCGGTGTACGCCTATGCCCGGGAGGACCTCGACGACTGGGCCGTGGCGGTGGGCCGGCCATTGCGCAGCGGGATGTTCGGCGAGAACCTCACCACCGCCGGGTTGGACGTGACCGGTGCGCTGATCGGTGAGCGCTGGCGGATCGGCGACACGGTGGAGTTGGAGGTGACCTTCCCCCGCATCCCCTGCAACACGTTCGCGCAGTGGATGGCCGAGCGGGGCTGGGTCAAACGCTTCACGGCGACGGCGACACCCGGCGCATACCTCCGGGTCGTCGTACCCGGCGAGATCCGGGTGGGCGACCCGGTCACCGTCGTACACCGGCCGGACCACCATGGGGTCACGATCGGCGTGACGTTCCGGGCGTTGACGCTCTCGCCCGACCTGCTGCCCCGGGTGTTCACCGCCGAGCCGTTGCCGGACAAGCTCCGGCAGTCAGCCCTCCGGCGCGCCGGCGAGCGCCGGAAGTAGCATCGCGTCGTGGTCCGCGGTACCGGGTGCGGTCTGGTATACCGCAAGGCACTGGCCGTCGGTACGCGCCGGAGTCAGCACCTCGTACGACGGCGTCAGCCGGCCCACCCGCGGATGCCGGCTCGGTCAGGTACGGGCGCGGCCGCGTCGGCAGCCGCCACCGCGCGCAGCTTCGCGCTAGCGGCCGGCGGGCAGCTGACCCTCGTTGCGCAGCCGGCGGATCCAGCTCTGTGCGGTGTAGCGGGGAACCCCGTAGTGCCGGGCGACGGCGGTGACTCCGCCGACTTCCGCGAACACCTGGACCAGATCTGCCGGGGCACGCCGGTAGGCGCGCTCCCCGCTGGTCGCCGCCTTGGTCGCCTTCGCGGCCCGGCCGGCATTGGCACCACCGCGCTTGGCGGCGGCCTTCGGCTCGGCCTGCTTGGCAGCGCCCCGCCGGGTGCGTCCGGCGGCGCTCCGGGCGCCGCGCACGCGGCGGGTCGGAGCCGACCGGGCCGGTGCTTCGGAGGATTCGGCGACCGCCTCGGGAATTGCCGGGGCCGCCCCCGGATTGACCGCGCGCAGCAGGAGGTCCAGATCGACGGCGGGGAGCTGTTGCGGTGACAGCCCTGCGGCCGCGCCCGCCCGTACCAACAGTTCGGTGATCCGCGCAGCGTTGTCGGATACATCGATGCGCAGTGTGGTACTGGCACGCGTGGTGTCGTCCGGGGTGATGGTGATGGTGTACGAGCTCATGATGTTGCCTTCATTCCTGGACGCTGACGGACGTGGGCGGGTGAGGCAAACGTACTAGCCGAGATCAGATAACGCCAAGTAATCGCCTGCTCGGACAGCATACAAATACGCCACGTCAGCGGTGTACGAACCCAGAGTATTCAAAAAAATGCACTCCACTATGGAGTCACCACTCGTCCCGCATGATTCAACGCCCGCAGCGAAGACGGGTGGCCCGGCACTCCCCCGGGCCACCCTTTCCTACCGCCAGGGTCGGCCCTGGAACTTGCCGATGACCTTCGTGAAGTCCAGCGGGTTCTGCTTGATGCCCCGGTCGCGGTTGAGCGTCCAGAATGTGAACCTGCCATGAGATGCCCTTCGCGAAGGAGACCACGACGTCGCCACCGGCCTTGCGGATCGCGTTGATCCGGTTGACGATCGCGGAACCGGTCAGCGAGCCGGACCCGTCCCAGGCCGGCGTACAGCCGCCCTTGCCGATCGGCGCCACCACCATGGCCGTTCCGCTCGCGACCAGCGCCGGACGCACTCTCATAGCTCCCTCCCTGGGGGGCCGTCATCATCCACTGTCGAGGCGAATTCTGCCCCGTCGGAGGTGGATAGGAAGTCTTCCTGATAGAAGTTCTTCAGTATGCGCTATGGGTCCGGGCCGGTTCTCTGGGATCGATGAGCGTGATCCCGCCGGAACCGGGCCGGTCCATCGTGGTCAGCGCGGCGGGTGCCTGGTCCAGGCCGATCGTCTGCGCGACGAGCAGGTCCGGGCGCAGTACGCCGGATGCGACGAGGCCGAGCAGTTGCGGGTAGGCATGCGCCGGCATGCCGTGGCTGCCGCGCAGTTCCAGCTCGTACCCGATGACCCGGTCCAGCGGCAGCGCCGGCCGGCCGGCCGCCGCGGGAAGCAGGCCGACCTGCACGTGCCGGCCCCGGCGCCGCAGACTCTCCACGGACCAGACACACGTGTTGACGCTGCCGAGCGCGTCCACGGACACGTGCACGCCGCCACCGGTCGCCGCGCGTACCGCGGCGGCCGGATCCCCGGTCGCCACGTCGACGCAGACTTCCGCGCCGAAGCGGCGCGCGGACTCCAGGGCGGCCGCGCTGACGTCCACCGCCACCACCCGGGCACCGCAGGCCGCCCCGATCATCACGGCGGACAGCCCGACCCCGCCGCAGCCGTAGACCGCGAGCCACTCGCCGGCCGCCAGCCGGCCCTGCGCGACGACCGCGCGGAAGGCAGTGGCGAAGCGGCAGCCCAGCGCGGCCGCGCCGGGGTACCCCAGTCCGTCGGGCAGCGCCACGAGGTTGACGTCGGCGTGGTGCACCACCACGTACCGCGCGAAGGAGCCCCAGTGGGTGAACCCCGGCTGGGTCTGGCGTTCGCAGACCTGGTGATCGCCGGCGAGGCAGGTCGGGCAGGTTCCGCACGCGCACACGAACGGCGCGGTCACCCGGTCGCCGGCGCGCCAGCGGGTGACCGCGGAGCCGACGGCCGCGACGGTACCGGCGAACTCGTGCCCGGGTACGTGCGGCGGGCGGACGTCGGGGTCGTGGCCTTTCCAGCCGTGCCAGTCGCTGCGGCACAGGCCCGTGGCCCGCACCTCGACCACCGCGCCGTGCGTCGGCGGTACCGGATCGGGGACGTCGCGGACCTCCGGTACCGCCTCGAACTCGTCGAACACCACCGCGCGCATCATCGCCCGCAATGGTTGCGCTGGTTGATTTCCACCGCCCGGCCGTCCGGATCGGTCACCACCGCCCGGCAGCTCCACGGGCGTACCTCGTGCGCGATGAGTACCTCCGCGCCCCAGCCCGCCAGGGCTGCCACGGCATCGTCGAGCGAATCCACCTGGAAACCGGCGAACGTGCTGCCGGCCTGCCGGAAACCCGGCGGTGCCGCAGGGGATCCTTCATATACGGCGAAGTGGACCGAGCCCAGCTCGCTCGCGGCGTGCGCCGGCCCATCATCGTGCCGCTCCTGCTCCAGCGGGATGCCCAGCAGCCGGTAGAAACTGACGGTCCGCTCAAGATCGGCCGCGAACAGCACCATCGACGCGACGTCCACCATGCCGGCATCCTCGCATTTGCTGCCCCGTCCGCTCGCTTCGCGGCGCTCAGACCCGGATCCGCGCCGCTCCCGCTCGCTCCCTCAGTTGCCGGCGGGAAGAGCTGGCCCGCCGGCCGGCAGGCGGATCGGGGGGTTGATCTCGATTTCCTGGTCGGCTGCCGGGGCGCCGCGGTACCCCGCGAGTCGCACTGATCTCCCGAATCGTACTCACTGTCCGATTGCCGGCTGAATGTACGACCGACACTCCGGGGGCGCTCGTTGTTCCCGTGGAGGACAGATGCTGCGATGAACCCAGAACGGTTATCCCGACAACCGGGCCGCAACCTGGCCGGTACCCAGGGCGCACCCACCCGGACGTGGACTGGACCTATGGCGTCAGAGGGACACCGTGGAGGGGGGCCGGCAATGGTCGGCGCGATTGACGATCTGCTAGTGGAAGCGCTGTTCGTCTCGTACGTACAGCCCTCGGACGCCCCGAACCCCGGACTCGTGCACCGGGCGATCACCGAGGCGATCGTGCGGTTCGGCACCGACGGCTGCGCCGCCCGGGTGGCCAGCGAGTTCGGCGACCACCCGGACATCGCGGTGAGCCGCATGGCGTGGGTACGGCAGATGGTGCGGGACAGCTACCCGAACAACTCCAAGGATTCGGCCGGTCCCGCAGCGCAGCCAGCGTGATCCGCAGGCCGGCCACGCGGATCGATCTTGCTCGGTGGATCGCGGGCGTCACGCCCGGCCGAGCGCGTCGATCCGGGACATTTCAGCGTCGCTCAGCGTGAAGCTCAGGATGTCGAAGTTCTCCGCGATCCGCTCCGGAGTCACCGACTTGGGGATCACCACCACCTCGTGCTGGATGTGCCAGCGCAGCACCACCTGTGCCGGGGTCACCCCGTGCCGGCCGGCGATCTCGCTCAGTACCGGGTGCCGCAGGTCGCTGCCCTTGAACGGGCTGTACCCCTCCAGCACCACGCCCCGCTCCCGGTGCGCGGCCGCGACGCGCCGGTCGTACCCGAACGGGCTCCACGGGATCTGATTGACCGCGGGCGCCTCGCCGGTCGCGGAAATCAGCTCGTCGAGCTGCCGGATGCTGTAGTTGCTCACGCCGACCGCCCGCGCCAGACCCTCGTCGCGGATCGCGAGCAACTGCCGCCAGGTCTCCGGCCGGGCCCGGTCGCCCGGCGGCCAGTGCACCAGCCACAGGTCCACGTAGTCGGTGGCGAGCTCGCGCAGGCTCGCGGCGATCGTCTGCCCTTCCCGGCCGGCCCGGCTCGGGGGGAGCTTGGTGGTGATGAACACCTCGGCGCGCGGTACGCCGCTGTCCCGTACCGCCCGGCCGACCTCGGCCTCGTTGCGGTAGAAGGTGGCGGTGTCGAGGTGGCGGTACCCGATCCGCAGCGCGGACCGGACGGCCTCGTACCCGCGCCGCCCCGTCGCCTGCCAGGTGCCGAACCCGAGCAGCGGCATCGATCCCCCGTCCCGCAGCGCAACGCTCGGCATCTCCGAGACACTACCGCAGGGCATCGCGATACCGTGCGGGCGTGGACGCCGCATTGGAAGAGCTGGCCGGGGCGCACGGCGTCGCGACGTGGTACGAGAACTGGCAGGGCCGCCGGATCCAGGTGGACCCGGACGTGGTGGTCGCGGTCCTCGGCGTGCTCGGGGTGGACGCGACCAGCCGCAAGGCGGTCCGGGCCGAACTCAAGGCGCTGCACGCTGAGCCGGCCACCGTCGTGGTCCGGCAGGGGCACAAGCCGCCGCGGGTACCGGACGGCAAGCTGCGCGCCGAAGATGGCGGGGTCCGGGCGGTACAGGGCCGGCTGCCCGCCGACCTGTCGCCCGGCTGGTACCGGCTGACCTACGGCAAGACGAAGACCACGGTCATCGTCACGCCGGAGAAGCTGTCCGAGCCGCGCCGCACCTGGGGCTGGATGCTCCAGCTCTACGCACTGCGGTCGGCCGGCTCCTGGGGTGCCGGTGACTTCGCCGACCTGGCCAGGTTCGCGGACTGGGCCGCCGGTACCGGGGCCGGCGCCGTGCTGCTCAACCCGCTGCACGCGGTGGCGCCGGTCCGGCCCGTACCGGCGTCGCCGTACTCGCCGTCCAGCCGCCGCTACCTCAACCCGCTGTACCTGTGCGTCGAGCAGACCTCCGCGTACCGCAAGGCGGACGCCGCCACAAAGTCTACAGTGGACGGTCTGCGCCCGCCCAGCGACACCGGGCTCATCGACTACGACGCCGTGTGGGGCGCGAAACAACAGGCCCTGGAACTGTTGTGGCGCAGCCGGAAACAGAAGCCGGGCAGGGACCGCTTCGCCACCTACAACGCCCTCGCGGAAGAGCACGGCGCCGACTGGCGGCAGTGGCCGGCCGAGCTGCGCCGCCCGGACAGCCCGGCCGTGGACCGCGCAGCCGCGAAGGACCGGGTCGCCTTCCACGCGTGGCTGCAACGCCTGTGCGACGAGCAGCTCGGCGCGGCCGCGAAGGCGGCGGCCGGCATGCGGGTCGGCATCGTGCACGACCTCGCCGTCGGCATCGATCCGGGCGGGGCGGACGGCTGGATGCTGCAGGACGTGCTGGCGCAAGGGGTACGCATCGGTGCGCCGCCGGACGCGTTCAACCAGCTCGGGCAGGACTGGGGCCTGGCCGCGTGGCGACCGGACCGGCTCGCCGCAACCGGGTACCAGGCGTACCGCGACCTGCTCGCCGCCACCTTCCGCCACGGCGGCGGACTGCGGGTGGACCACGTCGCCGGGCTCTGGCGGCTGTGGTGGATCCCGCCCGGCGCCTCGCCCGACCAGGGTACGTATGTGCGCTACGACGGCGACGCCATGCTCGGCGCGCTGCTCACCGAGGCGCACCGGGCCGGTGCGGTCGTCGTCGGCGAGGACCTTGGCACGGTACCCCCGCAGGTGCGCGAGGCGATGCGCAAGCGCACCGTGCTCGGCTCCGCGGTGCTGTGGTTCACCCGCGACTGGAACGCGCCGGGCCAGCCGTTCGTCCCGCCGAAGAAGTGGCCGCGGCTGGCGCTCGCCAGCATCGCCACCCACGACCTGCCGACCGTGCCTGGTTTCCTTTCCGGCGAGCACGTCCGGATCCGGGCGGAGCTGGGCATCCTCGCGCAGCCGGTCGAGGCGGAGTTGGCGGTGGCCGAGGCCGATCGCACGGCGCTCTACGAGCTGCTGAAGGCGGAAGGGCTGGCCGACGAGGACCCGTTGCTGGCGCTGCACACGCTGCTCGCCCGTACCCCGTGCCGGCTCGTCATGGCCTCGCCGTACGACGTGCTCGGCGAGGTACGGCAGCCGAACCTGCCGGGCACCTTCACGGAGTACCCCAACTGGCGCATCCCACTGCCCCTGCTTCTCGACGACCTGATGCGCGACGAGCGCATGCTCGCCGTCGCCCATATCCTCTCCAAACGGCGTTAGGTCTTCACCCGGATGCCCATGCTCCGCGCCGTGCCCGCCACGGTCCGCATCGCCGCGTCCAGTTCGATCTTCAAGCGCCGCAGTACAGCCATCGCCCGAAGCTAGGGCCTGACGTTACGTCAGGGTCAAACGTAACTGACGACGGCCGCCGACTGCGGCGGCAGCTCGACCGCGGTGCGGATCAGGACGAGGCCGGGATCGGTGGCGAACAGCACGTCGCGCGGGGTGCCGGCGAGGCCGACGCGGCGCTTGTCCGGGGCGAAGTTGCACACCACCGCACAGCCGTTGCGGCTCATCGTCAGGTACTGGTCGCCGCAGGTCACCTGTACCCGGTCGAGGTGCGGGTCGGAGAACTCCGGGCGGGACTTCCGCAGCTGGATCAGCCGCTGGTAGAAGGCGAGCATCTCGCGGTGGCGCGGGCGGTACGGCTCGGACCAGTCCAGCTTGGAGCGGTCGAAGGTGGCCGGATCCTGGGGATCGGGCACCTCCACCGAAGCCGCCCAGCCGTGCTCGGCGAACTCGCGCCGCCGCCCCGCCGCCACCGCCAGCGCGAGGTCCGTTTCGGGGTGGCTGGTGAAGAACTGCCAGGGGGTACCGGCGGCCCACTCCTCGCCCATGAACAGCATCGGCGTGAACGGCCCGGTGAACAGCAGCGTCGCGCCGACCTTGAGCAGGCTGTCGGAGACCGAGTCGGAGATCCGGTCCCCGACAGCCCGGTTGCCGACCTGGTCGTGATTCTGCAGGTAGGCGACGAAGCGGTGGCCGGGGATCCGTTCCCGGTCCACCGGCCGCCCGTGGATGCGCCCGCGGAACGTGGACCAGGTACCGGCGTGGAAGAACACTTCCTGCAGCACGTCGGCCAGGCACTCCAGGGCGCCGAAGTCGACGTAGTACCCCTGGCGTTCGCCGGTCAGCAGCGCGTGCAGGGCGTGGTGCACGTCGTCGGCCCACTGCGCGGTCAGCCCGTACCCGCCGGCCTCGCGCGGCGTGATCAGCCGCGGGTCGTTGAGGTCGGACTCGGCGATCAGCGACAGCGGCCGGCCCAGGTGCGTCGAGAGCGTCTCGACCTCGACGGCCAGCTCCTCCAGGATGTGTATCGCGCGCCGGTCGTGCAGCGCGTGTACCGCGTCGAGCCGCAGCCCGTCCACGTGGTAGTCGCGCAGCCACATCACGACGCTGTCCACGATGTACCGGCGCACCTCGTCGGAGTGCGCCCCGTCCACGTTGACCGAACGGCCCCAGCTGTTCTCGTTCTCGGTCAGGTACGGCCCGAACATCGGGGCGTACGCGCCGGACGGGCCGAAGTGGTTGTACACCACGTCGAGCACCACACCCAGCCCCCTGGCGTGGCACGCGTCGACGAAGCGCTTGAGCCCGTCGGGGCCGCCGTAGGGCTCGTGCGGCGCGAACCAGCACACCCCGTCGTACCCCCAGTTGTGCTCGCCGTTGAACGCGTTGACCGGCAACAGTTCGACGATGTCCACGCCGAGGGAGACGAGGTGGTCCAGCCGCTCGATGGCGGCGTCGAAGGTACCGTCCGGGGTGAACGTGCCGACGTGCAGCTCGTAGAGGACGGCGCCGGGCAGTTGCCGGCCGGTCCACGAATGGTCGGTCCACTCGAAGGCGCCGTGGTCGTACACCCGGCTGAACCCGTGCACCCCCTGCGGCTGCCAGCGCGAGCGCGGGTCGGGCAGCAGCTGTTGCCCGTCGCCCAACAGGTACGCGTAGTCCGTACCGGACTTCGCTTCGGGCACCTCGGTGCGCCACCACCCGTCGTCGTCGCGACGCATGGGCAGGTCAACACCCTCGATACGAAGAAGTACGCGAGACGTCGTAGGAGCCCATACCGCGAAGTCCGTCATGCTGCCACCAAGATTGCGACGGGATAGGTGTCAAGTATTTCCCGGATGGGTATAGCGGAGCCAGAAAACGATCGGCTCGTTAGCACATCGGTCAATTCTTGACACGGTGGTCGGATGACTGTGTCCTGCCAACCCCCGCGCCGCTCGAGTCCGACCGGCAGCCGGGTGGCGAGCGCGAGCACCCCACCACGGTCGAAGGCCACGGCATGCGACGCGGCCGGCCCCTCCACCGGTACCGGCGTGTAAGAGGTCAGCCGGCGATCCCGCCGCACCCGCAGTGCCCGGCTGGTGACCAGCAGTTTCGCGGCGCCGGAGGCGTCGATCGGGGGAAGCCAGCCGGCGTCGAGCCGGGCCAGCAGCTCCCGCCGGACCGCGAAGTCCACCGGGCGGCGGTTGTCCGGATCCACCAGGGAGCCGTCCCACAACTCGGTCCCTTGGTACGTATCCGGCACGCCGGGCATCATGACCTGGACCAGCTTCTGGCCCAGTGAGTTCGACCACCCGTACCCGCGGATCCCCTCGACGAAGGCGTCGATGTCCGACCGGAGATCCGTGAACGCCGCGTCAACACATCGGATGAGCACCTCCTCAAATGTGGGATCGGGCGAAGCCCACGAGGTATGTACGGACGCCTCACGCGCGGCCTTGACGGCATAGCCCACCAGCCGTTCGCGGGAGATCGGCCACGCCCCGACGACCGTCTGCCACAGCAGCGCGGCGAAGTCGGGATCCGGTACCGGCGCGCCAGCCGCCCACCGCCGCAGCGCCGCGTGCCACTCGTCCGGAATCTCGGACAGTACCGCGAGCCGCGCCCGCACGTCCTCGGACCGCTTGGTGTCGTGGGTGGACAGCGTGGTCATCCCGTCCGGCCACCGCTGCGCTCGGTGCGCGGCGGCCGCGTGGAACTCCTCCAGCGGTACGCCGAAGTGGTCCGGCGCGCCACCGACCTCATTGAGCGCGATGAATCTGGCGAACCGGTAGTAGGCGGTGTCCTCGACGCCCTTGGCCATCACCGCGCCGGTGAACTGCTGGAACCGCACGGCCAGCTCGTCGTGCGGTTCGCGCAGCCGGGACTCCAGCACGTCGAACGGCAGATCCGGCCGGCGCTTGCGGGCGCGCGCCAGCGCCTCGGTCAGGTACCGCTCGCCGTCGGGCAGGTAGGACCGGTACACCGGGAAGTCGGCGGCCAGCTCGGCGAGGGCGTCGCGCACTTCGGCGCCGTTGGGGACCAGGTGGGTCAGCCGGGTCAGCTCGGCCGCCAGCAGGCGGGTGGCGGCCTCGGTCTTGCCGGTGCGGGCCGTCTCGTCCCAGGAGATCCGGGAGGGGTACGCGCGCCGCCCGGCCGGGTCGACGAACAGCCCGCAGACCTCGCGCAGCGCCTCGTATCCGGTGGTACCGGCGACCGGCCAGTCGGGCAGTTCCTCCCCCGCTTCGAGGATCTTCTCCACCACGAGCCACGCGTCCGGCGCCGCGGCCCACAGCCGGTGCAGGTACCCGGCCGGGTCGCGCAGCCCGTCGGGGTGGTCGATCCGCAGGCCCTCGGCGATCCCCTCGGCGATCCAGCGCAACGGCTCGGCATGGGTCGCGGCGAAGACCTCCTCCCGTTCGACCCGCACGGCGGCCAGTTCGGCGATCGCGAAGAACCGCCGGTAGTTGATGTCCGTGTTGGCGCGCCGCCACGAGATCAGCTCGTAGTGCTGCCGGTCGTGCACCTGTTGCGGCGTCCCGTTCTCCGTACCCGGCGCGATCGGGTACCGGTGCTCGAAGTAGCGCAGCTCGCCGTCCACAATGGACAGCTCGGCCGGGCCGTGGCCGTCGCCGAGCACCGGGATCAGTACCCGGCCGGGTGACCAGTCGATGTCGAACCAGCTCGCGTACGGCGACGCCGGCCCGTCCCGCAGTACGCTCCACCACGCCGGGTTGGCCTCGGGTACCGCGACGCCGAGGTGGTTGGGCACGATGTCGACGACGAGCCCCAGTCCCTTGTCCCGCAACGCTTCCGCGAGCCGGTCCAGCGCTTGCGGACCGCCCAGCGACGGGTTGACCCGGGTCGGGTCCACCACGTCGTAACCGTGCTCGGAACCCGGCGCGGCCGCCAGCAGCGGGGCACTGTAGAGGTGGGTCACCCCGAGGTCGGCGAGGTAACCGGCGAGCGCCGCCGTGGCGTCCAGATCGAAGTCCGGCCGCACCTGTACCCGGTACGTCGCCCCGGGGGTCAACCCGTCAGACCTTCCGGATCAGCACCACGAGCGACCGGGCCGGTACCTCGATCTTGCCGCCCGCGGCGACGATGACCGGCTCGTCCTCGACGCTGTCCGCGGTGTCGATCTCGACCTGCCACTTCTCGCCGAACTCGGCCGGCGGCATGATGAACTCCAACATGATCTCCGATGCGTTGAAGCACAGTATGAAGGAGTCGTCGGTGTGCCGCTCGCCGCGGGGGCTGCGCTCGCGGATCACCTCGCCGTTGATGAACAACGCGACCGACCGGCCAAAGTCGCATTCCCAGTCGTCCTCCGCCATCGGGCGGGCGTCGAACGCGAACCACTGCACGTCCGGCAGCGGGGTACCGGCCTGGCGCCGGACCGGCCGCCCGGTGAAGAACCCGCGCCGCCGGAACGTCCGGTGCGCGGTGCGGAAGGCGACCAGCCGCCGGGTGAACTCCAGCATCTGCTCGTCGACGTTGTCCCAGTCCATCCAGGTCAGGTCGGAGTCCTGGCAGTAGGCGTTGTTGTTGCCGCGCTGGGTGCGGCCCAGCTCGTCCCCGTGCGAGATCATCGGTACGCCCTGGGCGAGCAGCAGCGTCGCCAGGAAGTTGCGCCGCTGCCGGGCCCGCAGCGCGAGGATCTCCGGGTCGTCGGTCGGACCTTCGACGCCGCAGTTCCAGGACCGGTTGTGGTTCTCCCCGTCGCGGTTGTCCTCGGTGTTGGCCCAGTTGTGCTTCTCGTTGTAGGACACCAGGTCGGTCAGCGTGAAGCCGTCGTGGCAGGTGACGAAGTTGATGCTGGCGACTGGGCGCCGCCCGTCGTCCTGGTACAGGTCGGCCGAGCCGCACAGCCGGCTCGCGAACTCGGCCAGCGTGGACGGCGCACCGTGCCAGAAGTCCCTGGCGGTGTCCCGGAACCGGCCGTTCCACTCCGTCCACAGTGGAGGGAAGTTGCCGACCTGGTACCCGCCGGGGCCGACGTCCCACGGCTCGGCGATCAGCTTGACGGTGCTGACCACCGGATCCTGCTGGACCACTTCGAAGAACGACGCGAGGCGGTCCACCTCGTAGAACTCCCGCGCGAGCGTGGCCGCGAGGTCGAAGCGGAACCCGTCGACGTGCATCTCCTGCACCCAGTACCGCAGCGAGTCCATGATGAGCTGCAGTGAGTGCGGGCTGCGCATGTTCAGGCTGTTGCCGCAGCCGGTGTAGTCCACGTAGAAGGTCGGGTCCTCGTCGTTGAGCCGGTAGTACTCGGCGTTGTCGATACCCCGGAAGCTCAGCGTCGGGCCGAGGTGGTTGCCCTCGGCGGTGTGGTTGTAGACCACGTCGAGGATGACCTCGATGCCGGCCGCGTGCAGCGCCTTGACCATGGCGCGGAACTCCTGGACCTGCTGGCCCAGCCGGCCCATGGCCCCGCACGCCTGGTGCGGCGCGAAGAACCCGATGGTGTTGTACCCCCAGTAGTTGCGCAGCCCCCGCTCGATCAGCCGGTGGTCGTCGACGTACTGGTGTACCGGCATCAGCTCGATCGCCGTGATGCCCAGCTTCCGCAGGTAGTCGATCATCACGGGGTGGCCGATGGCGGCGTAGGTGCCGCGCAGTTCCTGGGGGATGCCGGGGTGCCGCATGGTCAGCCCCTTGACGTGGGCCTCGTAGATGACCGTGTGGTGGTACGGCACCCGGGGCAGCATGTCGTTGCCCCAGTCGAAGTACGGGTTGACCACGACGCCCTTGGGCATGAACCGCGCCGAGTCCCGCCGGGAGATCCGGTCCGGGTCGTCCAGCTCGTACCCGTACAGCGCGGGGTCCCAACGGATGTCGCCGTCGACCGCCTTGGCATACGGGTCCAACAACAGCTTGTGCGGGTTGAACCGGTGCCCGCGGCCGGGCTCGTAGGGGCCGTGGACGCGGTACCCGTACCGCTGCCCGGGCTCGATGCCCGGCAGGTACCCGTGCCACACGAACGCGTCGACTAGCATCCCGGGGGGCGCCTGTTGACGTGGCGGCTAACCACCGTAACGGGCGACGACCGTGTGAGCCATGTCAAGCATAAAGAGGACCATGCAAACGCGAGGCATGTTCGTGTTTGGTACCCAGGTCTGCACGTCGCTCGCCGACGGCGCCGGGGCGGACCGGGAGTGGCTGCTGACCGACGGTACCGGCGGATATGCCCTGGGCACGGTGGCCGGGCTGCGCACCCGGCGGCAGCACGCCCTGCTGGTGACCCCGGAGGGCAGGGTGGCTCTCGTCACCCTCGATCCGGTGGTGATCCTCACATCCGGCGCGCGGGTCGAACTGGGCGTGCACGAGTGGGCGTCCGGCGCCGCCAACCCCGAGGGACACCGCCTGCTGGAGTCATTCGACGTCACCGACCGCGTGCCCCGGTGGCGCTGGCGGATCGGCGACGTGGTCGTCGAGCGCGAACTGGCCATGGAGCGCGGCCGGTCCGGGATCGCCGTGGTACACCGCGTGGTCGCCGCGCCGGAGCCGGTCGGGCTGGCCCTCGGCGCGCTGTGCACCTGGCGCGACGCCGACCGGGAGCGTACCGCCGCCGGACCGCCGCCCGATGTCGAGCAGGTGGCGGACGGCGTGGTCGTCGAGCGGGCGTACCGGATCGCCGGGCCGGGCTGGCGGCCGGACGGCATCTGGTGGTACGGCGCGCGCACCCGCGACGGCAATGAGGACCTCTGGCACGCCGGCACGTTCAGCGCGCGCCTCGCGGCCGGCGAGGCGCTGGAGGTCTGCGCATGGACCGGCGATCTCGCGCGGCAGCCGCCGTCTGCGACCGCCGTCGTGGCCCAGGCACGCACCCGGGCGCGGAAAGTGCTCGCGGCCGCGAAGCCGGCCGACGACCTGGACGCCCATCTCGCGCTGGCGGCGGACGCGCACATCGTCGCGGGCCCGGCGGTGGTCGGCAGCTATCCGGGGCCGGCGGACGGCGAAGCTCTGGCCGGGTACGAGGGGCTGTTCCTGGCGACCGGTCGCGCCACCGAGGGGCGCGCGCTGCTCCAGGGGTACCAGGGCCGCACGCTGTGGTACCCGCATGCCGTCGAGCGGCACGTCACCCGTACCGGCGACACCGACCTCGCGGCCGCGCTGCTACCCGCACTCGGGCGGCTCGTCGGCGGCTACGATCCCGACCCGGCCGACGGGCTGCTGGCCGGCGGGTCCGGCAAGCCGGTCGCGGTGAACGCGCTGTGGGTCAACGCGCTCGGCGCCGTCGCCCGGCTGCACGAGCTGACCGGCGCCGACCCGGCCGAGTGGCTCTGCCGGTACGACGCGGCGCAGACCGGGTTCGTCAAGCGGTACCCGGCGCCGGACGGGTGGCTCTACGACGTCGTCGACGTACCACCGCCGCCGTACCCGCTCGCCGGCAGCCTCCCGTACGACGATCCGGTCCTGCGGCCGCATCAGGTGCTCGCCTGGTCGCTGCCGTACGCCCCGCTGGACGCCACCTGTCCCGAGCCGCTCGCCGCCGTCGGCGCGTACCTGCTGACCCCGCTGGGCCTGCGCTCGCTGGCCGCCCACGAGTACGGGTACCGTGGCGCCGACCCCGATCACGGCAGCGCATGGCCCTGGCTGGCCGGCGCCTACGTTGACGCATGCCACGCGGTCGGCCGCCCGGCCAGTGGCGTGCTCGCCGGACTGGAGTCCCATGTCCGCGAGTACGGCCTGGGTTCGGTGAGCGAGCGGGCCGACGGCGATCCGCCGCACCGGCCCGGCGGCGCGCCCTTCCACGCGTTGTCCGTGGCCGAGCTCCTACGTGCGCGGCGGGTGCTGGCGCGGGCGCGCCGGTAGCGCGGCGCGGCCGGCCCAGGATCGGGCACCGGCCGCTGGCCGGCGAGCCGGCGACTGATTCCTGTCGGAGGTACCCGCTACCGTCCCTCCCATGTTGCGAGGACTTACAACCGTCCGGTTCCACACCAGTGATCTGGCCGCGGCGAAGCGGTGGTACACCGAGCTGCTGGGCGTCGAGCCCTACTTCGACCGGCCCGAGTACGCCGAGTTCCGCATCGGCGACTACCAACACGAGCTGGGCCTGCTCGACAGCCGCTACGCGCGCGAACTGGGCGGCGCCGACAGCGCACCGACCGGCCCGGCCGGCGCCGTCGTGTACTGGCACGTCGACGATGTGCTGGCGACCCTCGGCCGGCTGCTGTCCATGGGAGCGAAGCAGCACGAGGCGCCCCGGGACTTCGGTCACGGGTTCATCGGCGCTTCGGTGATCGATCCCTTCGGCAACATCTTCGGCCTCATGTACAACCCGCACTACCTGGAGATACTGCGGGGCGGAGCGACCTCCGCGGTCGCTCCGCCCGCTGGACCGGCCGGTCGGGATCAGCCCCGGTAGGCCGTCGTCCAGTCGTCGCTGGACCAGTAGTGGCCGGACCAGGTGCCGATGTTGTGCGTGCCACCTGAACTCCTGTTCGGGGAACCGATCGCCGGGGTCCGGCCAGACCGACGTGGCAGCCATCGCGCAACGGGGAGTAACTGAGTGTCACTGCCTGCAACGGTCTTGCCCCCCAAAGGCAACTGCCGCCGACCCGGGCCGCCGCCACCGGCCGGGGAATCCTCAGCTGCACCCCGCTCGGGTCGATCCGCCTGGGTGGAGCACTGGAGAGTCAGGGGTGTGATGAGCGACGGTGGGCACGGTGCCGCCCCGCCGATGACCGATTCGGTCACCGGCGCGGTTCCGCGTGCCCTGCTCGAGCCGATGCTCGCCGACGCGCTGGCCCGGGCACAGCGCGACGGCACCCGCTGCGCCCTCTTCCTCTTCGACGTCGACTTCTTCAAGACGGTCAACGACGCGTACGGCCACCTGCGCGGCGACCAGGTACTGCGCCAGGTCACCGACCGGGTCAAGGGCGCCGTCCGCCCGGTCGACACGCTGTTCCGGTACGGCGGGGACGAGTTCGTCCTGCTGCTTCCGGACATCGAATCGGCGGACGCGCTCCGGATGGCGCTGCGCCTGACCGAAGAGATGCGCGCCCGCAAGTTCCCCGGCGAGCCGCCGCTCGCCGTCTCGGTCAGCCTCGGCGTCGCGACCTACCCGGACGACGCGGATACCGTCGAGCAGCTGCTGGCCCGCGCGGACCGGCGCAACTACCTGGCCAAGCGGCGCGGCCGGGGCGGCGCGGTCGGCGACGACGCGGAGACCGGTACCGACTCCGGGTCGTCCCGGCTGTGGGAGCGCGACGCGGCACTCGGCGTCACGCACGAGTTCTTCACCCGGCTGCAGGCCGACGGCCGTGGCGCCCTGGAGGTGCGCGGCGAGGTGGGCGTCGGGCACACCCGCTTCCTGGCCGAGGTGGGCAAGGTCGCCCGGTTGCGCGGCCTCACCGTCGTGCCCGTTGCCGACGCAGCGGCTGTCGACGGTACCCCCGTGTTGCTGGTCGCCGACGTGGGCGAGGCGGGCCAGGCGGCCGCTGCGGCGCGAACCCTCGCGGCCCGCCCGGACCCGCCGCCCGTCCTCGGCCTGGTCTACGCCGTCGCCCCAGGCGTCGCCGACCGGCACGACCTCGACCTGCCGGTGGTGAACTCGGTCCAGCTCGCCCCCTGGTCGCCGGCCGCCCTGCGGATCTGGCTGCGCGGCGTCCTGCACGGCGAACCCAGCCGTACCCTGTGCACCTGGCTCGCCGCCCGCAGCGGCGGCCTGCCGGCCCGCGCCGACCGGGAGCTGGCGCTGCTGCGCGAGCGGCACGGGCTGGTCGCGACCGGCGACGGCGGTTGGACGATCGCGCCCCGGCTGCTGGACGAGCCGCGCCGCCGCAGCCGCCTTCCGGTTCCGCTCACGCCCCTGGTCGGTCGCCGCCACGAGCACGACCGGGTGGTGCGGATGCTGCGGCAGGGGCGGCTGGTGACGCTGCTCGGGCCGGGCGGGATCGGCAAGACGCGGCTGTCCCTGTCGGTGGCCGCTGCGGTGGCGCCCGACTTCGCTGACGGCGCCGTGTTCGTGCCGCTGGCCGACGCCACCGACGCCGAGCAGGTGGTGGCGGCGATCGCGCACGCCCTGGCGGCCGCCGAGGTACCCGGCGAGCCGCTGCTCGACACCGTTCTGGCGCACCTGGCCGACGTGTCGCTGCTGCTCGTACTGGACAACTTCGAGCAGGCGCTGGACGCGAGCGCGGTGGTCGGCGACCTGCTCGGCGCCTCGACCGGCAGCGCCGTCCTGGCCACCAGCCGGGAACGCCTGTCGGTGTACGGCGAGCAGGTGTACCAGGTACCGCCGCTGGCCCTGCCCGATCTGGACCGGCTGCCCGCCACCGAAGCCGGAGTGCTCCAGGCGCGGACCGACTTCCCGGCGCTGGACCTGTTCGAGCAGCGGGCCCAGGCGGTCGGCAGCAGCCTCACGCTCACCCCGCAGACGCTGCCCTTCATCGCCCGGCTCTGCCACCTGCTGGACGGGCTGCCCCTGGCGATCGAGCTGGCCGCCGCGCACAGCGACCGGTGGCAGCCCGAGGACCTGCTCGTCCACCTGTCCCACCACCTCGACGAGCTGGGCGGCGGCGCGCGCGACCTGCCGGAACGGCAGCAGACCCTGCGCGGCGCCATCGACTGGAGCTTCGCGTTGCTCGATCCGGAGGCGCAGCGGCTGTTCACTGACCTCGCGGCGTTCGCCGGCGGGTGGGACCTCGACGCTGCCCGCGCGGTCACCGGGCGCACCGACCCGCTCGCCGGACTCGCCGCGCTGATCGGCAAGAACCTCGTGGTCGTGGACGGCGACGAACGGTACCGCATGCTGGCGACCATCCGCGCCTACGCGGCCGCGAAGCTCGCCGACGATCCCGCGGTGCACCAGCGCCACGCCGGGTACTTCCTCGACCTGGCGCAGCGCTCGGCGGTCGGGCTCACCGGACCGGAGCAGGCGGAATGGGCCGAGCGGCTGGAGGCGGACTACCAGAACCTGCGCGCCGCCATCCGCTGGACGCTGTCGCAGGGCGCCACCACCGACGCCGCCGCCATCTGCCTGGGCCTGTGGCGGTACTGGGGAAACGGCAGCCACCTGCGGGAAGGCCGGGACTGGCTGGCCCAGGTCCTCGCCGCCGAGCCGGGCATGCCGGCCGAGCAGCGGGCCCGGGTACTGTATGCCGCCGCAATCCTCGCCGCGACCCAGGACGACCACGCCGCCGCCGGATCGTTCGGGGCGGAGAGCCTCGCCCTGGCCGAGTCGGCCGGCGACCGGCCGGGCGCCGCGCAGGCCCGCAACGCGCTGGGCATCGCGGCGATCGGCGCCGGCGCGTACCCCGAGGCGACCGAGCACTTCCGCCAGAGCCTCGCCATCTGCCAGGTGCTGGGCAACGAGCAGGGCACCGCGCGGGCGCTGGGCAACCTGGCCAAGCTGTCCCTGCGCATCGGCGACATCGCGGCTGCCAGCGGGTACGCCGACCAGTGCCTGACCCGGGAGCGGGAAGCCGGCAACACCCGCGGCATCCTGCTCGGCCTGGAGTGCCTAGGGCAGATCCGGCTCGCCGAAGGGGATGTCCCCGCCGCCCGGGCGGCCCTCGACGAGAGCCTCGCCCTCAGCCGTACCCTCGGCGACGGCTTCGGCGAGGCGATGGCGCTGCACCAACTGGGCCTCGCCGCGCAGCTCGACGGAGACCGGCCGGAGGCGCTGCACCTGCTGGTGACCGCGCTGCGCCGCCGGCACGAGGTCGGCGACCGGCTCGACCTCGCCGTCTCGCTGGACCGGGTCGCCGCGCTGGCCGTCGACGGCGAGCCCGCCCTGGCGGTACGGCTGCTGGCGGCCGCCGACGAGTTGCGGGAACGGCACCGGCTGCCCACCCCGCCCGACGACGAGACCAGCCGGCCCGGCACCCTGGCGGCCGCCCGGTCCGCGCTGGATCAGGCGGCGTTCTCCGCGGCCTGGTCCGGTGGCCGGCGCGCCTCGCTGGACCTGATCGTCGACCAGGCCGTCGACCTGATCCCGGCCCCGCGCACCCCGGAGTAGCCTGATTTGCTCCTTTTGCCGCATCCGAGCCGCCGGGCCGGCCGATGATGAACGGGTGCGGGGACACGGAGCGACCGGCGGCGGAGCGACCGGCGGCCGCCGGGCCGGTACCCGGCTGGCCGCGCTCGTCCTCGGCGTCGGTCTGCTGATCAGCCTCGGCGCCGGACTCGTCATGCACGGCGTCGAGCGGCGATCGGCCGACCAGATCATGGATCGGCGCACCAGCCTGGCCCAGATCTCGGTGACCGCCGAGGTCCTCCGGTACCTGGACACCCTGCGTACCGTCGCCGCAGCCGTCGGCGCCTACGACAACCTCACCCAGGCCAAGTACCTGGCGGCCACCGCCCCACTGGTCGACGCCAAGCTGGTCGCGGCTACCTCGGTGGTGTTCGTCGTGCCCGCGAGCGACCGGGAGGTACCCGCCGTCCAGGCGACCTGGCGCCGGCAGGGCGTCCCGGATCTGGTGCTCCAGCCCGCCGGTACCGGACTGGAGCATCGGTTCACGGTGTTCACCCGGGGGCTGGACGGCCGGGCCCCGGCGGCGGCCGGTACCGACGTGTCGCAGGTACCGGAGGCGACCGCAGCGCTCGATCAGGCGCGCCGCTCGGGACTACCCGCCGTTTCCGATACCTATGTCCTGCTGCGTGACCGCACCCTGCCCCCTGGACAGCAGCAGCTGTCGTTCGTCCTGGCCGCTCCGGTACGCACGCTGGCCGGCGCCGGCGGGCAGGGGTTCCGTGGCTGGATCATGATGGGAATGCGTGGCCAGGACTTCTTCAACGGGGTGGTCCGCCAGGTGACCCAGGGTGTCGTGGACGCCGAGCTGTGGACGGTGAACGCCGGCGGGCAGCAGCTCGAGGTGGCCGCGCTGGACACGTTCCGGGAGCCCGACCTGTTCCGGCAGGCCGGCATCCCGGTCGCCGACCAGCGCTGGACGCTGCGTACCAGAGGATCGTCCGCGGCCCTGCTCGGGCCGGCCCGGGTCCTGCCCGCCGGCATGGCCGCCGCGCTGGCCGGGACCGGCCTGCTGCTCGCCGGGCTGGTCTGGGTCCTCGCCACCGGCCGGGACCGGGCCCGGGCCCAGGTGGTCGGGGCGACCGCCGACCTGCGCGCGGCCGAGGAGGACGCCCGGCGCCAGGCCGACCTGCTCGGCACCATCCTGGAGACGCTGACCGAAGGGGTCGGCGTGGTCAACGAGCGCGGCGAGTTCCTCGTCCACAACCCGGCCGCCAAGCGGATCCTCGGGGTCGACAAGGATGTCGACGGCGCCGATGCCTGGCAGGAGCATTACGGCGTCTTCTAGCCCGACGGGACCACGCCGTTCCCCACCGCGGAACTGCCGTTGGTACGGGCGCTGCACGGCGAGCCGACCGACGACGTCGAGATGGTGATCCGCAACCCGGGCCGCCCGGAGGGCCTGCTCATCTCGGTCTCCGTTCAGGCGCAGCCCGGCAGCATCCCGGGCGGCCCACTCCGCGTAGGGGTGGCATCCAGTGACCCGCTCGTCCGGCGGCGTCTGGACTGAGGAGCGCCCCGACGCGGGCGGCGTCTGGACTGAGGAGCGCCCCGACGAGGGCGGCGTCTGGACTGAGGAGCGCCCCGACGCGGGCGGCGTCTGGACTGAGGAGCGCAGCGACGAGGGAAGACGTCGCCTAAGGAGCGTCGGGGCCGCGCGAGCACAGCGAGCGCCAGAGTTACAGCGAGGAGGAAGACGGCGCTTAACAGCGCCGCGAAGCGAGCGGACGGGGCAAGTTTCTGAGGGAGCGAGCGGGAGCGGCGCGGCGCCGTCTGGACTGACGAGCGGAGCGAGGAGGGAAGACGGCGCTTAACAGCGCCGCGAAGCGAGCGGACGGGGCAACTCAGCCAGAGCTACCGCCAGCCGACGTCGATGCGCTGTCCACGGTCGTCGAAGAAGTGCAGCGCCTCCATCCGGACCGCAACGGCCAGCGGATGCCCGCTGGTCACCGCCGGGTACGGGGCGAGCCGGACAGCCAGTTCCGCCGGGCGCCGGTGGTGCCGGCCGGCGTCGCCGAACACGCCGGGACTATTGCGGCCGCCCGGCGCGGGCCGGCCGTTGTGGTGCCCGTTGTGCGCGGCGGCCCCGGCGGGTACCAGCTCGCTGTCGCTGCTGCGGCTGGCGACCTTACGGACCAGGTTGCCGAACCGGCGCAGCCCGCGCGTCTCGGCGAACTCCGGCGGAGTACTGCCGACGTCGTCGACGACGATCGCGTAGGCCCCGATGTCGAGGAAGGCCAGCGACTCGTGGCCGTGGTGCTCCAGGAACCGGATGCGCCCGCGTAGCACGTCGCCGTCGCTGTCCATGGGTACCGGGGTCAGCGCCTCGGCCCGCATCCCGATGACGATCCGCTCGCCGTGGTAGTGCGCGACCGCCCGCGCCCGGATGTCGTTCCATGGCAGGTAGAGGGTCTGCTCGCCCATGTGCAGCGCGATGTGCCGGTCGAGGTGCACGTAGACCTGCGCTTCGAGCAGGTTCATCCGGGGGGCGCCGAGGAACGCCGCGACGTAAAGGGTCGCCGGCCGGCCGTACACCTGGGTCGGGGTACCGACGTCCTGCAGGACGCCGCGCCGCATGATCGCCACCCGGTCGGCCATGGTCAGCGCCTCGGCCTGGTCATGCGTCACGTACAGCGTCGTGACGCCCAGCTCGCGGGTCAGCCCGGAGATCTCCGCCCGCAGCTCGGCGCGCAGCCCACTGTCTAGGTTGGACAGTGGCTCGTCCATGAGGAACAGGCCCGGCCGGCGGACGATCGCACGGCCCATCGCGACCCGCTGGCGCTGGCCACCGGACAGCTGTGACGGCCGGCGGGCCAGCACGTCGCCGATGCCCAGGGCGCTCGCCACGTCGGCGACCCGCTCGGTCCGGGAACCCGACTCCACGCCGGACAGCCGCAGCGGGAAGCCGATGTTGTCGCCGACGGTCATGTGCGGGTACAGCGCGAAGTCCTGGAAGACCATGGCGATCCGCCGGTCGCGCGGGGCGAGGTCGTTCGCCAGCTCCCCGTCGAGCAGGATCGCGCCCGAGGTCGGGTCCTCCAGCCCGGCGACCATGCGCAGGACCGTCGATTTCCCGCAGCCCGACGGGCCGAGGAGCACCATGAACTCCCCGTCGCCGACGTCGAGGTTGAGGTTGTCGACAGCGACCGTGCCGTCGCCGAAGACCTTCGTGACGTCTTTGAGCGCGACAGTCGCCACCCTGTCACCTCCCAAGATTCGACAACCGGGCCGACCAGCCCAAGTTCTGTACTGTGACGAAGCGCGTCCGCGTTGCCCATCGGGTAAACGTGCCGACTTGGGCAGGAACGCGGGCGCGACCCGTCACCAGCTAGCACTCAATCACGTTTGCCGCAACACCGCCATGGGTGCGTGTCAGGTCGCGGCAATACGGACTGTGATCGAGGTGTACCCGAGCGAGCGCAGCATCTGGGTGAGCATCTGCCGGGTGTTCTGGGCGGCCCGATCGGCCAGGCCACTGTCCCGGGCGGCCTGTGCGATCCGCTGCTCGCCGAGCAGGTACAGCTCCTGTTCCTTGTTGGGGTTGCCGCCGAAGAGATCGCCGATCTTGTTGGCGACGCCCTTCTGGACGGCGAAGACGTAGCTCTTGGCGTGATCGATGTTGGGCTTCTCCAGTTGCGGCCCGGGCAGCTTGACACTCACCGTCTTGTGGTCGGCCGACTCGGTGATGTCGCCCTGCCCGATGTGGCTGAAATCGACGTATGCGTCCACCGAGCCCACGCAGATGAACAGGGTGCGGTCGTTGAAGATGATGTCGGGGATGTAGGAGCGGTCCTTCTGGACGTCGATGACCTCCTGGAAGTTTCCGCTCGCCGCCTCGAAGCGGGCCAGGTCCTGGATGGACAGCAGCAGCGTCGGCCCGCTGCGGTCGGTCTTCTTCTCCGCGAACGGGTTGTGAAAGTGCGGTAGCAGCCCGGTCACCTTCAGGCCCAGGCCGACGACCAGGATAAGCGCGACCAGGCCGGCGAGCCAGAACAGGCAGCCGGACGGCCGGCCCCAGCGCCGCGGCGCCGCCTCGTCGGACTCCAGGGCGGCCCGGCGGGTGCTCTCGGGCTCGTCGGGCCACCCGGTGCCGGTCTCGACCTCGGGCAACTCTGCCGTGGGGTGGTAGTCGGAGTCGGAGGCCACCGCCGCTCACCATCCTCGATACGTGTCGTTATCTACACGGTATGCGAGGGGTACGACACCTGCCCGATGATCATGAGAAGGCGGTGAGACCGGTCAGCTTCTGGCCGATCACCAGCTGATGGATCTCCGAGGTACCCTCGTAGGTGAGCACGCTCTCCAGGTTGTTGGCATGGCGCAGCACCGGGTACTCGCCGCTGATGCCGTTGGCGCCGAGGATCGTGCGGCAGGTCCGGGCGATCGCCAGCGCTTCCCGGACGTTGTTCAACTTGCCGACGCTGACCTGCTCCGGCGTCAGGGTACCGGCGTCGGCGCGCCGGCCCAGGTGCAGCGCCAGCAGGTACCCCTTGTGCCACTCCACGGCCATGTCGGCGAGCTTGGCCTGGGTGAGCTGGAACCCGGCGATCGGCCGGCCGAACTGCACACGGGAGCGCGCGTAGTCGAGGGTGACGGTGAGGCAGTCGCGGGCCGCGCCGAGCGCACCCCAGACGATGCCGTGCCGCGCCTCGGTCAGGCAGGACAGCGGCGCCCGCAACCCGCACGCCTCGGGCAGCCGGGCGGCCTCGGGCAGCCGGACACCGTCGAGCACGATCTCGCCGGTCGACGAGGCGCGCAGGGACAGCTTGTGCCGGACCTCCCCGGCGGCGAACCCGGGTGCGTCGGTAGGCACCAGGAACCCGAGCACGCCGTCGTCGCCGCGGGCCCAGATGACGGCCACGGAAGCCACCGGCGCGTTCGTGATCCACATCTTGGTACCGTCGATTACCCAGTCGTCACCGACCCGGCGCGCCCGGGTGCTCATCGACGCCGGATCGGAACCGTGGTCGGGTTCGGTCAGCCCGAAGCAGCCGATCGCCTCCCCGGTGGCCATGCGGGGCAGCCACTCCTGCTTCTGTTCCGCCGAGCCGAACCGCCAGATCGCGTACATCGCCAGCGACCCCTGCACGCTGACCAGGCTGCGGACCCCCGAGTCGGCGGCCTCCAGTTCCAGGCAGGCCAGCCCGTACGCGACGGCGGACGCGCCCGCGCACCCGTACCCGGTCAGGTGCATGCCGAGCAGGCCCAGCTTGCCGAACTCGCCGGCCAGCTCCCGTACCGGCGCCCGGCCGTCCTCGTACCAGCCGGCCACGTGTGGCCGCACCTGGTCGTCGAGGAACCGCCGGACGGTGGACCGGATCTCCCGCTCCTCCGCGGAGTGCAGCTCATCAAGGCCGAGCAGGTCCAGGCTCATCGGGGTAAGGCCAGTACCCGGGCGTGGATGGAGGTGCGTTGCTGGAGCGCGGCGCGCAATGCGCGGTGCAGGCCGTCCTCCAGGTACAGGCCGCCCTGCCACAGCACGACGTGCGGGAAGAGGTCGCCGTAGAACGTCGAGTCCTCGGCCAGCAGGCGGTCGAGCGCGAGTTCGCGCTTGGTCGTGGTGAGCTGGTCCAGCCGCACCGGCCGGGGCGGGATCTCCGCCCACTCCTTCATGGTCAGGCCATGGTCGGGGTAGGGCGCACCGTCCCGGACCGCTTTGAAGATCACGCCGGTCGCTCCCCTTCCCCCTCGGCCGCGCAGGTCCGCCGCCCAGCCTAGCCGCGCAGATCGCCAGCCGCGCAGCTTGTCGGAGCGGCTACCAGCCAACGATCGCCAGCCGCGCAGCTTGTCGGAGCGGCTACCAGCCAACGATCGCCAGCCGCGCAGCTTGTCGGAGCGGCTACCAGCCAACGATCGCCAGCGACCGCGGGCGAGGATCACGGCCGCGATGTGCCCCACCGCCCCCAGTGCGCCACCTCGGCAGCCGGGCGCCGGCCCCGGCGCAGGGACGGCGAGCGGCGGTCCGGCGCCGGGTACCCGACGGCGATCGCGCCGATCGGGGTGTACGTATCGGGGACGCCGAACGCACCCCGGTAGGTTGCCAGCGCCTCGGGCGGGATCCCGAAGAAGCACGCGCCCAATCCGGCGTCCACCACGCCGAGCAGCATGAGCAGGCTGGCGAACCCGGTGTCGATGTACCAGTACGGCACCGGCCAGCGCGCCTCGTCGCGGTCCGTCCAGCCCTTGTCCGCCTCGGCGTACCGGTCGAGGTAGGCGTCCCGGCTCGCATGCGGTACCACCAGCAACGGCGCCCGCATCATGCCGGTGAGCCACGAGTCCGGCGGCCCGCTCCGCGAGGTCGCTGCCCAGAAGCGGTCCCGGTCCCCGGGGTCGGAGAGCACGAGGAACCCCCAGCCCTGCGAGAACCCGGCCGACGGCGCCCGGATCGCGAGGTCGAGCAGCCGGTCCACGATCTCCGCCGGTACCGGTCGGTCAGGGTCGAAGTTGCGGACCATCCGCCGGCGCCGGACCACCTGCTCGAATTCCATCCGCTAGAGCTCCGGCCGGATGCCCCAGGAGCCCTGCCAGGTCGCGCCCGGCTCCAGGGTGACCAGGTCCCTGCCGGAGCGGAACGCGTCCGGCGGGCAGGTCATCGGCTCGACCGCGACCGCCCGGCGGGCCCGCGGCGGCGCGAGCGGGTCCCCGGTGAACGCCTGCCACCAGCGGAACGTCTCGTCGGCCCAGAGCATCACCCGGCGGGAACCGTCCACAGTGGACAGAACGGCCGCCCCGCCGGGCGTCCGGTCGCCGAACGCCGTGTCCAGCCGGGCCGCGCCGATCCGCCGGCCCTGGGTGAAATCCCAATCGGTACCGGCGACCAGCGGCGCGGCCAGCGGCAGCTTGCGCCCGTCGACGATCAGCCGCCGGTCCGCCGGGATGGTGAGCACCACGTCGTCGACCGCCGTAGCGGGCAGCACGAGGTACGGGTGGGCACCGAGCCCGAACGGCGCCGGCGCGTCCGAGCGGTTCGTCGCCGAGTGCTCGGCGCGCAGCCCGTCGGGCCCGACCGACCAGGTCGTGGTCAGGTCCAGCCGCCACGGGTACCCGGGGTGCGGGTCGAGCCGGCAGGCCAGCGTCACGCGGTCCTCGGCGACCGAGACGGCCGGCCAGGGCAGCCACCGGACGAGACCGTGGATCGCGTTGCCGTTCACCGGTTCGGAGAGCGCGAGCTGGTAGTCCGCGCCGTGCCAGTGGTACCGGCCGTCCCGCAGCCGGTTCGGCCACGGCGCGAGGATCTGGCCCGCGCCGGCGGGGGGAAGCTCCTGCTCCGGGTACCCGTCGATCACCTCCTGCCCGGCCACCGCGTAGGCGCGCAGCCCACCGCCCACCTCGACCACGACGGCGGCCTGGTCGCCCGAACGGATCTGGTACTGGGCCCCGGTCGGGGCGATCTCCTGCATCCCGCGACCCTAACTGGACGCGGAGCGGTACCCCAGCGGAGCGGGGAACGCCGCCGGTACGCGGAGTGGCGCAGGGGCCGGAGGTCGATGGCGAAGCGGCGGATTCCGGTCGTCACGGGCTGAGGCGCTCCACCACCCAGGACTGTCCCACCAGCCGGTACCGCAGCCGGTCGTGCAGCCGGCTGACCTGCCCCTGCCAGAACTCCACACTGGTCGGAGCCAGCCGGTACCCGCCCCAGTGCGGCGGTGCCGGTACCTCGCCCGGGAACCGGCGCTCGGCCGCCGCCCAGGCCAGTTCGAGGGCGGCCCGGTCGGGGATGGGCTGCGACTGGGCGCTGGCCCAGGCGCCGAGCTGGGCACCACGCGGCCGGATCGCGAAGTAGTCCTCGGTCTCCGCCCGCGACGTGCGCTCGACCGGTCCGCAGACGATCACCTGCCGGTGCAGCGGGTACCACGGGAAGACCAGGCTGCCGTACGGGTTGGCGGCCAGCTCCTGGCCCTTGCGCGACTCGTAGTTGCTGAAGAACACGAAGCCCCGCACGTCGTACCCCTTGAGCAGGACGCTGCGTGCGCTCGGCCGGCCCTCGGCGTCGGCGGTGGCCAGCACCATGGCGTTCGGCTCGGCGAGCCCGGCGGCGACCGCCTCGGCGAGCCAGCGACCGAACTGCGTCGGCCAGTCCTCGGCCAGGTCCCCTTCGGGCAGCGCTTCGGACACGTAGTCCTGGCGCATCTCGGGCAGGTCAGGGGTGCTGGAGGTCACGTTCTCCATCCTCCGTGTCGACGCGCTCGTACGCCGATGTGCGCGAAGAACTGTCGCTCGAAACACATTCGCGCACGCGATTCTCTATGCGGGCGGTTGCCGCGCCGGTAAAAAGATGTCGCGGTCAGCACATCCTGGGCCGCTCGCGCAGGTAGTTACTCGCCAGGCAAGATAAGCGGGAAACAAGAACGAAACAGGTTGACGGCCCGCACCAGCCAGACCGGTCGATGGGGACGCCATCCGCGAGGACATGACGATCCAGGAGAGCCAGATGTCCGATTTCAAGCCGGGGCTGGAGGGCGTGATCGCCTTCGAGACCGAGATCGCGGAACCCGACAAGGCAGGTGGCGCGCTCCGCTACCGCGGCGTCGACATCGAGGATCTGATCGGCAGGGTGTCGTTCGGCAATGTGTGGGCTCTGCTGGTCGACAGCAAGTTCGGGCCGGGCCTGCCGCCGGCCGAGCCCTTCCCGGTACCGGTGCATTCCGGCGACATCCGGGTCGACGTGCAGTCGGCGGTCGCGATGCTCGCTCCGTACTGGGGGCTCGGGCAGCTCCTGGACATCTCCGACGAGCAGGCGCGCGAAGACCTGGCGAGGGTATCGGTCACCGCGCTCTCGTTCGTCGCGCAGTCCGCACGCGGCCTCGGGCTGCCGGCGGTACCGCAGAAGGAGATCGACAAGGCCGCCACGATCGTCGAGCGGTTCATGAAGCGCTGGCGCGGCGAACCCGACCCGCGGCACGTCAAGGCCGTCGACGCCTACTTCATCTCGGCCGCCGAGCACGGCATGAACGCCTCCACGTTCACCGCCCGTATCGTCGCCTCCACCGGCGCCGACGCGGCCGCCTGCATCTCCTCCGGGATCGGGGCGCTGTCCGGGCCGCTGCACGGCGGGGCGCCGTCCCGGGTACTGGGCATGATCGAAGAGGTCGAGCGCACCGGCGACGCCGAAGGATTCGTCCGCAGCGTTCTCGACCGCGGCGAGCGCCTGATGGGCTTCGGCCACCGGGTGTACCGGGCGGAGGACCCGCGCGCCCGGGTCCTGCGGCGCACCGCCCGGGAGCTGGGCGCGCCACGCTTCGAGGTCGCCGAGGCGCTGGAGAAGGCCGCGCTGGAGGAGCTGCACGCCCGCCGGCCGGACCGGGTGCTGGCCACCAACGTCGAGTTCTGGTCCGCGGTGGTGCTGGACTTCGCCGAGGTACCGGCGCACATGTTCACCTCGATGTTCACCTGCGCCCGGGTGGCCGGGTGGAGTGCGCACATCATGGAGCAGAAGGGACTGGGCCGGCTGGTCCGCCCGGCCGCGAAGTACGTCGGCCCGAGCCCGCGCAAGCCTGCCGAGGTCGAGGGCTGGGACAAGATCCCGCATGGGGCCTAGTTCCGGGATCTTGGCGGCCATGGAAAAATGCCGGCGTGGCTGACATCCTCATCCCCGACGACCTCAAGCCCGCCGACGGCCGCTTCGGCGCCGGACCCAGCAAGGTCCGCCCGGCTGCGGTATCCGCGCTGGCCGGCGTGGCGACCAGCTATCTCGGTACCTCGCACCGCCAGAAGCCGGTCCGCGACCAGGTGGCCCGGCTGCGCCACGCGTTGGGCGAGTTCTTCGCGCTGCCCGAGGGCTACGAGGTGGTGCTGGGCAACGGGGGTACCACGGCGTTCTGGGAGGTCGCGGCGTTCGGCCTGATCCGGGACTGGGCGCAGCTCGCGAGCTTCGGCGAGTTCGGCGGCAAGTTCGTCAAGGCGGTCAAGGACGCGCCGTTCCTGGCCGAGCCCTCGGTCCGCACGGCCGCGCCGGGCAGCGCCCCGACCCTGGTCGCCGAGGCCGGCGTGGACGCCTACTGCACCCCGCACAACGAAACGTCGACCGGGGTCGCGGTACCGGTCCGACGGCCGGCCGGCATCGACGAGGGCGCGCTCGTGCTCATCGACGCCACCTCGGCGGCCGGCGGCCTGGAGGTCGACGTGCGGGCGGCCGATGTCTACTACTTCGCCCCGCAGAAGTGCTTCGGGTCCGACGGCGGCCTGTGGATCGCCCTGATGTCGCCGGCCGCGCTGGCCCGGGCCAGCCAGATCAAGGAGTCCGGGCGGTACGTCCCCGCGTTCCTCGACCTGGTGACCGCGATCGAGAACTCCCGGCTGGAGCAGACCTACAACACCCCGGCGCTGGCGACCATCTTCCTGGCCGCCGAACAGACCGAGTGGATGCTCGCCCAGGGCGGCTTGAGCTGGGCGGCCAAGCGCACGGCCGAGAGCGCGTCGATCCTGTACGGGTGGGCCGAGCGCTGCCCGGTGGCCACCCCGTTCGTGGCCGACCCGGCGCTGCGCTCGAACGTCGTCGGCACGATCGACTTCGCCGGCTCCGTGGACGCCGCGACGATCTCGAAGGTCCTGCGCGCGAACGGCATCGTGGACACCGAGCCGTACCGCAAGCTCGGCCGCAACCAGCTGCGCGTGGCGATGTTCCCGGCGGTCGAGCCGGCCGACGTGGAGCGGCTCACCGCCAGCATCGACTACGTGCTCGCGCATTTGTAGTTTCCCGGCGCAGTTTTCTCGGCGTGCCGCGCACGTGTCGGACGAGTCCGGCGCGTACCGTGGCGGGGAACTGCCTCGCTAGCACGGACGGAGGAACGCGATGCGGCCGGTACGCTTCGTCGCCCTCTCCGAGGACGGACATTCCTTCGTGCTCACCGATGAGGTGGGCCGGCTGCTGGCGCTGCCGATCGACGAGCGGGTGAGCGCCGCGCTGCGGTCCGATCGCGCCGGAGCGGCCGCTGCGGCGCCGGCCGGCGTCGCCACCGTCGCCAACACGGCGGCGTCCCTGTCGCCCCGCGACATCCAGGCGCGCATCCGCTCGGGCGAGTCCGCCGAAGGCGTCGCGCGTATCGCGGGGGTACCCGTCGACCGGGTGCTGCGCTACGCCGGCCCGGTACTCCAGGAGCGGGCGATGCTCGCCCAGCACGCCCGGCGGACCAAACTGCGCTCCACCGAGAAGAACAGCACCCTCGCCGACGTCGTGGACAGCCGGCTCGGCCAGCACGGCGTCGATGCCGAGAAGATCGCCTGGGACGCATACCGGCGCGACGACGGTACCTGGCGGATCGTCGCCACCTGGCCCAGCGGCAAGGCGACCGCGCAGGCCGTCTGGGAGCTGGACAAGACCCGGCAGAACGTCACGCCGTACGACGACATGGCGCAGTACCTGTGCACCGAGCGGCCGATGCCGATCCTCGGGCAGGACGCGCCGGTGGCCGAGCGCCCCGGCCGCGGCCTCGCGCCTCCCGCGCGCCCCGAGCACGGCCGCGGCGACCCGGGCCGGACCGGTGGCCACGAGCCGATGCGCCCGCCGGCCGACGCGCCGCGTCGTGGGCCGGCACTTGGGCCGGACCAGCAAGGCGGCGCTCGTCGGGATCAGCGCCCCGGGCGTGGTCTGGCCGAGCCGGCCCGGACCGCCGATCCCATCCGGGCCGGCCGCGATGCGTTGATGGCCAGCCTGGACCGCCCGCTGACCCCCGAGGCGCCGGGCCCGTCGGCTCCCGGTGAGCTGACCCGCCCGTCCCGCCCGGTGTCCGGTGGGGCGGCGGCGTTGATGGGCGGGGGCAGCGCGTTCGACGAGGACCCGGACGCGCCGAAGGAGGTGCCAGCGGTACCGTCGCTGGCGGTCCTGCGGCCGCGCCGCACCAGCGGCACGATGGGCGGCCCCGAGGGCCCCGGCGGTGGCGACAAGCCGCCGCGCAAGCGCCTGCCGAGCTGGGACGACGTGCTGTTCGGCTCGGCTCCGGCGGCCCGCGAGAGCAGTTGATCCGGCGCTTGCCTTCGAGCGCGCTCTAGGTGGCAGAGTTGGCTGCATGGAGTACACGAACCTGGGTCGTACCGGCCTGAAGGTGAGCCGCCTCTGTCTGGGCACGATGAACTTCGGGCCGCAGACCACCGAGGCGGACAGCTTCGCCATCATGGACCGGGGACTGGAACACGGCATCAACTTCTTCGACACCGCCAACGTCTACGGCTGGAAGCTCGGCGAGGGCGTCACCGAGCAGATCATCGGGCGCTGGTTCGCGCAGGGCGGGGGCCGCCGCGAGAAGGTCGTCCTGGCCACCAAGGTGTACGGCAAGATGTCCAACTGGCCGAACAACAGCGGCCTGTCCGCGCGCCACATCATCAGCGCGGCCGAGGACTCACTGCGGCGCCTGCAGACCGACGTCATCGACCTGTACCAGATGCACCACGTGGACCGCAGCTCGCCGTGGGACGAGATCTGGCAGGCCATGGAGATCCTGGTCCAGCAGGGCAAGGTCCGCTACGTCGGCTCGTCCAACTTCGCCGGCTGGCACCTGACCCAGGCGCAGGCCAGCGCCGCCTCCCGGCACTTCCTCGGCCTGGTCTCCGAGCAGTGCATCTACAACCTGCTCACCCGGTACGTGGAGCTTGAAGTGGTACCGGCCGCGATCGCGCAGGGCATCGGCATCATCCCGTGGTCGCCGCTGCACGGCGGCCTGCTGTCCGGCGCGCTGCGCAAGCAGCGGGAGGGCACCGGTTCCCGGTCGAACGAGGGCCGCTCCAACGAAGGGCTCGCCGAGCACCGGGACACCATCGAGGCGTACGAGAAGCTCGCGGCCGAGCTAGGTCACGACCCCGCGAACGTGGCGCTCGCCTGGCTGCTGTCCCGCCCGGGCGTGACCGGACCGATCATCGGCCCGCGTACCATCGGCCAGCTCGACGGTGCCGTCGATGCGCTGACCATCACGCTCGACCGCCCGACCCTGGCCCGGCTCGACGAGCTGTTCCCGCCGCTCGGCAGCGGCGGCACAGCTCCGGAAGCCTGGGCCTGGTAACAGCCGACAAGCTCACCCGACCCGGGCCTCGTGCATGGTCTCGTACCGCGGCTTCGGCCCGAGATGGCTGCGCACCAGGCAGACCTCGTTGACTGTCCACTGTAGACCATTGTAGGTCTTCAACGCCGCGACGTCGGTCTCGATCTCCTCGCGGGGCAGCCGGTCCCCCGGGCGGGCCACGGTCAGGTGCGGATGGAAGCGCTTGCTGTCGTACGGGAGCCGGGCGCCGCGCAAATGCTTGGCCAGCGCCAGCCGCAACGGTCGCAGGTCGCCCTCGATCCCGGCCCACATGATGGTGAACCGGCCACGCCCGAACCGCCCGCCGCCGGCGATCCGCAGCGCCGGCCTGTCCTGCCCGGCGACGGCATCGTCCACCGCCGCGATCGCGGCCGGCATCCGGTCCTGCGGTACCTCGCCGAGGAACGCGAGCGTGATGTGCCACAGGTGCCGCGCGGTCACCCGGGTACCGGTCCGGACGACCGCGAGGCCCGCGGTGAACGCGGCAAGGTGATCCAGTGCCTCCGCCGGTGGTTCGACGGCGACGAACAACCTCACCGGGTGTCCTGCCGGCCGTCGGTGTCGGCGACCGCGAGGTTCAGACCGGCCGCCTCCAGCAGGCCCTCCACCCGGAGCCGCTCGATCTCCAGGTCGATGCCCTCGAGCTCGTTGAGGTGCTCGGAGATCTCCAGTTCCCGGCAGGCGATCCCGAGCCGCTCGTCGTAGGCGCGGTGGACGGCCGTGTACCAGACCGGGGACCGATGCGCGACCTCGGCGCGCTGGCGGGCGAGCCGGCGCAGATCGGCGGCGAGCTGCTCGAACGGCGGGCCGGCCGGCGCCTGCTCAGCGGCGGGCTGGTGCCGCAGCAGCCGGCGGTGCCCCGGCTCGATCCCGGTGCTGCGCTCCAGCCGGGCAGCCTCCCGCCGGGTACGCCACCGGTTGGCGGCCCGCCGCAGCGACTGTTCGGTGTGGTCGATCGCGACGTCGGCGAAGATGGCTACGGCCAGCAAGCAGGGGACGCAGAGCAGCGCGACCAACGCCGCCAGCGCCAGGAAGCCGTGTGCCACCCCCGCCACCCCTTTGACGCTAGGCGCCCGAGTCCACCTTGGCTACCGACTTGGTATGCCGTTATCGGCTCGCGTCTATTGGGTCGCGTCCCGCAACAGCAGGCGCAACCGGTCGATCAACTCCTGGTCACCCTCCCGGGCGCCGCCCGGACCAGCCGGCCCTGCTCCCCGGCCTGGACCAGGACCGGCGGCACCCCGGCCGGCGGCAGGCTCCCGGCGAAGTCCTCCCGCCAGCTCGGCGTACCCGCGATCAAGGACGTCCAGCGCCGGACAGGTCGGGCGGCCGACCAGGCCGACGTGGCGGACGAGGTCGTCAACCGTCCACCCGGGACAGCTCGGCACCGGCGCGCTCAGGTCCCGGGCGGCGACCTGGCGCAACCGGGTGTAGTCGGCGTCGAGGCAGCCCAGCAGGCGTGGGTACGCCATGCTCCTCACCCTGCCACAGGTAGATCCCCGGCACCGGCCCCAGGCGCAGCCGGATCCGGGCATCCGACCGGCGCAGCTGCCAGGCCAGCGCGGCCGCCGCGGCGCCCAGCGAGATGACGCCGCCGACCCAGATGCTCGCCCGCGGCCCGAAGACCTCGGCGAACCAGCCCACCAGCGGCGCGCCGATCGGGTTGGTACCGAGGAACGCCAGGACGTACAGCGCCATGACCCGCCCGCGCATCTCCGCGCCGGTACCGAGCTGGATGCGCTGGTTGGCGGCCTGTGCCAGGAAGATCTGGGCGAACCCCGTCGGTACCAGGACGAGCGCGGTGAGCAGGTACGTCGGCATGAGGCCGGACAGGGTACCCAGCACCCCGAAGGCCAGGGCGGCACCCAGGACCAGCCATACCGAGGGGCGGGCCCGCCGGCGGGTACCGGCCAGGGCGCCGCCCAGCGCACCGGCCGCGAGCGCGGTGACGAGCAGCCCGAAGGTGGCCGCCCCGCTGTGGAAGACGTTCTTCGCCATGACCGGCAGGGTCAGCTGGAAGTTGAAGCCCACCAGGCCGACGACCAGCATCAGCAGCAGCGGAAGCAGCAGGTCGGCCCGGCGCGCCACGTAGCGCACCCCGTCGATGACGCGCGCGTCTGCCGCGGCGACCCGGCCGGCCTCGCGATGCAGCTCGCCCGGGCGCATCCGGGCGATGGCGACCACCGGGAAGACGTAGGAGACCGCATTGACCACGAAGGCGGTACCGGTACCGAGCGCGGCGATCGTCACGCCGGCCAGGGCCGGCCCGAGGATCCGCGCGGTGTTGAACGTCGCGGCCGACAGCGACAGCGCGTTGGGCAGCAGCGACCTGTCCACCAGCTCCGACACGAACGACTGCCGTACCGGTGTCTCGACCGCGCTGACCGTACCCCACAGCGCGGCGAAGACGTACACCTGCCAGAGCTGGACCGCGCCGCTGACCACGAGGGCGCCCATCAGGGCGGCGAGCACGAGCCAGAGTGCATTGACGGCCATCAGCAGGTACCGCTTGTCGAACCGGTCCGCGAGCTTGCCCGCGTACAGCGTGAACAGCAGCATCGGGCTGAACTGCAACGCGGTGACCACGCCGAGCGCCGACGGCGAGTCGTGCGAGACCTGGAGTACGAGCCAGTCCTGCGCGGTGATCTGCACCCAGCCGAAGATGAGGGAGATCAGCTGCCCGGTGGCGAACAGTCGGTAGTTACGAACCTGCAAGGACTGGAAGGTGCTCCGGACAAACACGCGCACTCTGTCTACTCGCCCCCTTCGGCGGTACCTCCTCCACTGTGGACGGTCGGGACGCTCAGTCGCTGTCGCGGGCGATCCGTTCGAGGATCTCCGCGGCCTGCGCCAGTACCTCGCGGTCCGGCCCGGACAGCCCGGCGAGCCGGCGGGTGAGCCACTCGGCCTTCACCCGGCGCTGCTCCAGCAGCACGGCGCGGCCCGCCGGCGTCGCGGACAGGAGGACCTGCCGCCCGTCGGTCGGGTGCGGCGCGCGCTGGATCAGCCCGCGCTCCTCCAGCTTCGCCAGGACCTTGGTCATGGTCGGCGGCTGGACGCGCTCGGCGTCGGACAACTCCCGTGGGGTCAGCGCGCCGGCCAGTTCGAGGCTGGCCAGCACCGAGAGCTGGTTCTGGGTCAGCTCGCCCACCGGCCGCGTCTGCCGCAGCCGCCGGTTGAGCCGGGTGATGGCCGCGCGCAACTGCTCAGCCAGTTGCGCCGGAGTGACTCTCCTCGTCACGACCGCCATCCGTTCCGTCACGATCCTTAGCCTAGCTAATAAGCCAGGCTAACGACATCTGAATATGGCGCCGGTCACGCTTACCGTGCGTACCAGTCTTCCTCCACCGGCGCGTAGTCGAGCAGCCGGGCCACGCCACCGGGTTCAACCCCCACCCGGCCGAGCGGGGCCAGGCAGGCCGCCGCAACAGCCAGCGGATCTCACCGGCGTCGCGGTAGCTCGGGGAGAGGAGACGGACACGTTGGGCACCACAACGGCGATGTGCGCGTTTGCCAGGCAGTGACCTGCTCCCGGTCATCGCGACCGAACCTGCGCACCCGTACTGATTCCACGGCCGGACCCCCTCTGCTCGCTGGGGAGACCCGCTACCGTGCGGTACGCCACCGTGCGTACCGTGCGCCCGGAAAGATCGCGTACCCTCGCCCTTGTGCCCAGGAAAGTCGACGTGCCCAGGAAGGTGGAGCCGCCCGACCCGCCGATGGTCCCGTTCGCCGTCGTCGGGATCGTCATCTGGGCGGTGCTGGGCCTCGCGCTGCTGCCGTTCTACGGCTGGCTGTCCCGCAACGGGCACCTGAACTGGCTGTGGACCTGCGTCGCCGGTTTCCTGCTCGGCTTCGTCGGGCTCGCCGTGATGATCCGCCACGACCGGCACCGCCGCGCGCGGCGGTCTCCCCCGGACTAGCTACCCGTGACCGTAGGGCTCGGCGGGTTCCGCGCCGTCGACCGAGCCTTGTCCGCGGCTGACCGCGACCGGGTCGACCTCGCTGTCGTCGTACACCGTGGGCAGCTCGTCGACCTCGCTCGCCGGCTCGCCGAACACCTCGGAGTGCGCACCGCAGCCGTGGTCGGCGCTGACCACCCGGCCGTCATCGGGGGCGTACAGGTTGCCGCACGCGCCGAACGCCTGCCGGAGCGAGCCGGCCAGCGGCAGGTAGAACCCGCAGGTACCGCACCGCGCGGTCGCCGGCGCCGCGCTGGCGATCGGCGTGTCCGGCCCGTGGTCGCCGTCGTACCACCGTTGCGCGGCCTCCGCCCTGCCCTCCCGGGACATCACCCGGACCCGCCCGAGGCCGAGTTCCCAGGCGACCTCCTCGACCGCCGGATCGTCGGACCGCACGTACCCGGGGACCAGCCGGTCATCGTCCGGCGAGGTCACCATCACGTCGCCCACGCCGAGGTCACCCGGCTGGAGGCGCTCGTGCCACGGTACCCACTCGGGGGCCACGAGCGCCTCGGGGCCGGGGAGCAGCACGGTCTCGCAGATGGTGACCTGGCGGCTGCGGGGTACCCGGGTCACGGTCACCGCCCAGCGCCACCCCTGGTACCCGGACAGCCGGCACTCGAACAGGTGCGTCACCAGGCGGTCGCCCTCGGGTACCGCGTCAAGGTGCGCGCCGGGCTCCTCCTCGGTCACCGCCGACCGGGCGAGGTCCACCGCGTCCGCGCAGATCTGATCCAGCTTGCTCCGGGTACCGACGGCCACGAGGAGCCATTCTCCCCCATCGGCGAGGCGAAGCCACCATGGGGAGGTCCCGAATGTCGCACCGATCCGTCACGATAGGGGCATGCCGTCGCTCGGGAAGACCGTCGGGTACACGATCAAAAGTGCCCGGCTGACCGCCCGCGGCGGCCGGCGGATGACCCACTGGGCGACCCGGCGGGTGCTGTTCTTCCGCGACCGGGGCGGCGCCGGCGAGGTCGGCATGATGCGCCTGCTCGACCTGCACGCCCTCTCCTGCGCCGGGGACACCCTGATCACGATGGGCCTGGCCGGCACGGTCTTCTTCGCCGCCGACGCCCGCGCGGCCCGCAGCGGGGTGGCGCTCTACCTGCTCATCACGATGGCGCCGTTCGCGCTGATCGCGCCGGTCGTCGGGCCGGTGCTCGACCGCTTCCGGCACGGCCGGCGCTGGGCGCTCGCGGTCACCATGCTGGGCCGGGCGTTCCTGGCCTGGCTGATCTCCGACTACATCCACCAGATCGGGCTCTACCCGGCCGCGTTCGGCGTGCTGATCCTGTCCCGCGCCTACGGGGTGGCCCGCAGCGCCGCGGTCCCCCGGCTGCTGCCGGCCTCGCTGCGGCTGTCCGAGGCCGGCGCGCGGGCGTCGGTGTTCGGCACGCTGGCCGGCGCCGCGGTCATTCCGATCGGCCTGCTGGCGTTCAAGGTCGGGCCGCAGTGGCCGCTGCGGGTGGCGGCTGTGCTGTTCGTGGCCGGCACCGTCGTGGCCCTGCGCCTGCCGCCGCGCGCGGACTCCGACCCGCCCGAGACGGTACCGGCGATCTTCCGCCGCGGCACCAAGGCGCTCACCGGCCGGCTGGTCCTCGCCACGCTGGCCGGTGCGGCGACGCTGCGCTGGGCCTTCGGGTTCCTGACGCTGTTCCTGGCGTTCGCGATCAGGTCGAAGGGCCTGCCGACCGTCTTCCTCGGCACCAGGCTGGGCGAGGGCGCCGCGCTCGGGCTGGTCGCCGTGGCGCTGGGGGTTGGCGCGTTCCTGGCCACCGCGGTCGGCACCCGGCTGCACATCCACCGCCCGGCATTGTTGCAGGCGGGCTCCCTGTTCCTGGTCACCCTGCTCGGTGCGCTGGTCCTGGTGCGGTTCACCATCGGGACGCTTGCACTGCTCTGCCTGGGCACCGCGATGGCGGCCGGGCTGGCCAAGCTCGCCGTCGACGCGACGATCCAGGAGCGGATCGCCGAGCAGGTACGGGCCAGCGCGTTCGCGCACTCGGAGACCGTGCTCATGCTGGCCTGGGTACTGGGCGGCGCGACCGGCCTGGTGCCGTTCAGCGCGCGGATCGGAGTGGGCGTGGCGACCGCCGTCCTGATCCTCGCCACGGTCCGCGCCGCGGTCGCCGCCGTCGGGCTGCGCCGGGAGAAGCTGACCGGCGTGGCGAGCGGCGACGTGCCGCCGGTCCCTGCGGAGCCCGAGCCCACCACGAAGCGGCTGCCGGCCCGGACCCGCCGCATCCGCACCCGGGCCGCCAAGGACCGCCCGCCCGCCGAGCCGACCCGGCCGGCGCCCGCCGAGCAGTCCCCGTCGCCCGATCAGCCGCCGTCGCCCGATCAGCCGACGAAGCGGTTGCCGGCCGGCGACGCGACCCGGCCGGCGACGACCCGGGTCATCCCGCGCGAGGACGACGAGCCCGAGTCGCCCGGCTTCCACCTGTACCGGCCGTCGGGTAGGCCGCTCGCCGACGAGGACGACGAATGAGCGCCGCCGCGGGCGAGCTAGGCGGAGGGCGAGTCCTGGTCGTCACGGCCGTCGCCGCCGAGCGGGACGCGATCGCGGCGGGCTGGCCGGGCAGCATCCAGATCGTCGGCGTAGGCGCGGCCGCGGCCGCCGCCGGTACGGCCCGGCTGCTGGCGACCGGGCACTACGACGCGGTGGTCTGCGCGGGTATCGGTGGCGGATTCGCCAGCCGGATCGCCCTCGGCGGCATCGCGCTGGCCACCGAGAGCATCGCCGCCGACCTGGGCGCCGACTCGCCCGAAGGCTTCCTGGCGCTGTCCGATCTGGGCTTCGGGCCGACCAGTCACCCGGCCGATGACGGGCTGCGGGAAGCGCTTCGCGCGGCGCTCCCGGCCGCTGCCAGCGGCCCGATCCTGACCGTCAACACCGTCACCGGCACCGCCGCGGCGACGCGCGGCCTGGATGCCCGGTACCCGGCCGCCGTTGCCGAGGGCATGGAGGGCTTCGGGGTCGCCACCGCAGCCGCCGGGGCGGGGGTACCGTTCGCCGAGGTCCGCACGATCTCCAACCTCATCGGGCCACGCGACCGGGCAGCCTGGCGGATCCCCGACGCCCTGGCCGCGCTAACCGAGGTGGGCCGGGCGCTGGGTAAGTTGAGTTGGTGAGCCTGTCGCTGGCGTTCTCTCCCTGCCCGAACGACACGTTCGTCTTCCATGCGCTCGTGCACGGGCTGGTCGAGGGCGCCCCGCCGGTCGAGGTGACCTACGCCGACGTCGACGTCACCAACACCGAGGCGCTGCAGGGCCGGTTCGATCTGGTCAAGGTGAGCTACGGTGCGCTGCCGTGGCTGCTGGACCGGTACGCGCTGCTGCCGTGCGGCGGGGCTGTCGGGTACGGGTGCGGTCCGCTGGTGCTGACGAACGGCGGCGACGCCACCGGGACCGTCGCCGTCCCCGGGGATCGGACCACCGCATACCTGCTGTTCCGGTTCTGGTCGGCGGCCCGGCCGCCAGCGCGCATCGAGATCGTCCCGTTCGACAAGATCATGCCGGGGGTCGCGGAGGGCCGGTACGACGCGGGCCTGGTCATCCACGAGGCCCGGTTCACGTACCAGCGGTACGGGCTGACCGCCGTCGCCGACCTCGGCGAGTGGTGGCAGGAGGAGACCGGGCTGCCGATCCCGCTCGGCGCGATCCTCGCCCGGCGCGACAGCGTGGATCCGGCGGCCGCCGCCGAATGGGTACGCGCATCGGTGCGGCACGCCTGGGCGCACCCGGCAGCCAGCCAGGAGTACGTCCTGGCGCATGCGCAGGAGATGGAGCCCGACGTGGTCGCGCAGCACATCGGGCTCTACGTCAACCGGTTCACCGAAGACCTCGGCGAGGAGGGGTACGCCGCGGTACGCGCGCTCCTCGACCGCGCGGCCCGGGCGGGCTTGACGCCGCCGTCAGACCTCTAGTTCGCGCGCCACGGCGTGCACGACCTCGGCGATTATCTTGGTCGCCTTCTTGTCCGGGAACCGGCCCCGCCGCAGATCGGGCATGACTTTCGCCTCGAGTACCTTGATCATGTCCTCGATCAGGCCGTGCAGCTCCTCCGGCGGCCGGCGCCGCAGCTCCGCCACGGACGGCGGGCTGTCCAGCAGCTTGACGGCCAGCGCCTGGTTGCCCTTACGGCTCTCCACGATCCCGAAGTCGACCCGCTGGCCGGGCTGGAGCTCACCGACCCCGTCGGGGAGGGCGGCCTTGTGCACGAAGACGTCACCGCCGTCGTCACGGGTGAGGAAGCCGAAGCCCTTCTCCGTGTCGTACCACTTCACTCGCCCCCTCGGCACCGCCGCCACCCTCGTTCTTCGCATCCGGAACTGGACCGCTCGCGCGGCATTACCACAGGCTAGTCACCCGAAACTCCGCGCCCAAACAGAATCTGGCCCAGTAATGGCGGAAAGCCCCGCAGGTCCGCCAGTACCACGTCCGCACCGGCCACGACCAGTTCATCCGCCGCGCACGGCCCGGTCACCACGCCGACCGCGATCACCCCGGCGGCCCGCGCGGCGGCCATGTCCGCGACGTGATCGCCGACGTAGGCCAGCGCTCCGGTCGCCCGCAGCGCTTCGGCCTTGCCGTCGGCCCACGCGAGTCCGCGCAGCTCGTCCGCGACCAGCCCGAGGTGGCGCAGGTGCAGCTCGGCCAGTTCGGTCTTCTTCGCGGTCAGCACGAGGACCAGGCCGCCGGCCGCCCGTACCGCGGCGAGCGCGTCGGCCGCACCCGGCAGGGCCGGCGACGGGACCACGGCGTGGTCCGGGTACAGCGCCCGGTACCGGGCCACCGCGTTGGGTACCTGTTCGGCCGGGTACCAGCGCGCGATCTCGTGCTCCAGCGGTGGGCCGAGCCGGGCCACCGCGAGATCCGCGTCGATCTCCACCCCGGTCAGCGCGCTCAGCTGCCGGTAGGCGGCCGCGATCCCGGGCCGGGAGTCGACCAGGGTCATGTCGAGGTCGAAGCCGACGCTCCACACGTCAGTGCGGCTGCGGGTAGGCGTCCTCGCTCGGATGGGTGTACGTCAGTCGCTCGATCGGCATCGGCAGGCCGATGTCGTCACCGAAGGGCGAGGCCGCCCCGGACCGGTCGAACGCGAACTCGCTGACCGGCAGCTTGCCTTCCGGGACGATGCGCGCGCGGCTCGGGATGACCGGCCGCTTGTCGGCGGCGGCCGCGGTCCGGGCGGCTTCGTCTTCCGACTCCACGTGCTTGGGCGCGGACGCCATGCTCGCTCCTCCGGTTCGGTGCCGCGGTCGGGATCCAGTTTGTCACAGGCCCGAGGCCGCCGGGCCGCTGGCGTCGGCGGGTAGCGTATTTGGCGATGACCACCGGACTTGCCGACCAGGTGCGCGCGCTGCCCGACGACGAACTGGCCGCGCTGGTGCGGCTGCGTCCGGACCTGGTGGTACCGGTACCGGCCGACCTGGCGGCGCTCGCGGCCCGGGCCCAGGCGCGGGTCTCGGTGGCCCGGGCACTCGATCCGCTGGACCGGTTCACGCTGGAGATCCTCGATGCGGTGCGGCTGGCCCGGGTCGAGGGCGTCACGAGCGTCGAGGCGATCCTCGCGCTGGCCGCCGCCGGCCGGCCCACCCCGGATCCCGGCGCGGTACGCGACGCGATCGAGCGGCTGCGCGCGCTGCTCGTGATCTACGGGCCGGAGGACGAGCTGCGGGTGGTACCCGCCGTGGACGAGGTCGGCTCGCCGTACCCCGCTGGCCTCGGTCGACCGGCGAGCCACCTGGACCCCGCCGCGGCCGCCCTGTGCGCGGACCCGGCCGGCCTGCGCCGCACCGTGCTCGCGGCGCCGCCACCGGCCCGCGCGGTCCTCGACCGGCTCGCCGCCGGGCCGCCGGTGGGCAGCACCACCGCTGGTGCCACCGGCGACCCGGACAACCCGGTCGGCTGGCTGGTCGCGAACGACCTGCTCGTCCCGGTCAGCGACACCACCGTCGAGCTGCCCCGCGAGGTCGGGATGCTGTTGCGCCGCGAGGTCGGGCCGCTCGGTCCGCTGCACCCGGCGCCGCCGGTCCCGGATGCGCCGGTACGGGGGGCCGAGAGCGTGGACTCGGCTGGCGCGGGTCAGGTGATGGAGGCGGTCCGGCACGCCGAGGCGGTACTGGAGGTCCTGAGCGCGGAGCCGGCCCCGGCCCTGAAGTCCGGCGGGCTGGGCGTGCGCGATCTGCGCCGGCTGGCCCGCGCGACCGGCATGCCCGACCCGACCACCGCCGTACTGGTCGAGGTCGCCGCCACAGCCGGCCTGCTCGGCGAGACCGACGGGGAGTACGGCGGCGAGCCGGCGTTCCTGCCGACGCCGGGGTACGACGCGTGGCGCGGCCAGTCGATCGCCAACCGGTGGGTCATGCTGGCCCGGGCCTGGCTGACCATGCCACGCCAGCCGGGGCTGGTCGGCCGGCGGGACGAGCGGGACCGGCCGCTCGGTGCCCTCGCTCCTGAGCTGGAACGGGTCGGCGCACCGGCCCTACGGGCCGCCGCATTGGCGGCGCTGTCCGACGGGAAGCCCGGCCTCGCCCCGGACACCGAACAGGTCCTCGAGGTGCTCGCGTGGCGCTCGCCCCGCCGGTACGGGGCGGCTGGCGAGCAGGTCCGCGCGGACGCGGTGCGCTCCGCACTCGCCGAGGCGGCAGTGCTCGGGGTCACCGGACTCGGCGCGCTCACCTCGTACGGACGCGCGCTTCTCGACGAGCTGCTCGGCGCCGCCCGCCGGGATCCCGACGCGGATCCGCTCGGCGTCCTTTCCGCGGCCGGGCCGGGCGGGTCGGGCGCGGTCGCCACGCTGGACAAGCTCGTCCCGCCGCCCGTCGACGACGTGCTCGTGCAGGCCGACCTGACCGTCGTCGTACCCGGTCCGCCCGCGCCCGACCTGGCTGCCGAGCTGTCCTTGGCTGCCGAACCCGAGTCGGCCAACGTGTACCGAATCACCGCGGACAGCGTGCGCCGGGCGCTCGACGCCGGGTACGTCGCCGGCGACCTGCACCAACTTTTCGCGCGCCGCTCCCGTACCCCCGTACCGCAGGCGCTGAGCTATCTCGTCGACGACGTCGCACGCCGCCACGGCGGGCTGCGGGTCGGCTCCGCCGGCGCGTACGTGCGCAGCGCGGACGAGACGTTGCTCGCCGAACTCGTCGCCGACCGGCGCCTGGGTGACCTGCAACTGCACCGGCTCGCGCCCACCGTGCTCGCGACCCCGTTCGCGTCCGGCCGGCTGCTGGCCACGCTGCGGGACAACGGGTACGCGCCGGTACCCGAGGACGCGTCCGGCGCCGTGGTGCTGCGCCGACCCCGGGCCCGCCGGGCACCGGTCCGCCGCCCGCCGGCCAGCCCGCGGTCCCTGGTGGACGATCAGCGGCCGCTGCCGCCGCCGCGCGTCGCCGGCATCATCGAGCACCTGCGCCGGGCCGACGCCGCCGCGAAGACGGTCAAGCGGGCACCGGCCAGCCTGCGGGTAGCCGGCAACGGCGGGGGTACCCAGGAACACACTCAGGCGATGGCGGTACTGCAACAGGCGGTCCGCGACCGGCAGCGGGTCTGGGTCGGCTACGTAGACTCCCACGGGGGTACCGCCGCCCGCCTGGTCCGCCCGGTCTCGATCGGCGCCGGCTACCTCCGCGCCGAGGACGAACGCACCGAAACCCTGCACACCTTCGCCCTGCACCGGATCACCGCAGCCGTGGTGGACCAATCCTCCTGAGCGAGTCGAGGTTATCTGCCGTGGCACTATGGAGCGCGTGCCCAGTGGCCCCCTGATCGTGCAGTCCGACAAGACCCTCCTGCTGGAGGTCGACCACCCCGACGCGCTCGCCTGCCGGATGGCCATCGCGCCGTTCGCCGAGCTGGAACGGTCGCCCGAGCACGTACACACCTACCGGCTCACCCCGCTCGGCCTGTGGAACGCCCGCGCGGCCGGGCACGACGCCGAGTCGGTCGTGGACGCGCTGCTGCGCTTCTCCCGGTACCCGGTACCGCACGCGCTGCTCGTCGACGTCGCCGAGACGATGGACCGGTACGGGCGGCTGCAACTGGCCAACGACCCCGCGCACGGGCTGGTGCTGCGCGGGCTCGACCGGGCGGTTCTCGTCGAGGTCGCGAAGTCGAAGAAGCTCGCCGGCATGCTCGGCGGCCACGTCGACCCGGACACCATCGCGGTACACGCGTCGGAGCGTGGCCGGCTCAAGCAGGCTCTGCTCAAGCTGGGCTGGCCGGCCGAGGACCTGGCCGGGTACGTGGACGGCGAGGCGCACGCCATATCGCTGGTACAGGACGGCTGGACCCTGCGCTCGTACCAGCGGGAAGCCGCCGAGCAGTTCTGGGCGGGCGGCTCGGGGGTGGTGGTACTCCCGTGCGGGGCCGGCAAGACACTCGTCGGCGCGGCCGCCATGGCCGAGGCGTCGGCCACCACCCTGATCCTCGTCACGAACACCGTGGCCGGCCGGCAGTGGAAGCGCGAACTGCTCGCCCGCACGTCGCTGACCGAGGACGAGATCGGCGAGTACTCCGGCGAGCGCAAGGAGATCCGGCCGGTCACCATCGCCACGTACCAGGTACTGACCGTGCGCCGCGGCGGTACCTTCCCGCATCTGGACCTGTTCGGGGCCCGTGACTGGGGGCTGGTCATCTACGACGAGGTGCACCTGCTGCCGGCGCCCATCTTCCGGTTCACCGCCGACCTGCAGGCCCGCCGCCGGCTCGGGCTCACCGCGACCCTGGTGCGCGAGGACGGCCGGGAAGGCGACGTGTTCTCACTGATCGGGCCGAAGCGCTACGACGCGCCGTGGAAGGACATCGAGTCGCAGGGCTGGATCGCGCCGGCCTCGTGCGTCGAGGTCCGGGTCACGCTGACCGACGCGGAACGGATGGCGTACGCCACCGCCGAGCCCGACGAGCGGTACCGGATGGCGTCCACCGCGCGGACCAAGCTGCCCGTGGTGCAGGCCCTGGTGCGCCGCCACCCGGACGAGCAGATCCTGGTCATCGGCGGGTACATCGACCAGCTGCACGCGCTCGCGGAGTACCTGGACGCCCCGGTCGTCGAGGGCGCCACCACGACGAAGCAGCGCGAGCGGCTGTTCGACGAGTTCCGCGCCGGGACGCTGCGGACCCTGGTCATCTCCCGGGTCGGCAACTTCTCCATCGACCTGCCCGAGGCGGCGGTGGCGATCCAGGTGTCCGGTACCTTCGGCTCCCGGCAGGAGGAGGCGCAGCGGCTGGGCCGGGTACTGCGCCCCAAGTCCGACGGGCGGCAGGCGCACTTCTACGCGGTCGTGGCGCGGGACACCATCGACACCGAGTATGCCGCGCACCGGCAGCGCTTCCTCGCCGAACAGGGATATGCATACACCATCGTCGATGCCGACGACGTCCTATCCGCGTAATCCACAGGCGCACGACTCGGGGTTGCTACCCGCGGGACCCATGTGAGAAAAGAAGACAGCCCCCCGGTACCGGGGGGCCGTCAGGCCGGAGGTCTTCGCTACCGGCCGGGTACCGACGAGTGTAGCGACCCCTATCGTCCAGCCGCAACGGAGTACGCGTGAATCGGGTCCGGGTCTATGTCGACGGCTTCAACCTGTACTCGGCATGCCCGCCGCCTTCGGGCGCCAGTACCTCTGGCTTGACCTCGAAGCGCTGGCCACCGGCCTGCTGTTGCCCGGCGAGCAGTTGGACCGGGTGAACTACTTCACCGCGCGGATGCGCGGACTCAACGGCGCCCGGCACCGCCCGGACGTCTACCTGCAGGCGTTGGCAGCCCGCTCCACGTTGCGGTGTTCCCGCCCCGCCGCAGGTCCGATCCGCTGCGTGCCGCCGCCGACGGGGTGTACTTCCTGGGCCGCGACAAGCTGCACCGGGCGCAGTTGCCGCGCAAGGTGATCGGTGCCAACGGGATCGTGCTGGAGCGGCCGTCGTACTGGGCCTGAACGCGCGGGAGCCGGAAACAGTACGCCGGGCGACCGTAGCATCGACGACCGTAAACAGTAAAGAGCCCTTCCAGTTAGCCCGCGGTCACTTCGCGAGCCGGCCCGCGCACCTCCGGCGCGCCCAGCCGGGCGGCGTCCGCGGTCAGGTCGTCGGGCATCCGCTGGGACTCCCGCTCCGCCGCGACCCGGGCGAGGTAGTGCTCCACCTCCCGGGTCCGGGTGTCCGCGTCCCAGCCCAGTACCTCGCCCATCAGCTCGGCCACGTGCGGCGCGCTTTCGGCACCGCGGTGCTCGGTTTCGATGGAGATCCGGGTACGCCGGGTCAGCGCGTCCTCCAGGTGCAGCGCGCCCTCGTAGGCGGCCGCGTAGGCGATCTCGGCGGCGAGGTACTCGGGTGCGCCGGCAACCGGGCGCCCGAGCGAGGGCCGGGCCGCGATCAGGTCCAGCAGCTCCACGGTCAAAGTTCCGTACCGCTCCAGCAGGTGCTCGACGACCCCGGCCGGTACCCCCCGGCGGCGGGCGAGGTCGGCGTGGTTGGTCCACATCTGGCGGTACCCGTCGGCGCCGAGCAACGGCAGCTCGTCGGTCCGCGAGCGCGGGATACCAGGGCCGAGGCGCCTCGCCGCGCGGTCGATGACGTCGGCGGCCATCACCCGGTACGTGGTGTACTTCCCACCGGCCACGAGCATCAGGCCCAGCATCGGCTCCACGACGGCGTGCTCCCGGGACAGCTTCGAGGTCTGCTCGTCCTCGCCGGACAGCAGCGGCCGCAGGCCGGCGTAGACGCCCTCGATGTCGGCGGTGGACAGCGGCCGGTCCAGCCAGTGGTTCACCTGGTCCAGCAGGTAGGCGATGTCCCGGCTGGAGGCGGCCGGGTGGGCGCGGTCGAGGCTCCAGTCGGTGTCGGTGGTACCGATGATCCAGTGGCCGCCCCACGGCAGGACGAACAGTACCGACGTGGGTGTGCGCAGGATCAGCCCGGCGTCGCCGGTGATCGCGGACCGCGGTACCACGAGATGGACGCCTTTGGACGCGCGGACCCGCAGCCCGGGGCGGCGGGCGCCCACCATCGCGGAGATGTCGTTGCTCCACACCCCGGTCGCGGCGACCACCGTGCGCGCGCCGACCCGCAACTCCGCAGCGGTCTCCTGGTCGCGCACCACCGCACCGGTCACCTCGCGGGCGTCGCGGATCAGCCCGACCACCCGGGCGCTCGGTACCACCACCGCGCCCAGGCTGGCCGCGGTCCGCGCCATCGTCGCCACGTACCGGGCGTCGTCGACCTGCCCGTCGTAGTACCGGAGGGCACCGGAGATCAGCTCCTCGCGCAGCGACGGGAAGAGGCGCCGGGCGCCGGTGCGGGTGAGGTGCCGGTGCGGCGGCATGCCCCGGCCGCCGCCGAAGACCCCCGCGAAGGCGTCGTACACGGCGACGCCGGCGCCGTAGTATGTGCGGTTCCAGATCCGCTCGGCCAGCCCCACCGGGCCGCCCACGTCGACCTCCAGGGGTACCAGGATCGGCAGTGGCCGGACCAGGTGCGGGGCGAGCCGGGTGGCGAGCAGCCCGCGTTCCCGAAGGGCCTCGTGGACCAGTCCGAACTCCAGGTGCTCCAGGTACCGCAGCCCGCCGTGGATCAGCTTGCTGGACCGGCTGGAGGTACCGGATGCCAGGTCGGCCGCCTCGACCAGCGCGACGGACAGCCCGCGGGACGCGGCGTCGAGCGCCGCGCCGACCCCGGTGACCCCGCCGCCGATGACCAGGACGTCGAAGCGTTCGCGGCGCAGCCGCTCGAGGTCCTCGGCGCGGCGGCGCGGGGACAGCCGACCGGCCGCATACCGGGACACTGCTGGATCACGGCGCACCCGTCCACGGTAGCTACAGTTCGGACGTGGGCAGGTGCACCTCCCGCGTTGTGATCGCCGCCGCCCTCCTCGCGGCGACCACGCTGTCCGGGTGCGCCGCCGTCAGCCGTCCCGGCGGGTACAGCGACACGCTGTTCGTGCTGATGCGGACCCAGGCCGACCTGTCCGACGTGACGTCCATCGCCGACGTCAAGGAGCGCCGCGCCGAGGTGTACCGCCGCCTGGTCACCACCGCCGACCGCACCCAGGCGGCGTTGCGCCGCGACCTGGCCGACCTCTACCTGCCGTTCACGCCGTTCTACCTGGTCAACGCGCTGGAGGTGGAGGGCAACGCGGCGATCCAGGCGTGGCTGTTACGCCGACCCGAGGTGGACCGCGTCCTGCTGAGCCCGCAGCTCCGCCCGGTACCGACCGTGCCGGCCCCGCAGGCCGACCGGGTCGAGGTGGACGGCCGCCCGCAGCCGAACATCGCGGCCATCGGTGCGGACCGGGTCTGGGTGACCGGGGTCACCGGGCCCGGCATCACGATCGGGATCGCGGACAGCGGCGTGGACCGGTACCACCCGGCGCTGGCCGGGGCGTTCCGCGGCGGCAGCGACGGCTGGTACGACCCCTGGAACGGGACCCGCGTCCCCACCGACGAGAGCGGACACGGTACCCACATCATCGGTACCGCGGTGGGCAGCAACGGGATCGGCGTCGCACCGGGTGCCAAGTGGATCGGCTGCGTCGACCTGCCCGGCAACCTCGGAAACCCGGCCGGCTACCTGCGCTGCCTGCAGTTCATGCTGGCCCCGTTCCCGTACGGCGGGGACCCGCTGCGCGACGGCCGACCCGACCGCTCCGCCGACATCCTGGTCAACTCGTGGGCCTGCGCCCAGCCGGAGAGTTGCGACGCGGGAAGCCTGCGGCCGGCGATCCGGGCGTTGAACCTGGCCGGCATCCTCGTGGTGGCCGCCCCTGGCGGGGGCGGCGGTCCGCGCTGCGGCTCGGTTGGCGCGCCGCCGACCCGGCTCCCGGACATGCTGACGGTCGGTGCCTTCGACCCGGCTGCACCGGTCGCCAGCTCCCCGAGCCGGGGACTGCTCTCGGCGGCCGGCCGGCCGGACCTCGTCGCGCCCGGGGTGGACGTGGTGTCCGCGCTGCCGGGGCGCAGGTACGGGGCGTTGAGCGGTACCTCCGTGGCAGCCCCGCAGGTCGCCGGCGTCGTCGCGCTCCTGTGGGCGGCCAACCCGCGGCTGGTCGGCGACCTCGTGCGGACCCGCCAGCTCCTGCTCACGACGGCGACGCCGGTACCCGGCGGGCCCGGCTGCGGCGGCCGCACCGAGGTACCCGTCGGCCTGGTCAACGCCGAGGCCGCCGTCCGCGCCGCCCGATCCCAGTGAACCGGGCAGCAGGGTAGGTATCTCCGTTTGCCGGACCGGGCGCCGCCGATCCCCCTAGCGTGGTGGGCATCCGGAAGGAGGACCAATGGCACGAGGCAACCAATCCGACAGGAATCTCCGGAACGAGACGCAGGCCCAGCTCGACGACCTGTCCGACGAAACGGCAGGCCTGCCGTACGGCAGCGACATCGACGCCGAGGGTGCCGACTACATCGGCGACGAGACCGGGACCAAGCAGACCGGTACCGGCAAGGGCACCACCGCGATGCGGACCAAGGCCACCCCGAAGACCGCCGCGCAGCAGTCGACGTCGATGCAGAACAAGAAGGGCAACCAGCCGCCGAACCGGTGACGATACGAAACGCATCGGGGCGGGCCGCGTGACGCGACCCGCCCCGAGTTGTGGCTCGGACTCTAGAAGTCCATGTCCCCGCCGCCCGGCATACCGGCCGGGGCCTTCTCCTTCTCCGGCTTGTCCGCCACCACGACCTCGGTGGTGAGGAACAGGGCCGCGATGGAGGCGGCGTTCTGCAGCGCGGAACGGGTCACCTTGGCCGGGTCGATGATTCCGGCGGCCAGCAGATCCACGTACTCGCCGGTCTGCGCGTCCAGCCCGTGGCCGGCCGGCAGGGTCCGGACCCGCTCCACCACGACGCCGCCCTCGAGGCCGGCGTTGACGGCGATCTGCCGCAGCGGCGCGTCGAGCGCCACCTTGACGATCGTCGCCCCGGTCGCCTCGTCGCCGGACAGGTCCAGCTTGTCGAAGGCCGACTTGCCGGCGTGTACCAGCGCGACGCCGCCACCCGGGACGATGCCCTCCTCGACGGCCGCCTTGGCGTTGCGCACGGCGTCCTCGATGCGGTGCTTGCGCTCCTTCAGCTCGACCTCGGTGGCCGCGCCGACCTTGATGACCGCGACGCCGCCGGCCAGCTTGGCCAGCCGCTCCTGCAGCTTCTCCCGGTCGTAGTCGGAGTCGCTCTTCTCGATCTCGGCGCGGATCTGGTTGACCCGGCCCTGGATCTGGTCCGCGTCACCGGCGCCGTCGACGATCGTCGTCTCGTCCTTGGTCACGACCACCTTGCGGGCGTGGCCGAGCAGGTCGAGGGTGACGTTCTCCAGCTTGAG
>WNGM01000898.1_pt1 | contig 52544 bp, 44 predicted proteins | sample 5400571 | NCBI WGS metagenome assembly WNGM01 (sample SAMN13153378, study PRJNA577476) | soil metagenome | isolation source: 100 cm soil or saprolite under Garry oak tree replicate 2 | place: USA:California | collected 2016-06-15 | reverse complement strand
GTACTATTGTTGGCAAATATCGGGGTCCTGATAGGACAGGCGCTAAGCATTACAGGAGGTCAATGGGGGGGCGCTTTTTCGCCGCAATTACTGGGAGGACTAGTGTCCAGCGGGCGCTTTGGTACATTCTGGATGCTACGTGAGGTTGTTATCGCTGTGGCCCTTGTAATAGCATTGTACATGGTGTTCTTTAAAAAACGCCCACAATTGGTCAACAACATTTTGCCTTCAGTAAACCTGCTGCTGGGTTTAATGCTTTTCATTGCTATCACCATGTCTGGCCATGCTTCAGCAGTCAGCAGTAACATCGTCGTCTACGCCGTTCTGCTAGATTGGCTGCACTTGCTGGCAGCGGCGTTGTGGGTAGGCGGCATGATGTATATTGCAACTACATACTTGCCGGTACTTAAGCGCAGGCCCATTGCCGAGCGAGCGCATTCGCTGATAACTCTGCTCCCCTACTATTCACCGCTGGCGATAGCAGGTGTTATTATAATGGCTATCACTGGCCCATTCAGCGCCACAGTTCACCTTAGTTCGTTGCAACAACTTCTTACCACAGCTTATGGTCGAGCGCTGACTATCAAGATTTTACTGGTAGGCGCACTGATGATTACAAGCGCTATCCATGTTGGCCTGCTCCGGCCGCGGCTGGCAAAAGAGTATAAGAAGTACACCTACGCGCTTGAAGGGGTAGCATTCAACCAGGCCCAGCAGGTGAAGATGCGCGAGAGACGCCTGGCCAGGCATACGCTCCGTCTCAGCGAGATATTGCGCTGGGAACCTCTCATGGGAGTGGCGGTAATAGTATGTGTTGGCCTGATGAACGTTTTTGCAGGCACGCTCTCACCCATCGCAGCGGCCCAGCAGCACCCGACTACGGGTACGACACAATCATTTAATACATCGGTGCATACTATAGATAATAAATTCACTGTGAAGCTCAATGTCAATCCAGATCGTTTCGGCACCAACATTTTCACGGTGACAGTAATCAATAACAGTACGGGCAAACCAACTACAGACGTCGGCGTATCACTCTATACCACTATGCTTGATATGGATATGGGTACAGATACCGTCAACTTACGCCCCGATGGCAAGGGTCACTTCAGTTCGCCAGGTGACTTGAGTATGAGTGGGAACTGGCAGATTCGCATTCAAATACGGACAGCGGACAACACACTGCACGACGCGAGAGTCCACTTTTTTGTACCGTTTTGATATACTTGACGCCTGTCATCATATGCCCTATTCTAGAGTTGATAAGGGGAACCTGGCACCCACAAGCAATACATTTCAAATAGGGAGATGAGAATGAACACCGGACGGGCGACCACAAGGGCCCACCCTCCACATCCTCTCCCCGCTCGCCCCTACTATACGGCGAATCGGCCCGCCAAGGCCGTGTATCGTAGGGGCAGGGGAGGATGTGGACGTGGGGATGGGGCCCTGGTGGCTGCCCGTCCGTACGCTACAAGGCAAGCAAAATGAGAAGAATACATATATATGGAACCCAATGTAAATGGTTTATTATCGTCACTTTAGCATTAGTTCTCCTGCTGGTGTCGGCGTGTGGCCCAAACAATACTAATACACAGCCGACGGCAACCTCTACTCAAGTGCCCGTCAATGGCTTTGGGAGTGCCGCTAATCATGTCCATTCTTTACTCACGTTTCCAAAGCATGTGTTAGTGCTGGCAACTCATTACGGCATTTTCCGCTCAGAGGATAGCGGGGCAACCTGGAAAGAGGTGGCAGCCGGCCCCAACCAGCTGATGCAAGGATTGATGGCTTACTCCTTGACGGCCAGCCCGCTGAATCCAAAGCGATTGTACGTGCTCACATTGCCTGCTATTAACCCGCACCCGGGCACGCTGGGACTCTATACTAGCCCAGACCAGGGACAGACCTGGCGGCTGGCTATTACTACTGCCAGCCTGACCTCCAGTTCTATCTTTATGGCAGAGGCCGGAAACGATATGCCTGACGAGGTCTACATCTACCTCCCTGATTTAGGGGCGCAGGGTTTACGCGTCAGCCGGGATGATGGGCAGCACTTTTCCAGTACTGGAACGCTGCCCTTTGGCCGTATTCTTGGACTGCTTGCCATTCCTGGAGCAGCGGGACAACTGCTGGCATATGGTAGTGATGGTATGGCGCGCAGCACAGATAGCGGCGCTCACTGGCAGGTCATCAAGGGTATCAACGGGGGAATTTATGATGTGGCGACGGCAGAAGCGAACAGCCCTATTTATGCATCCGGTGATGCCGGCATTTTCTCCTCGCTCGATGGCGGTAAAACCTTCACATTAGTGGACGCGGAGGCATCTTTTACTTCGCTGACCGTCTCGCCGGCACAGCCCCAGGTGATTTATGGCAAAACTGGACTGGCTACCTATCGTAGTTCTAATGGTGGTCATACCTGGAGTGCGCTGCCACATATCAGCGGCAACCTTGCGGTACTGGCAGTGGACCCGAGCAACGCCTCGCAGGTCTATCTTTCGCTCTCTTATCCTACAGCAGTCTACCAGTTAGGGCAAAATGGGACGCAGTGGCAGTCACTTACACCTCGACCATAAGGAGGATGAGGTAACTATTCAGGACTTCTCGCCGCATGCGGCGAGAAGTCCTGAATAGTTACGGATAAAGGATACAAGCTGTGATGATGACGATTTCAAGTAAACAGGGTAGGAGAGTTGGGGGCCCGGGTAGGGGCAAGCCCTACCCCTACATTTTGATTTCGGGAATAGTGTTGATGGTTGTGGTGATGTTGCTGTTTTCCTTGACGCCGGTTCATGCTGATGGGGGGGCACCAAACCTTGCCTATGTGGTTGGGACAGCAAAGGGGATAAGTACTATTGATATAGGGCAACAAAAGGTGACGGGGACAATTGCCGTAGATGGTGATCCTCACACCATCTATCTCAGCCTGGATGGACGTTTTCTCTATGTGGCCCAGCCAGGCTTAGGGCGTGTTACGATGGTTGCGGCCAGGACGGGTCAGACTATTTGCACAGCCAATGTTCCTGGTCAACCGACGTTACTGGCCTTTGATACCACTCCGGGGGCTAATGTACTTTACGCGGCGGGGAACGGGGCCAGCAGCGTGAGCGCTATCGATCCTTCAAACTGCAATATCAAACATACTTTCACGACAGGTGGGCCAGTCTATGGATTAGCCGTGGCTAATGTTGGTTCCGGCAGCGTAAGCAGTCAGGTCTGGGTGGCGGGTCCTACTGCGCTGAACATCTTCGACCCCACGGGAAAACTACTGGGCAATATTCCTGTTCCAGGGGAGCCGCAATATCTCACTATTCCACCGGGGACAACGGTCTATGTTACGACGCGCCAGGGAGGCGTTGATGCTATAGACCTGGGTACGCATCGCATATTTTCACTGCTCACAGGTGGGACATTTGGCCCGATGGATTATGATGCGATTACCGGTGACGTGTATGTGCCCGACCAGCAGAATAAGCGGGTTGACGTGCTCACTCCGCTTACTTCGGGTGAGACAGTTCTGCCACCTGAGCCGAACCGCAAGTTTGACCTGGGCGTCGCACCACAGTCGGTCGCTATTACCAGTGATGGGCAATTGGGCTTCGTAGCGCTCAGGGGTGGCAATGTGGCTATGCTCGACGTTCCTGGGCGGCAGATCGTCAGTACGATCTTTGTGGGCGGCAATCCTCATTTTATCATCACGGGCCTTTATCCACCCCTGGTTGGTACGACTCCACAGCAGGCATCAATCTGGAGCACAGTTATCAATATTGCGGCATACGGGTTAGTGATTGCGCTCTTCATCGTGCCGATTCTACTCTTCAGGAGATACAGTCGTGCTGCACCGGCTGGCAAAGATAAGATGCAGGAGTAACAGAGGAAACTGAAAAGCCCCAAAACATATTCCCACCGTCCCATGAAGGACGGTGGGAGCAACGCAGCTGAAGTCGAGAGGAGAACGTTCTCTGAAAAGCCGTTCTCCGTCCCCTGGACTAGTGCAGGCAGAGGTCTTTCCCGCTCCCATCACCGAAGCAGTGACCATCCTTAGTGAGAATCACCACCTTCTTGATGTTTGCGAACTGTTTGAGCGTAGCGTTAATTTCCGCAGTGACACGTGCATCTGCCCCGATCCCTGGCGAGCTAATGGTACGGCAGAACTTCACTGTTGCCGTCCCCGTTTCCGGAACCGGTCCTTTCATGTTCAACGTCAGGGTGAAGTCCGGGCCTCCCACAGGCAGGGGTGCCGAGCAGTTCGACGGGCCACTGAGCAGGGTATTGAGTTCCGTGAAGTAGCCAGCATTGCGTTCGGAGAGGGTTGGTCCGGCGATCAAGAGTTGAAGGGAGAAGGTTCCCACGGCGATCGTGGGCGACACGCGGTCAACCGGATAGACGGCTGATGGATTCGTGTTGAGTGACTCAGGAGACCTGGAGAAGAAGACTTTGATGGGATAACTTGCCGAGTTCGAGGACGCCGGCGTGTGCGTGATCGAGGCAGCATTGGCTGAGGGAAGCAGCTTCCCACTAAAGCCACTCAAGACAAAAGCGAATGTAATGAGTAGACTCACCACGACAAGACCGATAAAGCGACGAAGAGAAGAGGTTGCCGACCATGGATGGGTGTTTTGAAGACCTTTCATAGTATTTTTCCTTTTATTAAGATGGTTTCAGATCGACTACATTAAAAATGATGTTGCATTAAAAGTGACGAATCGGAGTGGATGAGTTGCTGCGTTAATATGAGTATAGCCGTTGTTATGCTGCCAATTTATGAACTACTTCACAAATTTTTTGTGATATACGTCACACAAAGACATCATGAACTGAGCCCCTTGAGGAGGGAACTGGGGCCCCTTCACACTGTCCCCCAGACAGCGTTCCCCAGACCCCGGCAGGAGGACTGCGTCCCCCTGCACCCCTGCTTAACAGTTACTTTAAACATACTATTCCCGCGTTGTAGCTGCTAGAATCTCGGGTGTTCTCTCAATTATGCGAGGGGCGATTAGCCGGGTTACGATTTGGTGAAAGGCGATGGCGTAGATGAGGGCTGCGGGGATGGAAAAGACCCATACCCATTGTATGTGGAAGAGCAGGGGCAAGAACAATGCTACAGCTACGGGCACCAGCACGACCAGCGTGACGAACATCATTACCATGGACATGATGGCACGCATACATCCGGCACTGCCTGTTGATGAGCCGGTTGCCTGGAAGCCACGTTGTATCTGGCGCATGCGCTGCGGAAACAAGACCGAAGAAACGTTACCACAGCCAAGTACTACGGCTATTCCAGCTAATCCGACAACCAGTACGGGCAGCACAAATTCCCAATTCTGTGACAGAAAACCGCTGATCAATAGTAGCACTACCAGTTCAACTAATCCAAGGGCGGCCACGGCAATGTTTTTGCCAAAGAGAATGCGTCGTGGCTCAACGGGAAAGAGAAAAAGCGTGGTGAGACCCTGTCTTTCCATACCCAGGCTATTGTAGGAGAGAGTAAAGACGGTGAAAAAGACCGCCAGTGGAGAGCCAAAGGTTAACGACTGCCAACCAAAATTAGAAGAACTCCGAGAGCCGAAGAAAGGACCTGCAACCAGTACAATGACGATATAGAGCGAGGACAGCAGTTGAACCTTCAACTGTGGGTCACGCCAGAAGTATTTCAAGTCTTTGACGGTGATTGCAAAGGTCTGGGTTGAGCTGATGCGCTGCCATATGCTTCCAACGGCAGTTTGGGCCTGGGGAGCAGGAGTTGCCCCCACTTCGCGTACAGCCTTATGGCGTCGTGTACGTACCGCGCCACCAACCTCTGGAGTGCTCAGACTGCGCTCGAGGACATAGGCCCAGAGGTAGAGTACGAGAACGCTTGCAAGCAGTGATGCGATCAGCCAGGCGATACTCGCGCCCCAATTGCCGAGGACGGCTTGTTGAATTGCGCGTGCAGTCATACCAGGAGGCAACCACTGCAGGTATGTAGAGAATGCCTGGCGCTGCAAGCCCGCCACTATATTCCCGGTTCCGATGCCTCGCAGGACGAGCTGCTGGAAAAGGTAGCACGAAGAGGAGAAGAGGGCTATGAGAATAATGCTTAGATCACGAAAACGCCGGCTTTGCAGGGTACGCATCAAGACTGCCAGGACCAGCTGGCTCATTCCCACCACCTGTGTATAGAAGATGAGCACGGCCACAATGGTCAACAATGTCACGGGAAGAGAGATGGCCCAGCCGACCACCACTGCAATGAATACCAGGATCAGCCCGAACATGGGTATATCGAGCAAGGTCGAGAAGAGGAGGCTTACCATGAGTTCTGGACGAGTGAGCGGAAAGAGCATCAACTTGGAGACATCAAGGCCTTCATTGACGGTAAATTCGAACAGGGGCAGTACCATCCACAAGAGGTAGACACCTGTTAAGACCAGGAATAGCACTTCTGCGTTGGCAGGATAAGGGAGAAAACGGTAAGCTAGATAAGTTCCGGCGGCGATGCCGCTATAAAATGGTAGTCCAAAGACGACTATGATGATGGTGGTGATGATGCGTGTTTTATCGCGTGTGAAGCCGCGCTGGAATAATTTCCAGCGGAGCCAGAATAGCCAGCGTAGCTTATCCCGGTGTATGACCATCATATGTTTTCTCTCCTGATATTGATACCAAATAGTGTTGTTACTATTCAGGTAGCCGATGCATGCCGCCCGCGGCGAGCGAGAAGCTGAGAAGTAGCTGGGGGCACCCCAGACCCCGGCAGGAGGACTGCGTCCCCCTGCACCCCCTGCTGATATAATTACTCCAGCCAGCTCAGGTTGTGGTTTTCGTTGCGAGCGCCAATGACGTTCAGGAAGATATCTTCCAGGGTCGCATCTTTATCCTCGCCGCTGGCACGCTCGCGCAATTCTTGCAGCGTTCCCTCGGCCACCAGTGTGCCCTGGTTGATAATGCCTACTCGCGTACAGAGGCGCTCAACGACCTCCATAATATGGGAAGAGAAAAAGATGGTTGTGCCGTGCTGCGTCAGGTCGTGCAGGATATCACGTATTACTCGCGAACTGACCGGGTCAATCCCTTCAAATGGCTCATCCAGGAAAAGTACTTCTGGACGATGTATGAGAGCAGCAGCAAGAGCAATTTTCTTGCGCATACCTACGGAATAATCGACGATCAACTTATCGGCGTCATCAGCAAGGGTAAGCACTTGCAAGAGTTCTCCGGCCCTGCGCGGGATATCGGCACCGGGCACACTGTACATATGACCGGCAAAGACGAGAAATTCTCTCCCGCTCAATCGTTCATAGATATTCAAGAATTCAGGTAGCACTCCCATCAAAGAACGCGCCTTCACAGGGTCTTTCCATACGTCGACTCCACCAACCCAGACAGATCCGGATGTCGGGCGTAGGAGTCCCACCATCATCTTGATTGTCGTAGACTTACCTGCCCCATTGGGACCGAGAAAACCAAAGAACTCGCCTCGGTTGACCGTTAAGTTGAGGTGATTGACGGCTGCCTTCTGCCCAAACAGGCGCACCAGATCGCGGGTCACGATAGCGGCAGGGGTAGTTCCCGAGGGGGGATTTGCTTGTTGCTGCATTGTCTGGCTGGACATGCGCGGCGCGTTGGAATCAGGATACATTGCCATTATCTTTCTAATCCTTTTTCGCAGTCTTGTAACTATTCAGGTACCGGGCTCATGCCGCCTGCGGCGGCGAACGAGAAGGAGGGAAGTGAACTGGGGACACCCCAGACCCCGGCAGGAGGACTGCCGTCCCCCTGCACCCCCTGCTCAACAGTCACCGCAGTCTTGTTTAGGCTGAGTATATAGCTAATTGCTATAGACAAATGTAGCATTCAACTATTGTATCTGTCAAGCTGTTGAAGGGGAGCTTCGCCCCCTGCACCCCCTATTTGAATCGTGGGAAGGGAGATCTGACTATGTGGATTGGAGAAAGAGGTCTTGCGGAAGTAGCGGCAAGGTTAGGAGGACCACCGGGGCCCCAGCCGAGGCGTATCACCTGGGCTGAGAGATTGCGCATACCCCATTGGGTTGCACTCAGGGCATTTCCAGGCATGGCCAGTTCGATATCACCATAAGGTATAGTTTTGTTTGTATCTTCCGCCGTACATTGACGGACGAGGGAGCCATTTGCATCATAGAGGGCGATGATGGTACCTAAGGGGAACTGAGAGGGCGAAACTGTGCAGGCACCTGCATATGTCCAATTGCCATCGGCCATTCTGCCAGTCGCAGTGTAGGCAGTTACTTTTACTGTTACCAGGTCTGTATTCGTACCGGTTGTATTAGCGAGGGCGGCGACAGCATTGACCAAAACTTGAGAGCCCGTACCAACCACCAGCACAATAATGCCCAGGGCTACCATGCGGATGCGCCAGGCATTTTTCCAACTAAACGCACTACGAAGCATCGTCAACAATTACTCCTTTTAGGCTCTGCACCACATTTTCCCCGGCACTTCTTTGGCCTTGCCTGCAAGGTCGGGAACATCTTTTGTTCATTTTGCCACAAAATGCTGAATATACATAATTTTCGGGCGGATGCTGGTACTTTCTAGCCAGCCATGCTAGTTCATCCACTCTCCGGGAGCATTGCTACGAATGCGTACGCCGCCGTCTTGCTCTTTAATCACCCTGGCGTCCTCTGCCATTCTTGCACGTATTTGAGATGCTGAGGTACGATGCCAGTAGGCGGCCGGGAAAAGGCCTATGGCGATAGCGATGGTCGCACCTATCTCAGTGCGGTTAAATGGTAGATGAGGTGGTAGATGGAGAGGAATCTTATGAAGTATTCCCAGGCGTAGTACCAGCGTGAAAGCAAAAATCAGCAACTCAAGCAGGCCAACTCCCAGGTAAGTGAGCACTTCGCGAATGCTCCTCTTACGAAAAGCATATGCAAAGGCAAAATTGAGCAGACTCAGAAAACTTGTGAAACCAAGTGTTACTGACAGAATAATATTTATCAACCGGTACCTCCGCCCAGGAGCCACAAGGGGCTACAAAGTTCTAGCTATACGTAAGCTTCAGGTCTGAGAAGGCAATCTCGGTTCCCTTCAGATTCACTATCATGCCTACCCCGCCACTGGTTAGTGAGCTTTCCTCCGCAGTTCCAATTTTCTTCCCATTCACAGTAAGATTAAAGTACTTGCCGTTCACAACAACTTTAAAGGTGTTACTATTTTGAGGCCCCTGCCCCTGGTGAAACTCATGACCAAACTTCATATCCCAGATTGATTTCCAGGGATTAGCCGATGGTCCTTTGCTATTATCGTATTTCCAGAACTGATATTCACCGTCGTGGCTATTCACAACCTCAAAGCTATAGAACGTGATAATATTCCTGCCACCCTGAACCTGTGAGTTAAAGCGTAAAATCATACCAAATGAGTTATTGATGGAGCTATCATCGCCTTTTATCTCCTTCATTGTCAAGCTATAGGCCATTGGTCCCTTCAAGTTCACGTCAGGTAGTATGGCAGGCGCGCTCTGGTTGGGATCATTATCTGTAATATGGTACGCTCCATCTTTGAAAACATACATTTTATAACCCGTAGTAGCTAGCGGCCAATTATGAATATTTTGATTCAAGGGATCTATTAAGATAGCGTTTGCAGTAGCGGTGGCAGTGGCCCGCGCCGCTAAAGTAGCCTGCAAGTTGGGCGTTAAGTGCTTGGCAGGTACAGCTTTTTTTGATGTCGGACCTGAATTTGTGTGAGAAAACAAGAACATGCTGAAAACAGACAACGCAAGCACCATGAGCAAAGCCAACGCGGTGAATTTCTGCCACCTTTTCAGCTTCTTCAACTCAATATTTTTTAAAGTACTCCTGATTGCTGCAAAAGGTTCCTCTTCTGATTGTCCTGGTTGCTGCAGTGGGGAAGTGGTAGAAGCCAGGGGAAGTAACCCGGTGACATAGCGGCCAGGCTGGCCCGCCACAGGTACCTGCACTACTTTTACTGCCCCTGTCAGCTTTATGGTGCCAGTAGTGCCGTGATCACTGATTGGAGCCGTCAGCGCTCCCGTTACGGTCATGGCGGGGAAAGGTGATAACGGATTGGGAATTGACTGTTTTGTTGTTGATACCGCCCCAGTGGTGCCAGGATTACCCGGGTCACTTTGGGATACCGGAAGTGTGCCTGTCACTTTCGCAGCAGGGACAGGTGGTACCGGGTCAGGAGCGGCTGATGGTACGGCAAGGGAAAAAGGCACTTTTCCATTGGATGCGGGGGGAGCGGCATCGTTCGTCGCTGCGCTGGCCAGTGATGTTTCCGTTCCATCTGCGCTCCGTAATAGAGCTGTTTTAAGGCCCAGGCGCGAGCGTTTTGATGAAAGAGGCGTATCAGGTGCTACCGGCAAGGCAGTTGATGGTGTCACCTCTCCTTCTGTTTTTTGCCAGATTGGATCAAAAAGGCCTCGTGGTCGGGGTGCGAAAAGGCGTGACGAAGCAGCGCTATCGCTGGAAGTGGTCTCACATTCTGAACCATCCAATAGTGCCCCGGCAGCGGTCAACGCAATACGAAACGCACCGGCGATATCCTGGGCACGTTCATAGCGATCTGGCGGGCGCTTGGCCATAACACGCAATATCACTTGTTCTGCAGCCAGAGGTAAGGCTGTCCGTAGCAAGCGAGGTGTAGGTGGGGATGCCTGAACAAGCTGCCTCAACAGCTGCACTCCTGTCTCTCCCTGGAATGGCGTCTTGCCCGTCACCATCTGGTAGAGAATAACGCCTAGCGCATACAGGTCTGTACGGGCATCAAGGACATCTCCCTTCACCTGCTCCGGAGCTATGTACTCCAGGCACCCTACAGGCATACCGGATTGTAGCAAACGCATTTGCGTGGCCTGCCTCTCAGCCACCATTTTTCCTAAGCCGAAATCGGTCAGCAGCAAACGTCCTTCCGACGTCATCAAAATATTGGTAGGTTTGATATCCTGGTGAACAATACCTCGCTCATGTGCATAATCGAGGGCTGCCGCCAGCTGGTCTAAATAGGCAGCGACCTTCGGAAGAGCCAGTGGCCCCTCACGCTCCATGACATTTTGCAATGTACCGCTGCCCAAATATGGCATCACCAGGTAAGCCAGGCCGTCATGCACTCCATTTTCATGTAGAGATAGAATATTCTCGTGCTTCAAGGAGGTAACAAGGGCAATCTCCTGGCGAAACCTGTCTAGAAAAACAGCCTGCTCGTCGGAGGTCTGCGCTGCCATCGAGGTTGCGGGCGATAGAATTTTCACTGCCACACGACGACGAGAGCGCTCTCTCTCTGCTAAATATACAGCGCCTAGCTCTCCGCGGCCTATCAGTTCTTGAAGTATACAGTTTCCTACCAGCGTTCCAAGCAATGCTTGTGTGTTTATCAAGGTTCTACCTCGTGTAATACTTCTCAGTTATGTGTGATCAGCATGTTCTTGAAGGCGACTTCGGTACCTTTCAAGTTCACCAACATGCCCAGAGTACCGCTTTTGAGAGAGCTATCATGGGCAGTACCTATCATCTTGCCATTGACGGTAAAGGCAAAGCTTGAGCCATTCTGGTAAATCCTGATAGTATTCACTTTCTTAGGACCGTGCCCCTGGTGAAACTCCGAGCCAAATGACTGGTGCCAAAGTTGGGTCCAGTTCTTAGCAGGATCAGATGACCCATGGCCATCATCATATTTATAAAACCTGTATTCTCCACCGGCAACATTCACCACTTCAAAACTATAGAACGTGGTAATGGTTTTACCATTCTTCGTTTGTTGACCAAAGCGAAGAATCATGCCAAACGAGTTATTGTTTGAGGTATCGTCTCCCTTTACCTCCCACATGGTCAATGTGTAGGCATTGGGAACAGTGAACGGCTGCTCTGGCAAGACAACAGCGACAGCATTAGGTTGAGTATTGACGATATGATAGGCACCACCTGCAAAAAACTCGTTTGGGCCGGTAGGCAGGTTATGGATATTATGGGTCAGCGGATCGGCAAGTATCTGGTTTGCATCTACAGTAGCCTGCGCTTGAGCACTTGCAGTTGCCCTCACATCAGGCGTTCCTGCCGGGTGAGTGGCAGTAACACCGGAATTATGTGCTCCCTGGCCTGAATGGGAGCGCAGGTACCAGAAGGATGCGCCAGAGCTAAGAAATACAAGCAACACGAGGGCAGTCAGTAGCACCTGCCAGGGTTTCTTGCGACTCCCCTTTGCCGTATCAAGTTGCTCTTCCGCTGGTTGGGATTGAGGAACGACGGGCAATAACCCGGTGACATAGCGACCAGGCTGGCCAGCTACAGGCACCTGCACTACTTTGACAGGGCCCGTCAGTTTCACGGTATTCGCGGTTTTCTCGGCCCCCTGATCGGTACCCGGTATCTGAAGGGTCCCAGTTGTAGGTCGCACAGGGGATAATTGATTTATGCTCGCTCGCTGTACACCTGTAGCGGGAGGTAGTACCCCTGTTATAGGAGGCAATTGTCCCGTTCCACCAACTTTTGGGAACATACCCGTCCGAGAAAGCAGCCCTGATGGGCGACCATCATCAGCGCTGGCTACAGGTAAAACACCTGTCTCCTGGCTCGAAGCATAAGGGGTAGACGGAATTGCGCCCATTGCTCCCGTTTGCCAGGTTGGATCAAAGAGGCCTCGCGGCGTATAGAGTCGCGACGGGGTAGAAGTACCGGTGGTGAGGGGGCCACTTACTGTGGTACTCAATGCAACGCCAGAGAAGATCAAGGAACTACGGAATGCATCGGCTAAATCTTGTCCACAAGGATAGCGGTCTGCCGGGCGCTTGGCCATGGCTCGCAGCATCACTTGCTCTACAGCGACAGGAAGGTCGGTACGCAGCAAGCGAGGTGAGGGTGGGGGAGTTTGCATTTGCTGTGCCGCAATCTGCATTGGTGTTTCACCATGGAATGGCGTCGTTCCCGTCACCATCTGGTAAAGGATTACGCCAAGCGAGTACAAATCAGAACGCCCATCCACCACTTCTCCTATCACCTGTTCAGGGGACATATAGTCAGGTGTGCCTACGGGAGCACCTGCTCCTGTCAAACGCATCTGTGGTGTTTGTCCATCGGCTATGATCTTGACCAGGCCAAAGTCGGTCAATAGTAGACGCCCTTCAGAGGTCATCAAAATATTGGCCGGTTTAATATCCCGGTGAATGACGCCTCGCTCATGCGCAAAATCTAATGCCGCAGCCATTTGTTCCAGGTAGTTCAGCACTTTCGGCAGTGGGAGAGGCACTTCCTGCTCCATAACGTCACGCAGTGTCCCGCCGCTAATGTATGGCACGACCAGGTACGCCAACTAAAGAGGCGGCAGCATCAGTTTCACGGCGGAAGCGCTCTAGAAAGGCTGTCCGCTGATGTGGCTTCAATGAGGTTGCTGGTAATAAGACTTTCACTGCCACCTGGCGGCGAGGACGCGATTGTTGTGCCAGGAATACAGCTCCCATACCTCCTTGCCCTATGATTTTCTGGAGTGTACAGGTTCCCAGCACCGTTCCAATCAATGCTTCTGCTTTCATCAAAGCTCTTCCTCTTTTAATTATTGATATTTCACTGCCACTGCCCACGCTCCGCACCCCCCGCGTACTTACAGCTACTCCTTAAAATGGTCTGAAAAATATGCTTACATTGGTACATCCTATACAACTTATGCAGTTCTGACAATGCATCAGGCTGAAAGGCATGACCAAAGTAATGGTTCAGAACAATTTATCGCTCTGTTTTTGACTTCTCACTGCCTGCGGCAGTTCGCAAGGGTGTTGTGAGAGTTGCGGATTTTGCAGCTGCGGCTGCAAAATCCGCAACTCTCACAATAATGGGCGATTCGCCGCAGGCACTACCTCTCGACCTTGCTGAGACGTAGTCTACTGCGCCAGCGGCGTTGCAGGGCCGCATTTCAAGGTAGCAAGAAGTCCTAAAGAGTTATCTCCTATTTGAGGTATCACAGCAATAAACGGGTGGGGGAGCCAAATTGAGGGAAGGTAGGAAAAGTATCCTGAAGGGCTATTCTTACTTTCGTGGGTCGATATCCTGGGGATCGAGATCTTCTTCGGCATCAAGGGGGAGTTCTTCGCCACCGACCTGTGCTGACATGGAGGGGGTGGTGCGGCTTTGTATAATGATGCCGCGTAGTAATGAGGATGAAGCCTGGGCTAGCATTGGCCGGAGGCGCTCCATATGCTCACGCTGGGTACGCAATTGTTCAGCACGATTCCTGGCACGACCGGCCGAGGCTCGCTCATCGACTACACCCTCGGTCAAAACCGGTGAAGCCTGTTCCCAGATATCACGAGCATCCAGTACGTGGCCCACGGCAGCTTGCACCTGCTGCAGGAGGTCTATCGTCTGATTCAGTACCATCAACAGATCGCCTTCGGCCAGATCAATACGTCTTAGTAAGCCAGTGAGGGTGGTACCACGCGCCCACGCTAAGGCGATGCCGTGAAAATCAGGCACGATGCCATGCGTAAAATTTAGATTGGCCCGTTCTTCAATACCATGAACCTGCTGGTGAATGTGCCAGAGTTCAGTCCGCACGCGCTTCAGCTTTGTGCTAAGGACGTCGCGATTATTCAAACGGCGGTCGTTATCGAAGGTAAACCAGCTGCAAACCTCGGCCAACTCGCCTGCCGAGAGTTCATCGAGTGCGCCCAGCATCATCAGTTCGACCATGAGGACGCCCGAGGGATGGAAGATACTACGGAGTAAACGTCCCTTGATGGTCAGCCTATCATTCTGGCCGATATAGCCAAGTGCACGCAGAGCAAAGATGGTGCCATCGAGTTCAGCAGCTCCCGCCCGGCTGAGCGGATAAGCGCCAATCGATTTACGTCGCCTCTCTAATGCCTGGGCAGCTCCTTCGATAGCTTTGGCCCTCTTCTTACTTTGCTTCCTGCCCTTGTGGTAACGCATCTCGAGCTTCTCTAAGCGCTCCAATTCACGGAGTTCCCACTCGCGATAGCGCTGGTATTCGCGTAAACTGGAAGCGCAAATGCGGCGGAGATGCTGTATGTCACCGGGACGCCAGAGATTGAGCACCGAGTTATAGCGAATAATAAAAGAGCTGGTAACGGGCAAGAGTTCGTCTGTTATACGCTCGAAGGAACTTTCAAATGGTTCCCATGGTGAGTAGGGAATGATTGCGGCGCCATGGACATCCATACCTCGCCTGCCCGCTCGTCCTGTCAACTGGCGGTACTCATTGGGAGTAAGTAAGCGCATCTCTTGACCATCAAATTTACTCAGGCTTCCTACGACAACAGAGCGCGCAGGCATATTGATACCCAGCGCGAGGGTATCGGTGGCAAAGACGGCCCGCAGATGCCCCCTGGCAAAGAGCGTCTCAACCAACACTTTCAAGCCTGGCAATAGTCCGGCGTGATGGAAGGCCAGGCCCCGCGGCAGCAGCTCGGTAAGTGCGTACACCTGTTGGAGGTTACGATCCTCTTTAGGCAGTTGTTCAAGCCATACGCCTACTTCCTCCTTGATGAGCGCCTGTTCTTCCGGTGTAGTAAAGAGATGGAGCGCAGCACTCATGGCAGCCTCTTCGACGACCCGCCGTCCTGGTAGGAAATAGAGACAGGGTAGTAGATCGGCCTCACGCAAGACCGTCAGTATTTCTCCTGGCTCTGGCGCTTTCCGTTCAAGAGCTCGTCTGGCTTTTTGTTTTTCCTGGACGGCAGCTTCTGTTGAGGTTTGTTCGTCGCCGGCAGCCATTGGTCCCTGCCTACCAGAACTTTTCCTTTTACCACGCTCATCCAAAAACCCATCCTCTTCTTCATCATCCTCGTCCTCGCCGAAGGTGTAATACCGACGACGCCCCATCCTGGCTTCTCCACCGACATTAGGGAAGCGTTCGACACGATTCCCTTCCGCATCCTGTACGAGGTGGAGCTTACCATCGAGAAAGTAATAGTGCTCAAGTGGTACGGCACGCTGCTCATGCACCACTAATGCGATGGGCCGGTGCACATGGCTAATCCAGCTTGCCAGTTCTTCAGCATTGCTCACCGTGGCTGACAGGCCAACCAGTTGCACGTGTTCAGGCGAACAAATAATGGCCTCCTCCCAGACCGGGCCACGTTCAAGGTCGCTCAGATAGTGGAGTTCATCAAAGATCACGAAGCTGACATCGGCCAGCGAGGATGGAACAGGAGGTGCATTACCAGCAAAGCTGTCTCCACCTTCTTCCAGGAGCATATTGCGGTAGACTTCGGTGGTCATGATGACGACCGATGCACGACTATGCTCCACAATGTCTCCGGTCACCAGACCAACATTATCAAAACCGTACATGTTACGCAAATCACGATATTTCTGATTGGAGAGCGCCTTCAAAGGGGTAGTATAGATGACGCGCTGGTTACGCTGCTGTGCAAGCCAGATGGCATACTCGGCAACGATCGTTTTGCCTGTACCGGTAGGGGCCGCCACCATAACCGATTGCCCCTGAGCGAGTTGGGCAATGGCCTCTAACTGAAAGGGGTCGAGGGGAAAGGGGTACCGCTCTACAAATGTTTGTATCCCCACCAGGGTCTCGTTCACTGCCTCCACTTGCTTGTCCATAACCTCATCTTTATTTTGTGTATTATGTTTACTGCCCCATTGTAACATCTATAGCAAGGAGGGACAAGCAGATTTCTTCTCATCCAATACTATCTCTCAACGCCAACGCCTTCTTCAATTGCTCCAATGAAACGTTACCACCGGAGCAAACAATGCCGACTTTCTTACCTTTTAGCTCATCACGTAAACGGTAGGCGGCGGCTAGAGAGGCTGCGCCTGCGCCTTCAGCCAGAGTATGGGCACGTTCGATATACCAGGTAACGGCTTGCAAAATTTCCTCTTCACTCACGAGCATAAATTCTTTGAGCATCTGTCTCATAATCTCTTGTGGCAGCTCAAATGCTCTACCGGTCGCCAGGCCTTCGGCCATTGTGCGGTTGGAAGCCTCGACTAATTGCCCCTGTTGCCAGGATTCGTGGGCAGCCGGAGAGGCTTCTGACTGGACAGCAATTACCCGAATAGAAGGGTTGATGGCACGGGTCACGATGCAGGCGCCGGATGCGCCACTGCCTCCGCCGATGGGCACAATGATGACCTCTAAGCCAGGTTCGTCTTCCAGCATCTCCAGTGTTTCCGTGGCTACGCCCGCAATGAGCAAGGGTTCGTTGCCTGAATGTATGTAACGATAGCCATGCTCTCGCGCCAGGGCTTCGCAATACACTTGGGCCTCATCATAGATAGTGCCGTGAAAGATGACCTCGGCCCCCATGCCCTGCATGGCAGCTACTTTGCCCGGATTAGCCTTTTCGGGCACAACGATGCGTGCCCTGACGCCAAACAAGCGGGCGGCATACGCTATTGATTGCCCGTGGTTGCCAGTAGAGGCGGCAATGACACCGCGTGCTCGTTCACCAGCACTGAGTTGAGAAATAAGGTTGATGCCGCCGCGCACTTTGAAGGCTCCCACGGGTTGATAGTTTTCGTGTTTTATAAAAAGCGTTGTCCCGACTAATTCGTTGATGGCAGGGTAGCTATGGAGAGGAGTACGTGCCAGATAGGGGCGGATTCGTTTTTGTGCCAGCAGGATATCCTGCAACTTCGGGATAGACATGGGAATAGCCTCGCTTTCAGTTCTCGTGCAGAGCATACAACTCTGTTATAGAGAGTCATACTCTACAAGGGGGTCAAAGGTCAAGAGCCAATCTGGCCAGGAGTGCTACGAGGCGGGGAGCCTTTTAGAATGAGGTTTTCTCTGAAAAAAGAGAGCTCAGCTAGAGCGCAACCGGGGCTTAAGCGTAGCCGTTGCCGGATGGTACATCTATCAAATTTCGCTTTTCGTTGTCAAGTGATGAAGCTCAGCCACGGATTGTCATTCACAAGTTCTCTTGTTGGTCATGAGGCGGCTGCTGAGCTGAGATCGGCAAGTGCAGGACTTCTTTCCATTTGTCCAGCAGCTCTAAAAACGTTATGCGGCCGAAGTGGCAGTCATATAAGTACCGATACATCTGTTCGTAGATGGACGGCTCCGGCAGCTGATCGGTCTGCGTAAGCTCTAGGAGTGAAGCTTGGGACTTAGGATCGTCGGGAGGTACGGCCATACTCATCCCTCCAATAAGGCTATTGCCTGGTCACTGCTCAGCAGCAACCAAGGTTGCTCAAACAGCAGATGCTTCGGTGGCAGCGGGCACGGCAGTTCTGCATCATTCATACCACCAGCCAAGCACAAAGCCGACCAGCCCGCTATAACGAGGCTTGCTGATCCCGCCACTGTATCAGCCGATTAGCATGCACAAGCAGGTCAGCACGATCTACCATGTCACCCATTGTTACATGCCCTCCTGTTTTTCATCTATGTGGTAAAAGCCACCCACCCTATCCAGATGATAAACCGTCAGCAGCTCGACCAGCGCCGCAAAGCCGCCCGTATCGAGCGCCGTCAAGACCTTACCCTCAAGCCCCGGCACCCAGGCAATTTTGCGGTAGAACCAGCCCGCGAAGCCAAGGGCAGCTACTTTTTTCGGCTCGTCATCAGCCCCGATCCGCGCGGCGAGGATAGCGACAAAAATCTAGCGCTCAGAGCGCTGACCGAAAAGACCATTGCGAGCTTAGAAGACCGTTTTCAGCACCCCCTACCATGGGTAGCGGCGGTACATGCCGACCACGCCGACCATCGGCATGTGCATGTCATCGCCATTGTGCCAGAGCGGTTACAGGTGCAGGACTTTCAGCGCATGCGCAGCGCCGCCACCCAGGAAGCCCTAGAGCAACTACGCCAGCTTGATCTAGCCCACGAGCAAAGAGAACTGAGCCAGCAGCAGCGTGAAGGGCTAGGCTTGTCATGGTAGGCCAGGCATTGCACCGGGCGCGCTTTGCCCACGCCTCTGAAGTATGGCCGCTGCTATCTCCATCGTTTGCCCCTGACGGTGTGCTCCTCGGAACTAGGCGCTTTTTGCTTAGTAAGCGACTTGTAACGGCCCGCAAAACCAAACAGCGCCCAGAACTCGGCAACCTGCTGATTGTTGCCCCCACCCGAAGCGGTAAGGGCCTCTTAGCTACAAGCCAGCTACTCACCTGGCATCACAGTATCATCGTGAATGACATAAAGGGCGATCTATTCACCCAGACTGCAGGCTTTCGTAGCCTGCTAGGGCCGGTTTATGTGCTTGACCCCACCGGAGTAGGGCACTACTACGACCCGCTACAGGGGAAGGCAACCGAAGACGCCTTATACTCAAGCGCCGCGCACCTGCTCCACCAGGCCGAGGAACACGACCAAATATTTACCCAGCGTGCTACCACGATGCTGGCGTGCATCTTTGCCGCCGCCAAACGGGAAGAGGCAGCAGCCCTTCCTTATGCCCGTATGATGCTCCGTGCGGGCTTAGCCGCCTGTGTTGAGCGGCTGAACACGGTATTCCCAGAGCTTGCCACCATCTTTTTAGATATGAGCCTGGAGAACGCAAACCTGACCGACCGCTTTTTGCTGTCGGCTTGGGGAACTCTCACCGCCCGGATGCGCCCATTGCTGACTGAGACGGTCATACGCTCTCTGGCTCAGTCAGACTTCACGCCGGAGGAGATCATAACGAGCAACAGGCCGGTTACGGTGTATATACGCTGGAAAGAGCAAGACCTGCTTGCGCTATCGCCACTAGTCCGGCTGCTATGGGGGAGTTTGATAGATGAACTGGTTACAACCTACAACCAAAAAGCGGGCAGGGGATGCCAGCCGGTCATGCTCCTGATTGATGAGGCTGGCAGGACAGCTATACCCTCGCTGGCCGACCATGCCACCACCGTAGTAGGCAGAGGCATAAGTATATGGTTAGCGGTACAATCCCTCTCACAGCTTGAAGTTGTGTATGGCAAGGCGCGCGCCCAAGTGCTCCGGGACAACATGGAGAGTCAGCTTTACTACCGCCCGACAGATGTAGCTACCGCTCGCTATGTTGAGGAACGTTGCGGCAGACGATCTGCTTATGCTCACCAAACAACTGAGCAGCAAGGCGGCCATACCAGCGAAGGCCGATCAGAGCAGGCTATACCACTTCTGAGCGCCCACGACTTTCTACGCTTCAAAGACCATGAGGTGATAGGGTTTCACCGATCACTCCCACCATTCAAGCTAGAGCGGATGGACTGGCGACAATACCCCATACTTCAGAAGCGAAGAACTGTACCCCTTCCGAAACTGCCAGCCCTTCCAGACAGCGCAGACCTGCCTATGATGCAGGGACTAAACCGCTCGCACTACATAGACCCTGACCGCTAGCCCTTTCACCGCGACTTCTGACCTGCCAGCATGGTTGAGGCATCTACCGTCACCCCGGTTGCGCTGCTCAATCAGAAGCCACCCATGACGCATACACCACACCGACGACCTTATTGACCTTATCAGGCGGGAGCGAGAGGGCCCCTTTCTCATGATCAAAATGTTCCAGATAGCCACCCAAACAAATGTCGTGTGATATAGCCCGGCTATGGATAGGTTTCCTGCTTGCTTAGTTCTTGTGTAGCGCTCTGTGTTTTTTTAGTAAAAAATGGTTGTGCAATCTCAACCACATTGATACATCCATAATCGTATCTTTACTACTTCTCAATCATCCCGTAACCCCCTGCATGGTGAAATAGTAAAGGCAGAACATTCATTTCAGCCTCGATTAGGCTTTGCCTTCTGTGATGGCGACCCTTTCTCTGGTGATTTTGTGGTTGTGTAGTCACGTAGTTAGGTGAAACGGACATGAAAAAGTTTCTCAAGTCAAAACTGATCTTCACTCTGGTTGCTGTTACTCTCGTCTCTTTACCGCTATTTAGCACTTTGATTTCATTTAGCACTTTGATTCCATTGCGAACCAATGCCGACTCACCATCATGGGTTAGCTCGACCAATCCGACCTTGACTGAGCTTTCGCAAACCCCGCAGTATGATGTGTATGATACCCCAGACGACCCGACAACTGGTGGCTACTTTAATACAGACTGTACCAATAAGATCTATAACACAAACGCTTCAACTAATAGGACCACCTGTATGGTGCCTACAGCATATGGGTGGCTGGGATACCCAGGTTATAAAAGTGATCTTCTGCTGAACGGTACTACCGTGGGCGGCGATTTCACGAGCATTTATTCGAAGTATGGACCTGGCGCCGTACCGAACAGCAATACCAGCTTCGTTTTAACCTCTGGGAACATTGGCTTGAGTGTTGCCGTTTGGACGCACACCTACACCGAAATTTCTCCATCGGTTAATGGCTTTGACGGCTCGATAACCTATTCATACAACTCTAACCCTGATTTCTACGTCAAAGATGCCGCCGGCAATATCGTGGAAGCAGACGGTACAACTATGGCATTCTCTCAAAACGGTCAGTGGATGGTATATTATTCACCTACTGCAAACGCAGTTGTCCGCGTCAACCTGCTAACAAGGCAAGTGCTACCTTTCGCATCCACTGGGGGAAACTACAACGCGATCAGCGACGATGGCCAGTACGCAGCGACATCATATCTTCTAAATAGTCAATGGTACTTCAAGGTCTACGATTTATCCACGTGCAGCACGAACATTCCTGCCACGATAAACGGTCCGGTCAGTTGCAGCTCAATTGATTTCACAAGCTTCTTGCAGAATAGCTCGATTCAGAACTACCACCACGCCTACCACCTACGGTTCGATGGCGACCAGAACCTTGATTTCTATGCGCTATACGATGCGAGCAACAGCTTTTACCTCGGTACGGCCGGCAATTACTACACGGCCAAGTACCGGCTCTTGGAGCCGAATGTTTCACCTACTGCCGATGGATATTTAGCTATGGGTGACTCGTATGTTTCAGGCGAAGGGGCCGGATTAGCGCCGGGAGAAACGTCCGCTAACTTTACATGCCCACGGTCTTCAAACTCGCAATGCTTTATTCCAGGCACTGACGAGAAGCTGAACAATTGTCACTTGTCGGTAAATTCATACCCGTACCTTATGGCTCGGACGTTGAGCATTTCTAACTTCCATTCGGTTGCTTGCTCTGGTGCGACAACTGACGTAATAAGCCTTGATGGCAGCGCACAATACAAAACTAAATATACAGATATTCCAGATAACAGCTTGGGGGCATGGTTGCCAGGGTATCAGCCACAAGAGAAGTATCTAGATAGCACATCGCCAAATGTCATAACTCTATCCGATGGCGGTGATGACATAGGCTTCAGCGATATAGTCATGAGGTGTACCCTCCACCTTATAGGAGATGACTGTTATTACTATAAACAAGACCGGAAGGCACTGGCACAGCGCATCATTGATAATTTTGGTCACTGGGTCAATCTTTACTCGTCTATAAAGCATAAAGCTCCTGTCGGCACAAAAATATATGTTACTGGCTATCCCTCGGTAGTCGCCCCGACTGGTTCATGCGGCCCGAACGTCATCTCTTTAAGCAGCAACGATAAGGTGTTCGCCAATCAATTCGTAACTTACCTTAACTATGTCATATCGCAGGCTGCCGCCTGGGCTGGCGTGCAGTACGTCGATATCCAAAATGCCCTAGTAGACAGCCAAGGCGACCACCGGCTGTGCGGGACATCGCAAAACATAGCCGTCAACGGCTACACCAGCGGTGAGGAGTACGTCTTCACCATAGGCTCTGAAAGTTTCCACCCCAACGTGTACGGGCAACGGCTGCTGAAGACTGCTGTACTTAACGGCACTGCCAATTTCACCGAATTAATGCCTGACAAACCGGATTTCTCGATTCCGCTCCCCTCGATTACAGACACGAATGCCCCGCTAACGAACTTCTTGAATGCGCCGGACAACGGGCAGCCGAATGTCATAACGGTGTACGATCAGACGACAACTGTCGATAATAGTGATTTCATATATTATCTTCAAAATGCTGCCAAAGTACACGCATCGGGCATAAGTGATGGATTGAAGCCATCCACTACCTATGATGTAACGCTCCATTCCGACCCGGTTGACCTAGGTACCGTTACGACCGACGCCAACGGCGACATAAACGCCTCTGTAACCATACCAAGTACGGTAACGCCAGGCTTCCACCAGGTTGACATTACCGGGCCGAACATGGCGGGCCAAACCGTCAGTGTGCAACACATGGTTTTTGTAGCGTACAGCACTACCGATTACCTTGGTACCGGCCCTAACAGCTCAAAGACCTGCCTATTCGTCCCGCAGAGCGGCATCGACGCCAACAAGGACGGTATTGATGACGCCTGTGAGGGCTCTCAAGATGTCGCTGCACCCATCACTACCGCGGCCCTATCGCCGTCGCCAGACAGCAACGGAAACTACACCGGTACGGTGACTGCCAGTCTGTCGGCCACAGCCACACCAGGGTTTAGTGTCGCTAACACCAATTACACGATTGACGGCGGTTCGCAACAGACCTACTCAGCTCCTTTCACTGTCTCGGGCGTTGGCAGCCACACGATCACCTACTGGTCCGTTGACAGTGCAGGACTAACCGAGGCTATGAACAGCAAAACCTTCACCATTGCCTCCAACATCATTGCCCAAGACAACTTCCAGCGCCCCGACCAGACCTATTGGGGGACGGCAAGTGACGCGAGTGTCTGGGCCGGGGATGCCAACAGTACCAGCGTCTTCTCTATCAGCGGCAATACCGGGCAGGTGGTTAATACTGGGAATACTTCATACAATGCGATCCTCGGAACAACGGCAACGAACGCGGAAGTGCTCGTTACCGGCAAGCTTTCTTCGTTCACCGGTCTATCCAATATTGGCGCAGTTTTGAGGTTCACCAACGGTAACAACTGGTATGAAGCATACTTTAACGAGTCAAACCTCATTATTCAGAAGGAAGTGAACGGCAAGCTAACGGTAATCAGCACCACCGCGTTTGCTCCATCGGCAAATACCCTTTATTCGCTCAGGTTCCGCATTTCAGGCACCTCCCTATCTGCCAAGGTCTGGCAGGCAAGCAGTCAGGAGCCTGCCAACTGGACGGCAACCGTCACCGACAGCAGCCTCTCCTCAGCCAGCTACACAGGTCTTCGCATCATCGCCCACAAAGCGACAGCGACTATCACGGCTTTTACGGCAACACGTTTATGATACGGGAGGTGTTAGGCATATAATACTGATAAGGTACCGTATGGCGAGTAAGCAACAAGCGACAACAACGAGCAAATTCCCTAAACCCTACGGAATTAGATTGACCAAAAGATATATTCCGCTGGCTACCGCGGGGCTGCTTGTACTGGCGGTAGTAGTCTGGATTGCCATAGCTCAAATTCAGCGCCAGCTTGCCATACATCAGCAACAGCAGCGGTTTGATAGTATACGATCAATTCAACGTGCTTTTGAAACGAATATGAGGCAGTCGCTCGGTTCCTCGCTAACTGAATTGAAGGAAGATGACAGTTGCTACCACCTGGCGCAGCAGGAGTTCCATTTTTTGGGCACGAACGGTGTGTTGAACTGCGGCATGGAGATTCAAGGCGTTACCAACGAACTGCCAGGTGTAGCTGCATCCGGCAATGGTGCTTGGTATACGAGCCTGCAAATCGCCGCAGCGGCGAAAGATGCACTACAACACTCAGGATTGGCCTTTACGCGATTTGGTCTCGATAGTATACCTAAATATGACGGAGCCGTCATTTACGGCGATAACTACAACTTATATGGACAATTAGTTCGTTGTGATTTGTCTGCTTACGACCGATATGATCCAGTACCTACTAAAAGCGTCAAAACCGTACATTCGGACCAACTTTACTTTACCTTTAATTGCTACCAGTCGGCGTCAAAAAACTTCTTCAAGTTTGTTTATTCGCCGCTGGATATCTACTAGCAGCCCCCACACTCACAACCCCGTACCTGCTCCAGGTGTTTTGTCTTAACGCCAGCGGTTATGTATTCCACGCCGAAACAACAGCCATACGCGACACGATACTAGCCCGTTTCGCGTGTCGCCGTGCCAGCAGGTACTTAACGGTAGTATCTATGCCAAGCCCTTAGCACGCCAGCCCGCCTGCCAACCCGCTTAGCACCGCCCCGCTGCTAAGGAGCTTAGGACGGCTTGACTGTGCTAAGGGCTTAGCATACAATGGTAGAGGTAACTAATTGGAAGGGAGCATATGGAAGCAGAACACCACAACAACGCACTCACCGCCGAGACCGGCAGGCGTGGCGGCCTGAAACGAGCGGAGCGGCAAAGCGCCCAGGAGCGCAGCGCACTTGCTCGATATGCCGCGCGGGCACGCTAGCACCCTCAGGAAGCTCAGGCAGCACGAGAGAAAGCCCAGGAGATTACGTACCTCATCAAACACGCATTAAAAGACGGCAGGCAGCTACCCCTCATTCAATGACTTACTCTTTTACAGACCCACGCCGCACCATTCATACGCAGGCCATGCAGCGACGACTGACCAAATATTAAAAATTGGTAGAATAGCGGTAGGTGAAGTGATAGAGGGAGAAAGTATTTAGGGGGAGAACGAATGCCACTACTTAACTACACCAGCAAAACACCAACTCACCAGAGCATCGCCGAAATCAGCCGAATGCTGGCTAAAGCCGGAGCCAAACAGATCATGCACGATTACGATGATACTGGTAATATCGTTGCCCTTGGCTTCAACCTGGAACTTGAGGACCAGCGCATTGGCTTCAGGTTGCCGAGCGATTGGCACCCTGTGCAGGCATTGCTTACCGAGGCAAAGCGTAAAAATCCGAATATGCGACCCTGGCAAATCACTGAAGACCATGCTCGCACTGTCGCCTGGCGTATCGTGAAAGATTGGGTTGAGGCGCAGCTAGCGATTATTGAGACACACATGGTTACAACCGCACAAGTGTTCTTACCTTACGCCGTTACCTCAAATGGCCAGACGCTCTATGAATATATCGGGCAGAATACGCAACTGCTGTTAGGTGAAGGTAATAGTTAAACAACCTCTAATCCGCGCAAGACGCGCGACCGCGCGACTCAGCAAATAGACAAAGTGCTAAAGTTCTGCTATAATAGCCGATAACTTTTGGGTAGAGGTTGGAAGCCCCGTGCTGATCTACTGAATGGCCAAGTTGTAGGTTTGCTGTTGCACGTAATGAGCAACAAACCCTACTGAGCCTATCCGCTCAGTAGGAAGTGACGGCTACTCGGCATCTGAGAAATAATAGATTCGAAACCCAGGAGAGGCAATGTGGACCCTAAGGTATTAGCTAAAATTAAAGAGGACCTGATCGGTACCGGCGTCTTTTTGGAACGCGATACCTACCAGCTTTTTAAGGAGTGGACAGCGGGGAGGGATTTTTCGGTTTATAGGGAGTACCCCTACAGCTATGGTACCCATCCGCTCATCATCGATGGGACAGTAGACGTCCTGGCCGAAACGAGTATAGGGGGCATCGTCCTAATTCTGCCGGTCGAGTGCAAGAAGGCTGATCCCAAACTGAAGCATTGGGTATTCGAACCGCACCGTCCGACTGGCCTTCGCGATAAACCGTATTTTATGTTCACTAAGGACGGCGAGAATTGGTTCACACAGGAGTATAACCTTCCAACCCTCGGCTACAATACCTACAGCGGCTACGAGAATTGCGTCAACGTCTTTGAATTCAGTGAAGATAAAGGCGCCCTCAGCAGGAACGCCGATAAAATGTTGCGAGGTTATTTCGCAATCAAGCAGCCTAATGAGGCGGTACCTGGAATTGTAGAGAAAATCCCATCCGTATCGCGCCAGCCAGCAGCTAGGAACTTTATTATACCGATCGTAGTAACGACGGCAAACTTATGGATCGCACAGTATGACCCCAAAGATATAAACAAGGCGACTGGTGAGATCGATACGGCGAAACTCGATTTGGTCCATAAGGATTGGCTACTGTATCATTATCCCCTTGCTTTCCACGAGCAAACGAGAGGCATCTTGGCCGGCTCAACTACCAACGACATAATACGCCCTGACAAAAGACCCACTTTTGTGGTGAACTCGGTAAAACTTCCAGATTTTGTCACCAATCTCATCCGCGATCTAGCCGGTTACTTCTAGGACACGGCCTTGCTATATGGAAGGAAGTCATGAGCAGCTACGCAGGTCTTTATGTTAACGACAAAGAAGTGTTTACTTACCGCAACAGAGTAGACCCAGAAATGCTTTATTTATTCTCCGTAGATGAGTTATTGCATTTAACGGGTAAAGAGGCGACTAAGTATGCAAGAGGTTGGGACATTGATGATATGTCTCCTGAAGAGATTGAGGATCTTGAGGTTTTTGTATATGCAGCACCCGCAGGAGTGCTCAAAGATAGATTGAGTGTCTTGGGGTTCGGTGAGACTCTCGTAAAGGAGGTCTTTGAAGAGTCGCTTGAGGACGCTATTGAACATGCTGCCACCTTTGCTCAGAGGTATCCAGGCAAAGACTATGGGAAAGAGGTAGAAGAACGTTTAAAAGAACTCCAAAAACTCAACTATGACACCTGGATGCAACAACTAGGTGCCTATATCTCGTCGAACCGTTCTCTCAAGGAGAATGAAGTCCGGTCATTATATGACGATGGGCCCTTAGAAATTCTGAGTTCCGTCGATCAAAGGATACTACTTCGGGCCATTTCGGAGCATATCGACGAAAATGAAGTAGTCACGCTTGATCTAACAGACCTTGCAGAAGGGGGCTGGCTCGACGAGCAAAATAGCAATAGTGCCCTCCGTAAAAGTTGGGAGTTTACTAGCGGCGCACCCATAATTATTACGGAGGGTATCTATGATGCTCAGGTATTAAAAGGCGCGATCGAAATCCTAAAACCACATCTAGCTCCTTATATACGATTTTTAGATTATGAAACCAGAAATGAAGGTAGCGCTTCGGTCGCCGTTAGTACCTTGAAAAGTTTTGCAGCAGCAGGCATAAGTAACAGAATCGTAGCTATTTTTGATAATGACAGCGCAGCACGTGAGGCAGTCACAGCCCTTAAAGGGATAAAACTGCCTCCACGATATACGGTTATTCATTACCCCGATATTGACTTAGCGAACGAGTACCCAACGCTAGGCCCACAGGGAAATGTAACGATGAACGTCAATGGGCTTGCCGGATCAATTGAGCTCTACTTAGGAACCGATGTACTCAAAGACGATGAAGGTAATTTAATGCCTGTCCAGTGGAAAGGCTATATGAGCAAGATAAAGTCCTATCAAGGAGAACTCTTAAATAAATTTTTGGTACAAAAAGCATTTAATGAGAAGCTCAAGGCAGCAAAAACGAATAGAAAAAATGTCGACAACCAAGATTGGTCGGGGTTGAGCGCCATACTAGATAAGCTAGTTGAAACGCTCAGTAAGTAAACTGAGTTCGAACAACAACATATAAATATCATCCTGGCATAATATACTTTTTAACAGGGGTCGCTATAGCAATGTGCCGCCCTTGACAAGCCCCTAATTCGCCATCAGCCGGTAGCTACCTCTGTTACACTACGTCGCAAAATGAGCCAGCCTGTTGAAAAACTCTCTTGAAGAGGCGATCAGAGAGAGAAAGGTGCCACTCCCTTCTATTACCGGTGTCCGGTCTTGTCGAGAAAGAAGTATCCAGAGAGCCACAACCACACTGAGGAAAGCCACAAACAACGAGATACGCTGGCAACTTCGTGAGAGGAAGAGAGAGATCCGAGTGCAAGAGATGGAGCGTAAACAAGAGGCTTCACCAAGACAGGAAGGGGTATGACGAGGTCTTTCACACGCAGCTTTTCTCCACAAGCCAGAGCTTTTTCTGAAAGCTGTCGGGCATGCAGAGGGATGTGCTTCTCTGATGGGTCTTCTATAAGCGCATGAGCTGCTCCTTGTGGCCAGGGACGGCGTCCCCAGCCCCGGTTTTTGAGTAAGCGCTTGAGATTTTGCCCTGCTGCTCGCATCAGCGCTTCACTATTCACCCGCCAGAGTCGTCGTAAGCGAAAGCGCCTCATACCATGCCACTGCTTGCCCTCGGCAAACAAGGGTTCGACCCACCCACTGCGTTTGCGATACGCTTTCTTGTAGGCTTCGGTCGTGGAGTACGCCCTCACCCGATCGAGCACCTCCTCATCCACACTGCGGCACAGGCTGCGCCCCTGGGTACTGGTGGTACACTGCTCTTTGAGCGGACAGTGGTTGCAGTCTTTGGCGCGTGCGCGATAGCGGCGAGAGCGCTCGGTAGTTTGTCGCTGCGAAAAGTGCAGTTCTTTGCCTGCTGGGCAGATGTAGATATCACGCTCTGCATTGTACTGGAACTGCTGAGAGCTAAAGAATTCCGTGCGATGATCGTGATCAGGAAGGGGAATGTAGGCACGGAGGTGTTGGCTTTCGATGGCCACGATATTCTCCTCGGTGCCGTACTTCTTATCGCCCGTGGCTTGCCTGGGCCACAGTTTCCACCGGAAGCGCGCTCGCCACAGTAAGTCGAGCATCGGTTGGTTGTCGGTGACCTCGAAGGGCGTCACTAGAGCCTCCAGGATGATGCGTGCTTTGCCGCCATCGACCACATAATGGGTGCGGTAGCCCAGAGCCGAGCCATTTTGGTTTCCATCAGCGTCGCATCCGGGTCAGTTGTACTCACCCGCAGGTCAGCCATGCGCTGATAGCCGCGACTGCTGATGTTGCGTTGTTGGGCTCCCAGGTGCTCAATCCAATCGTGGCGTGCGGCATTCTGCTGAACAAGTACTTCGCGTTCCTCCTGGCAGAGCGAGGTGCTCAGAGGGACAGGATCGACTGATTCACTCGATGGTGCTTCATCTTGAGGCGGAGGCTTTTCCTTCTCCTCTGGCACCTCCTCGCCTTTGGCCTTGAAGAGGTTGGCCAGATGCGCTTCAACGGCAAAGCGCGGCGTGAGGGAGTCTTTCGAGGCGTTGGCTTCCACCTTGGTGCCATCGATGTAGAGTTCCCTTCCCCACACCAGCCCTGCTTGTTGGCATTGCTCGACAATCTTTTCAAAGAAGCGGTGAAAGATAGCGACCCCATGGCGCTCACGGATGCGCGTCAGACTGGAATGATCCGCTAACGGCTCTGCCAAGTCATAGCCCACATACCACCTCACGCTCAACCGATCAGCCGCATGGCGCATCAGTTGCCGTTCGGAGCGAATGCCTTCAAAGAACATCACCAGTTGGAGCTTAAAGAAGACGATGGGGTCAATGGAGGGACGTCCACCGCCTGCATAAGTCTCCTGCACGAACTCACGCACAAACGAGAGATCAAGTGTTCGCTCCAGATAGCGATAGAAGTGATCTGGTGGTACCAGTTCTTCCAATGACACATTGATGAGCTGAGCAAAATTTCGCTCTTTCTTTCCCATCATGGTGGTTATCTCTCTTCCTCACCCAGCCGGGGGAGCACCCGCGTGGTCTGTTTCTCCTCCCATTGATGCGGTCGCAGCCACAGTGAGATATGCATCGGCTGCATCGTCTCTTCCACTACCGTGATCAGTCGTTCGCTCAACTGGCTCAAGTCCACTTCATTGTGCACCGTTGCCGCAAAAGTCGCCAGGGTCTTGGCCGCATCATACTTGCGCCGGTAGAATCGACGGTCAATTATTGCCTGGATGCGATGGCGCAGCGGCTGAAACAACCCTGCAATTGCCAGGGTTGAGGCGACAAGAACCAATGGGGACTGCGAGGCTTGCCCTGTTAACCCATGCATGAGGGATTGGAGAGCGAGAACGAGGCCAAAGTAGACCAGGGCCAACATTGCTGTCAGTGTAGCATAAACCAGAGTGCGCTTGATAATGACGTCAATCTCCCACAGCCGGTAGCGCAGAATGGCAAAGCCAAAGGAGAGGGGAATGAGGATGGGGGCAGCATTCCCAAGCGGGGTGAGGATCAAGTCACCCAGGGACCCGTGTGGCAGGGGTGATGAGAAGAAGGCATACCAGACAGTAATGCCTAACTCGATCAGGTAGGTCCCGGTCACGCCGAAGACGATCCACTTGGTCTGCTGCCGCTGGACCGCATTGGAGACCGAGCGGTAGCGGTAGAGTTGGGAGATGACGAAGACGCCTAGAAAGCCGTACCAGATCAGGAAATAGAGAAGAACGGGGCCATCAGCTAAGAGGTCCCAGCTCCCCACGATCTGCCATCCAAGAAAGGGCACAGCACACCAGCTGATCCAGCGCGGCACAAACCGCCCGGTGGGGAAGAGGGAGAAGACCAGGAACAGCAAGACGAAGGCAAGGACGCCCTCGATCTTGGCTGGCACCTGCCAGATGGAGGGGATCGTATCCAACGGGCTGATCGTGCTATTGGCACCTTGTGTGACCAACAGAAAGGCGACCAGCAAGGCCATCCAATCGTTGGATTTGCGCCAGAAGATCAGGACAGCGACGATGAACCAGATCAAGGCGATAACAACCCCCAAGGCGAGTAAGAAGCTAGCATAGCCCACGGGGTACGAGGTCTGCTGATCCGCAAAGTACACCGGCAGGCTCGCAACGAAAACACTGAAGGTGAGCAGGCTCAGGAGCACCCAGGCGAGGCGGAGAAGCGGAAGCCAGGGCCCCTGCAAGCGCGTATTGAGTGCACGGGGCAAGGCAGCATGCATGTCTGCCTCGGTCGATCGAGACGGAAGGTTCATCGGGAGACTCCTTTTGTTCCTCTTCCAGCACTGGGCCGATGCTCACCACAAAGGGCGAACGTGACAACTTCCAGGAGAGATGCTCATCTTGCTAACATCATACCATATCTCTGTTGTGATGTCGTGACGGTGAGGGTGACCTACTGCTCGTTTCAATGACTTTCGCGGGTGATCATCTAGGTCTCTGCCATCCCGACTTTTTCAACACGCTGGAGCATTGAGCGACAACCAAGCACTAATTACCCACGCGCAACCTTGCACCTAGCGCAAAAGTCACCTTGCATTTTTTATTGTTCTAGCAGGCATTCACTTGCCGAGCTTTATACCGCGCGTCAGCACAGCGCCAGCATATAAACACATGCTTGCCCGTCACCCGCCGCACAAACTGAATGGCAGCCACGAACCCAGGCACCGGATTATTTTTAGCTACTGCCAGTAAATCACACCCACAATCAGCACACTTGCTCGTGTCACGCATGCCCATACGCCACATGCGCTGATAATCGCTTATGCTCATCTAGATCACGGCTCAAGTCCTGTATAGCCGCACCTGCCACACTCCCACGCTGCTTTAGCTCATTGAACTCATCCCGCGTCGGCTGGTTGTCTACCACCTCACGAATACCAGCCACCGCTTCATGCACCGCCTTAATCTCATCGAGAATGAGCTCTAGTTTGTGACCAATATATTTATTGTCATCCATACAACCAGCTTAACACCAAACCTATTTTCCGGCTACTTGCAGTGAGGAAACAAAAAACCACAAACACCTTGCAGTCTTGAGGGAGGTTTAAGCATCTTTAATTATTATTGAGTGTAACGATAAGTTAAGAGGGCACCTTTTGTACTTCGGGCACCGCTCCCACTTTCAGTACAATATCTTCCATGCCTGGCGAAAAATCACCAGACCAACGCACGATTGATTGGGCCAAGATCATCGAGACGGCCCTGGACATGCCCGGTAATGTCGGCAACGTCTACAACCGGTTCTACAACTACTCCTATGCCAATCAAACTTTGCTGTGGATGCAGGGTGCCAGAGAGCCAGTAGCCACCTACAAACGCTGGTAAGCACTGGGCAGACAGGTCATGAAAGGCGCAAAAGCCTACGAGATCATTCACCCGATCTTTGCTAAGAAAACCGATGAAAACGAAGAACCGGTCATTATTGGCTTTAAAGCAGCCCGACGGATCTTCACCTATTCGCAAACCGAAGGCGAAGACTTGCCACCAGTAGAACTACCGGAGTGGGACATAGACACCGCCTTGCAGCAGCTCGGGATTACTAAGATACCGTTTCGACGTAATGACGCCAATATCCAAGGCTACTCTTATGACCGCAATATTGCCATTAACCCGTTCGCGGCTCATCCGACTAAGACACAATTTCATGAAATCGGGCATATCGTATTAGGACACACGAGACCGGAGCAAATAGCCGAGTATGAACAGCATCGAGGCGTTATGGAATTTCAAGCTGAAGCCACGGCCCACCTTGCCATGAACGAATTAGGGCAGCTAACCGAAGAAATGGCTACCCATAGCCGCGGCTACATCCAAGAGTGGTTGAAAGGCGAGCGGCCGCCTGATAAGGCGATTCGGGAGGTGTTTACGGCCACGGACATGATATTGAAGGCTGGTAGAATAGCGGTAAGCGAAGTAATGAAGGGAGAGGGGAATGAGTAAGATGAGATGCAAATACTGTGGTAGCTTATTTGGTCTATATGATATTGGGCTTACTTTTCAACTTCTTTCCACGATAGCAGGTATGATAACGATGCAGGATTTTTAGGGCTATTTTTCCACATCATACCGCTTCTAATCAAGACACATTCACAAGAGCCGCCCTAGCAAGAAACTACGACGGCTCCTGTAGTTTGCAGTGATAAGCTAAGCAGCTGTGCCAGGCAAATGGAATGCATACAGATAGGTATCTGTGGAACCAACGTAGTTGGTTGAGGTATCCTTATGAATTGAGGAGTTCGGTTAATTTTAAGCAAAAATGCCTATTGAGTAACACAAGAAGTAGATAATAAACGGCTATCTTCAAAGAAGCAATTTTATACATGAGCACAACAATAAATCAAGAGACGCATCCACACCGAGCCCTACCCTTACTTTGCAGTTCCCGTTATTGCCGGATTTTGAGCCTGAAAACCATCCCTGCACTGTGAGCTAGAAGGATGGTTTTCTTGGGTTATGTGGGTTGAAACTTCTTCAATAAGGGACTACCTTGCTACAGGATTCTCGAAGCCGATGTAGAAGGGCATCGCACACCTTTAACTCTTCTTCGCTCCACGTCCATATTGGCTGAAGGCCCTCAACTCCTTCAACCTTCTTTCTCCATGAGTCTTTTGTTTTCGGTATTGGATACCTGCCCCAAAAGTTAATCGTATCAGTGAGTTTACTGAGAAGGGCGCTCTCTTTGGAGTTAAGGTTGATATTGGCTTCTTGCGCCAATGCCGGGAGATTATGAGGTGCATTCCCGATAAAACGTTCATCATTGACAAGCTCTTTCCCGCTCTTTAGGATGGTTGCTTTGAGATACAACTCAAGTGCTAAAGCTCTTAAATGAATTACTATCGGTAGTGTACGGCACTCATTGGGAAGAACTCCGCGTTCGCTATTCTTTACTTTAGCCAAGCCAGATCTATAGGCTTCTTCTAATATCGTAGATGAAATTAACAATTCTTCAGCTTTATCGATCCACCAAAAGCAGTCATTACCGTGGGACTTGTAATCCATCGTGAGACCCCTTTATATCTTTGCAGAGCACCGCTCTGATGCATCCATTTTACAGTTTAAGGTAGAGTGTTGTGGGCTTACGAGTACTTTATGGATGAATCGCTGCGATACCCTAAACAGGCGGTAATCCCAAAAACCTCCGCACCTCAGCGATAACTACGGTAGTTGCTGTAGCCGATACAAGCGGTAGGGTTCCTTTGCCGACCTTAATCATCATCCTGCTCAACCAACTCTGCACATGGGGGCCTGGCTGCTCTTGAGAATCTGCATCTTCGTCCAGCGCAGTATCGAGTTCGTCGATTAACTCTTCCGTAACACCTAATTGTGTGAGCTTGTCTTTTAACCCTGGTAAATCGCCAGGTTGGACATGAGTTGCATGCTGGTTTGTTGGCCCTGGGTTGCCCACAGCAATATTGGTGCCTCCCAGAATGGTCATGTGGAATGTTTGCGTTACTTTCTCCTGGCCAAGCGTCTCTAAAGGCGTTTTATTGTCATCGTAATTCATCGCATTGATGCCAAGCTCTTTCTCGATCTCTAACACAAACTCAAGCACCCTTGCTCTTATGACTTCCAAGATACCGGCAATAAGCGTGGTAGTCATTACCTTCCAAGCAGCGTTTAAGGCGTATCCTGAGTAAAGCTCCTTCTGCTGGTAATACAAGATCATATTCCCCGACCAAGGAATAGTTATGGTGTTAGTGTCGGTGCTTCCTCTGACAAGCTGCTCCAACTCTCCAACCGACTGCTTCATAAAAACTTTGAACAAGCCGTTGCGATGTGCTTCCTCTATAACTATCTCAGGTATAGACACATTATCGAGTTTACTTCCAAAGGGGCCAAAAAAGGTACCCCTTACTTCAGTTTTGAAGATACGATAGTCTGGCAAACTGTCTATGGACTCATACCCTCCGGCTTCAGCTTTCGCCCAGTTACTCAGTTCCTTGTTATTGAGCAGCCTGCCCAATCGTAGGCAGAGACGCAGCACTTCGCCTAACGGTGTTTGACTGTTCGTAGCACCTTCATTGATCCGACGTAGGAGCTGGACTATTTCGGGTTTCGTAGTATCTGCCATCGTAAATCCTCACTACTATGCAGGGTCATCTGGTTTTGTGCGCGATTCCCGCAAGAACCTCTCCAAATCTTCGCGCCTGACTAAATACGCCTTGCCAGGGCGGTAGGCAGGCAGCTTCTTTGATCGTATCCAGGCGCGGATGGTATCAATCGGCACGCTTCTGTTCAATATCTCATGAATGTCCTCAACCGTAAGCCATGTTTTATCCTGCACGGCCCTCACCTCTAAAACAAATATAAGCTAAGCGATTCAAGGTAAGTATAAGGGCTACGTCAAATGCAATTTAACGCAGGCAAACCTTGCTAACTTTAGATAAATATATTAAGCTAATATAAACCATCTACTGCAAGTAAACCAAGCAACTCAAGGGAGAGAGTATGCGCTCATGCGCTAGAAAGTGAGACGGGAGCCTCATGAGACAGCAGCAGTTATCCCCTATAAAACGTCGCGCTAGTGCAAACCAAGTAGAGCCTGATGTGGATGAATTGGACGATATTGAGGATTCGTATTTCCCGGCCCGTCTGCCGAGCAGCGCCCGGCGTTACCAGACTACCAACGGTTCGCAGGTTATCCAGCAGGGCAACCGCCGCTTCATTCTCCATAATGGACCGCCCCCGAAGCGGAAAGTCCACTGGTCGCTTATTCTAGGTATCGGTATGGCTTTAATGTTGGGGCTGTATTTGGGTCTCACCTGGGTTACTAATTGGTGGGTAAACCATCAGCTGGATACTACCTACGGTATGCCCCGTACCTACCAGGTTGACGCCGTAGTGGGGCATGAGGATAGCGTCGTGAACCCATCCCACTTTATTTTCCTGAACCTCAACGGCCACGTCGAGATTATCGAGCTGCCAGGCGGCAATGCGGCCAAAGCCAAAATCTACGTCGGTCCGGTTTTATTTTCGGATAACGCTGCCTTGGTGCCGGTGACCGGGGAGTTTAGGAATGTCAACGGTACCGAAGAAATGCTGGTGTATATCCAGGACAAAGTGCTTGTCTATGTGAGTGACGGGACACAGTTCAAGCCTAAACAGTAGGAGGGTGCTATGCACATCGTGGACGACCCAGTTGAAACAATCCATGTGTATATGGTCCAGGAGGAACCAAAGCAACCGTACACGGTTTTACCCCTACTTGCCGCGTTGCTATATCTAGCAATGATCGCTGGCATTACGGTCTACTCCGGGCAGCATCCGGTGTATGAGCATCAAACGCTGACCATTCCCGCCCGCTTCTTGCCGCCGCAAACCTTCACGGCTGCCCAGCCGATTATTCCAACCGGGGTAAAAACCTATCCGGCTACCACTGCGCAAGGGACGCTGACTATTACCAATGGGTCAGTTATCGCCCAGACCTTGCCAGCGGGCCTTATACTACTCAGTAATAGCGGCGTTCAAATAGCGACCGACCAGGCAGTCTTTGTCCCGGCTGGCAGTGCTGACGGCTATGGAATGTCAACTGTTTCGGCACATTTGTTGGCATCGGGTATCAACATGTCAACTCTTTCAGTTAATCAGACGTTGGGCAACCGTTCACTGGTGGCCATCCAGCCTACTCAGTTACGTTCGTGACGCCGCAAGATAGGGTACAAGCTATCGTTAAAGCGAGAGGCATAGTAGCTGGCCAAGTGAGCGGCCTACATTACCCCTGTAAAGAGGGCTTTGTTTTAGGCGATCATAAAATATCGTTAAGCTGGCGCTGCCAATTCGTTACCTACACTGTGCCGCCGTACATGCACGTTTCAGCCGTGCAGCTCGTAGGTACGCACGTCATTCTATCCGTCTGGTATCTGCCGCCCGTCCGGCAGGTACGCTTGAAGTAGAGGAGTTGATCATGACTCGTAAACGGGCCGTCATTTACTGTAGAGTCAGCACCGACCGCCAGGAGATCGACGGCGAAAGCCTGGAGTACCAGGAAGACAAGTGCCGCCGCTACGCCGAGTTGCATGATATCGATATCGTCATTGTCCTCCACGAGGCTAAAAGCGGCTACATCCATTACACGTTACGCGACAAGTTGACGTTCGCTCGGCAGCTCATCCGCGACCACATGGCGGACATGATTATCGTCTTTGACCTGCGCCGCTTTTCCCGCAACTTCGTGCACTCGGCCATGATCTTTGAGGAGATCGAGAGCCACGGCGGCGAGATCGTCTCTGTTTCCGAGAACATTGACAACAGTCTGACCGGCAAGCTGGTACGCTCCATCCTGGCGTGGAGTGCCGAGAGCGAGCGGGAAAAGATCGTCGAGTACGCCAACCGTCACTGGCAGACGCGTTCAGCCCAGAACTTACCATTAGCTACGGGCCGCGCACCCTACGGCTGGGAGTGGGCGGATAAAGATAAAACCCGCTACTTGGTCAATAAAGAGGAAGCGCTGACGCGCCTTTCGATCTTCACGATGTTCGTCGACCAGGATATGAGCGTCCGGTCGATTGCGCACAAACTGACGGAGGATGGGATTCTGCCGCCCGCCAAGAGTAGAGGTGCCAAGGCCAAAAGCACGGCGTGGCAGCCTTCAACCGTTCATGCGATCCTGGTCGGGCTAGAGAATATCGGGATCTTAGTGATATGTAAAACCAAAGTCGTTATGTCACCCACCGGCAAAGTTACCCGGAAGCCGAACGCGAATATCAAAACGATACCGGGCGGCATACCGGCGATCACACCAACAGAATTGTATGAACTCGCCCAATACAAACTCAAGCACAACCAAGTAGACAAGAGCCGACTGCATCTCAAGCCTGAAGACTTTCTACTCAAGAGCCACATCGCGTGCAAGAGCTGCGGCTACCGCATGAGCGGCCGCTACCGTATCGTCGGCGGCGTGCAGGTCGGCTACTACCAATGCACCAAAGATAACAATAAATACGACGCCTGCCCGGATATGACCGGTATCAAGGCGGATAAAGTCAATGGACTGGTGTGGGCCGACTGCTGCCAGGTATTCGAGGCAATTGAGCAGATCAGAGGCACCATCCGCGCTCGGATTGAGCAGGACGTTAAGAGCTTTCTTGAGAATAGCCAAGGCAAACAGCAGTTAACCCGGCTAACGCAGGAGATTGCATACGCTGAGGCTGAGCGGGATAAGCATGCGCCGGGCAGTTACTATTACCAGCTCACCAGTCAGGACATCCAAAATAAGCAAGCACAGCTGCGCAAGTATGAGGAGGAGTCGAAGCACGCCGAAGTCAGCGAGCAACTGCTTGACGTCTACCAGCAGAATGTGCTCAGTTTCCTCGATTTTTTGAGCGTCATGAAGGGCAGGTACCATGAGGCGACCTTCAAAGAGAAGCGCAATGCGCTAGATGTCCTGGGGGTCATGGTGCAGGTGAGCCCAGCCGAGCAAGCAGACCCCGTAGTGACTCATGTAGACACAGATAAGGAATGGCTGTCGCTGGTCGAAGCTGGCGAGCTGGCAGGAGTCAGCTCGAAAGTCCTCAGTTATCGGGCGAGGATAGGCGAGTTTGCCACCCGCAAACGTGACGAGTCGCGCCGTTGTACCTACGTGCACCGTGACGAGCTGAACCGCTTTCTACCCACCCTGAAGCTGCATCCCCGGCATCTGCGCGATGACATTCAGCCGCGAGCGGAGATTACCTATTCGCCAATCTTCACAGGTGTCCAGTCATCCTTGATGAAAACTCCGGTGCCAATGAATGCGTTCATGGCCGGATAGCTGTGTAGTGGTGTGCGCTGCAGGTAGGGACGTATCTGTCGCTGTGCGAGCAGGACATCGGAGAAAGTTGGAATGTTCATGTTTCAGGCTCCTCCCTTGCGGGTACCAGATTCGCTGTCGATATCAAACCACGTTGTGCTTCAGGCATTCAATATAGCATAATGAAAGAAAGTAGCAAAGTACCTATGTAGGTACCTAGCTCAAGCCGTCTGTGGCAGCGAACGAGAGGGGGGAAGTGGCCTGGGGACATCCCCAGACCCCGGCAAGGGGACTGCCGTCCCCCTGCACCCCCTGCTGAACAGTTACGCAGAAAAAAAAGTAAAGGGGCATATTGATGAATACAGTACCAGCCAATCCAAATGTGGAGGCAATTCGCCTGAGCGTACAGAAATCCTACACTGCATTAAACCAGCTTATTGACGGTCCATTGGCGTCGTTAGACACTGACAAGCTTTATAAGGTTCCAGTTGAAAACGAGTGGTCGATCATGCAGAACCTGGCCCATATCGTAGAAATAATGCCCTACTGGGCGAACGAGATTGAAAAGTTGGTAGCCAGACCAGGGCAGAATTTTGGTCGCACCATGGAGAATGAAGGTCGTCTGCAGGCGATTCGCGAACATAGTTCTGACACCCTGGAACAAATTAAAGCAGCTTTGCCGGGGAGTTATGACCGCCTGCAAGAGGTATTGGGCAAGCTCAGAGATAGTGACCTGCAGTTAACCGGCATTCATCCCAGGTTTGGTGAGAAGCCCCTGGACTGGTTCATCGAGGAGTTTGTGACGCAGCATTTGATCAATCATGTAGAGCAGATAAAGATGTGTTTAACGGCAGTAGAATAAGAAAATTTCCTTTTGTGAACATTTGAGGAGAAAAGACGAAAGGGAAGGCAGGTTTTCTAGATCACAATATGTGTCGCCCGGATGACGCCCTTCCTGCTCTTCTTACCTTCGATTGCAACTACTGTCCCTTCTTGCAGTTCTTGTACCGCAGCAGCAGAAAGCCGCTCACCTGCACGATTGGTAACCACAACAGTACCGTCTACAGGTACAGCGACAGGCACGGCATCACCTGTCTTCTGATTTTGCAGCGTGCCTGCAATAATGCAGGTATCTTTCTTGTCCGGGTTTGGAGCGACCCCAATCACTGTCATCTTTAGTCCATGTTCCAGAAGCGCATTGATAAGCTCTGGCGCTTCCTGTTGCCCCTCTGCAAAATGGTCGTTATGCCGGGCAGTACGTGTGTCTTTCTGCTCTTGTGGTACAGCATCTACTTCCCCATTGCCAGGAGATTTTTTAAACAAGGTATCGTCATACCCGCGAGGAATTGCCACTTGTAAAGCGCCTGGCAGCACATCAAAGCGATACTCGACCATTACCTTTGATGGGTCGTCCGCCCGTTGCAGGGCCTCGCGGTCTGCCTTACTCAGAAAATTGCTGAGTTTCGACAGACTGCCATCCAGGTGCATACCAATAGAAGCGGGGGCACGAATGGAGAAATGGGGGGCTTGAAAGTATTCGGCAGTTTCATCATCAGGCTTGCGCCGCAGGAGGAGCGAGGTGATTTGCCCTATCGTCGCAAAGAGGTTGCCCACCGCAAGCACACAGACATCGAGATTCCCATCATCGAGATAGGCCTCGGGGGCTATATCTACAATACTGCCATAGAGACGAGCATTGGCTACGAGAACCTGCCAGGCTTCACCACGCCAGAGCAAGGTTGCATCGCCAGCGTCATCGATAGCCCGGATCTCAACCGGGAAAGGCTGCAGCTCGGTCAGCTTTTTCGCCGCCGCAGCCTCAAAAGCCCGGCTGCCAGCTTGATACTTAAAAGTTTTGGAGATATAGGGCATGACCGCGGCGTCGGTGCCCAGTCCGGCCATCAGTAAAAAACGAGGCTTGCCTTTGTCAGCCGCTTTTACCTGCTTCTTGCGTACTTTCTTGCCCTTTGGTGGCGCCAACTGCTGATCGCCCGGCTGCGTACTATGGGGAAACGTCAGTCCCTCCACCTGTATATGCCCAAGGTCGATTGTACGCGCATCGCTGTTGACAAGGGTGAGAGCCGCGCGCACAGGATCTAGAGGGAGGCCTATCTCAACCGCCCATTCGTTGGCAGTTCCACCTGGGATGACACCAACGATACTGCGCCCTCTGGCATTTATAACGCCATTGACCACTTGATTGATCGTCCCATCGCCGCCATAGGCAACAATTAAATCGTAGTTCTGCCTGGCAGCCCTGGCAGCCCTGGCCGCGAGCTGCATGGCCTGTCCAGGATACGCTTTCAAGGCAATATCGGTTTTCCAGCCTGCCGCGGCAAAGACGGCAATAAGTTCGGTGATTTTGGCGACGTTGTGGCCCGCTCTCGGGTTAATGACCAGGCAAACTCTTTTGCAGCGCATAAAAATACTCCTTGGAAATGGTAATGGGCAGTTGATGTTTATACGATCAAAGAAGAGCTAACGTTTCAGGGGGGTATGTTATTACATTTCTACCAAAACGTGACCACATGTGAGGTAACGCATACTACCGGGTAATGAAGGTTACTCCTCGACCGGGGGCAAACTCTACGTATGTGACTCGATATCGATTCCTTCCCCAATTCATATTGCTTGTGATCACATGGCCGTTCCTAAGAATCCGTTCTACCACGGCTACGTGGCCTGCGCCATAGGCGCCCTGTACCCAGGGTTGGAGGTCTATAATGGATCCAATGGTTGGCCTGGTGGAAACATGCCAGCCGAATTGGCGGGCACGAGCCGTCCACTGCCATGCATTAGCATTGGTCCTCCATGGCACAAATACGCCATGCAGCTGGTGGTAACGTTGATCGGCCCACCATGTGCAACTTGGGTAGGGGAAAGGATTACCGGAAGCATAGCTTGTGGATTGTGCGGATAGTGCTGATTGTGCGTGCGCCCCTTGCACGTTTATGCCCAGGGTGGTAACTAATAAAACTGAGCTAAACACTACTATCACACTTATCTTAGCTATAAGACTTGCGACTTGATGTTGCTGGAAACAGTTCCAGACTTGTTGGTGTAATTTCAATTTCTCTCTCCTTCAATGAGGTGGCGCAATGCATTCTCCTGTATCGAGATGAACCAGAGAATGCATCGGTATGTTTTTCTGTATCAATGCTAAGAAGTCTAGCAGACAAAAGGAATAAACAAGTTGAGAATAGGTAGACATAAGGTTGAGAAGCAAGCAAGCGTTGTTATGGTTCTTTAACATCCTATTGCATCTCGCATCGATCTCGGCTATACTAGAGAAGGCATAACACAGAGGGATGCCATAATAAACATATCCTCCAGCGGTGATGAAGAGGAGTAACCTGGTAAGGGTAGCAGCGAGCCGGCGGGTGGTGCGAGGCCGGCAATCCGCAGCAGGTGAAGGGCGCTTCGGAGCTGGATTTAATGAGTGGCTTCACGTATCGTGAGGAAGCAGGGTGGAACCGCGCATTATGCTGTGAGACGTAGCTGCCCCGGGCCTACGCTGGCATATATTCGTCCCTGGCGTCGTTAGCTTTGAAGTTGGACGCCTGGGGCATTTTTTTGATTGAGGAGGACCACTCATTATGACACAGACAGAGAACAAACCTGCGACACAGGAAACGCCTTTTGTGCCAATCGAGAAGATCGTTGCACTATGCAAGAGGCGAGGTTTCGTCTACCCCAACTCTGAAATTTATGGCGGGGTTTCCGGCATCTATGATTTCGGGCCGCTCGGCGTGGAACTGCGCAACAATATTCGCCGCTTCTGGTGGTGGTCGATGGTGCAGCTGCACGACAACGTGGTGGGCATCGAAGGCGCTATCATTACGCATCCACGCGTGTGGGAGGCCAGCGGCCACGTCGAAAACTTCGTCGACCGGCTGGTAGACTGCAAGAATTGCAAGCGGCGCTTCCGCATCGACCATTTGCCGCCAGAGAATGTGGTATCGAATAGATGTCCAGTGTGTGGCGGTGAACTGACAGAGCCACGAACCTTCAATCTTTTGATGGAGACATACCTGGGCGTGGTCGAAGGTGAACGGATGAAGACGTACCTGCGCGGTGAGGCCTGCCAGAACATCTACCTGGATTATGACAATGTTTTGAAGTCTTCACGCATGCAGATTCCCTTTGGTATCTGCCAGATCGGGAAAGCGTTCCGCAACGAGGTCACGCCGGGTAACTTCCTGTTCCGCCAGCGTGAGTTCGAGCAGTGGGACCTGCAATTCTTCGTCCATCCCAGTGAGATGCAGCAGTGGTTTGACTACTGGAAGGAAAAACGCTTCGAGTGGTATAAGGGAATCATAAACCACAAAGACCGTTTGCACTTCCGCGAACATGGCCCTGATGAACTGGCGCACTATGCCAAGCAGGCTTTTGATATCGAGTATCAAACGATCCTGGGTTGGCAGGAATGGGAAGGTATTCACTGGCGGCAAGACTGGGATCTCTCGCGTCACAGTGAGTATAGCGGCCAGGATTTGAGCTATACCGATCCAATTACAAAAGAAAAGTATATTCCCTGGATTGTTGAAACCTCTGGCGGTGTGGATCGCACCTTCCTTAACTTGCTGATCGATGCTTACGAGGAAGAGCCAGACACGTCTGGTAAGGAGGCGCGGACTGTGCTGCGCTTACATCCAACTCTTGCTCCTGTCAAAGTGGCGGTGCTGCCGCTTCAAAAGAACAAAGAGGAGCTATTGACTACGGCCAGGAGTATCCACAATAAGCTGAAACGGTTGATGGTTTCGCAGTATGACGATGTGGCGAATATTGGCCGCCGCTATCGTCGCCAGGACGAGATCGGCACGCCCTATTGCGTCACAGTCGATTTCCAGACACTGGACGATGGGACGGTGACGGTACGTGAGCGTGATCATATGACGCAGGTGCGTGTGGCTATTGATGAGCTGCCGGCTTACTTGCTGGAGCGGGTGACCTGGCATTAAGCAATTATAAAGAGAATACAAACGGTTGGGCCAGGCCCAACCGTTTGTATTCTCTTGTATCTTTTGCAATTGCACATCCGTCTGGTATAGTGAAGATAGATGTGACTATTGAGGAGGGGAGGAGAAGCTGGGGTCACCCCAGACCCCGGCATGGGACTTCGCCCCCTGCACCCCCTCTGCTATAGTGAAGATAGATACTATTACCAACAGAAGGATGCAATATCTAAATGACACGTATACTCTCCTATAATATACTGGTGGGTGCCACCCGCCGCGTTGACCCATTGACAGATATGATTAAAGCAGCTCGCCCTGATGTTGTTGGACTGGTCGAGGCTACAAATCCCCAGGTAGTTGAGGAACTGGCGCACCGGCTAGATATGCAACACGTGCTGAGTGCATTTCCCACGCATTTGCAGGATTGGCAGGTAGCATTACTCAGCCGCCTGCCAATTATCTATACAAAGACACATTTACTGACAAAACCAGTTTTAGAGGTGTGCTTAGAGGAAGCAAGTGGCAGGCAGATCAGCGTGTTTGTGACTCATCTATCGGCGGCTTTTAGCAAAGGTTGGGCAGGAGATGGTATCCGGCAACGCGAGGTACGGGAGCTGTTGCGTTTCATGTCAGCCAGGCAGGGGACGCCACACCTCGTTATGGGAGACTTCAATGCCCTTGCCCCGGGCGATCTCTTCACGGCCAGCGCTCTTTTAGGCTACCTGGTAAAGTTAGATCAACGCTACAGGCAAAATCCTACCATAGCTGACGCGGAGGGGCACCCATATCTGAATTTTGTCGTGCCGGGCCTGTTACGCATTTTTAATCCAATCCTACGCATTATTCCACGCAGTAAGCTGCTCTGCAGGCTTTTTGACACGGCGGCCTCTGTATACGCCCCGAGGGGTACTATTGGCTTATTGCAAAGGGCCGGCTACGTAGATTGTTTCCGGAAAATGAACTCTGAGACGACAGGTTTTACCTGTCCAGCTGCTGCGCCCGCCGGCCGCATCGATTTCATTTTTGCCAGTCCAGAACTGGCTCAGAGCCTCTTGACCTGCTACATACCCACAGAAGGAGAAGGCGTACGTGGTGAAGAGGCAAGCGACCATCTACCAGTGGTGGCTGAATTCGGTGAGGCAGTCGCGGCAGAATATGCTTCACAGATAAGTGAGTGCACTGAAGAGGTAGGAGTATAAATCAGCCTGGCACCCACAAGGGGTGCCACTACATTTCTGTAAAGTGTAGTGGCACCCCTTGCGGGTGCCAGGGAGAGATTTTTTATTGGAATACATCCTTTGTCTTTTCAAAGAGATTGCGGAAGATGTTTTTGTCGTTTTGTTCGCTTTGCTCACGTTCGAGGCGAGCAAATTCTTCGAGCAGGCGTTTCTGCTCGGCAGTCAAACTGGTCGGGGTTACGACTTTGACGATGATATGCTCGTCGCCACGGGCGCTGCTATGTACCACAGGTACGCCCATGCCCTTGAGGCGGAAGGAGCGACTGCTCTGAGTGCCTGCTGGAATCTTGAGCGAGGTTGTTTTGCCGTCCACGGTGGGAACCTCCACCTCATCACCAAGGGCTGCCTGGGTAAAGCTAATGGGCAATTCATAGATAATGTCGTTGCCCTGCCGCTTGAAGAACTGGTGAGGTTTTACCGTGAGAATAACGTACAGGTTACCTGGGGTACCACCACGCGCACTGACTTCGCCCTCGCCTGTTACACGGACATTGATGCCATCATCGACACCGGCTGGAATATTGACGACAACACGGCGATTGTTGCGCACGCGTCCCTGACCACGACATTTCTCACAGGGAGTAGTAATGACACGGCCTTCGCCACGACAGCGTTCACACATCGTGACGTTAACAAATTGCCCAAAAATGGACTGCTGCACCCGGCGTATCTCACCCGTGCCCTGGCAGGCGGAACAGCGAGACGTTGATGTGCCAGGCTGTGCTCCAGAGCCGCGACAGGTGGAACAGGTCTCCCAGCGAGGGAGCTCTATCTCTTTCTGGCAACCAAAAACAGCTTCCTCGAAAGTAATAGTGAGTTCATAACGTAAATCGGCGCCCCGCTGCGTACCTGAGCGCCGCTGCGTACCTGCTGTCGCCCCGGCGAAGAAGGTCTCAAAGATGTCGTTGATGCTGCTAAACCCGGCGAAGTCGCCAAAGCCAGTACCCATGCCATTGCCGAGACCGGCATGCCCATAGCGATCATAGGCGGCACGCTTCTGCGGGTCGCTCAGCACTTCATAGGCTTCATTGATTTCAATAAAGCCTTTTTCAGCTCGTCTTCGCTTGCACTGCGAGATACTCCTAATACTTCGTAAAAATCTCGTTTGTTAGTGGCCATCGACAGGTCCTTTACCATGAGAAAAACAGGGCACGATTAGATCCGCGCTACCGTATTCTAAGTTAACTTCTTATACTCCATTTAATACTACATTGTACCAGAGATCATGCGCAAGAGTATAGCCAAAGTAGTTTAGCAACCACGCCATGGCGTGGTTGCTAAACATGAAGCTACATTTCCTGGAATTCGCCCTCGATGGTATCATCGCGAGGAGGAGTTTCCTGACCAGGGTGCTCCGGGCCAGTGCCGTAATCGGCACCGCTTCCGGCACCAGCGCCACTCTGGCGATAGATCGACTCTGTGACCTTATGGAAAGCCTGCATGAGAGCCTCGCGAGACTCCTTGATGCGAGCTACGTCGTCAGTCGCCAGGGCAGCACGCACATCGGCTACCCTGGACTCCAGTTCGCTCTTCTGCTCTGGTGTAATCTTATCACCCAGTTCGGCAATGTTCTTTTCCGATTGATAGGCGGCACTATCGGCCTGGTTGCGCTCTTCAACCTCTTCCTTGCGGCGCTTGTCTTCGGCTGCATGCGACTCGGCATCACGCACCATACGGTCAATCTGGTCTTTGGAGAGACCGCTTGAGGCTACGATAGTGATCTTCTGCTCACGTCCAGTGCCCTTGTCTTTGGCGGATACGTTCACGATCCCATTCGCGTCAATATCGAAGGTGACCTCGACCTGCGGTATGCCGCGTGGAGCAGGAGGAATCCCATCGAGAATGAAGCTACCTAGAGAGCGGTTGTCCTTAGCAAATTCACGCTCACCCTGGAGCACATTGATCTCTACGCTCGGCTGGTTGTCACTCGCCGTTGAGAAGACCTGGCCCTTCTGGGTGGGGATGGTGGTATTGCGCTCGATCAAGCGTGTAAAGACGCCACCAAGAGTCTCGATACCCAGGGAGAGTGGGGTCACATCCAGCAGCAATACATCTTTGACGTCACCCGTTAAGACACCGGCTTGAATAGCGGCACCGACGGCCACCACTTCATCGGGGTTGACTCCACGGTGGGGATCACGATCAAAAATGCGTCGTACCAATGTTTGCACGGCCGGCATACGGGTCTGGCCGCCTACCAGCACGACCTCCTGGATAAGACCAGGGCGGGCATCCGCGTCTGAGAGTGCCTTCATGACAGGACCACGTGATTTCTCAATCAAGTCCTCCACCAGTTGCTCGAGCTTGGAGCGGGAAAGCGTCATAGTCAGGTGCTTGGGCCCGCTGGCATCGGCCGTAATGAAGGGCAGGTTGATCTCGGTCTGCATCGAGCTGGACAGTTCTTTCTTGGCTTTCTCCGCCGCCTCTTTCAAGCGCTGGAGGGCCATACGGTCCTGGCGCAGGTCGATACCCTGTTCCTTGCGGAACTCGTCGGCCAGCCAGTTGATAACGCGCTGGTCGAAGTCATCGCCACCCAGGTGGGTGTCACCATTGGTGCTCTTGACCTCAAAGACGCCATCGCCTAACTCAAGGATGGAGATATCGAAGGTACCGCCACCCAGGTCATAGACGGCGATGCGCTCATCCTTCTTCTTATCCAGGCCATAGGCCAGGGATGCAGCGGTTGGCTCGTTGATGATACGTAAAACGTCGAGTCCGGCAATCCTGCCTGCGTCTCTGGTCGCCTGGCGCTGCGCGTCGTTAAAGTAGGCAGGAACCGTAATGACGGCCTGTAACACACGCTCACCAAGGTAGGCCTCAGCATCGGCCTTGAGCTTCTGCAAAATCATAGCAGAAATTTCTGGTGGGCTATACTGTTTGCCCTGGACCTCGACCCAGGCATCACCATTACTCGCACGAACAACTTTAAAAGGAACGATACGCTTGTCACGGTCCACTTCGGGATCTTCATACTTGCGACCCATGAAGCGTTTAATGGAGTAAACCGTATTTTCAGGATTCGTGATCGCCTGGCGTTTAGCTACCTCACCGACAAGACGCTCACCACTCTTGTTGATAGCCACGATTGAAGGTGTGGTGCGGGCCCCTTCGGCATTTGGAATGACAACAGGCTCGCCGCTTTCCATCACAGCAACACAAGAGTTTGTTGTTCCTAGATCGATTCCAATAACTTTTGGCATTTTGCCTCCTCATTATAATCTACATTTATCATTTGATGGAGTATCCGATTGGCTCTTCCTGCTCCGCCATTGTTCTATCCTCAAGATTCATCAATATCGATGCCATAGACTTCAGCCAATAGTTCGTTCATTACTTGCGTCATGTAACGCACTACCGCAATAGCACGGCCATACTGCATACGTGTGGGGCCAAGCACTCCCAACACTCCGCCAATCTTGCCCTCCCGACCATAGCGAGCTACCACCAGGCTGACATCTTTCATGTAATCCCACTCATTCTCTCCACCAATAATCACCTGTACGCCATCCGAGTTGCGCAGTTGCGATGCCAGGACAGGCAAAAAGCGATTCTGCTCCAACACCTCCATCACCTTGCGCACACGCTCGTTGCGCTCCTCTTCTGGCCCCATGCGGCTATATTCCGGTTGTTCCAGGATGTTCACCACACCTTCACGGTAGAAAACATCGCCCAGAGGATCACCGTGCTGTTGCAGGATATGTGCAATAGTGCTCCCAACCAGGTGCTCTACCATTGAAAAGTTGTGCTGGCGCAAGACATCATTCACTTCAGTTGCGTTCTTGTATTGAAAAAGTTCATTCAAGCGTACGGCCAAAGCGCTCAGTTCTTCCTGGTGCAGAGGAGATTCCAACAGTAATCTCTGTTGTTTTACCGTTCCATCCATCAAAACAAGTACCAGGTGCGCCGAAAACTCGGTAACCGATAGTATTTCAAAGTGTTTGAGCTGTCCCTCAGTGGAACGTGGAGACGTCATCACTGCTGCGCTATGGAGCAAACGTGCCATCACTGAAGCAGTAAGGCGCACCCACTGATCCAGCTGATCCTGCACCTGGTAGAACTGGTGACGGATAAGACGCTGCTCAGCAAGGGAGAGGGCCGATTCCCGCATAAGATGCTCTACAAAATAGCGATATCCCAGGTCGGTTGGGACGCGCCCAGCAGAGGTATGGGGCTGATAGATCAGCATTGCCTCTTCCAATCCGGCCAGTTCATGTCGAACAGTTGCCGAACTGAAATTAAGCCTGTACTTCCGTACCAGTGTCTCGGATGCAACTGGCGTAGCTGTATGAATATATTCCTCAACAAGAGCACGCAGTATCTGCTGTTTGCGTTCGCTCAGCGGTGTCATATTTTATTCTCGCGCACCTTTCCCAACACATCTTTACCATCTAATATGCCGGTATGATACATCGTTTGTCAAGTCTGATTGCTAGCAGTCTCCTTATGAGACTGCAAGTACAGAATAGCACTCAAGAGAGGAGATTGTCAAGTGGCAAATATGCGAATACGGGGAGGGTCAGGGCTGCTGCAAAGACTTTGCAGCAGCCCTGACGGGGAGATGCACCTTTGTGAAAAGGCAAAGGCTTCTCCCCGAATCTTTCACAAAGATTCATTCTCAGGTGTAAGATAATTGACGATCAGGATAACGATACAGATGCCAGCACCCAAAAGGAAAACAGCAGCAGCAATAATTACAAAGAAAACAAGGTTTTCCATTCACTTTCCCCGCTAGTCGGGAACGAAGTCCCAGTAAGATCCCTTGTAGGGGTAGGTGCGTGAGCATTGGAGACACCTTGCTGCTTCACGTGACCACTGCAGCGTCGAGTGACAGACCGGGCAGGTCATTTTCGTTGCCAGCTCTGCCCCTGGCGTACTACTAAGGCCATCCAGTTCCGCCACAGAGGTAGTTGCCGGTGGAACCGGCTTATGCCGCGTTGCCCATACAAACTGGCTCGGGCCCCACCAGCCTTTACCGAGCGTTTGCGCAATCATCTCGAGACCGTAGATCAGAGGGCGAACGGGAGCAACAGCGCGCGCGGGGAGCACCTGGTCCCAGCGTCGAAAGTTATTGGCGCTGGCAGCGACCGTGGTATCCCACCCGTGATCACTGAGTGTTCGTCTCACTGCCGCGAGATGAAAATTGATGAAGGGTACATCGTCTGTGGTCAACGTCTTGGGTTCCCAATTGGAGAGCTGGCACGTCTCGCCGTGAAGTAGTCCGCGCGCGCGTGCCAAAATATGATGCTTGATAGGAATATCGAGAATCCACCGCTGCCCTATAATGCGTCCCATTTCCACCAGGGCGTCTTCCAGATGCTCAAGGTGGTGAAGAACCCTGACAACCAGACCGGCGTCAAAAGCGTCATCAATGAAAGGCAAGCGGTAGAGGTCGGCACGAACGAGAAAAATGTGACCGCGCTCGATCTCTCCCGAGAGGGAAGCTGCGGCATGCTCGAGATTGCGCATGGAGTAGTCAACGATGACAGCATGTTCAGCACGCTGATGGTAGTGGACCGCATTGCGGCCAAACCCACCCCCCAGGTCGACAAGCCAGTGGGCCTGTCCAACACGCTCAAGCAGGCGCTCCAGGATATGCGTTTCCGCCCATTGCTCGTAGTCCCGTCCTCTCCAGAAGTTACGGTAGTCGTAGTTATCTTCGTCATAGTCGGCAAGTATGGGACTAATCTCTTCCTTGTCAATCTCAAGTTTTTTTTGAATAATCATAGTTCTCCTCTTAATATACATAAGAAGCAAATAGTAAAGAGAGTTGCTTCCTGTACCCCCTTTTTCACAAGTGCATAACCACCCCACCTCTTTGGGAAAGAGGGAAAGACAAGGGGATTACCTGCCCCCCAGGCAGGGTCCCCCTTGCACCCCGGCCTAAGGTTTTGGAATACTGCTCATGCCAGTGATACCGCTCTGCTGGGGTTGCTCACCATTGAGCATCCAATCACAGTTACCGCTGCCAGCAAGGCCATTGGCTGACGAGACACAATAATTGACCAGTCCTCCTACTTGAGGAAATGTCCGATCTGAGAAATGGAAGTTAAAATTACCGCATGGGAGTATACCAGCCCCATCTATGTTACATCCGCTGCCATCCATCACCCGCTCGATCACGCTATGCCAGATAGGAGCAGCACCCGTGATACCTATGACATTATTCATCGCTTCATCGTTGGCATTGCCAGCCCAGACTCCAACCACCACATCTGGTGTATAACCAATAGCTAAGTTATCCTTGAAGCTGTCGCTCGTACCTGTCTTTGCTGCTACTTCGGGATGCGTTCCATCAGGCAATGTCCAATCCCACATTGACAGGTCATGGTCGTTCAAAAATTCGCCAGCACGAGCCTGTTCATCCTTGAGAATAGAAGTCATGAGATAGGCGACCTGCGGACTGATGACCTGGGCACCACCAGGATTGGCGGGATCAAAGTGGTAGAGATGATGACCGTAATTGTCCCAGATATCCAGGACGCTTTTGGGAGGGATATGCACACCTTGATTAGCGAAGACCTGGTAGGCACCAACCATCTGGACTAAAGGAATGGCGGATGTACCGAGGGCGAAGGAAGCATTCTTATCTTGTTGTTCGCTCAGTGTTGAGATACCGAAGCGCTGTGCCATCCTAATCACATTGCTAACTCCAGAATACAATGAAGCTTTTATCGCCGGAACATTACGCGAAAGAGCAGTGGCACTGTGAATGGACGTATTCTGGTTAGAGTAACCGCCGCCATAATCAGTGGGGCAGTAGGCATTGCCCGGGATGGTGTCGGTAGCGCACACTACTGATGATCCATAACTACCTGTGGGGAAGTATGTTTTAACATCTGGTAAGACCATACCTGGATAAAAGCCCTGTTCGAATGCAGTTGCATAAACAATGGGTTTCATGGCAGAACCAGGCTGGCGACCATGCGTAGCCATATTGATATTGCCTGAAACTCTGGGATCGCCGGAATTATAGCTAGCGCTGCCATCCATTGCCAGCACCTCACCGGTCTTGGCATCCATAACGACAACTGCCGCGTCATTCACATTATTTACGATATTGAGCGGACCAAAACCGCCAATCAGCTTTTGGTATTCTGGCTGATCGAGATGACGATGTACAGCTTTTTCAACATAGGCTTCCAGATTGTAATCGATGGTGGTGCGGATATTAAAGCCGCCAGTAAGAAATGTTCGCGCCCCTAATTGCACCTCCAATTGCTGGATGACCCACTGAACAAAATGCTGGGACCCGTGATAATAGGCGTGGTTGTATGGTGAAA
>WNGM01000747.1_pt1 | contig 52603 bp, 37 predicted proteins | sample 5400571 | NCBI WGS metagenome assembly WNGM01 (sample SAMN13153378, study PRJNA577476) | soil metagenome | isolation source: 100 cm soil or saprolite under Garry oak tree replicate 2 | place: USA:California | collected 2016-06-15 | reverse complement strand
TCCAACATAGAAGAACTCCGAGGCGCGCTTCGGTACGTGATTTCTGCGATGGTCGCAGGTGGTTTCCAACCTGTCCAGGTTGTTTTGTCTTCTTGGTGCCCACAATGCATGACAAACGCGAAGCGAAAACAAAATCTAGAGGCGGAGGAAACGAAGGGAAAACTGCGCCTGTCTCTGTTTTGCAAGGGAAGAGCGCCTGCGTCCCAAGCAGGCGCGCAGCACAAGTCTACAAGCGATTCTGGATGAACGAAGCAGCGGCGTGAACGGAAAGATCTGAGTCCTTTTTGTCAGTCCTTCATACTGCGACAACCTAATCGAATAGCGAGGATTTCTCGCGCAATCGCTGTGGCATTCCGATGTTGGGGGAATCCCCTTCGACTGCAACTCGTCAATTTTGCGCGATTCGGAGGTAGGACAACATACGATCATGACGCCAATGCGATGCATAAGATGCACCTTACGGCAAAAAGAAACAAAATTACGATTGTTTACATCAAAAACGTTCAAGAAAAAGGTTGACTAGGGCCCTAAGGGCGCTTTACTATCGCCGAAATTCCGGTTGGCCGTGCTTTAGGTCGGCGGAATCGGAAATGCAGGGGAGCTAGTTTCTAAACATCGCGTTGAAGGGTCAGGCGGCGCGGTGAATTCGCTGAGATTTGATAAGCGCGGCGTGGGGAGGACGAAGTGGGAAAACGAGAGAGAGCAAATTTTGCGTGCTGGCCTGGAGTAACGGCTCTTGGTTTATCTATATTTGTGATTGCGGTTTCTGTTCTTCTGGCTCCGCTGGCCGTGGGCCAAGCATTCGATACGGGAACGATTAATGGTGTTGTCACCGATCCTTCCGGTGCGGTTGTGCCGCATGCGCAAGTCACGATCACAAACCTGGGGACTTCAGGCGAGAGGACATTAGAGACGGACAGCAATGGAGCGTTCGTCGCCTCTGCTCTGCCATTTGGAAACTATGCAGTGGAAGTCACAGCCAAGGGATTCGGAAAGACAAAAAGCCAGACGATTGTCCTTAACGTTGGCGCCACGGTTAACGTTAGCCTGGGCCTCAGTCTGGAAGCGAGCTCCGAAACTGTGGTGATTACGGGAACGTCGACGACGGTCGATACAAGCTCAGCGACAACCGGTACAACGCTGGATGCCAATCAGATTTCCAATTTGCCGATCAATGGCCGCGATGTAAGCAGTTTTCTGGAAATCGCGCCCGGTTCGATCAATTCCACAGGCTTTTTCCAGGGAAGCGTCAACGGACTGGAAAATATTTTCACGGGATTGAACATCAAGTTGGACGGACAGAATGCGTCTCGCGGCGACATCAACGGATTTCTCGATACCGAAGGCGGCGAGCAGGCACGCGTTACGCGGGCGAGTATCGATAGCATTCAGGAAATCCAATTCGCGAATAACGGCTATAGTTCTGAGAACGGTTTTTCACTCGGGCCGCAGATGAATATCATCACCAAGGCGGGGAATAATGAAATTCATGGGGGATTGTTTGAATTTTTCAGGAATGATGCGCTCGACGCCAAAGATTTCTTCCAAAACGGCACGACGGCGCTACAAGCCCCTCTACGGATGAATCAATTCGGCGGAAACCTGTCCGGTCCGATCGTCAAGAACAAGCTGTTCTTTTTCGTAAATTACGAAGGCGTTCGGCAGACCATCACTAATATCAATGCGCTGAACGAAACCCTGAGCGCCTACGCCCGGTCGCAATTTGTTTCCTCGATGCAACCGGTGCTTGGCCAGCTTGCGCCTCTCCCATCTGGATGCACCACCATCCCAGCGCCGACCTCTTGCGCGGTTCCAGGATCGGAGGCTGGAAATACAGCGGATCAGGGTGCAAATCTTGTCTATAACCCTGCGGCTTTGCCTACCACGCTTCGAGAAGATACTGGATCAGTTCGAATTGATTACAACGTCAGCGACAAGGATCGAATCGCGTTTCGGTACAACATTAACGATTCACTGACCAGACAATCCATCGGCCTGAACCAAGGACAGGTTGCACCTCAAGCTCTGAGAACGCAACTCGTCAAACTCGACGAAACCCATACTTTCAGTCAGACATTCCTTAACCAATTTGCTGTTGCGCTCAATCGTTTCTACTCCGACACAAACTCCGAGACGCCGACACCGCTAGTTGGATTTGCCGGTTTTTTCACGAACCTCGGATCGTTGCCCGGTCCAAATACCTTCAATCAAATTACGCCGTTCAGCGTTTTCGAGATCTTTGACAACGCGACGAAGGCGGCAGGAAAGCACACCATAAAGTTCGGAACGCAGATACGTGTTAACCGATTAAATGAATGGCTGCGGCCGCAACAAACGTTTTATTTTGCAAGTTTCTCGGATCTGGAGCACAACGCTCCGTTTGTGCTGCAAAAGATCGGGTTTCCCGGATTTGTAGGCATCCGAAATTCAAACTGGGATTTCTATGTACAGGACGATTGGAAAATAACGCGAAGACTAACCTTGAATCTCGGACTTCGATACGAGTACAACACGGTCTGGCGGGAAGGACACAACCGGATCCAGAACTTCGACATCGCAACGCAATCTTTTCTGCCAGCCGACCAGGCGCCGTACAGTTCGCCTAAAAACGAATTCGCACCACGAATTGGATTCGCGTGGGACCCGTTTGGGAAGGGTAAGACGGTCGTTCACGGTTACGGTGGCATTTTCTACATGCCGATGCAGTTTGGCTTCGGCTTGGTTAGCAACATTCCAGAACTCGCCAGTTATAGCGTGAACGTTTTCCAGGTACCTATCAGCTATCCGATGGAGAACCCTCCGCTGCCAGCAGGAACACAAAACGTAAGTGCATTCCCGCGACATCCAAGAGATCCATACTCGACAAACTGGCTCTTTGGCGTGGAACAGGAGATTGTGCCAAGCACGGTACTGACGGTGAACTACACAGGGAACAAGACGCAGCACATGCAGGCCGGCATCAGTTTTGCGGCGCTCAATGCGAATCCTGCAAATGCTGTGACCCAGGCGCGGCAATATTCGGGTTTCGCGAATGAAAATGTTGACTCCGATGGGTTGTCGTCCAACTACAACGCACTTCAGGTTCAACTGAAGCGACGCGTCGGAAAACTCACATTGGAGGGAAACTACACCTGGTCGCATGAAATCGACGATCTGGTGAACGTCTTCAGCGGCTGGTCCAACCCGTTTGACCCGAGTTTCGATCGGGGGAGCGGTGATTGGGACGCCCGTCATAATTTTACAGCGAGCATACTGTATAGCCTGCCGAGCCTGTCACACTCCAACGCGTTCGTCCGCGGAGTGTTTGGAGGCTGGCAGACGGCATCGATTCTGCAGACGCGTTCCGGCCTTCCCGTAAACGTTCAGTTAATCAGCGGCTTCTTCGGACTTCCGATGCGACCGAACTCGGTGAGCGGCCAGTCGCCTTACGCCAGCGACGCCCATTGGCCCGACCCAAGCTTCAATGGGAGCGCGTTTGCGGTCGAGCCGGATTACAACGGCCAATGGGGCCAGGTGATCGGAGACGTTGGGCGGAACACGCTTCGTGGGCCGGCATTCTTTCAGTGGGATTTTTCATTGATGAAAGATTTTCCAATTCGCGAAAAAATCAAATTGCAATTCCGGGCGGATCTTTTCAACCTTCTCAACCATCCGAACTTTTATCAGCCAGACGGCGGAATCTGCACGGCCGTAACCGCGGCGACTCCGACGTCGGGCGCCGTATGCACACCGAATCCGAATTTTGGCCGCGTTGGCGGCACAGTTGCCGATGGAAATGGAAGTCAGATTGGAACAGGAACGGCTCGCCAGGCGCAATTCTCACTGAAGTTGACCTTCTAGCTCGCGAACCAGACATTTTGGCAGCACCGAGGGGGCTACACATGCCGCAAGGACGAGGCTGGTTCCGAGAGTTCATCTTGCTCGCGTGCCTGATGGCCTTTTTCGGTGACGACAAATTATTCGGCCAAGCACCGTCCAGGGACGCCCAGATTCAAGCTGTCAGCAAATTGGATTTTCCTGATCAGAAGGGGTGGCTTGGCGCCGACGATGCATATTCCATCCCGCTAGGCCAAGGCCGTAGCCTCTGGCTCTTCGGCGATACGTTCATTGGACCTATGGCGAGCAGCCCTCGTACCGCATCGTCCAGTTTTATTCGCAATTCCATCGGCATTACCACCTGCACCGCCGGGAAGTGCGCCATCGAATATTATTGGGCGCATATGAATACGGCCAAGCCGGACTCAATGTTTTCGATACCTGGATTGGATTGGTTTTGGCCGATGGATGGGTTCGTTTACAACGGGACTCTATACATTGCCTTCATGCAGATGCATGCGGCTGGAACGGGCGCGATGGGATTCGCCTTTAGCGGCACGCAGATAGCGGTCATTCCGAATTACACTGCGCCGCCCGATCAATGGAGCGTCAGTTATCAGAAACTGAACACGGGTGGGAATGCGGTGCCGGGCGTATCGATCGTGGTGAATCACGGAAAGCAAGGCAATCCGGACCCGGAAAATCCTCAGGGATCGAGCTACGCGTACTTTTTCACGCTGGTCCAAGGGGACACGCCGAGTGCTCAGCATCTGAGTTTGCTTCGCTTACCGCTCAAACAACTTCACGCGGCAACAAGGCCGGGACGTTCAACGTGGGAATATCTGCGCTCGAATTCCGCCTGGGGACGGTGGCCGGCCAATGATACGGCGCTACCAGACGATCATGCAGTGGTGCTCAAGCCGGGCGCGACCGAGATGTCGGTCCGATATCACGATTCCACAAAGCAGTGGATCGCAGTGTACCCTAGCGCTTCCTTGAAGCATGCCGAATCCGCGATTTCCACGTCCATGACGCATGGTTGGTCACAAGCAACGATGCTTATTTCCTACCCGGAAGTGCAGCCATCACACCAAAATTACACTCCCAACGTTTTCTGTTATGCCGCGAAAGAGCATGTGGAGTTTGAAACGGAGGGGCAGCTTGTGTTTACTTACGCCTGCAACTCCATGAAGGAAAACGAACTGTTCGAGAAGACCGAACTGTATCATCCCGTGGTCGTAACGATGCCACTGCCTAAGATGTAGCAGAGTGACGTGCCCACGTTCGCGGCTAGAATAATTCCTAGAAATCGTCATTGGGCTTGCCGGTTGAGTGGTTATGGGTTGGTGCGAACGAATGCCTTAATGGTTGCGCATTCTGTGCCCAACGCCGGACCGGACGGGCGAATCGTATATTTCCCAACGGCGGCCGGGACGATGAAAGTCTCGGCGTAGTGAACCACAAATGGATCAAACTTGTGATCAGGACTTTCGATGGTAGCTTCTTCTCCCTGCACGAGGTTAAGTACGTTGACGCCTCCATTCGTATCGTGCGGAACCTTAGAAGTAAACCAGTGACGACGCGTTTCGATGAATTCTCTTTCGTGGAGACCAGTCCGTTCTTCCCTCCAGCCGTCGCCGGAACCTACGGGAGTGACGCGATCGATCAAGTTGTTCTTCACCCATTCCGTTCTGCGATCCCACTGGATGTTAGCGACACCATGATCTATGTGAATTGGACGCGGCGTTCCATTTAGGCCGAGACGTCCCCAGTCCCAAAGTTTGAATGTGAAAATGTACGGCGTGGCGCTTATTTCAAGGACCATGCTCTCTTTTCCAGAGCAGTGAACTGTCCCTGCGGGAATCAAAAAGTGGTCGTGCTTCTTTGCCGGGAATCGGTTGACAAAGCGATTCGCGTCAAAGGGGACCTGTCCGTCCAGAGCTTCGCGCAGCTGATCAGCCATTGCCCGCGGGTCAGCATCTTCTTTTAGGCCGAGGTAAACCGTGCCTTCAGGGCCGGCGTCGAGCAGATAGTAGCTCTCATCCTGCGTGTAGTGCATTCCAAAAGCATCTTGGATGAACTCCGTCAGCGGATGAACCTGAAAGGAAAGATTTCCGCCGCCCATCGTGTCCAAAAAGTCGAAGCGGATGGGAAATTCTGTCCCGAAACGAGCGTGGACAGCATTTCCGAGAAGTTCTCGCGGGTGAGCGAAAACCAAATCGATCGCGGGAATCTCGACTCGTTCCGGGCCGAAACCGAGAAGAAGACTATTCTCTTCCGGTACACAATCAAAGCACCAGGCGTAGTTCGGCTCACCCTTTGGGAGATCGCAAACTTCTTCGATCCAGTGGCCTCCCCAAGGTCCCGGGTCAAAATACGGTACGACTCGGAACGGTCGATTTGCGGTCTTGCGAAGTCCATTACGCAAAGCGTCGCCAGAAATTAGTTTAGGGCGATTCTGATCGTTCGTATCGAGAAAGAAATCTACGGCAGTCCAGATTTGTTTCTTGAGGCGGTCCGCCGCGCGCCAATCCACAAAAAAGGCGCGCTTGTACTTCAGAGAAGGTGCCTCCGTCAGATTGTTTACGCCAAGATTGCCGATTTGCTCGCTGCGCTGGCGCTTTTGGATTTCCCAGCGAGCCATGTCCGCGTAAATCAATACGTCCCAGTCGCCGGCAAGAATGGTGGCTCCGACCCCGACAACTATGGATATGCCATCAGTATTGGAATGAACTTGAGCCTGAGCTCGACGCATGGCATCAAGGTCGAAGAAGTCTTGCAAAACGATCCCGTTCATCCGTCCAAAGACAGGATCGTCGCCGAGGTAAGGAGAAAGAAGCTGGTCGATTGACTCCGAAGACTTTAAAAAGGATGTCGTTTGAAGAGCGTGGGCAGGCCGCAGAATACGGCAGAGTTCATCGAAGATTTGCCGTTCGTTCGCTCCGGGATAACACTCGACACAGATTATCGCGCGCTCTTGTTTTGCGAACGCACGCAAGTGATTTCCAATGTGCTGCCAGCCGACGATACAGCTCTCTCGAGCCGGATCCGCAAGGACGTACGGCGACTTGTCATAATTTGGTTTACGCGTCATGTTTGGGCCGTATGCCGAATTAATTTAGTGGGCTGCTCCGTTGTCTAACCGGTTTGGCCGAGCCTGCAGTTTCAGGGCGAAAAATGACCCCAATACTCCTTAAAACGTTCCGGCAGGGAAACCCAATCGACGGTTTCAGGCCTTCTGGCGAACTGTTCGTAAATAGGAACACCTGGAAGGAGGCCCAAATCCTCATAGCTCCTCGCAGACCGGGTTGTGAGTGACGAATATTGATAGCGCGGATTCGATTGCCAAGTCAGAATCGAGTGTTCAGAGAGAATCGGAAACCACGCGAGGCCTCCGCGTGCGCGAACCGCATCGTAGACGAAGCCGTATTGACGGTCGCACCAAGCGCCGAATGCCATGTAATTGTCGGGATCCGCATTCACGACATAATGTGCCCAACCGGGTGGAATGACCACAACGTCGCCGGCCTTCACCTGAACGGCAAAACAACGACCGGGATCTTCGGTGGTGCTCTCCTGACCATAAACAACGGCGCGCCCATGCCAAAATTCGAACAGCTCCGGCGCAGACCACCCTGAATGGGGAGAGATCGCGTGGACGTGACCCTGGCTGCGAACCGGCTCTTTGCCGAGTCTTCCTTTTGCGTACACCACAATGCCGAAGAGAAGCATTTTTTCGCGGAGCACGCCGATGTGTTCTTGCCGGCCGACGTCCATGGCGATGTTGTAGACGGGGTCCGGCCCTTTGCAGGAGGGATCCAAAAGACTTTCCCGAATGTCGTCGAGCTTGCGTGCCTCAGGCACAGGACCAAACACACCGGGTCCGTAATTAAAATCTATTCCCGCCGTCGAAAATCGAATGTCGAGTCCTCTTGCAGAATAGGTGCCCGGAACAAGGTCACTCTGCCGCTCAAGCGCGTCCACTGTTTCCATCCACTAGCAACGGTCTGCCGTAAATCGAGAAGAGCCGAGCGCTGAATCCATTTTTTCGAATCTCGTCGTAGTCGTAACCTGCATCGCTCGGCCAGCAAGCTACAAAATGGAGAGCGGATGTGCCGGTGTTTGCGACACGGTGCGCTGTGTGGGGAGGGATGTGGTGAAGACTGCCGGGAGACATTTCCTCCATCCAGGTTTTTCGCTGCTGATTCATGAGGATAAGAGCCCCCGTACCCTGAACAGTAGAATAGAACTCTGTGCGGTCTGCTTTAGCGTGAAAATGTCCGTGCGTCATGAAATATTCGGTGCCAACCAGACCCGGTTCGACAACCGTGGTGCCCCAGAACAGTCCGCCTTCCGTCTTTTTCGGGACAGGCGACCACCACTGGACGCGGTAAACAACAAGCGCAGGATCCATGTTTTGCGCGGCGTCTCGATCAAAAAATAAGGGCTTAATATCGCCAAGAGTCTTTCGACTGGTACAAATTTCAGACCCTTCAAGAGTGCCCGTTGACCAATTAACCCTTTGCATAGAACTGCTAGACTACGTCAAAAGGCACGCCGAATGCAAGAAAAGAATCATATTTATGAACGATTCGCGTCGAAACGAACAAATGTGACGCATGAGGCGTATAATCCGGCGAGCGGAGACGCGCAAAACGAAACCCAGTAAGGGTGCAGATTCCGCTTGCTGTGGTACTGTTAGCCGAACTTTTGAAGGATGTGCAAGCGATGAAGCGAAGTAAATCAGTGCGTCCGTTATCAGTACTGAATACGAGAGAAGTTGAAGAAGAAAATCCGGGGAAGCAGCAGACGCGACTGACCGAAATTCTGACGAGCCTGCAAAGGGATGGCTCAGTTTCGGTAGAACAGCTGAGCGAGCGTTTGGAGATATCCGTGGTGACGGTCCGGCGCGACCTCGATTTGCTCGAGCAAAAAGGGCTGCTACGGCGCACGCATGGCGGCGCAGTCTCAATTGAGCCGTTATTTTATGAGCCCTTCAAGAACGACCGCTCATTTCAAGCACAGGTGGAACGGTTCGCGCAAGAAAAGCGCCGGATCGGAAGAGCTGCTGCGGGCTTGATCGGACGGGGAGAAACCATCGCGTTGACGCCGGGAACCACGACAAGCGAAGTCATCCGCGGTCTGCCCCTGAATCACGACATCACGGTCGTGACAAATACTGTGAATGTGGCGATGGAGCTCTCGAAACGGAAGGACTTGAAGATTTTTGTTACCGGAGGACACTTGCGAGGTGATTGGTTTTCGCTGGTTGGACCGACAGCGGTTAATAGCCTCTCGCAGTTGCTGATCACCACCGCATTTATCGGAGCCGACGGGCTTGATGTAAAGTGGGGAGCGAGCTGTTTCAGTCCTGACGAGGCCCATTTGAATTCTGTGATGGTCAAACACTCGCGGCGCCGTGTCGCTGTGGTTGATCATAGTAAGTTCAGCGTTGTGGCAGGCTGGCGTATTTGCCCGACTACTGATCTGAACGTGTTGGTGACCGATACCGATGCGCCCGCCGAGAGTGTAGAACCATTTGAGAAAGCCGGCATCAAGGTGATGAGAGTTTGAGCTTGGCTCATCGTGTAGCGGAAGACGCGGCGGGTACCTTCAGAAGATGGGCAGCCAGGAATTCCCAGATCTTGTCATACGCTTTCAGCGTATCGGCGTCAGAAAAGTATCCATGTCCGCCACCTTTGATGGTGACTAACTCATTCGCTACGCCAGCGCGTTCCAATGCTTTGTGGAGCCTGACGGAATGTTGATAAGGAACAACGTCGTCGGCATCTCCGTGGATGGAGATGACCGGAGGAGAATTTTTGGATACGTAGGTAAGTGGCGAAGTCCGTTTTGCAATTTCCGCTCGGTTCGGCTGCGTTCCCAGCCATTCCTCAGCGTAGTTTTTCATGTTTGGGCCTTCGAGCACGTCGTTCACATCTGAAATGCCGTACCAATTTACGATTGCCGCAACCTTCAGAATCTCTTCGCCGGGACATTCGACATCCAGACCTGAATCTGATGTCACCATACCGGTAGTAAGAGAAAGATGTCCACCTGCCGAATGTCCCGTGACAACAATCCGGTCAATGTCGAGATTGAATTGCTTTGCATTTCGAATGACCCACTTCAAAGCGCATCGGCAATCCTCGACCGCCGCCGGTGCCAAGGAAACGGGAGCCATGCGGTACTCCACGTTGACGATATTCCAGCCTCGTTGAAAATATGGAAGCAGGTGCGGAAAAGCACCGGTACGGTCGCCAAAAATCCAGCCTCCTCCGTGAATGTAGATCAAGGTTGGGACCAGCTCTTTAGCCGACTGGTTACGCCACAAGTCGAGCTTCAGTACATAATTGTTTTGCACTCCGTAAACGACATCCGGATTGACGATGTAGCGGTTGCCAGCGATTTCGCTCCACCGCTTGGAGTCCGGCTGCTGAGCTGGCGAGGGAAACGAAAAGAGCTGAGACAAGAGCAGGCAAATCAGGGCTGCCAAATAAGAAGGCTTTCGCACCATGGTTTCTCCGACAGAGCCAGGACCGAGATAAGATGCCGCGGGGAGTAAGCTTAATCAGAATGTTCGATTTATGTCAATACGACCATATTTATGAGCGTTTTACTGTTATTCGTGCATAATGCCATCAAGCAAGCGCACGACGAACGTGAGAAGTCTAAGGAGGCGGAATGAAGGCGCTCGCAGTAGATTTCGGCGGCAGTCACGCGACCTGTGGTCTTGTCGAAGACGACCGCCTGATTGCACTGGAGAAGATTGACGTCGGCGACGCGCATAGCGTCAAGTCCGTTTTGCCGCAGGTTGCGGAATCATTTCGGCGCCTTCTTGGGGAAAACTCAGTATCGGCCGAGACCTGTGCCGGTGTAGCGATGGGGCTTCCCTCCATCGTCGATGCCCGTACCGGTGCGGTTTTAGATTCTCGCGCCAAATACGAAGATTCCGTGGGATTCGATCTTGCAGCCTGGAGCCGCGAACAGTTTGGGCTCGCTCTGAGAGCGGAAAATGACGCTCGTATGGCCTTGCTCGGCGAGAGCTATGCAGGAGCCGCCCAAGGATTTTCGAATGTCATCATGATGACGCTCGGAACCGGAATCGGCGGAACCGCGATGATCGAAGGAAAACTTCTCAGGGGAAAACATGCACAAGCTGGCTGTTTGGGTGGACATCTGCCGGTGCTGTTCACTGGGCGGCGCTGTATGTGTGGTGCGATCGGATGCGCCGAAGCGGAAGGATCCAGTTGGGCGCTCCCCCTCGTTGCCAGAGACTGGCCGGCCATCTCAACGAGTCGGCTTGCTCCAGTCAGCGATCGACTGAACTTTGAGGAACTGTTCCATGCCGCGGAGTTGGGCGACACCGTTGCGTGCGAAATCCGAGATCGCTGCTTGAACGTGTGGAGCGTGGCCGCGATCGCCATGGTTCATGCTTACGATCCTGAGATTCTCGTCATGGGCGGCGGCGTCTTGAAGCGCGAAGCAACAATCGTTCCATTCGTTCAAAAATACTTGGACCATCATGCCTGGACGGAATGGGGTAAGGTCCAAGTCAAACCGGCGCAATTAGGGAATAACGCCGCGCTACTGGGAGCTGTCCCTTTGCTTACGGAGCGATTTGAGTGAAGTGCGCTGCGCTCGGCAACGGATTCCGGCTGGCGCGCAATTGGCTGAGGAATTCTGAACAGTTGGGCAATGAGCTAGTGATAGACCGCCATCCAATGTTCAGCTTCGGGATCGATCAGAATCCGATGGCTGAGTTTCTGGAATTTCGCTCCCTCAACCGAGGTTAATTGGCGATTGGCCAGAATTGCAGGCAACTGCACCGAATCGAGTTTCGTCCCCGGCGCTCCTCGGGAAAACAGAACCCTTGTCGATTTCGCATCCACCGGCTCGAGTGCAAAATCAACGCGACCAAAGCGAGTCGGTGTCTGCTTCAGGGCATAACCATCCCGCCATTCAGATTCATGTGACACACCTTCCAACAGTCTTAACTTCGATCCGTCTTCCAGAACGAGCCGATGCCGCAGGAAGCGAACACACTCCGCGCTCGCCCAATTGTGGGGCATGTCTCCCCAGTCCTGTCCCACAAGGGCGTTTTGGAGCGGCTGTTCTTCGCGCCAGCAATATAACGGTGATGCGTGATTCAAAAAGCCGGCGAACGCGCGGGTCGCCCACGAATAGAGGCCAGCCCAAAGATAAACGTGCGCAGCGAAAGAAGCGTTGTAATTCCAAACGCTTTCATGCCACAACCAACCGGTTTCCGCAGGAATGTCTTCCCTCGTGCACGATTGGAGCAGCGCGATGTGTCCTTTGACGATCGGATCCGACGGATCGAAAACACAGCCAGGAAAAATTGCGTGTGACAACGCCCACTGCGCACTTTGCGGCCGCGGCCGTCTCCAGGGATCAGCATCGTGACGCGAGATGTCGTCATGGGCAAGCATGGGCAGATACTGGAATCCGTCCGGATGTTTGACCATCTCCTGACGCGCTGCTTCTTGAAACGCGGTCCGCAGCTCCTTATAAAATGAGCCGGCAAGCTCGAGAGATTCCATTTTCAAATATTCGGCTGCGGATGCGACTGCTTTCAATCCGGCGAGAGTCCAAACGGTGTTCGTAAACTCAGAACGAACGCCATCAATTCCGCCATCTGCGAACCCAGGCGCCAATAATCCATACTTGCCGTTTGTGCTGCTGCCTTTTTGCGCCGACTCCCGGACGGATTTTAGAAATTCAACGGCTTTACGAACGTTGGGCTCGAGTTCTTTGAAATCAGACCAGTCCTGTTTCAATTCACACTGGCGAACGAGCGTGAACATCGCGATGGCGGTGTCTTTCCAATGTTCTCCAGGAACCGCAGCGACAACCTGACCGGAAGGAAGCTGCTTGGACCACTCTGAACGAAGACCTTCGTCGGCTTCTTTGTCGTAACCAAGATATCGCGCAGCCTCTAATAAGAAATGACCATCCACAATCCACAGTCCTCGATACACGGTCGGTCCGACCTGAAAGACGAGGCGATTATTTTTTATTTCGCGAGCTTGCTGAATATTGCGCGCGCATGCGGTCAGAAACTCTCCATGCCGGCCAGGGTAGCTCCATTGGACATTTCCAAAGGGTTTCCAAGAAGCCCACCATGTCCGTACTTCTTCGAGCAAAACCTGTGGATGATCGAAAGCCTTAGTCAAGACGTCATGCGACTGGCCATCTTGTGGGAATCGAATCAAGTATTTCAGTGGCCGATTGACAGTTGCTTCACCATGAGCCAGATAGACGGTGTAACCCGCTTCGTCCCACCATATTGGAGAGCCTGAATCGTTATCCAGTTTTGCCGCGAGAAGGAAGGGATGGCTTGCGTTTTCATGATTCGCGATGAGGATGCAGCCATCCACCTTGAATGACATTCGATCGCATGTGCGAATATGGATTTTGGGAATCGCAGCTACAGTTCCCTGCTTCGGCGTGATGGTCATTAAAACGTTGTCAACGCGACCTTCGTCTTTGTGTCGTGAGGCGAACGCGATGAGTTCGAATTCAGCCGTGGGGCGTTCGATGAGCGTGTGAACGATTGGCGTTCCCGGAGATTCGAGCCACTGACGCGAGACGCGGTCGTCCTGCATGCCGGCCAGAGAAAACGTGCAGACCGTCGAGAAATCCTCCATCCCGACAAGCAGGTCCTTTGCAAAACCGTAGCGTAGGTCCCCAAGCGGACCGACAAGAGATTTTCTGGAATCGTCTGGAAAGCAAATAGCAGTCTGCCAGTGCCGTGGAGCAAAGCGAAAATCGATGGCATTTGTTTGCGACTGCGTGGCATGCTCTAAAGAATTGTCGGCTGGTGCGGAGTCGCCATCCGTCACCGGAACGGAGGTGGCAGGGAGATTAGCCGCCGTGACGCTGACGACTAGACCCGCCATGAATTCTCTGCGTGTGACTCGAGACATGAAACTCTCCGTGATGGAGCCAGCCTTCGAAGCAGGGTTACTGCTTCCAATGCTCCTGAATTTGTTCCAAGGTGCGTCCACGAGTTTCTGGCACGAATTTCCAGATGTACAAAAAGCAGATTGCCGATAGAGCAGAATAAATCGCGAACGTGCCGCCAACGCCCATGGCTTTCACAAGGCTCAGGAACGTGAAGGTGACCACGAGTGTTCCCGCCCAAAGCGCCGATGTCGCGAGGGACGCTGCGCGGCCGCGAATCTTCGTGGGAAAAATCTCGGAGATGTAGAGCCAGACTCCTGGCCCCATTCCAAACGCGAAGAACGCAACGTACACGAGGATTTCGAGGAGCATTATGGCCGGAGGAAACGAAGGGACTTTGAAGGAGATCACCAGCGCCGCGAGTGCGATGGCCATGCCACCGCTTGCAGTCATCAAAATCGCGCGGCGGCCCCAGCGGTCCAGAAAGAGCATGGCCACAATCGTGAATAGCAGATTTACTCCTCCAATGATGACGTTAGCGGCCAAAGCCGCTCCGGCAGACTGCCCGCGAAAATGCTCGCTGATGATGATCGATCCGTAGTAAAGGACCGTATTAATTCCGGTGATCTGTGAAAAAACGGCAAGAAAGATGGCGACGCCAAGCCTCGCTCTGACCCCAGGCTGGAACACTTCTTCCCACGATCCTTTTTCGGTGGAGATTACGCGCTCAACGGCTTGCACTTGTTCTCTGGCGGCGAGTGGGCCGATGATCTTGGACAGGACACGTTCGCCTTCGTCTGTTTTTCCGCGAGAGATCAACCAGCGTGGGCTTTCCGGGATGACCAGCAATCCGAGAAAGAAACCGAACGACGGCAAAGCTGCCGTAGCCAACATCCATCGCCAACTACTCTCGCCTAACTTAGCGAGCTGCCAGTTCACGAGGTAGGCAAACAGAATTCCAATCACGATCGCCAGTTGATTCAGGGAAACGAGCTTGCCTCGATTTCCTGCCGGAGCAATCTCCGCAATATAGACGGGAGTGAGTGCAGATGCCAGACCAATGGCCAAGCCTCCAGCCAATCTGGCCACCGCAAAAACGCCGACCGAGTTTGAAATGGCGGAGCCGAGAGCCGAGATTGCAAAGAGCAGCGCGGCCAAGATCAGCGACTTCTTTCGTCCGTAGCGGTCGCCTAACAAACTCGCACTTGCGGCACCGATCAGGCAGCCCAGAAGCAACGAGCTTGCCGCAATTTCAGTTTCTAAATTTGTCAGCGCGAATTGCTTACGGAAGAACAGCAGCACGCCATTAATTACGGCTGTGTCAAAACCGAATAGGAAACCGGAGATTGCTGCTATTGTCGACAGCAAAATGACATAGGAGATTGAAGAGTGTTCTCCAGTAGAGTCGGTTAGCACTACCGGCTTTGGCGAATGCATGAGTTCTCCTGCACCTTAATACGAACCGTGACGGCACCTTGGTCGGCCTACATCGCCCAAAGTAAAATTTCCCATGCCTTGAGACGAGCTCGCGGCGGTGACGAGGAAAGACTGTAATGCTCGAAAGTGGTTATTTCAATCATTTTGTGTTTCGTTTATGCTACGGTCGAAAGCTAAACGCGATTCGATCAATCGAATTGAAGGCGTACCGGCCATGGAAATAGTGCGGCGAATTACGATTCTTTTTTCGCTTTTTGCGATTGTCCTCTCTGGGCCGCGTCCCAGTTACGGGCAAGAGCGGCAGATTTGGCAAATTGGAGCGTTCGACCGATCCTCCAACGAGTTTCGAAATGTGGGGGGCGATTACACGAGTTCAAAATCGGATGCTATTTTCAGAATCGGCGAAAGTGCAGAGGCCAATGATTGGCCGCGCTTCCAGCCGGGACCCGCCAATGGGATGGCAGGTGGACGGCTCCATCCGTTCACAATTTTGTTCAAGCTAACCGACAAACCAGACGGTACATATCGGTTGATGGTAGCCATGCTTTACGAAACGCCCCGCCTCTCGCATCTGCGCATCGAAATCAACGGACACACCGGGGTGCTCTATTTCGAGCCAAAATTGGACTACGGAGCTGGAGATTGGGAAGGCACCTTCGTGCCGCAGACCTCGACAGCAACGAAAAGCGTCAAATTTCCCGCGGCCTGGCTTTTGCAAGGAGAGAATAAGCTCGTGCTGACTGCATTAGATGAGCCGGCAGCGGTGCAAAATTCGCTTGGCTCGATCGCGTTAGGACACACAGGAGTTATTTATGACGCCCTTAGAATGACGCAGTCCCGCAATGAAAAATCTTCGGAGTCGCGGTTGGATGCGTCTCTCAGCCCGACCATCTTCTACAGGGAAAACGCGGGTGTGGCAGCGGAACTAGTCGAAGCGCTGCTCAGCTTTTCGGGCGGTCCGATCAAGGGAAGTGCAACGCTGGGAGTCGCTGGCGGCTCGGACAGCCAAACGTTTGACTGTGCGGGCGAATTTGGCGACTGTCGAATCGAATTCGCGATTCCGGAGTGGTCGGGCACAAAAAGCGGTTCGCTAAAGATTCAATCAAACAACGGAACAAAGGAGATGGCGTCGCAATTAACCGCGGCCAGAAAATGGACGGTGTTCATTGTTCCCCACGAACACCTGGACATCGGCTTCACTGATTATCCAGACAAAATTGCGGAACTTCATTCTCAAGCCGTGGATGGAGTACTCGATCTCTTGCCAACCCATCCGGAATTCCGTTGGACGATCGATGGTTCCTGGGTGGCCGAGCAATATCTCAATGGCAGATCGACGGAAAAGAGAAATCAATTCCTGCAAAGCATTCGCGACCAAAAGATTACGCTGCCCATGCAATATGCAAACCAACATACAGGTGTGGCGTCACTGGAAGGTCTGGCTCGTTCCCTCTATCCGAGCAAAGCCATGGCGGATGAATTCTCACTTCCCCTTGGCGCGGCTCACATAACCGACGTTCCTTCCTACAGCTGGTCCTACGCGTCAATTCTGCACGCGGCCGGAGTGAAATATTTCGCTGCCGCCAGCAATTCTTGGCGTGCGCCGATTGTGTTGCAGGGCCGATGGAACGAAAAGTCTCCGTTTTATTGGGAAGGTCCCGACGGCGGACGCGTGCTGATGTGGTATTCGCGGGCGTACCTCCAACTTTCCACCTTGTTTGGTACGCCACAAAGAATTGAGGCCGTGAGGGACGCTCTGCCGGTCTTTCTGCAAGCGTATTCAAGACCGGACTATCTTGCAGATTCTGCGATCATTTTCGGAAGTCAGCTCGAAAACACAGTTCTTAACACGGCGCAGGCGGAGTTGGTCCGCCAGTGGCAGTCACAATTCGACTATCCACGCCTGGAATACGCCAGCTTTGCAAGCGCAATGGAATCGATTGAACATCAATTTAACGGAAAGCTGCCAGTTTTCCGCGGAGACTTTGGTCCTTATTGGGAAGACGGATTTGCTTCGGACAGCATTCACACCGCGATCCATCGCGGCAATCAGCAACGGATTCTCTCTTCTGAAAAGCTCGGGACGATCTGCTCTGTTCTTGATCCAACCATCAGGCCAGATGAAACAATTCTCCATTCCGCCTGGAAGAACATGCTCCTCTTCGACGAGCACACATGGACGTTCGTCGGGGCTACAACGCAGCCTGACGCCCGGCAAACCACGCTTCAACTTGAACTGAAAGCCAGAGAAACAACAGATGCCCAAGAAGCCATCACACGCTCACTCCACAGAGGCTGGGCACAGCTTGAGAGCCTCGTCAGACCCAAAGACGCATCGATTATCGTTTTTAACTCACTGAACTGGAAGCGCAAAGGATTTGTGGAAATTGACTTGGCCGATGACCAGGCGATCTTTGACGCGACGACAAATCGCGAAGCTGCGGTTCAGACGCTATCGGTTGGCCGCGGCACGCCGCTTCCTGGATTCGGCGGAGGATATCGCCGAGTGCGATTCCTCGCAGAGGACATCCCAGCGCTGGGATACAGGGTCTATACCTTGCTGCCCAAAAAGGTCAGTGCTTCGCCCACACAAGCGACAACCGTAACCACGGCATCGACTACATTTGAGAATTCCTACTATCGCGTCACGGTGGATCCCTCGGCAGGCGGAATTTCCAGCATTTGGGACAAAGAGTTGAATCGAGAACTAGTCGATAAGTCCAGTCCATATCGCTTCGGGGCCTATGTATACGTCAAAGGCGCAGACGATATGCCTAACAACAGTTTGTATCGTTACGGAGCTTCCCTGAAGCCTCCAACTCTCAGCGCGACTTCGACCAGCAACGGAAGGTTGGTTTCGAGCTATCACGCTCCCTATGGGATGGTAATCGTGCTGGAGTCGTCCGCGCCAAATACGCCAACCGTGAGAGCGGAGATCACGCTGCTCGACGCGGAAAAACGAATTGAGCTCGCGTTTGCCATTCACAAGGAGACCGTGCTATCGAAAGAGGCAGCGTACATCGCGTTTCCATTCGACGTGCAAAACCCACAATTTGCCTATGAGACCCAGTCAGGTTGGGTGAATCCAGCTAAAGATGAGCTGACCGGAGGCAGCCGAGAGTGGTACGCCGTGAACCATTGGGCCGCGGTGACGAACGAGAACGTATCGGCAGCGATCGTCCCGGTAGACGCGCCACTCGTCAACTTCGGAGATATCGTCAGAGGGAATTGGCCGGTCGAGTTCAAGCCAAAATCCTCGACGATATTTTCCTGGCTTATGAGCAACTACTGGGGAACAAATTTTTCTCCTCAACAGGGCGGGGACTTCAGCTTCCGCTATCGCATTGTAAGTTCAAGGTCTTTCGACCATGTTCATCTCACCCAGTTGGGTTGGACTTCGATGACGCCTTTGGAAGCTGATTTAACCACGGCTACAGCCACGTCAAGTCTTTTGCCCGTCACACAGTCCAACCTCGTGGAAATTGATAATCCGAATGTTGCGCTTAGTACATGGAAGCGAGCCGAGCATGGAGAAGAGACCGTATTTCGACTGATCGAGCTCTCGGGCAAGGCACAAACAACGAAGATCACGAGCTCTTTCTTCAAAATTAAGGCGGCATGGAACGCAACTTTATTGGAGGAGAAAAAAACTCCAATCCCTATTTCCGGCGAGGGAATCGAAGTCACGTTGCAACCGTACGAAATCAAAACCATTTCTTTGGGCACAACGAGCGCACTCAAGTCGTCAGATAGCAAGGCGGCGAAACAGAGCGCTGCGAAATGAGGATCCAGTTTCGTAACAAGATTGCCGCTTTAACGCCGAAGGGGATTGGGCCCGCGACGCGTCGCTGCCGGCCGTCGCTCCGCAGGACGGATGTTACGCGGAATTTGTGAGGATCCCGGCCAGATGCGGGAAAATAGGTCACGCGTGAACGCAAACATCACCGGAAGTAGAAGATCGCGTTTGGCAGTGTTCCTTCTTGCTGTGGCTGCTGCGGTATCGGCCGCGCCGCCGTCCTCGGCTTGGGCGCAGAAAGTCGCAAGAGGGGCAACTGAGAAAGCGAAGGCTCGCTCAACGCTAGTCGATGCAGGCTTTCGGAGCGAAAGCTTGCAAAGAGAGATGCACTATCGCGTATTGCTGCCCGCAGGATACGAAAGTTCTGAAAAGCGTTATCCCACCTTGTACCTGCTCCATGGCCTGTACGGCGACTTCAAAAATTGGTCAACGCTAACGCATTTGGCAGACTGGGCCGAACGTCTCGATTTGGTTGTCGCGATGCCCGACGCTGGGAACTCCTGGTACGTCAATTCCGCGACAAAGGAATCCGACAGGTTTGAAGACTACATCGTTAACGACTTCATTGCGGAGGTGGACTCGCATTTCCGGACGATTCGTGATCGGCGTGCTCGGGCGATTGCGGGTCTTTCCATGGGCGGATATGCAGCCATGAATTTTTCAATCAAGCATTCGACATTGTTTTCCTACTCAGGTGTAATTAGCGGCGCATTGGACGCGCCCTCCGGCCTTGACGAGAGAATATCCGAATTCCGCGAAGGGCTACAAAACGCATTTGGTCCGCACGGCAACCCGAATCGTAGCGCAAATGATGTTTTTCTTTTGCTCGAAACTTCGGACAAAAGCAAACTGCCTTACTTCTATATCGATTGCGGCGAGGATGACATTTTCTCGGGCGTAAATCGAAATCTGGCTACACGCCTCCAGGAGAAGCATATTTCCTACGAGTATCACGAAATGCCTGGCGCCCATACCTGGGAATATTGGGACTGCGCGATACGCCGCTTTCTCGTCGTCCTCTGCAGCAAGAATTTTGTCCACCGCAGCTATTTGCCAGAATGCGACTGTGCAACTTGAGCTTTAAGTCTCTTTTCGCTGGCAATAGCCCAACCAAAGCAGCTGCTTGCAAAGAACCGGAGCCCTCTCTAATAGTTCCTTCCTTATTTCGATACGAAACTCTGCGAGACCATTCGGTTCGGAACCGATCCGCGATGGCCAGATGAGGCTCGCGACTTGACTCTAAGCCAGGGGTTTTCCGCAGCCTAGTCCGAACCACTTTCGCGCGATATCAGAAAGTGCACCCGTCTACCAGTGTTTATGCTTCGGTTCGGATCCTAGAAAGAAGAACGGGCAAGCTGACGTGGGTTGCTTCCTGCGTGATCAGATTCCGAACTGGACGGGCTTGTATTTCGAATTGGACGAGCCCTTACTCCGAAACAGACGCTTTGATTCCCATTGACTGCTCCGACTGCAGAGCCGCTCGATCCTACCGTGACAGTTAGTTAGTGGCCGGCAGTTAGGGTTGCGACGAATCGTTCCAATTCGATCGCTTCTACTCCGCGAGCGACTGCGCTTGTGGCCTGGGCAGAGCGCGACTTCCTGTGTACTACAATCAGTCGGGTCGAGCGCTTTTCCATCGTCCGGCGCAAGGCGAGAAGCGGGGCGGCCATCGCGGGGCGCACCGTTTTCCCGGCCTTACATTCGATGAGCCATAGTCCGGCATTCGGTCTGGGTAGGAGAAAATCGACCTCCAGACCCTGCTGATCGCGAAAGTAATAGAGCTCTTTCCTGCCGCCCTGGTTCACTTGGCTCTTGAGTATTTCCGCCGCGACAAAACCTTCAAACAACTGTCCTAAAAAAGGCGAGCGCTGAAGCTCAGCTTCCGATGTGATTCCCAGGAGATAACAGGCAAGGCCGGAGTCACCCAAATAGACTTTCGGCGTTTTGACGAGTCGTTTGCCAAGGTTTTCGAAGTACGGAGGAACAATGATGATTTGGCTCGTGATTTCGAGAACGTGCAACCACTCGCTTATGGTCGGCACCGAAACGCCGAGTGGTGCGGCAAGATCGGTCTTATTAAGAATTTGGCCGTGTCGGCTAGCCAGTAGTGCAATGAATCGACGGAAGGTGACTAAGTCTCGTACGTTTGTGATTGACCGGACGTCTCGTTCCAAATACGTTTGAAGGTAGGACGCAAACCAAAGTGCTCGAGACTTCGGGCGAACCACGACCTCCGGAAAACCGCCGTGAAGCATATTCACCTTTGGAGTCTCGGTGACACTGAAAGGCAGAAGTTGCAAAATAGCAGCCCGGCCAGCCATCGACTCGGTGATGCCCTGCATCAGCGGTGCTTCCTGCGATCCGGTGAATAGCCACTGCCCCGTGCGACGGGGCGCCGTATCGATGAGAGTGCGCACGTAACTGAGAAGTTCGGGAGCATTCTGAATTTCGTCGAATAGGATAGGAGGTCGCAGCTCTTCGAGGAAGGTACGAGGGTCACTGCGAATCCGTCCCTGAATGTCGGGATCTTCAAGGAGCACGTAGTGGATTTTGGGAAACAATTGGCGAAGGAGAGTCGTTTTTCCCGAGCGTCGGGGCCCTGTGACAACCACCGCGGGGAAATGTCGGGCCGCTTGTCGGACCATCTTATCCAGATTTCGAGGTATGTATCGCACGTGAGTATTCTAAGGTGAAACTTTAGAATAATCAACGATAGGCGTTCGCCTTTTGTCCCGAGGCTTTGTATTAGTCTGGTGCCAGAGCGCGCGAGAATGATGAACCAGCGCAATCTCGAAGACCTTCTCAGGTCGGCACTGGAGGAATGCGAGCAGCTCCGTGCAGAAAATGCTCATCTCCGAATGATGTTGGGGATTCCAAATTGGACATCCGCGGAATCAATAGAGCATTCGGCTGTTAACAAAGAACTTCAAATCACCGTTTCTCCGGCGTCAGTTAACAGCTTCCGGACCATCCCCAAACACCTTTTCCGTGTCCCCAGAATGTCCCCATAGGCCCTGCCGCTGGCGACCCGCGTTGAAGTCGGAATCCGAGCTGGTCACCGGTGCGGCGAATGTCTATCCTGGAATTTCCGCTTAGTCTCTTGATATCATCGCACCAAATGTGATATCGTTTTTGGGGTACTCTAGGAGTCGTGTATGCCAGCAATTGTTGTGCGCAACATTTCCGCAGAGACTCACCGGGCGCTGCGCGTGCGGGCGAGGCAGCACGGACGGAGCACTGAAGCCGAAATTCGCGCGATTCTTGATGGGGCCGTACGGCCGACAGCGCGTATCAAGCTCGGCTCTGCGCTCGCTGCGCTCGTGAAACCATTCGGCGGCCTCGAGCTCGAAATTAAAAGAGACAAGAAGCCAGCGAAGCCGGCGGACCTGGCGTGATCCTGCTCGACACGAACGTGGTCTCCGAGCCGATGCGGTCGAAGCCCGAGCGAAGCGTGCTTGCATGGCTCGACGCGCAGTCGGTGGAGAGCCTCTACCTCGCGACCGTGAGCCTGTCCGAGCTGTTGCTCGGTATCGCAAGCCTCCCGGCCGGCAAACGCCGCAGTGCCCTCGCCAGTGCCCTCGATGAACAAATCGTCTCGCTGTTCGCCGAGCGGATTGTGCCCTTCGATATCGCAGGGGCAGAAGCCTACGCGGAGATTGTCACACGCGCTCGGCGGCATGGTCATTCGATCGCCGTTGCAGACGCCCAAATCGCGGCCATTGCCGCATCCCGTCGGTTCAGTGTAGCTACACGCGACGAAGCACCTTTCCGAGCCGCTGGCATCACGGTCATCAACCCGTGGACTGCGACGCACGAGGCTGAATAGCCTCGCCGGAAGGACCTCCCGAACGTTCCCTCAAACAGTTCTTCCGTTCTCGAAGCCCCGTACTTTTCATGAAACCAATGTAACTTCATGTAGCTGCATTGTCAGGGCCGGCGCAATGCGCCGTTCCTGTTTCCTTCGAAATGCGGCAGCTTCGCATGACACACAAAGCTACAACTGATTTGAAGAACCGTGCAGCACTCGATCCCCGCCTATCCTTAGCAGAGACGTCCGACGGACTAAGGTGCCGAGGGCGTAAGGCTCAGAAGTTTGCGGATAGCGCCGAAGTCGGGATGAAGTCCGGCTTGGTACGCGCCTTCGTCGGCACGCCGTTCCCAATCCAAAAGCAGGGACTCTACAATCTCCTTGCCGTCACGATCGCGAACCGCTTGCAATGGTGTGCGTCCTCCGAGCGCTGGAACCTTCACGTGAACCCAGTCCTCGGCTTGCTTCTGAATGATTTGCTGCAGTCGGCTTTTCGCCTCTGGATCACGAAGAAGAGCTTGTTCGAATTCGTCGTCCTTTTTCGCCTGGGCATTATTCCGTCTGGGGGCATTCGCCAGCATCTCGTCCGCCGTTTGCGTGCTTGTACTTTGCTGCATAGCCAAGACACCGAGCCGTTTTTCGATCTCCGCGTCAAAGCGCTTGGCCCGATTCTCGGAATTCACCTCGGCAATTAGGGATCGCCCGGCAATTTTGATATTCCCGACGACCGTGTTGTCCCAGCTTGGAATCTTCGCGTTGCCTTTCTTGCGCCAATCAAATTCTACGCTCTGTAGCTTTCCATCCTTGCCGAATTTTGCACCTTCCAAAAGCTCTTCTTTCGATTGGCCGAGAGCCAGCGGCGCGAGGGCGTCGAACGCTGTTTCGGGCGATTCAATGCGGAACTTCAAGCTATGAAACACGAGCGGGTCGCCATCGGTATTCACTAATTGCGGGGGTATGTACAGCCTATTCCGAATCGTCAGGTAGGTGAGGCGAATCGCATCCGCATGCCGCACGAGATCGTCAGGAGTCAGATCGCGATTTTGTTTGGCGATCTTCTTTCGCAACTTCTTCCGCAGACCGATCACCTCTCCTTTCCAACTGGGCGGGATGCTGATCGGAGCCGTGCACCCCAGAATGCAAAGCGTCTGTAAGGTCCAGATCTGGCCGTAAGCGATGTCTCCCCTCTGTAGCGCACGGGATGCCGAGCGTTCGACAACTTCCGTCTCCGTGCCAATCAGGATGTCCCGCAACTTAATTCGCTCGCCGGCTTCACTCCATAAGACTTCAAAAAAACTCAGGAGTTCTGGGCTCACTGTGGCTCAGAGAGATTGAATTAGAAGAGCTTAGACAACCTGGGTTCTCGTTGAGTCTGTCGGCGTACGCGAGCAAGCAGATCGCGAGACCTCATTCGCCGGCAGTAGTCCTCAAAGCTCGGGCGCGGTCCCTTCCAACGAAGATCCTCGACATTCTCAAATACGGGCACATCCAATCGCAGGGTTGCAAGAGTGCGAAACAACAAGGCCTCGCTCCACGAATTGTGAAGCGATTCGGACAGTAATCGGGCTCTCCGGATTGACGGGTGCCATTCTCGCCAATCCTTGGGAATGCTTTCAAGGTGAGCATACTGAGATAGGGTAAGAGCCGCGGCCTTTACGCCCCATCCCGGCAAACCCGGGAAGCCATCTGCGGTATCTCCGACGACAGCCAGGAAGTCCGGAATGGATTGGGGCTTTATTCCGAATTTCGCCACGACTCCGGCCTCATCGCGCACGATTTCACGCCTGCGGTCCAATTGAACGACTCGTGTCCCTACCACGCACTGACTGAGATCTTTATCCGGCGTACAAATGAGCACCTGCTTCACTCGGTCATCCTTGGCTGCTTTGTCGGCAGCAGAGGCGAGCGCATCGTCCGCCTCATAATCGACCATTGGCCACACCACTACTCCCATTGCTTCCAGTGCTTCCTCGAGAATGGGGAATTGCGAAAGCAACTCCGGCGGCACGCCTTCACTCGTCTTGTATCCGGGATACAAATCATTTCGAAATGACTCCACGACGTGATCGGTTGCAACTCCAATGTGAGTTGCACCGCCCTCGATCATGGACAAAACGGAGGTCAGGACACCGCGTACCGCACCGATCTCCTGCCCGTTCGAATCTGTTGTGGAGGGCACTGCGAAAAAATGGCGGAACAATTCGTACGTTCCGTCGATCAAGTGCACATCCATGTGGTCTCCGATCAGATTCTCGGATAGCGATGTTATAAGATCGGGCTATGAATTTGGAGATCGTTCCCATGCTACCGACTATCACGGGCTTAGGTGGGCATCCCCGACAACCAGGGAATGAATGACGACAAGCGCGTTTCTCAGGACCAATCCGCAGGCTTAACGCCGTTCACGTGTCGGCTTGTGTATTTTCCGCGTTGGCGCAGATATCTTCGCTTGTCTCTCCGCAAGAGGAGAGAAGTGCTTGCAAATCCATTCGATCGGCGTCTGGCAGCTGATTAAAAATGTCACGACTGGCCTGCTTCACTATGCCGATCGCTTCACTCGGTCTTCCGTCACGAAACCAGATCCTTCCAAGACCCATTGCACCACGCAATCCAAACAGCTTCGCCCCTTGAGAACGGGCAAGCCCTATCGCTTTAGTGAACTCCAGCTCCGCAGCTTCACGTGAAGCTGCCTGATGTGCGAGCCGGAGTTCTCCCCTCAATCTCCACAGTTCCGATTCGTAATATTTTTCGTCGGTTTTTGCAACGACGTCCAATGCTTCGTCTGTAGCTTTTAGACCTTCCTCAAGTTGCATCGAGAGTAGGCACACGTCAGCCTTGATTCCGAGCAGGTGACTGAGAGACTGGTTCGTTCCCATCTTGCGGACCGCATCAATACCTTCTGCGATTTGGCGCAGTCCATCGCCGCGCCGTCCCAGGTATGCATTGGCCCACCCTTCGTAGACCTTCGCCCAGGCATGCATCAGCCGAAAGTTCTGATCCTGCGCGAGGGCTACAGCCGCGGCTGCATTCTTCTTCGTCGCAACAGGATCGCGCCTCATCTGGTGAACTGACGCTGCGAATACATACGCCGTGGCACACGAGAGCGGCTGTGCCAAATCTCGTGCTTGATGGATTGCGGCTTCCGCAGTTTTTATGGCTTCGACTGTACGGCCTAGCAAGGTGAGCACTCGGGCTCTGAAATTTAGGCAGCAGACTCCCGCATCGTGATCTCCATAGGTAGAAGCCGTAATGGCATGCAGCCTCGCATCATAAAGTTGCAGCCCTTCAGAGGTGTGTTCCATCGCAGACTGCAGCTCTCCTCGAGAGTATGCCGTAGCCCAAGCTGCGTGGTGAGCCTGCAATTGCAGGCAGCTATCGGAACCCTTGCGGGCCATTGACAGAAGTTCTTCTGCGATTTCATTCGCATCTTTGAGGAACGACCTTCCCCAATAGAAGAGCCATAACCCCCAGCGTGCCGGAAACAACTGCGTGCTCTCGCCGAGTTCCTGGCATAAGCTTCGTGCCCGCGAAAATGCGACTTCTGCCTCGGTAGCGCCAAAGCCATAGGTTGCCATGAGCACTCCTCCCAGGCCGGCGTACAACGAAGCTTCACGCTCCGTCCTCACCCGTCCGGCGGGCAGGCGTTTGGCGAGCGTGAGCGCGCAATCAAAGTGCAAGCGTGATTCGACGTATGCACTTCGTTGACGCGCGAGCATCGCGGCATGCTCCAGGTAAACAATGGCGAGCTCGTTATTCTTGCCTTTCTCGAAATGCATCGCCAGTTCAGCTGCGATTTCCCGGGCCTGCTCTCCATAATCGGCTTCCTTGCTTTTTCCGACCAGCAGGTGAAGCTCCCTGACCCGCCGTGGAGAAATGCCCTGATAGATCGCATCCCTGTAGAGCACGTGCAGAAACTCGAATCCGGGGATAAACTCCCCATGCGGTCCTTCGACAGTATCCGAGCATCGAATGAATCGCTGCCTGCGACCAAGGGAAGTTAGAATCGCATCGACCGTAGCGATCGGTAACGAAGCAACGTCTGCGACGGTGGATAAAGCAAACCGTACGCCCGTGACCGCCGCAATTTCGAGAATCGATTTCTCCTCAGGTGTAAGGCGAGCAATCTGTACTTCGATTAGGCTACGTATACCTTCTGGAAGCCCCAGGTCTCGTGCACTGAACTGGTCTGAAAGGTTCCAGGTGCCGTTCTTAACTTTCAGAAGCCCTCGCTCCGCCAGGTCGTTCAGCGCATTTACTACGAACAGTGGGTTGCCCTCGGTGTGAGCATGAATCAGCGAGGCGAGTTTGTTGATTTGTGTTGCGCCATCATGGGAAGGTGGGTAGGAGATCGCAATGTATCGTTGCACTGCAGATATATCAAGACCGCAAAGGGCAATCTGTCTGCACCGATCCCGCATTCGAAGTTCGGCCGGCAGGTTGGCGAGCTGATGATCCGTTCCAGCTACTTCGGAAGATCGAAAAGTGCCAATCAAAAGCAGGCGCGCCGCTTCAGACCGTTGTGCGAAAGCGGCAATCCAATCCAGCGTTGAACTGTCGCTCCAGTGCAGATCTTCCAACAAGAGGATCAGCGGGTCCTCTGCAGTGATCGATTCCAGCGTGTCCGTGAGTTCGCGAAACATGCGATCCCTCGTTGTGCCGGCGATGGTTTGCTGTAATGCCGCGAACCGTTCGGGCGAGAGTAGTGACGGCATTTGTGCTAGCCACGTGGGGCCACTGCGTTCCATGATCGAAATGAAACGATCACCGCCGGCCTGGCGACAAAGGCGAGTTATCGCTTCGAGAAGGGGCTCATAAGCTTCACCCGCGCCGAAGTGTTGCACACATTGGCCCCACGTAACCCTGATCCGGGTTTGCGCTGCGACTTCAGCGAGAAATGCCGAAACCATCGTGGTTTTTCCTGCACCCGGGTCTCCCGTGACGAACAGCACTTGTCTCTTTCCGCGCTCTGCCAGCTGCCAAGCATCGGAAATCTGTTTCATGGACTGCTCGCGTCCAACGAACGGAAAGTCCAGTGCCAGTGAAGGCGCTGCTGGATGGGGCGGTAAAGCGGATGGATGGTCGTTGCCAATCTGCGCCGCGAATCTATACCCCCGCCGATGAACGGTCTCGATAAATCGCGGCTGTCGAACACTGTCCCGTAATGCGCTGCGCAACTCTTGGATGCAGCTTGTCAGGGCTGAGTCGCTTACTGTTGCGTCGGGCCAGACTTTTTGAAAGATCTCTTCCTTGCTCACGACCTGCCCGGCTCGCTCGGCAAGCAAGCAAAGCAGAGATAGAGACTTAGGAGTAATTCGCACTTCACCCGCGGCGCTTCGCAGCCCTTGCACGCGATCAAGCTGATACCGATCGAAACGAAGCATCCGAATACCCTGCCCTTTGGGGAAAACGAAAGAGGAGGAATTCTAGCTCGTCCTCGTCTTGCCGGGGTTCTTGTATCCCTTACTCGCAGAGATTGGAAGATAGTGGATAGCCCTCGTATTGTCCTACAGAATTCCCAGAAATTCCCCATCTTTCTCCTGAGACTTGATCCCAAAGCCGGCGCTAGGATTCACCGCAATATCGTCACTCGCGCCCATCCCTAAGGTCTCAGCGGCGGTAAATTCACCGGAGGTCCAACATGCCACGAATCTCAATCACCCTCGGCTTGGCTGCTATTTTGCTTCTCAATTCTCAGATCTCGCGGGCTGACGCCGTTTCCGACTGGAACAAGATCATGATCAGCATCGTCCGCACGGCCCCAAATGCCTTCTTCCAGGGTCGCTTCGCGGCGATCACAGAGTTAGCGGTCTTCGAGGCTGTGAATGCTTGCAGCCCCAAGTACCAACCTTACCTCGGCACGATCACCGCCCCACCGGATGCATCTCCAGACGCGGCGGCCATCGCCGCGGCTCACGACGTTCTGGAGCACTACTTTCCGGCAGCGGCTGCGACGCTGGATGCGGACGAGGCAAATTCCTTGTCTCTGATCGCCAGCGGAAGTTCGAAGGATAATGGCATCGCCATTGGCAAGGCTGCTGCTGCAGCGATAATCGCCGCTCGTGCAAACGATGGCTCCACTCCCACGGAAACTTTCTTCCCTGCATCGTCCGACCCTGGAGCCTGGCAGCCGACCCCACCAGCTTTTGCGGCGGGAATTCTGCTGAACTGGCGCAATGTAACTCCATTTGCCGTCAGGTCCAGCAAGCAGTTCCGAGTCGATGTGCCGCCTGATCTCACGAGCACCGCATACACCCGGTCCTACCAGGAGGTATCCGAGTTCGGAGACGTCAACAGCGCAGCGCGTCCGCAGGATCGTACCGATGTGGCGCACTTCTTTGCGGCCGTCAATGCTCCCGAGGTCTGGAATAACGTGGTTCAGCAGATCACGCAGGCGCGTCACACGTCGCCGATTGACGAGGCGCGAGCCTTCGCCCTTATCAACATGGCCATCAGCGACGGCCTGGTTACCGTGATGGAGTCCAAGTACTTCTACGTTCGTTGGCGCCCGGTCACTGCCATTCGAGCCGGCGATACCGACGGTAATCCGAATACAGAGCCGAATCTGGCCTTCACTCCTCTCATCACCACGCCACCGTTCCCCAGCTACCCATCGGCGCACGCTTCGGCAAGCTACGGGGCACGTGAGGTCATTGAGAGGCTTTTCGGGTGCCAGCCCTATCCCATCACGTTGTCCAGCCCTGGGATCCCCACAATTGTGTTGCATTACACCAAGCTCGGCGAAATTACAGATGACATCGACGATGCGCGTGTCTATGGAGGAATCCACTTCCGGTACGACCAGGAAGCCGGGGGCCGGCAAGGCCAGCGCATTGGTTCGTTCGTCTTTTCGCACAAACTCCAGCCCGCCTCTGGTTCGGGACAGGGTGAAGATCAAGACCAGGACGGCTGCTCGGAGTAGTTGGAACTCCAGCAAACCAGAGTGTCGACTTGATTAAGGCGGGGTACATTCAGAGTCTGTTCGAAGCACTTTCGCCTGGCCTGAATGCGCCTCGCCCTACAAGTCTTCAGTCTCGACGTGTCGTTTTTGCTAGGATCGGCTCCGGTAACCTTCCGGGTGCATCGTCGACAAACATGAAGTTATCCAGCAACGGCCTTCAAGGCAGTTCGTCGGATTAGTAAAGTCGGCTTGTAGGAAGTGATCTCCGCACCCGGCATCGACTCAAACCATGGTTCCCTAGACCGTTGCAGTAGGTTGCCTTTCCCACAGACCGAGAAATTGCCGAACATTCCACGCCATGTCAGCGCACCTGCTTGGCAGGCACGCGCGCTAAGGACCGTACTTTACTAGCGCTACATGAGTGCTAAGGTGCGCCGCGCAACAGGAAACGTCTCCGGAAAATCAATCCCTCATCCAAGAGCAATCGAGGCGCAACCGAATACTCTACGGCGCATAACTCATTGAGAATTATTGTGCTTCTGTCTTTCTCTGCAATCGTGGCAAATGATGTCCCCACGTATTCGTCCCTTGAAAATCGCTCGCAACTATCAGAAAATAAGGCTGTTCCCCGGTAGCTCAACGGTAGAGCATTCGGCTGTTAACAGAGAACTTCAAATCATATAACTCGTTTCTCTGGCGTCAGTTAACAGCTCTGAGATCATCCCCAAACACCGTTTCCGTGTCCCCCAAATGTCCCCCAGCCGTGAGATCTTCTACCCGTCCGGCTGACGCAATTTGTCGTGGTCCCATGGGGGAGAAATCGCGCGGCTACGCTCAGCACATGATCCCACGTGATACAATGCCTTCGTGGAAGTCATAACCAAAAATCGGGATATTCTCGGAGGAACTCCCGTCTTTCGCGGAACGCGAGTGCCGATCCAAACGCTGTTCGACTACTTGGAAGGCGGAGAAACGCTTGAAGATTTCCTGGTGGGGTTTCCTACCGTTTCGCGTGAGTCGGCCGTAGCTGCGCTCGAGGAAGCAAAGGATCTTTTGCTCTCCCGTCCTTAAAAATGCGCATTCTGATTGACGAGTGTATCGATGAGCGATTCCGGAACTCCTTGTCTGGCCACGATTGTCAGACGGCCCGTTACGCTGGACTGGCTGGACTTAAGAACGGCGATCTTCTAACGGCAGCGGAAACAAAAAAGTTTGATGTTTTCCTTACCGTAGACCAAGGAATCGAATACCAGCAAAATTTAGCGGGCCGAAATATCGCAATTATCATTTTTCGAACGAAGTCGAACCGTCTGAAGGACCTGTTGCCACACCTGCCTGTCTGTCTCGCGCACATTGAATCCATTCAGCCTGGCCAGATCGTTAGAATCGAAGGCTAGGTCAAGCAGAACGCACTGCGGATCAGCTCAAGTGACCGTTTGGCATTTTGGCGCGCAACGTGACGGGTTGCTCGTTCCGCCTCTTACGGTGTCGGATTACCCGGAAAAGCAAATAGGTAATAAGGAGGAGGACACATGCGCTCAGGCCGATAACCCGAGGATTGGTGAATGTCGAGTCTCTCGGGAATTCGGTCCATCCATATTGTTCCGAGAGGGTGTGGATAATCTCGAGGCCCAACGCTTTGGTGTTCTGCCCATTGGTCATCAAGACCACGCCATCTCCCTTCTCATATGCGAAGAGAAAGGCTACGAATCCGGCATTCACTCCGGGGTGCGAAAAATACCGATTGGGACCATTTCCCGCGATCGCGAAGCCAAGGGCATAGAATCCTAGAACCGGCTGTAACATCTGATGAGCCGTCGATGGCGACAATATCGCCCCGGGCTTGCCGGCTAAGGCGTCCTGGATGGCCAAAGCAAACAGCGCTAGATCGGAAGCGGTCGTCCACAGGCATGCTACGGCCATCTCGGGGTAGGTGTGCGGGCCTCCCTCGACCGCATTCCCATCTTTATCGTAGGGGATTGCTACCAGGCGGCGCAGTTTCTCAGGAATGGGTTGTTGAAACGTGCTGTGCACCATATGCAGCGGCTGGAATATCAGTTCCTGCATCAATTCGGGGAACGGCTCACCTATCACATCTATCAGTATCTGTTGAATGATCGCGTAACTGCCGCCAGCGTATCGAAACTTTGTCCCAGGGACAAAGTCAATAGTCACCGGTGCAGAGTTTGCGGGACTCTCGCCATTCAGCACCTGGACAAGCGTAGGCACCTTTTCTCCAGCAGCGTAGCCCTCAAAGCCGTGCACGGTTGCGCCTGCTGTGTGGCTGAGTAATTCTCGGAGCGTCACCTTCTTCTCTTCGGTAAACCTGTTATTGGGTAACTTCCAGCTTCTAAGGTAGTGGCTCACATCGACGTCGAGATTCAGTTTTCCCTGCTCCACAAGTCGCAGCACAGCCAGTGCCGTCACCGGCATGCCGACGGAACTCGCCTGGAACAGGCTCTCGGGCGTTACCGGCTCACCGCCAACTCTGGCAACCCCTAAAGCCTGAGTCCACACTACGGTGCCATTGTGAATACAGGCCAGGCTCAGACCTGGCACGTGCTGGTGAGCCATACGATCTGGCACAAAAAGCAACGATTGTTGAATGTCCTGCGCAGATGGAGACGCACCGCACTCCACGGCAGTAACTGACGGCGGACTCGTCTGCGTGATCAACGCGATTGCGGTAAGCAGTGCCGATCGTCTCATCACAAGCTCACAACCCATCGCAGCGAGTGAAATTCGAAATCGTCTTTCACCCGCCGAACCAGTGAACTATTCGCCGTTGCACACATGCGTTATTGCGTGAAATAGCGCCATAAACAAGGCAAGCGACGAAAGCAGCGCCAGCGACGTCGCAATCACAATTGAGTTTTGCAGTTGAAGTGGTACCGCGACAGAAAGCACTTCCCTTAGTGCGCACCGCCACACTCGTGCGACTCCCGGCAGACCGCTGTGTTCCCATTCGCCGCATATCTGGTCGGAAAACGTGGTTGCCATCTCGCTCCCGAAGCGCAGGCGAAAATCGCGCGGATACGTGAGCAACACCATTTTGTAGAGGCCACAACTCACTCGAACAGCGCTAGTCATAACATCACTCCGATGTTTTTGGCACCAGCTTCTTTTCACGTGCCAAGCGCACTACAGATTCCATCCGGCTGATGTCGGCAGCGAGGATTGTCTTTCCTGTGCGGGTCAGCTTGTAATACCGCCTGCGCTTTTCGTGGTCAGATTGACCGCCGGCGCTCTCCGTTTCCTCTATCAAGTCCAGATCCAATAGCCTCTGGATTGTCGTATAGAGCGTGCCAGGACCCATACGGAATTGGCTGTCAGAAATTCGGGAGACACTCTGCATAATGGCGTAGCCGTGCTTCTCCCCATCAGCCAATGCGAAAAGAATAAAAAAGACCGCAGGAGTCAGGGGAAGCAGGTGCTGCAGATCATCGGGAATGCGATTGGCAGTAGGCATCATTTATATCCGCTATTGATATATCAATAGCGGATATGCAGTCAAGAAGTTTTTTCCGCGATTGAGATCCACACTGACACTTTCATGCGGATGTGTACCGGCCTGTCGAAGGGAAGGAACGACTTCTCGGACAGTAATTCGTCAGTTTCCCCAATTTCCAGTTTCCCAACGATTGTGCGGATTTCAAAATCTCGCCCTGCGGCCGCGTTACCTGGTGCCCAGACTCAAACTTAGAAACATTGTCCCTGGAGCGTTCGCGCCCGTGCTCGTTAAGGATTTTGTTCGCTTGTAGGCGTTCATTTCTTGCATTTGTTACCGTTCTTGTCCCCCATTGTCCTCAAAGGCTTCGCCTGAGAGACCCTACCTAACTATCGTAAAACGGGGATGATCCCTGCAAGTTTCGAAGGTTGAGCATTTCATGTGGTTCCGAAAGGTCATGGCGTGAATCTGTTTCCTATAATAGGATTCGGCACCGTTTAACCCGAAATTGGCCTCCAAAGAACGGGTAGGTTGGACCCAATGTTGGACCCATTTCTTGACGACTCCGACGTCTGAAAGCCCTGGTCCGGATCGCGATCTCACGCGAAGCATGAATGTATTTCTCCGACAGCGTTCCAAGCACTTCAGTTTACTGAGCATCGTCATTTGCAGCCTGCTAGCGGCGGTGTCAGAATCTCCCCAGCGTGTTTGCCCTTTCTTGCCGATTCTTTTGCTAGAAGATGCGGGAGCCATATGGCGAGGATTTTCTTCTCGGTGGCTGTTCTGTCGATGCTCAGCGTCCTGCCGGTCGCCGCACAGAACGCCATTTCCAGCGGCACCATGGCCGGATGCGTCCGTGATCCTTCCGGTAGAGTTGTGCCGGGAGCCGCTGTCTCCGTAACCAGCAACGACACGGGGTTGCGCCACGAGGATACAACCAACTCCGGCGGTCTTTACAACTTCCCGATAATGAGTGTGGGCGGTTATACGGTGCGTGTGTGGCACGACCACTTCAAAACGACGGAAGTGCGTAACGTGATCGTGCAAGTTGGTCAAACCGCGACCGTAAACGTCCAGCTTGCGATCGGTCCGCTTTCCCAGCAATTGGTCGTCGAAGCCGCTGCCCCTGTATTTCGTCCCGGCGAATCTTCGGTGACCACCGTGTTGCCCCGGGAATTCGTCGAAGAGCTACCCTTAAGCGGCCGCCGATACACCGATTTCGTCCTGCTGGCCCCGAATGTCGCAGCCGATGGCGACTCTGGCCAGATCAGCATTGGTGGACAGCAAGGCTCGAGCGATTCCGGCTATCACAATGGCAATGGTGCGAACTCCTTCACCGTGGACGGTGCCAACGCCACCAGCAGTTTCTTTGGCGATGCACGCGGTGGTACCAATGTGCCCTACCTTTTTGGCGAACAGTCCATTCAGGAATTTCAAGTGGCGGTGACTCCATCCTCTGCAGCTTACGGAGGAGCAGCCACGGGCTTCATCAACACCGTGACCAAATCCGGAGGGGACGTCCTTCATGGTGATGCGTTTTACTATCTTCGGCACTCCGCTACGGGCGCCAACGATGCTGTAGATAAAGCCAACGGAATTCCCAAACCACTGAACGTCCTCCAGCAGTTCGGTGCTGACCTGGGTGGAGCACTGATACGGCGCAAGCTATGGTTCTATTTCGATTATGAGCAGCAAAGGCAAAAAGACCCGATCAGCATCGTTGACCCCAATGTGCACGAATCCCTTTTCCTAAACGTGACTCCTGGCACGCTGTTGCCTTCACCGAATGCTCCATTCCCGGTGCCCAACACATTCAGTAGAGCTCCGATGCCCAGCGACTCCGACTATCCTGTCTATCTTCAGCAAGTGTCCAACGCACTGAACGAGATCCAATCGAGCCTTGGCCAGCGCTTGCGGCGCCGCGATGATCTCGTCCTCTTTTCCAAGCTAGACTGGCAGTTTGGCGTCGACGATCATTTCACCTTCGTTTACAACTATACCCGGTTCGACTCGCCCGCAGGCCTGTTCGCATTCAATCCAGTCGCTGGTGTAGGGCTTTCCGCGCTGCCCAACAATTTCGTCCGCGATCATCACGTCAGCATCAACTGGACTCATGTCTTTCGCACTAACCTGTTCAATGATTTGCATGTCAGTTATCTTCGCGACGACCAGATCACTACCCCGTCCGGCCTAATTGATCCCAAATTTACCAGCGCCTTGCTGCTTTCGATTGGAGGCTTCCTGTTGGGAAACGCCCCTGATACTCCCGCTCGTACGCGGGAATTCCAGTGGGAGTTTGGCGAGCGACTGGACTGGACGCACGGTCGGCACAACCTTCAATTGGGCCTCGACGTTAACCGTACCCACGTGACCTTTTTCTCCCCGGGATTCTCTCAGGGCCTCTATGGATTCTTTACGCTCGCTGACTTCGCCACGGGTGCCTACGCCTTCTATCTGCAAAGTGTGGGTAACCCAGTTTTTCCTTTGACCGTCCCTTACTATGGCTTTTATGCCCAGGACAGATTCCGAGCCCGTCCCCAGTTGACCTTCGACATCGGTATTCGCGAGGACTTCCAGGTCTTTCCACAGCCAGATCCGAGTCCAACCTTTCCGTTGGCTGGACAATATCCCAACCAATACAGGCGCTTGGCTCCGCGGTTGGGTTTCGCTTACCAGGCATTTCCGAGTACCGTCGTGCGCGGAGGCTTCGGCGTATTCCACGAGCTCTTAAACGGTGTGAATTATGTGAACTCAGTAATCACCAACGGATCGCCTACTCACAGGACGGATACTTTGGCGCTCTTCGACCTTACGCAGCCGGCCAACCAGCAGTCACCCACTTTCCCAAACACACTCAACAACGTCGCGCCGGTTCCCTCCTCCAACCTTTCGCTCGTGCATCCGGCCTTCCGAACTCCTTATGTGTTGGCGGCAAGCTTGGAAGTACAGCAAAGCATCGGCCCAAAAACGGCCGTGAGCGTAGGCACGATGTGGACGCATGGCATTCACCTGATTTCCTCTACGGCCGATGACCTCAACCTTAAGCCGCCGCTAGGCTCCACGACTTATGTCGTCTGCCCATCAGGTACTGCTACCCTACCCTGCTCGGGACGCACAATCGTGCTGCCGAACCTCGACGCTGTCCTTCTGGAGGGCCAGGAAGGAGCCATCGCACCAGATCTGGGCCAGCTGAACGCGCTGATTAGTCCCGGACTCAACCACTACAACTCGCTGTACGCACAGTTACAACGGCGGGAGGCGAACGGCCTCGCGGCTCTGGTCTCTTATACTTTTTCCAAGAACATGCAATTTAACGGCGTGGACTTCAACAATCAATTCGACTTCAGCGACACGCGAGGGCCTTCCCTTCTGGATCAGCGGCATCGACTGTCCGTGGCGGCCATCTACCAGTCAGGGCAGCACAGGGAATTCGGTCCGGCTCTGAGCCGGCTCCTTTCTGACTGGACGCTAAGCACAGTCACGCGACTCGGCTCAGGCCGGCCTTACGCCGCGCTGTTGAATACCTCTTGCGCAAGCTCAACACTTTCTTTTGACAGTTGCGACGGGTTGAGCGTCGTTTTGAACGACTCCGCCACGCTCCAGTCCACACGTAACACCTTTGGTGGAGTCAGCACAAGCCCGGCCGCTGGACTGCACTCCTTCTATGGTCCGTGGATTTTCGAGGTAGACCTTGGTGTGTCGCGCGCTTTCCGCTTGCGCGAAAAGAGTGCCCTCATCTTCAAGGCCCAAGTCTTTAATCTGTTCAACCGCGCCAATTTTTACGTCCAGAATGGCGCCGGTGTCGATGCGATTCAGTACAACCCGATCGGCACCACTTGTGGCGACGGCATGACTCTCGAGCAACTCTGTTATCTGGTGCCCAACTCGGACTTTGGGACGCATCAATCCGTTAGCCACACCAACGGCCCACGCATTTTCCAGTTTGCTGCTCAGTACCGTTTTTGAGTGTCGCCTGCGCCGCGTATTCGAGTCTGGCTGGAAGCCGCTCGACCTAGTTTGGAAAGCGAAGCGAGCGCACAATCTCCTGGAAGCGCGGATTCGCTCGCAAACGGTCAAAGCGGGGGTCCACCTTGATGAACACGATTTCGACGTCGTGACTTTCCGCTGCTTTGCCGAGCCACGTGATGGCTTCTTCATCGCGTCCCAAGTCCACATACGGCTCCACAAGATAGTACGGCTGCAGGTAACCCGGGCCCTGCGGGTCGAGCATGCCTCGAATCCACTGTTCCCAGGCAGCCCGCCATCCATGTTGGACCCGCACTTTTTCCAACTCCCCAAACCAAGGCACATGTCCTGAGCCCAGGTCGAAAGTCTTCACCATGCTCTGACAAGCTTCGTCCTCTCTACCCGTCGCCTCATACACGTGCGCGAGAGTCCAGTACGTCGGTGGAAAGTTTTGATCCATTTCCAGCGTCTTTGCCAGTTGTCCAAGAGCGGCGTCGTACTTCCTCTCGTAGAAAGCAACCTGCGCTACGACGACATTCGCCGCGAGCGATACCGGATCGGACTGTCTCGCCCGCTCAGCTTGTTCCCGTGCTTCGTCGAAGCGGCCCAGTGCCGCGAGATACTTCGCGTATAACGTGCGCGCGTAAATGTTGCTCGGATTTAGTTCCACTGCCCGGAGCAGTGATCGCTCCGCTGTCTCCCAGTCGTGGTGATAGTAGATAAGCGACCAGGCCAGTGTGGCGTGCGCCTGGCTCGAACTAGCGTCGAGTTCCACCGCTTTGTGTGCTGCCGCTTCGCTTTTCAGATATGAGTCGATCGGTGGCTCGCCAAACTCCACAAGATTCATGTATGAGGCTGCTAGAGCCACGTAAGCGGGTGCGTAGTTCGGGTCCTTATCGATGGCTTGTTGAAAGAACTCGATGCTTCTGTGAAAGTCTGGGTTCGTAGACTTGTTCCAGAAGTAGAGGCCCTTGAGATAAGCTTCGTAGGCATCAGGATCCACTGGTCGCGATCCGGGAAGCATCGCCTGCTCCTGGGGTGTCAACTGGATCTGGATTCGCCGCGCCACATCGCGGGCAACCTTGCCGTGAAATGCCGGTATGTGATCAAGACTCTCTTCGTAGCTCTGGGTCCATAGGAGGATTTGATCGGTAACCTGCACAAGCTGGACTACGACCCGAACGCGGTTGCCATCCCGTCGCACCGTACCTTCCAGGAGGTAATTGACACCCAACTCATGTCCGACCTGAGCTGCGCTCTTGCCCGCATGCTTGTATTGCATTGCCGAAGTACGCGCGATGATCCCCAGGTGACCTGGTTCCAGTCCGCCTAACTGTGTAATCAGTTCATCGGTGAGACCATCGCTGAAGTAGTCCTCTTCGGACCGCCCGCTTAGGTTTTCAAAGGGCAGCACCGCCAGCGTTACCCTTTGGCTGGGCTGATGTCGCGGCCAAATCCGGGGTACGGCCAGGTAAGCGACTCCTGCCAGAAGAATCGCAAGGCCAACAAGCATCGAAGTAAGCCGCAGCCGCGCAGGCGATCCATTGGCTTCAGTCGCGGCCGTTGGTCGCTCCAGCTTGGCTCGCCGATTGTTCCACCAGGAATCCAGCTCTGACTTGTAGGCGTAGACGCTGCCTCGTTCCTTGTGCAGGTGCCGATGGATGGGAAGCCCTTCTTGCGCTTCCCATCTGTGGAGCGTCCGGACTTCTCGTTTCAAGTACGCTGCAATTTCTTTCCAGGAGTCCAGCCGTTCGTCACCGGAGGTTTCAGCAGGGCGTGCTTTTCGGTCAGCCTGGTCGGACATCTGTAAGCGCCTTGCCTCTGCCAGCAGGAATGGGCGGCATTGTAGACCGGCATCCCGCTTCGTTCAATCGGTCGTGCTCATCAGACTCAACGACCGACATGTGACACCAGCGTCCAAATCCTAATGTCACTTGCGCGTCGGCCCTGCCTGCCCCACTTTGACGACTAGCCAGTGAGGTCGATCAAGATGCTCTATCACCACATGAACATGAGCGCTGTGACCCAGCGGAGGGTCGGGGCATTTCAAGGTCTGTTGCTGTCAGGAACGATCGTAATTGCAGCAGTTTTGGTGGCGCCTCGCTCGGTTTTGAGCCAATCCGCGCACAAGGATCATGTCGGGAGCCTGCTGCCTGCAACCGTCGGCGAACCTTTAACTATCAAGCCCTTGGACATGGCGGACATCGATTGCGTCGTTGCGGAATGGCGTCCCACCGCGATGAGGCCAGTTCTCACACTCATCTGCCCGCCGAGCACGGTGTTTGCTCCGCTGCGGGTTCTAATCAAGCTGTCGTGGATGAAATCCGAGGACGTCTCCGTTGAGCCGGAGCAGATTCTCGCGCCGGAGGGTAGCCCAACTAAGATCCGAACGAATAAGACCGCTGCACAAGTTTGGCTGCACGTGAATGAGAAAGGCGAACGCAAGCCTCGGAGCACTTGGGTCGGCTTCACCGCAGTCGTGGATGTAGCGTTGTTGAGTGGACGTCCAAAATGACCACCTCGCATCTCAGGATTCATGGTTGCCGACCGCGCGATTCTCCGGTGTCAACGTCGCGCCAAAGCCTGCCTGTGAGTCAAGATATGAGGCGGACGCCTTCGGGATCTTTTCGAAACTGCCGCCCGCCAGCGCCAACCGCCCGGATTGACCGGACTAAATCTCAACCGTCATTCGCGCCGACTGGCCTACTGTGCACAGCCGGCAGAAAAGGAAAATCTTGTGGGAACAATGCTTAAAACAGCGATCGTCGGCACTTTCGCAACAGTTCTATTGTGGACCGTTTTCGTCCCCAACGCGGCCGCCGAGTGCGGAAGGATGGAGAAATCGAAGATTGTAGCATTTCTCGGCCAAGAACCGTCCTGGCAGGGCGTGCCCAAGCCAGCGGCGGAGTCGCCAATTTCTGACACGGATCCCATCGTGGGTTTCTGGAAGGTGAAGCTTATGTCCAAAGACAATTCCGGTATACCCGACGGTACCGTACTTGACGCGGGTTACTCCCAGTGGCACAGCGACGGGACCGAAATCATGAACTCTTCACGTGCGCCTGACACTCAAAGTTTCTGCCTCGGTGTGTGGAAGAAAACTGGACACTCCCGATACAAACTGAATCATTTCGCCATCAGTTGGGCCAACGGAAACCTACTCGGACCAGCCAATATCCGGGAAGACGTCACCTTGAGTCACGACGGTAACAGTTTCACCGGGACATTTACGGTCGATCAGTATAACCAATTTGGTAACAGCTTGGTTCACGTTGTCGGCCAGATTGAAGGGAAACGCATCACAGTAGATACGTCTGTCACAGACGTCTTATGACACGATGCGCCCCGATCTCGGCCTCGCGCTGTGATGTTTGGCACGAAGTCTGGCGAAGCTAACAAGTCTCCCTCGCGGGATGGCGGTCCTTTCGGGCCGCCATCAACGTTTCGCTGATTGAGCCGTTAGGTAAGGCCTTGTTCTAATCGATCCTGCCTAGCTCTGCATTGGAGAGAAGCGACTGCGAACAAGCAAGACGTGTCGGGGTGGCGGCATCCCTTTCCTCGTTTCTCTGGTTTCAGTTAGCAGGTCGGAAAACTTCGTCAAATATTCGTTTCGCATCCGGAGCATTTCCCTATGAACCCTGCCGCTGGTCAGCTCGGTTGAAGGTGGAATCCAAGCTGCTCACCGGCGCGGCGAATGCGATCGTCAAGACTTAGGAGTTCCATATTTGGGACCGCGGAGCGTACGGCCAATGCGGACGCCAAGTGAATCGCATCAAGGGTACGCACTGGTTCCGGAGGAAACGGACGTCTCGCTCTGTCAACAATGTCCAAACTGATTCGGCTCAGATGCCAGTGTGCAGCGGCTGCATTCAGGAGCGCCCGGCGATCGGCGGCCGTGGCTTCATCGATTTCTCCAAGCGTGACCGCACGAATCAGCACGCGATCACACTCAATGAGCACGAGATCGGAGGCCATCACAAGATCCGCACGCCGGAGCACCTCGCGGACGCGGCGGCCAGTCGCTTCCCCTAGCAGCCACGCCAACACCGCGCTGGACTCGGCATAGACGTTCACCGGGTACCGCGCTCCTCATCGAGGAGTACAGCGGCACGATGTCGCTTCAGGAGAGGTGAAATTTTCGGATACAACGTCCGATCATTTGACGCGCCGAGCGTCAGCTGCCCTTTCCTCGCCAGTGCCATTAGCCCGGAAGGGACACCCGTCTCCTCGAGCCCTTGTCCCGCTGGGTGGAGTTCTGCGACGACTTCACCGCGATCCGTCACCAACACGCTCTCGCCAGACCGGACGTCCCGAACGTACTCGCTCAAATTGTTCTTCAGTTCCCGAAGTCCCACGCTTTTCATAATTACAATGTAGCTTCATGAAGCTACATTGTCAACGCTAAAATTGTTCGTGCAGAAGTTATGGAGGGGAGTTATCCGAGAGCGAATTGCCCGCATCTTGCGGCAGAAAGCGGTCTTCGCGCGCGGCTTGCTATTGCATCCCTGATGCACTACAATGTAGTTCATGAGGACAGAAGTATATAGTTGGCGGTTGAGCGACGAATTGAAGTCCGACCTTGAGCGTGAGGCACGTCTGCGCAAAATGTCAGTCTCCTCCGTCCTCGATCTGGCGGTCCGCGAATGGCTGAAGAAAAGTGCGTTGGATGTAGCGGGAGACGCGGCGCAACGCGAACTGCACGAGGCTGCGGACGGGTGTCTCGGAATCCTCGCTGGGCGCAACCGACATCGGGCGGAGGCCGCTCGGGAGGCGGTGCGCAAACGGTTGCGACGCCATCGACGCCATCATGGCCGCTAACGCCATGATTGACACGGGCGCGATTCTTGCGCTCCTCGACCGTAATGATCGCTGGCATGAGCCCTGCAAGAATGCGTTTCGCCAGATGCGCCTACCCCTTTTGACTTCCCAGGCTGTGCTCACGGAATTATTCCATCTGGTCGGCGATAACCGCGCGGATGTGGACTCGGCCTGGAAGTTTGTCCGCTCGGGAGCGCTCATACTGGGAACGATCGAAGATGCAGAGTTGCCGCACCTACGAACATTGATGTCTCGATATTGGGACCGGCCGATGGATTTTGCGGACGCGACGTTAGTTCATCTGGCCAACCGGGAGTCACTCAACGTAGTTCTCACCGTAGACCAAGCCGATTTTGCGACGTACCGCCTAGAGGGAAAACGACGGTTCCGGGTGTTACCGATGGAACGGCCGTAGCCCGTTCGCGACAGAAAGAGCCGACCGCGTCGACAGTTTGTCCTCGATCTTGCAGCAACATCACCAGGCAAAATTCTCTGTGGGGTTGACCGCGATTCTTAGCCAAGAAATTTGGCTCAAAAAACGCCTGGAACAGCATTCCCGCAGTTCCAAGGAACGTGATCCCCATAACCACAGCAAATGACCGTGCCGCCCTGTCATCCAGGATGACAATGAGTTTGCGAGAGCTGGCCAAGGCGATGGACTCGGCTCGCCTGCGCAAGACCGCCCTTTGAAACGATGCTATGGGCCTTGCTTTTTTCATTCGATGAGAGTCGCGCAACTTGAAGCCAACCATCATCCAAAACCTTTTCAATGCGCTCCACGCCGCGAGCCGAAATTTTCTTGCCGCCATCAACCGTTTCTGCTTTGACCTGGGGGCTCGATCAAAACGTCACCATACACTGAGTCAAGCAGGTCAAGTCTGCGCATTTTCGCCAAGGCAATAAGCACCGATGCATCCGCAATAATCATCCTCGTGCTCGAGTGTTGTTAACAACAACTACAGATGTTTCAACTGCGCCTCACTTGATCTCCAGCAGTCTCCATGGCGACTCCAATGACGACTCCTCGAAGGCGAAAATCCAGCATTCTTAGTCATACTCGAATGAACGCGACTTCGCGGAACCCGGCAGTGGTCTCGAGGAGCTCTGCATGTCCTCCAAGCGCTTTCACGCGAAACTCTCAAAATTTCAGTGGGAAACCGAATGATCATGAGCGATCCCGAAATCTCGACAGCTTAAGTCCTTGAAAATCAAGCCGCGATTTTTGTTGGGGGTTGTGAGGTGAAGCCGAGTAATCCCATCTCGAGCTCACGTTGTGCCCCGCCGTCGAGTTGGCTCCATGCTGATGTCTGTATTACAATGAAAAAAATGATGTTGCACGGATCCCCGGTAGCTCAACGGTAGAGCATTCGGCTGTTAAATTTCACACGATCCGTTGATTCTGCACTGTTTAACCCCGAAATTGGCCGCCTAAAACGGGCAAGTTGGACCCTACTTTGAACCCCATTTAGGTTGCATCCCGCGCTTTTAAGTCTCTCTAGGTGGTTGCTTCACCTTGTGAGCAGATTCCGAACTGGACGACCTTGTATTCCGAATTGGACGGCCTATACTCCGAAACAGACGGACGAAGAAGGATTGATTGCCATTGACCGCTCCGACTGCAAAGCTCTTCCCAAGATTCGTCACAGACCAGCTAACAGCCGCACTCAAAGATACGCCGGTCGTAATGGTCAATGGTCCGCGGCAATGCGGCAAGACCACGATGGTCCGCGCGTTCGCCAGCAAGAAGCGGACTTACGTTACCCTGGACGACGATACGGTACTGGAATCCGTCCGCAATGACCCGAGCGGGTTCGTACGCAGCTTGGATACGGCCATTGTGGATGAGGTTCAGCGAGCTCCGGACCTTCTGCGTGCCATCAAGAAGTCTGTCGACGCCGACCGCCGACCGGGACGTTTCCTATTAACCGGTTCAGCCAATGTACTGACTCTGCCGCAGGTTTCTGAAAGCCTTGCCGGGCGAATGGAGATCATCACTCTCCTGCCGCTCGGCCGTTCCGAAGTCCTAGGCAGGCCTCCTACGTTCTTGGAGAATGCGTTGGCGGGTAAGGTCGTTGAGCCATTTGAGATCATTATCGGTGACGATCTTGTACGTACAGTGTTGGTTGGGGGCTACCCCGAGATGCTCCGGAGGAAAAATCAAAAGCGCCGCAGGGCCTGGGCACGTGACTACATCAAGGCGATTGTAGAACGAGACATCCGAGACATCGCTGACTTGGACAAACTCGCCCAGATGCCGCGTCTCCTCCAAGTGCTCGCTCACCACTCCAGCCAACTGACCAATTTCTCGCAGCTTGGCAGCCAGATCGGCCTCGATGACAAAACCACTAGGAAATATATAGCTATCCTCGAACAACTATTCCTCGTGCATCGCGCCGAGCCATGGTTTCGGAATCAGCTTAAACGATTGGTGAAAACCCCCAAGCTTCACTTCATCGACTCGGGGCTTCTCGCGGTCACCGTAGCGGCGACCGAGGAGCGCGTCGCGAAGGACCGTTCAATTCTTTGCCCACTTCTTGAGACATTCCTCGTCTCGGAAGTCATGAAGCAGGCGTCCTGGCTTGACGAGACTTGTAGGCTCCACTACTACCGAGACAAAGATCAGGATGAGGTGGACATCGTTGTGGAGAGTGAAAGCGGGGCCATCGTAGGCCTTGAGATCAAGGCTGGAGCGACGGTTAACGCGGGCGACTTCCGCGGACTGCGGAAGTTATCGGAAGCCTCTGGAGACAATTTCAAACTCGGCTTAGTCCTTTATGACTCTGAGAATACCGTCCCATTCCGCGAACGCATGTTCGCTGCTCCAATCTCTACCTTGTGGGGATCAAGAGACCCGCGACATTGAATCGATTTTAGCGGCTGGATATGACCGAACAGAACACCGACACCGTCGCACAACGTCTGAAATCAACAGAAGAAGAATGCGAACGGCTCCGCGCAGAAAATATCCGCCTCCGAGCGATGCTCGGAATTCAGGACTCTGTCTCGAAGTCAGCAAACCGCACTGCAATTCTCGTTGCAGACGGATCTGACGCCAACATCGCTGTGTCTTCCGCAGCTGAAAAGAAGATTGCTCTTTTTCGGAGTTTGTTTCGCGGTCGCGAGGACGTTTACGCGGTACGCTGGGAAGGGAAGAATGGCAAGTCCGGCTATTCCCCTGCTGGCGCCATGGACTGGCGCGCAATCCATGCGGCGAGGCCCGAAGATCGAAAGAAGGTCGCTCGGAACACGCGGATGCTTCAACCGCTCACGGATAAGGCGATTCACAATCACCTCATCGGAAAGCTAACTATCGGGATCTACCCGTTGTTACCGGACGAAACTTGTTGGTTCCTTGCGGTGGATTTCGACAAGAAGTCCTGGGTTGCCGATGCCGCAGCTTTTGCCGCGACGTGTCGACGGTTTCACGTTCCAATAGCTGTGGAGCGTTCGCGGTCAGGAAACGGCGCGCACATCTGGCTCTTCTTCGACTGCCCCGTGGCCGCTGCAAATGCCAGACAACTCGGTTGCGCTCTGTTAACGCGGACGATGGAAAATCGCCATGAGATCGGACTGGATTCTTACGATCGTCTCTTCCCAAGCCAAGACACACTGCCCAAAGGCGGATTTGGGAATCTCATAGCCTTGCCACTCCAGAAACATCCTCGGGAGCACGGCAACAGCGTATTTCTGGATGAGGTCTTTCAGCCTCATGTGGACCAATGGAGATTTTTAGAGGCGGTTCAACGAATCCGGGCAGATATGCTGGACCGGATGATTCCGGAAATAGCGCCTGGTGGAAACACGATTGGGGTGCACGTCAGTTTTCCCGAAGAGGGAAAGGATGAGGCTCCTTGGCTGTGGCGACCATCCCGAAAGCAGAAGGATGGAAGGATCACGGACCCTCTGCCATCTACAGTCCGCGCAGTAGTCAGCAATCTTGTCTACGTTGAAAAGAGAGAACTGCCGCCTGCCATGCTGGATCGACTAATACGGATTGCTGCCTTTCAGAACCCCGAATTCTATCGAGCTCAAGCCATGCGGCTTTCGACCTATGGAAAGCCTCGCGTCATATCTTGCAGTGAAGACTTTCCCGAGCACCTGGGGCTTCCGAGAGGGTGTGTCGACGAGCTGCTTGGCGTATTCAAGTCCCACAGAGTGCGAGTCGAGTTGCAAGATGAAAGAACTATAGGTCGAGAAATTAGAGTCTCTTTCGGCGCGGAGCTGCGGCCTGAGCAACGGGAAGCGATCGAGCAAGTGATTTCCCACGACCAAGGCATCCTCAGCGCGCCGACGGCATTCGGAAAGACAATCGTTGGTGCGTGCCTGATTGCGAGGAGAGCCGTAAACGTTTTGATCTTGGTTCACCGGCGCCAACTAATGGACCAGTGGCGTGAAAGATTGGCAGTATTTCTAGATTTGCCGATTGGAAGCATCGGTCAAATTGGGGGAGGAAAGAGCAAACGAACTGGTTTGATTGATGTTGCAGTAATCCAGAGTTTGCAACGCAAGGGAGTGGTCGAAGACTTTGTGACGGAGTACGGTCACGTCATCGTCGACGAGTGCCACCATTTGTCCGCAGTGACCTTTGAGCGAGTCCTACGCGAAATCAAAGCCAAATATGTTTTGGGTTTAACCGCAACCCCAACTCGAAAAGACGGGCACCACCCGATCATTTACATGCAGTGCGGTCCGATTCGATTTCACCTCTCTGCGAAGAAGGCGGCACTAGCCTCGTCCCTCGAGCACAAGGTCATTCCACGTCTTACCGACTTCGTTTCCGACCGAGCCGAGAGCGAAAGCACGATTCAGGACATCTATGCCGCACTCGTTACACACCAATCGAGAAATGACCTGATCGTTCGGGACCTACGGCAAGTTTTGTCAGCTGGGAGATCGCCACTCTTGCTGACAAGCCGCACAGAACATCTTGAATATCTGGCTGGACGATTACAGGGAACATGTTCGCATATCTTCATTTTGAAAGGCGGGATGGGCGCAAAACAGCGAAGGAGGTTGAATGAAACTCTAGCTGCAGTTCCGCTCGATGAGCCGCGCGTCATTCTTGCAACGGGAAGTTACCTTGGTGAAGGTTTCGATGACGCGCGCCTAGACACACTTCTTCTTGCGATGCCGATTTCCTGGAAAGGAACTCTGCAACAATATGTCGGCCGCCTTCACCGGCTCCACGAGAATAAAACGGAAGTACAAGTCTACGATTATGCCGATGTCTCGGTGCCAATGCTGGCTCGAATGTATAAAAAGAGGTTGGCGGGCTATGCCGCGCTCGGCTACAGCGTTGTCAAGGAGCTGAAGGCCTGAACCTTCTCGCGTTATAGCTGTGGCGGACACCTTTTGCACGCAGTCGAAGAGTAGTGAATTCCGCAGACAGTGTTTGCGGAATGGACGGAACCCGTCCTTCATCCTCAATAGCCCTTTACTCATGATTCTGTGCCAGCCTGGCACTCTCCTTCCTGAATTATCGAGCTCTGATCAGCGATTTCAGCCGTCGCGTCTCTTCGTTGTCCACATCGGCTTCCCGAGCGTTCAAGTTTCGTGCCAGCAAAAATTTAGGCGCCGGACTGAATAGTGGAACGCAAAGAGTAGCAGTCCGGAACACCATGTTGTCATGGAAGAAGCAGTATTCGGTCTCCGCACCGAATGCTCTTTGCAACCCGCAAAGAAATTCAGCAACTAAGTCTTTGAGAATCAGTCAGAACAAATGGATCTTTTCTTGGAAAATCACGATGTTGGAACCCCGGTTGGACCCTAATCCACGTAGAGAGGAGAGTGGCACGCTAGTGCATCGTGTTGTAAACTAAGGATCTAACTTGCCCGTTCCCCGCTAGCTCAACGGTAGAGCATTCGGCTGTTAATAGAGAGCCTCAAATTACATAACTCGTTTCTCTGGCGTCAGTTAGCAGCCTCGGGATCATCCTCAAACACTCATTTCTTGTCCCCCATATGTCCCCAACCAACCTGGAGATGGAATTGCGTTGGCCTTCCTCAGAAATTGCTACTGTGCGGCCGTGCCGCAGGCCAGCGTCTCTTGACTCTGGTGTCCGCCGGCAAGTAACGCCGCATTTTGCTGCACCGAGATGTTGTTAGAAGCCCCGCTACGCCACGAACTCTGGAGGTGCGTCGGCTTAACCTACTTTTCCTTCAATCTCTTTCCTCACTACACGGTGCCAACCGAACACCGCTGGGTTTTCTCCGTATACCCTACACGGTCTCGATTGTCCTAGCGGAAGTTGTTCACGAGCATCACGCTTGAATTGTTTTCATCCACCTGCGCGTAGAGCATGTAGCGGCCGTCCGGGGAAACCGACATACCATCGTCTAGGTCCCGGTCAGCAGTAAAGATCGGACGCGTTTGCCGAGTACCGAAATCGTAAAATGACACGGTCCTCGGAGCATCCTGTCGAGTAAAGTAAATCCCGTTCGGCACCAGGACCCATTGAGTCTCCACTAAGATCCCGGGCATGTTAGGAACGGGTTTCGATTTCGCACCCGGTTGGTCCAGTTCCAGCATCATCATGTGCGCGTTCAGATTTCTGTTGGGAAAGTACAGCACCTTGCCATCAGCGGATTCGGTAGGGCTGATTGGATCCTGCCCGGCGTCCAGCAGTGCGGCGTCGCCTCCTTGCGCGGGGCAACGATACAGCTCATGGCCAACACCTGCATACCCCCTGAAATAAATCCACTTTCCGTCATTGGACCAAAAGGGCCGGTTCGCTTGTCTGATATTCGTTTTCAGGCTGCGCGGGACACGATCGAAGATGTCCGCTGTGTACACAGTCAACAGTCCGTCGGGGTTTTCCACCTCGAAAACAATTTTCTGCGAATCAGGTGACCATCGAGGGAAACCAGCGGGCGAGCCGTGAGAAATCTGGACCAGATTGCTCCCGTCGATGTCCGCTAGCCACACGCTCCAAACGCCGGAGCGAGTTGAAGCGAACACCACGTGCTTGGCGTCGGGAGAATAGCGGGCGTTGTTCTGCTGCAGCGTAGAAGCAAACATCTGGACCGGTGGAGCCTTGGGATGTGATAGATCTCTGCGCCAGATGTTGACGTGGTTAGCGGCGAGGCTGAATGCCAGTTTATGACCATCGCTTGAAATCGCGGGCCAATCACCCGCCGGAAGCGGCAGCTTCCGCACCGAGCTATCTCGCACCTGGATTTCTTCGAATTCGTTGCCGCTGGGATTCTCTCTAACCAGGATCACGGACTTATCGTCGCCGGCCCAGACGAGAGGTGAAACGAAGTCATGAATAGCCAACAGCGGCCGCTTCGAAGTTCCCTCAAGATTCGTGATGAAGTACTCAAAGAATGCCGTGCTATGGACGCAGAGGATGGCCAAGTCCCGCCCGCTGTGGGAGAACGTCAAACGCGCCTCATGGTTGCAGGAAGGATCATGGGGAAATTCGTGAGACTCCAAAGTCTCCATGTTCAGCAGAAATACGCGATCCCCCGGCTCGCTGTTTTCTGTATCCGAGTAGGCCAGCCACTTCCCGTCTGGTGACCAACTGACGGGAGCAGCAACGTGGTATGGCGTGCGCGTGGTGACTAGCTTGCGTTCCGGCCCTCCGAGAGCTGGTACGACGTAAATGCCATTATCGTCCGGAGCCAGACGATGAAATGCGATCTGCGTTCCGTCCGGTGACCATGTCGAACTGATCCACGTCGAAGGGTGATTCGTCAAACGCAGCACGGTTTCGCTGCCGATGGCCTTTACGTATAGATCATACTGCGGGCGTTCCAAGCCATTCCTGATGCGCTTGTCCCAAGAAAAGACGATTCGCGAGCCGTCAGGCGAAATGGAAGGCGCCGTTTCGATGCCAGGATCTGTTGTGAAAGGAAAGGCGGTCATCGGATCCGAATTTCGGGTGTTGTTCGGCCTGCGAACCAGCAGAAACAACAGGACCCCAACGCCGGCGGCAAAGGCGAGCGCCAGCAAGCCAACTGTCCATCTCCCACCAACTCCGGCTTTGGGTTTCGAAACGGCGGCAAGTTGCTGCGATTCGTCCCTCCACACACTCGGTATGACTTCGGGCTCTTCCGGTTTGATCTTGCCGATGAAGCGGTAGCCCCGCTTCGCCAGGGTCTCAATATACTTGGGTTTCTCTGCGGAATCGCCAATGGCCTCGCGAATCTTGTTCACGGCCGCTGCCAGGCCGTGCTCAAAATCAACAAAAGTATTGTCCGGCCACAACTCCTGACAAATCTCATCGCGAGTTACCACTTCCCCACAGTTTTTAAGCAATAGAACCAGAAGCCGGAAGGGTTGCGCCTGAAGTTTTACGCGTGATCCGTTTTTACGCAGCTCTCCAGAGCGCATATCTGCTTCGAAGTTATCAAAAAGGATCCGCTGGGATTGAGAAGTAGAGGATACTTTACGAGTTGGCAAGGGCATGAGGTCGATCCTGTGCGCTGACTTGATTTGCAATCGATCGCATTCGACCCAGAGCTATATTTCCTGCCCCGCCGTTGGTTAGGACCGGGTCCACCGGTTAGGCAATCTCGCGCTAAGAATTCGGCGTAGACGACAAACAGGCTTGTGCACCTCTTATCCTGCGCAATTAGACTGCATGCTAACACTCCCGCATGGCGCAAGCAAACTCCGAAATCGCCCGTAAAACCCGCAATACCAATCACTTATTTGGTGAACCAAAGTTAAGGCCGAAGTGATGGCTGGTGCATTGCCTTTCGTCTTTTCTTTCCGCGAAATTGTGCCAACTGCTCAGCCCTTTAGTGGGTTTCAACGCGAGCAAATTCGAAAATGCGACTACGAGGAGACGAACGATGAAGGCCATTTCCCGATACCTTTCCTGGAAAATCAAGACCGTGCGCAGCATGGCGCTTTTTGCCGCAATGATCGCACTCCTGTTCAGCGCCGCCGACGCCAAAGCAGGATGCGGCGAACCCAACAAGGCGGGAGCCAGTCCAAAGCTCTCTTGGCTGCAACAGCAAGTTGCGGACCCGGACCAGCCGGCCACCATCGTTGGCTTGTGGCAACTCAAGTACACCGCCGCCGATGGATCAGCTTTCCTTGAGTCATTCAAGACCTGGCACGCGGACGGAACCGAGTTTGAAAACGCGTTTTTGCCTCCCACCGGCGGAAATATTTGCTATGGCGTCTGGAAGCAAGTCGGCCATTTAACTGTTAAGTTGCATCATGTCGGCCTGATGTTTGGCTCGGATGGCTCGCTCAGCGCCACGTTCACGGTAGACGAGTTGAATACGGTCGCGATCGACGGCAAAACCTATAAAGGCACCTTCGACTTCAAAGTCTACGATCCAAGCGGGAATCTCCTGCAGGAGGTAAAGGGCACCCAAGCCGGAACCCGGATTACGGTGAGTTGAAGCGACAGCCTCGTGAGCCTTGAGGTGTCTACAGTCTGCAAATGGCGAGCCTTCGCCTTGCCCGGCGAAGCTTGGGCGGAACCATCCCTTGGCCCGCCTATGCTCATCGGCTTGCGGGGCTCTTCCGTTGCACGCGGCTGCACTGTGCATACTCCATTGAACCAGCGGCGAGGTTCAAGAAAAATGGCCTCCAAGGCCTTCGCGATCCTCCCGCAGATCGCCAGCGGTGGAAATGTCTTCCAGGGAGATACCTCCGAGACTTGAGTAGAGGGGTTCTTTGCGGGATCTGAGTAGTCACAGAGCAAGTGCCGCCCTCCAAGCAATCGCCATCCAGCGTTGCTTGTGTTACGGGCTGAGCCGCCCACCGATACTGCTTCTGGCCTCATTTTCATGCCAGGTGGCGCGCCAAAGGCGCATGACGTCTCCTACGTGAAGGCAGTGTGTCCCGCTACCCTTGAACATGATCGACATTCGTTCAGGAGCATTCGGTGCGCTCTCGAATGATCTTTTCGCGCAAGCTGTTGCGAATCTTGGCTGTCCGAGTCATCCGGTCGATCATTCTCCGCGTCGCAAAGGATGTCCCCAAGCGATTCATAGCTTGAAAAGGCCGCGTAAGTATCACAAAATAGAAATGTTCCCCGGTAGCTCAATGGTAGAGCATTCGGCTGTTAACCGAAGGGTTGCTAGTTCGAATCTAGCCCGGGGAGCCAAATTCTCCTTCTTCTTCAATTACTTACAGACGGCGGTTTCTCCTTCCTTCTTCGTATCCGGCCCACTGTAGTAAAAATGCAGTAATTTTCCTCGGCCGTATGCTTTCTTGTTGGATTTCTCCATCGCCTGCCGCACCTGATCCGCCATTCCCAACTGGTAGTGCCGTTTGGTTTCCGGACTCGTGTGCCGCATCGCACGCTGCACCACGGCATCCGGTGCGACTCCACTCAATCGAGTACAGAAAACGTGCCGCAGATTGTAGATCGGAAAATGCGGTACGCCTGCTCGTCGGAGTGTCGCCTTCCAAGCGGTCTTGACCGTGGAAATCGGCTGGTCGGGTCGATTCGGACTCGGGAAGACAAAAGCACTCTTCGCGGTTTGTTCTTTTTTCCACGCCCGCAAAACATCGCAAGCATATTCGGAGAGCGGAACAGGTTCGGAAGAGCCTGGCGTCTTCACGTCGTTGCCCAAATGGATTAGTTTGTTTTCCAAGTCCACTTGGTCCCAACGCAGCGAGAACCCCTCGCTGTAGGTTCGCCCGCCCGTCTGAGAAAGCAGGATGATGGCCACTCGAAGATGAGGTGGCGCAGCCTCCAAAATGCGTAGCTCCTCTTTGACGGT
>WNGM01000184.1_pt1 | contig 53493 bp, 48 predicted proteins | sample 5400571 | NCBI WGS metagenome assembly WNGM01 (sample SAMN13153378, study PRJNA577476) | soil metagenome | isolation source: 100 cm soil or saprolite under Garry oak tree replicate 2 | place: USA:California | collected 2016-06-15 | reverse complement strand
GTCACTGCTTGGGGATGTCCTTGCCCGGGTCGATGAACGGCTTGCGGACGGTCACGCCGCGGCGGCGCCCGGCGGGGGTCTGGACGTCGAATTCCTGGCCGAGCGGCTCGGCGAGCCCGACCGGCAGCATGGCATAGCCGATGTTTGCCTCCAGCCGCGGCGAGTAGCAGGCGGAGGTCACGGTGCCGGCCTGCTCGCCGTCCAGGAACACCGGGTAGGTGTCGATCATCTCGTTGTCGATGTAGGTGCCGGCCGGCGGCCCGTCGATCTGGATGCCGACCAGCTTGCGCCGGGGGCCTTCGGCCTTGATCCGCCGCAGGGCTTCCTTGCCGACGAAGCCGGCCTCCTGGCCGAGGTCGACCATCCAGGTGTAGCCCATGTCGATCTCGAACGGGTTCGTGTCGTACCAGATGTCGCAGCCGAACGCCAGGATGCCCCCCTCGATGCGGCGGATGTGGCAGGGGCCGGTCACCTCGAGCCCGTGCGGCCGCCCGGCCTCGAGCACCGTGTTCCACAGCCGGGTGCCGTTCCTCGCCGCGTCGTGCAGGTAGATCTCGTAGCCGAGCTCGCTGGTGTAGCCGGTCCGCGACACGCACACCCGCATGCCGTCGAGGTCGAGGTCCTCGGACATGTGGTAGTAGGGGATCTGGAGGATCTTCTCGCCGAACAGGCCGGCCATGACCGCCGGGGACTTCGGCCCCTGGATCTGCACCGGCGCCACGTCCACCTCCCCGATCGTGACGTCCAGGCCGGAGTGGCAGGCCAGGCCCCGGGCCCACAGCCCGACGTCGGAGTCGGCGAGCGAGAGCCAGAACCGGTTCTCCTCCAGCCGCAGCAGCACCGGGTCGTTGGCGATGCCGCCGTCGGGCAGCGTGATGAACGCGTACTTCGCCTGCCGCACCGCGCACTTGCTCAGGTCCCGCGGGGTCATCATGTTGGTGAAGGTGAACGCGTCCGGGCCGGAGATCTCGATCTGCCGCTCGACGCCCACATCCCACAACGTCACCCCCTCCAGCAGCGCCCAGTACTCCCGCACCGGGTCGCCGTAGTGACGCGGGTGGTAGGTGTGGTTGTAGACGCTGTACCGGGCCACCCCGTGCTGGCGCGAGGCGTAGAAGTACGGCGACTTGCGGATCCGCGGGTACAGCAGGATCCCCGGGTTCTCCTCAACGGCCACGTCGGCTCCCCTTCCCTGGCGGGCATCTCGATCCCCATGCCGTGCCCCCAGCCTGCCCGATCGGACAGCCGCGCAAAAGGGGGGCTTCCCGTTGACACGCAACGGCACCGCGGCGCTCGACCTGCATGCCAGTGGAGTCGATCACGCAGCGCGACTATGCCTACGAGGCACAGAGTGTGGGGGAGCGCTGACGCCTGACTCTTGATTGATTCCAGAAAATGAGCCAGACTTCGGAGTGTGCCCACGACTTCGGACTTCGAGCGCATGTTGCGCGGAGCTTCGCTGCGTGTGACGGGTCCTCGGCTAGCGGTGCTGAGGGCGGTGCACGATCATCGGCACGCCGACACGGACTCGATCATCGGTGTCGTGCGAGAGGATCTCGGTTTGGTGTCCCACCAGGCCGTCTATGACGTGCTGCGCGCGTTGACGGCCGCGGGTCTGGTGCGGCGTTTCCAGCCGGCGGGTTCCGTGGCCCGCTACGAGGCGCGGGTCGGGGACAACCACCACCACGTCGTCTGTCGGTCGTGCGGTGCCATCGGCGATGTCGACTGCGCGGTGGGCTACACCCCCTGCCTGACGGCCGCCGACGACGCGGGCTACGAGATCGGCGAAGCCGAGGTCATCTACTGGGGCCGATGTCCCGAATGTGTCGCGGCACCTGCTGTCGCGTCCGGCGGCTGATCCAGACACGCAGCGCTCGACACCAGCAGAGCAACACAGCCTTGTATCCAGAGCAACCAAGGTCAAGAGCAAACCAGCCATCAGAACGAAACAGCGAGACAGGAGATGGACCGACGTGTCTGACCGCGGCAGCGAAAGCGAGAACCCTGTAATCCCCTCCCCGACTCCTACGCCGGCTCGGCCCAGGACGAACCGGGACTGGTGGCCGAATCAGCTGAACCTGCAGGTTCTCCATCAGCACTCGCCCCGGTCCAATCCGTTGGGCGGGGACTTCAACTACGCAGAAGAGTTCAAGACTCTCGACCTCGGTGCGTTGAAGCGGGACATCTTCGAGTTGATGACGACGTCGCAGGACTGGTGGCCGGCCGACTACGGCCACTACGGGCCGCTCTTCATCCGGATGAGTTGGCATGCCGCAGGCACGTACCGTATCGCCGATGGCCGGGGCGGTGGCGGCAGCGGCGCTCAGCGCTTTGCCCCCCTCAACAGCTGGCCCGACAACGCCAGCCTCGACAAGGCGCGCCGGTTGCTGTGGCCGGTCAAGCAGAAGTACGGCCGGAAGATCTCCTGGGCCGATCTGCTGATCTTCGCCGGCAACTGTGCCTATGAATCGATGGGGTTCAAGACGTTCGGCTTCGGCTTCGGGCGAGAGGACATCTGGGAGCCCGATGAGATCTTCTGGGGGCCCGAGGACACGTGGCTCGGAGATGAGCGCTACAGCGGCGACAGGGAACTCGCCGGCCCTCTCGGCGCCGTGCAGATGGGCCTGATCTACGTGAATCCGGAGGGGCCCAACGGCAACCCGGATCCGCTCGCAGCAGCCAGGGACATTCGAGAGACCTTCCGTCGCATGGCGATGAATGACGAGGAGACGATTGCCCTCATCGTCGGCGGCCACACGGTCGGCAAGTGCCATGGTGCAGTCGATCCCCAGTACGTCGGTCCGGAACCCGAGGCTGCACCACTCGAGGAGCAAGGCCTCGGCTGGAGGAACACCTTCGGCAGCGGCAAGGGCGCCGACACGATCACCAGCGGGCTGGAGGGCGCATGGACCAACGAGCCGACGACGTGGGACAACGGATACCTGGACAACCTCTTCAGGTACGACTGGGAGCTGACGGCGAGCCCCGCCGGTGCGAATCAGTGGACTCCCAAGGGTCCCTCGGCTCGGGGCACTGTGCCCGATGCTCATGATCCGTCGAAGAGGCACGCCCCGATGATGCTGACGACGGACCTTGCGCTGAAGATGGATCCGATCTACGGGCCGATCGCGAAGCGCTTCCACGAGAATCCGGACCAGCTCGCGGAAGCATTCGCCAAGGCGTGGTTCAAGCTGCTGCACCGCGACATGGGACCCGTTTCGCGCTACCTCGGCCCGTGGGTTCCGGGGCCGCAGTTGTGGCAGGACCCCGTCCCCGAGGTCGATCATGAAATGATCGCGGACGAGGACATCGCTGCCCTCAAGGGCAAGATCCTCGCATCGGGACTGTCCATCTCCCAGCTGGTCTCCACTGCCTGGGCGTCGGCGGCAAGCTTCCGCGGCACCGACAAGCGTGGCGGGGCGAACGGGGCGCGGATTCGCCTTGCGCCGCAGAAGGACTGGGAGGTCAACAACCCGGCCGAACTGGCCAAGGTGCTGCAGACCCTCGAACAGATCCGGCAGGACTTCAACAGCTCGCAGTCCGGCGGGAGGAAGGTCTCGCTCGCTGATCTGGTCGTCCTAGGCGGGTGCGCGGCCGTCGAGCAAGCGGCGAAGAACGCCGGGCACGACGTCACAGTCCCGTTCGTGCCGGGACGCACGGACGCCTCACTGGAGCAAACCGACGTGGAGTCGTTCGTCGTGCTCGAACCGACCGCAGATGGGTTCCGCAACTACCTCCGAGCCGGAGAGAAGTTGCCGGCGGAGACCCTGCTGCTGGACCGGGCCAACCTGCTGACGCTGACCGCTCCCGAGATGACGGTTCTGATCGGCGGCATGCGGGCCCTGAACGCCAACTTCGGGCAATCACAACGCGGCGTCCTCACCGACCGGCCCGAGACGTTGACCAACGACTTCTTCGTGAACCTGCTCGACATGGGCACGGAGTGGGAGGCATCGGCCTCGGCTGAGAACGTGTTCGAGGGTCGGGATCGCGCCACGGGCGAGGTCAAGTGGACCGCCACCGCCGCTGACCTCGTCTTCGGTTCGAACTCCCAGCTCCGAGCCATCTCGGAGGCCTACGGATGCGACGACGGGAAGGAGAGGTTCGTGCGTGACTTCGTTGCCGCGTGGGACAAGGTCATGAGCCTCGATCGGTTCGACCTCGTCTGATCCCGATGTTGATCCCGATGTCCAGGTCGGCAGCTCTGATCCCGATGTCCAGGTCGGCAGCTCATCGGCCGACCTGGACTTCCTCGGTCGGGTGGTCGTTTCCCTTCCATCCAGTCACCGGACGAATCCTGTCCGGGCAGACGCCGACGGCGACGGCGCACGCCCCAGTGCAGCTGGTCGGGAACAAGCACCGCGCCGAACGCGCTGCCTATTCCTTTACCCTGGCTCAACCAGTGGTGGTCGGCCTGTGGCGCTGGTCGTTGCCGTTCCCCTCGGGGTGGCAGTTGGCAGGATCGTCTGGCGAATAGGCGGCAGTCACCGGCCCCGGCAGCGCGGGCGCTTCCCGCGCGTTCACACGCAGGTGGCATTCGGAGCTGCCGCGCTCGAAGCCGACCCGCGGTGGCAGCGCAAACCCCGGGCCGCGCTACCGAGTAGCCGGAGGACCACCGTCACCAGGGCATCGGCGAATACTCATGAGCCGCCGACACCGCTGGCCTGGGTCGCAGAGAACTGCGTGGACATCCGATCCAGCTGGTAAAAGAAGGCGCGATAACCTCGCAGCGCGTTCCTGAGTTGCTCGGTGCTCGTCGTGTCGCTGGTGGTCTGCCAGGATGAGGCCAGCGAGTCCTGACGCTGCCTGACCGACGCGGTCAGGTCCTCGACGGCCTGTTCGACCAGTCCCGATGCGAGGTTCACCGATGCACGGGGGTCGTCCACGAACATGGCCTGGATCTCGCTCCACCGCTCGGCGCCGGCAATTCCGCCTTGCGCGTCCGGATGGCGCGCAGGCTCTTCGGTCTCGAACACCACCACATCATCTTCGTCGACCCCCACGACGGCGGGCTCGCCGCTGGCTTCATCACCGACGCCGGGCGCGAATGTCTCGTCAGCCGCCGGCGGCCCGCCAGGCTCTCCCGCAGCTGAGTCATCGGTGCCCTCCTCGGCGGTCTGCGCCTGGGCGGAGTAGCCTGTGCCCGCATAGTCGGTGCCGGCATCCGCCGGTGCCTGGGCCGGAATAGGCTCACCGGGCTGCTCGAAGTCCGCCGGCGGCGAATCCGCGTAGTCGCTTGGTGACTGCGCCTGTCCTGATCCTCCCGTCGCGGCTGCAGTCTCCTCGCCGGGCTCTGCTGGCAACCTGGCGGGGACGTCAGTTCCGTGTGAACCCATTGCGACCGTCTCCTTCTGCTCTGGCCGGCCTTGCAGCTCTGGCTGGCCTGGTCGTCACGACCGGATGTTGTCGGCCCGTTCGCCGGTGACGGCGGGACCGGACTCGCCGGGTGCGGCAGTTGCCCCGCCGTCGGCGGCAGCTTCGCTATCGGGCATTGCGGCAGCCCGGCCGGAGGGAGCGGCCGTGCCGTCCGGGGACGCGGCGACCGCGTCGTCAGGCGTCGCAGCGGCCGCGTCCGCCTGAGCGCGGGACTGCCGCGTGTCGGCTACGTCAAGCAGGTCATCGAACATGGCGCGGTAACGGATCATGGCCTGGCGCAGGTCCTCGGTTGAGGCAGAGCCGCTCGAGGCCGACTCGCTGATCGCGTGGGCGGCCCGGTAGTGCTCAAGGTTGCGGGCATGCTCGACAGACAGGTCGGCCAGGATCTGGTCGTACCCCTCAGTGGGATAGCCACGGTCCTGCAGCACAGCCGTGACGAGTTGCTGCGCCTGAGTCACGGCCGAGGCCGGCTGATCGACGAAGCGCTCCTGGATGGTGTCCCATCGCGCCGTGAACTCGGCGCGCGCAGCGGCCGTCAACGGCCGGATGTCGAGCTTGCGCACGCGGCGTTCCCTTCTGGACAGCTCCGCCTCGGCCTTGCGCTTGCTCTGCTGGTCGACGACCGTCCGGTCATATTCCGGGCCGAAGCGCTGCCTGAGCCTGCGGCGCCGAGCCGCCATGGCGCCGAAGGCCGCCACGGCGATGATGATGACGATGACCACGATGGCCACGGTGGCCCCGGTTGACATTGGGAACCTCCTTGTGCGCGTCGTTGCCCTGGCCCGACTGCCCAAGTCGCGTTGGCCCAAACAGATGCGGCGGAAAAGGTGGCCAATAGGAAAGACATCCGAGGACCTTGAATGTCAAGCGGCAACGTGTTCTTCGCGGTGAGACCAGGCGGCGGCGTCGCCTCGGGCGAGGTTTGTCGAGCGGGCAGCGGGCAGAAACGGCCGAGCACGACACCTGTAGAGAACGGAGCCCCGATTCGGCCATGCCGGAGCAGCAGGCGTCGCTGGCTACCAGTGATCTGGACAGACCGGGCATCAGCAGGAGGCGGTGCGGCCGCGGGTTCCGCTATACCTGGCCTGATGCGAGGACAGTCAGCGACCAGGCGGCCAAGGAGCGGATCCGGGCCCTCGCAATCCCGCCGGCCTGGACCGAGGAGTCAGGGTGGGGGACAGGGAGCTGGAGGCGGGCCCGGGGTGCCTACCTGGTCAAGCCCCGCGCAACGCCGCATGCGATGTGGAACGTGGCCAGCGCGGCCGGCCAGGGGTGATCGAGATCCTCGCGGAGAACTACGGCATCACTATCCAAGATGACTGGATCGAAGGCCTGGAGCGCGCCCACGGAGTAAAGCTCTAACTGGTTCTGGTGGGCTGTATGCCGGGGCTGTCCTGGGGGTTGGCGGCGTAGTCACGCAGGCCGTGCTCGAGCAGCCCGAAGGCCTCGGTGGTGAGTCTGCGGACATCGGCGGCAAGCCGTGCAGGCTCATCGTCGGCCAGGACCCGGCGCCGCACGTAGTCGACCAGCGCACGGTGGACTCCGATCATCGCGTTCGCTGCCACCTGGGGGCGCAGGTCGCCGAGGGGTGCACCGGTGTCGGCGGCCAGCAGTGCGGCAAGGGAGCCGGCGATGCGGGACATGGCCTGCTGTTCGCGCGCGAGCAGGGCGGGGCTGGCGGCGACGATGCGGTTGACGGTGCGCAGCCGGGCGAGTGCTTCCGGATCGCCGGACTCTGCCTGGGCGATCAGGCCGCCCTCGGCCAGCAGGGCGCGGCGGAACGCGGCGAGTGCCGGCTCGCCGACGGGCCGGGCGCTGACCGCATCGGTCAGCCGTTTCCCGAGGGACTCCAGCCGCCAGTAGAACAGGTCCTCCTTGCTGAGGAAGTAGTTGTAGACGGTGGCCTCGGCGACCTGCGCCTCGCGTGCCACCTCGGCGACGCTCACCTGGTCGAATCCCCGGTCGGCGAACAGCCGCCAGGCGGTGTCCGCGATCAGCTTCCTGGTCTGCTCCTTCTTCAGCTCACGAAGCCCCATGCGCGCTCCTAAAGATAGAGTTGCCCCAAGTTTGGTTATGCCCTATGTTTAGAGCATAACCAGCCTACCTTTTCGGGAGGGCCCGATGGCACTCAGCAGAACCGAACACACGGCAGCTGCCACAGGCGGGCGAGGCGACCGCCTGAGCCGCGAGATCCTCGTGCTCTCAGCGGTCGTCATCCTGGGGACGATCATGACGGTCCTCGACCTGACCATCGTCAACGTCGCCATCCCCACCCTCGGCAGCGACCTGCGCGCCTCGATCCCGGCCATCCAGTGGGTGCTCACCGGCTACATGCTCGCCTTCGCCACCGTGATCCCGCTCACCGGCTGGGCGGCAGAGCGCTTCGGCGCCAAGCGCGTGTGGCTGGCTGCCCTGGGGCTGTTCCTGGCCGGGTCGGTGCTGGCGGGCACGGCGTGGTCGGTCGGCTCGCTGATCGCCTTCCGCGTCCTGCAGGGGCTCGGTGCCGGGATGATCCTGCCGGTCGGGCAGACGATCCTGGCCCAGGCCGCCGGGCCGCAGCGGATGGGACGCGTGATGAGCGTGATCGGCGTGCCGATGCTGCTCGCGCCGGTCTTCGGCCCCGTGATCGGCGGCGCGATCATCGGCGCGGCCAGCTGGCGCTCGATCTTCCTGATCAACCTGCCCATCGGCGCGGCCGCCGTGCTCGCGGCCTGGAAGCTGCTGCCGGACGCCCGGCCGCAACTGGGCCAGAGGCTCGACCTGCGCGGGCTGGCCCTGCTCTCACCGGGTATCGCCTTCTTCCTCTACGGCATGTCCGAGGCGGGAAACCACGGCGGCTTCGGCAGCCCGCGGACGGGCATCGCCGCGCTGGCCGGCCTCGCGCTGATCGCGCTGTTCTTCTGGCACGCTGTCGCCCGGGGCAACGACGCGCTGATCGATGTCTCCCTGCTGCGCCGCCGCGGCTTCGGCGCCGCAGCCGCAGTCAACTTCCTGCTGCCGGTCGCGCTGTTCGGCTCGCTGATCCTGATTCCCCTCTACTACCAGGTGGTCCGGCACGACAGCCCGGTCCAGATCGGGCTGCTGCTCGGCCCGCAAGGCATCGGAGCGGCCCTCGCGCTGTCGCTCGCCGGATCGCTGACCGACAAGATCGGCGCCCGCGTCGTTTCCTCGGCCGGGATGGCGGTCGCCCTACTGGGCACGCTCGCCTATACCCAGGTCGGCGCGCGCACGTCCTACGTCTATCTGGCGGGTGCCCTGCTCGTGATCGGTATCGGGATCGGTGCCACGATCGCCCCCTCCATGGCCGCCGCCTTCCAGGCCCTGTCCCGCGCGGAGACACCGCGGGCGACCAGTGCGCTCAATGTCATCCAGCGCATCGGCGGCGCGATCGGCACCACCCTGTTCGCGATCCTCCTGCAGCACTCCATCACCGCCAGCCTGCCTGGCCACCCAGGAGGCGTCCAGGCGATCGCGGCGCTGTCCCGGCAGCCGGGCGCACACGCGGCAACGACGCTCGCCGCAGCCTTCGGCGCCACCTTCTGGGTCGCCGCCGCGCTCATCGCAACCGCCCTGATACCCGCGCTGCTCCTGCCACGCCCCGCGCGCGAGCAGCAGGGCGCCAGCGACTCGCCCGGGCAGGCTTCCTGACGCGTCTCACGGCTTGCCCTGATGTGGCCGCGGCGCCCTTGATGCCAGCATCGACGCGAAACGGCACCAGGTGGCGGATCGTGCCGAGCCCGAACGCGTCCGACTTCAACATCCTTAACGGCGTGGCCGCCGGATCCTCGCGCAGCGTATGGGCGGTGGGCAGCTATGTCGCGGGCGGTGTCAGGCACCAACCTGGCCCTCGCCCTGCACTGCTGCTAGACGGGCGCTTGGCGGCACCGAGTGCCGGACCATTGGTATGGTAACTGGTATGGCATCGAAGAAGGTGACTATCACTCTCGGCGAGAACCAGGTCGACCAGATACGAGCCTTGGTGCAGGCGCAGGCCGCGCCCAGTGTCTCAGGGTTCGTCCAGCACGCCGTCGCCGTGGCCCTGGCCGACGTCGCGGGGTGGGGTGCCATGCTCGCCGCCGCGTTGCGGGACACCGGCGGCGAGCTGTCCGATGACGAGCGCGCCTGGGCCGACGACGTGCTCGGCGTCACCGCACGCCCGGGCAAGCCGGCCGCCTGATGGCGGGTATTACCTTAGACGCGGGCGGGTTGATTGCCCTGGACCGCGATGACCGCCGCGTAGTGGTGCTGCTGGCCCGGGCCCGCGAGACCGGAGCCCGAGTCACGGTACCCGCGACCGCGCTGGCACAGTCCGTCCGGCGGCCTGAGCGGCAGGTCCGCCTGGCCAGGCTAGCTCGCCAGCCCACTACCGATGTCATAGCCCTGGACCGGGTGGACGCCACGAATGTCGGTCGGCTCCTGGCGGCGAGCGGAACCTCGGACATCGCCGACGCCCATGTCGTGATTTGCGCGCGCCGCAGCGATCAGCCCGTTGTCACCTCCGACGCAGGCGACCTGCGCGTCCTTGACCCGTCGCTGCGCCTGATCGCGCTCTAGGGAGAGACCATTTCCCCGTTCGGCGTTGAAACGTACCTGCGCCAGATCCGCGCGGAACGGCGCGCGGGAGCTCGTCGGCAAGCACGGCGGGCCAGGTCGGGCCGGGCCGGCGGCACGGCGGACGCAGGTCATGCGAGCACGCCAGGAAATCTGGCACCGTGGTGTCGATATCGCCGGGCAGCCGCCGTTGTATGGCCGAGGTAGTCAACGGGCACGCTTGCCCCTGTGAGCCATGGAGGATCGCGTGAAGTACGCACTGCTGATCTATGCCACTCCCGGTTCCGCCGAGGGCGTGCGGCCGGCCGACGACGGCGTCATCACCAGCTGGCTCGACTACACGGCCGCCGTGCGGGATTCGGGCTGCTTGCTGGCCGCCGAGCAGCTTGCTCATGTCGAGACCGCCACCAGCGTCACCATGCACGGAGGCGAGCGGCTGCTGACCGACGGCCCGTTCATCGAGACGAAGGAGCACCTGCTCGGGTTCTACCTGCTGGACGTGCCTGACCTCGACACGGCGCTGGACTGGGCAGGCAGGATGCCGATCGTCAGGTACGGCACGGTGGAGGTGCGGCCGGTCATGGAAGGGCAGGCGTGGCGGGCACTCATGGAGTAGCGACGGCGGCGCTGGAGCGCGCGTACCGGGAGGAGTGGACGGCCGTCGTCGCCACGCTCGCGCGGCGGCTCGGTGACCTGCAGGCGGCCGAGGACGCCGTGTCTGAGGCGTTCGCCGCCGCCGCCAGGACGTGGCCGGCCGACGGCGTGCCGCCCAAGCCAGGCGCGTGGCTGACGGTCACCGGCTGGCGGAAGGCCGTCGATCAGCTGCGAGCGCAGCAGCACGTGTCGAAGGCCGGCCTGTCCCCGCTGGTCGGCGCGGTCGGCGACGAGCACGAACCGGCTGACCCCGAGGTGGTCACCATGGAAGACGACCGGCTAGGGCTGATCTTCGCCTGCTGTCATCCGGCGCTGGCGGTCGAGGTGCGGGTCGCGCTGACGCTGCGCTTTGTGGCCGGCCTGACGACCAGGGAGATAGCCGCGGCATTCGTGACCCCCGAGCCCACGCTCGCCCAGCGGCTCGTCCGGGCCAAGCGCAAGATCCGCGAAGCGGGCATCAGGTTCGAGATACCGCGGGCCGGCGCGCTCGGCGCCAGGCTCGCGGGCGTGCAGGCGGTCATCTACCTGGTCTTCAACGAGGGCTATGCCGCCACCGCCGGCGACGAGCTCGTCCGGGTGGACCTGTGCGCCGAGGCCATCTGGCTCGGGCGCGTGCTGCACAGGCTGCTGCCCGGTGACGCCGAGTGCGCCGGGCTGCTCGCGCTCATGCTGCTGACCCACTCGCACGCCAGGGCCAGGGTGGACGCGGCTGGCCGGCCGGTGTCGCTGGCCGACCAGGACCGGGCGCTGTGGAGCAAGGAGCTCATCGCGGAGGGCACGGCGGTGCTCGATGCCGCCGTGGCGCGGCGCTCTCCCGGTCCCTACCAGCTCCAGGCGGCCATCGCGGCGCTACACGCGCAGGCGCCCTCGTTCAAGCAGACCGACTGGCCGCAGATCGCGGCCCTGTACGGCGAGCTTGCCCGTCGCTCGCCGTCACCGGTCATCGAGGTGAACCGGGCGGTAGCCGTGGGCCTCGCCGACGGCCCGCTGGCCGGCCTGGCGGTGCTGGCGCCCGTGCTGGCCGCCGGGCAGCTGGACGGCTACGGTCCGCTGCACACAGCGCACGCGGACCTGCTCGACCGGGCCGGCCGGGCGGGCGCGGCCACCGCCGCCTGGGCCAGGGCGATCGAGGCGACAGACAACAGCGTGCTGCGCAAGGAACTGCAGCGCCGCGTAGCCGACCGCGAGGTAGCCGGCCGCGACCAGCGGGACGCCGGCCGCGACCAGCGGAAACGCCGAGATCCCTGACGTCTCGAGTTCACCGGAATCTCGTTATCCCTGAAATTTCCTGCGCGGCGCTGTCGATTTCGCGCCCCCTGGCCCGTAGGAGAGGTGACCCGGGCAGGAGGCAGGCGCCGGACGGCGCCGCTGCCCCGGTCTTCCCCGGAGGTGGGACATGCAGCTCACCAAGTCCGCAGGCTGGGCGCTCGCGCTCACGTCGGTGGCCTTCTTCATGACGGCTCTCGACGCGCTCGTGGTGATTACCGCGCTGCCGGCGATCCACGCCGGACTGGGCGGCAGCTTCTCGACGCTGGAGTGGACCGTCAACGCCTACACGCTGACCCTGGCCGCGGGCATCATCACGGCCGCGGCGCTCGGCGACCGGCTCGGCAGGCGGCGCATGTACCTCGTGGGGTTGCTCCTGTTCACCGGGGCGTCCGCGGCCTGCGCGCTGGCGCCCGACACCGGCCTGCTGATCGCCGCGCGGGCCGTCCAGGGCCTGGGCGCGGCGCTGATCACCCCGCTGAGCCTGACGATCCTGGCCGCGGCGTTCCCGGCCGAGCGGCGCGCGACCATGGTCGGGATCTGGGGCGCGATCGGCGGCCTGGCGATCGCGGGCGGCCCGCTCGTCGGCGGTGCCGTCGTACAGGGCCTTGACTGGCACTGGATCTTCTGGCTCAACGTGCCGATCGGCCTGACGGCCGCCGTCCTGGCGGCGTCCCGGCTGCCGGAGAGCCGCGGGTCGGCCGCCAGGCTGGACGTGCCAGGCGTGAGCATGGCGGCTGTCGGCGCTGTAGCGCTGGCCTGGGGCCTGGTCAGGACGGGCGACGTCGGCTGGGGCAGCCCGCAGGTCGCCGGAGCGCTGATCCTGGCGGCCGCGCTGACCGCGGGCTTCGTCGCCTGGGAGCGACGGGTCAGCGAGCCCATGCTGCCGCTGCGCCTGCTGCGCGTCCGCGCGTTCGGCGCCGCCAACGCGACCGGCTTCCTGATGATGGCCAGCATCACCTCGGCCGCGTTCTTGATGTCGCAGTACTTCCAGCTGGGACTCGGCAACTCGCCGCTGAGCACGGGCCTGCGCTTCCTGCCGTGGACGCTCACGCCGTTGCTGATCGCGCCGGCCGCCGGCTCGGTGGCGGACCGGATCGGAACGCGGCCACTGATGGTCGTCGGGCTTGCCACGCAAGGTGCCGGGCTGTCGTGGATCGCGCTGATCGCGACCAGCACGACGGGCTATGGCGAGTTCGCTCTGCCGCTCATCGTGGCCGGGATCGGGATCTCGATGGCCATTCCCGCGGTGCCGTCCAGCGCGCTCAACGCCGTGCCACCGGCCGACATGGGCAAGGCTTCTGGAGTGCAGAGCACCCTCCAGCGGTTCGGCGCCGTGTTCGGCGTCGCCATCGCCGCCGCCGTGTTCAGCGCGAACGGGCATCTGGGCTCGCCGGCGACGGTGACCTCCGGGTTCCGCCCCGCGCTGGCCGCGGCCGCCGGCCTGTCGCTGGCCGGCGCCCTGACCGCCGTTGGTGTCGGCAGCCGCCGCAGGCCGGCGCCGGCAGTCCAGGAACAGGTTCGCGTGCTCGTCAGCGCAGGAAGGTAGTCATCCATGTCACACCAGCACGACAAGACATCAGCCCGCCAGCCGGGCGCGCCGGCGGCGGCCCTCATCGGCAGCCGGGAGGAGTGGCGAGCCGCCCGGCTTGACCTGCTCGACCGGGAGAAGGAGCTGACCAGGCTCCGCGATGAGCTCGCGGCCGCGCGCAGGCGACTGCCCTGGGTGCGGCTGGACAAGCAGTACGAATTTGACGGCCCGGACGGCCGGGTGCCGATGCGTGACCTGTTCGACGGTCACAGCCAGCTGATCGTGTACCACTTCATGTTCGGGCCGGGCTGGGGCGAGGGCTGCCCGCTCTGCTCCTTCTGGGCCGACAGCTTCAACGCCATGCCCGTTCACCTGGCGCACCGCAACGCCGCTCTCGTGGCTGTCTCGCGCGCGCCGTTCCCGGAGGTCGACGCGTACCGGCAGCGGATGGGCTGGTCGTTCCCCTGGTACTCGTCGGCGCCCGGCGACTTCAACTACGACTTCGGCGTCTCCGCGACGCCCGGCCAGCGCGGGGACGGCGGCGAGTACAACTTCAGGAGGGTCGACGAGCCTGCGGAGGAGTCGCCCGGCCTCAGCGTGTTCGCGGCCGGCGACCAGGGCGAGATCTTCCACACCTACTCCACCTACAGCCGCGGGCTGGACCCGATCAACAGCGGATACCAGCTGCTGGATCTCACGCCCAGGGGCCGGGACGAGAAGGACCTGCCCTGGACCATGGCCTGGGTACGCAGGCACGACTCTTACTAGTCCCGGCCAGTAGTAGTCCCGGCCAGGACAGACTCATCAGGAAAGTACTGGCCTGCCAGGGCCGCGATGTCGCCAAGGGAACGTTGCGGGGCATACTCGCTGATACCGGCATGACCTTAGCCGATCTGCAGCGACTGCTCTGACACCCGTGGCTTCCGTGTCCTCGCGGATCGGGGCCAGAAGTGGCGGGCAGCCTCACCCATCCGGGCGGCCTGCACCGTGTCGGATTGCCCGTCACCGCCCTGACGTTCGCGGCGTACGCATGTGTGCGACCGGCAGAACTCGGTCCGCGGCTCTGCTCGGGATCGGCGGCGGCGTCGATCCCGGGATGGAAAGCGCCGCCCGCGCGGCCAGCGGTGCATCGGCGGGCGTGCCCGCGCCTCAGCGTCACGCCGCAGCGATCGCGACCAGCCCGGCGATCCCGACCAGGTACAGGAACAGGACCACGGCCGAGTCAAGTCCCATCCGGCCGACCGTCACGGACGGGCGGAAAACGATCCCGAACATGTACACCACGGTCAGGAGCGCGCCGAGGCCGGTCAGGTAGATGTCGGTGACGTGGGCCCTAGGGATGACCGCCTGACCGGACAGCAGGCTCGCCACCAGGAACAGGACCGGCAGGAACGCGTTGCCGCCGAAGATGTCGCCGAAGGCAAGCTGATAGTCGCCCATTCGCACCGACGCAAGCCCGGTCGAGACCTCGGGGATCGCGGTCGCCGCGGCCAGCACGGTGGACCCGAACAGGACCCCGCTCATGTGCAGGTGCATGGCGATGCCCTCGCCGCTGCGCTCGAGCAGCACGCCCCCGGCGAGCGTAACCACGGCACCCACGGCAAACACGGCGGCCGCGCGGGCCGTGCCCACGCCGCGGTCCGAGGCCCGGCGTTCCCTCGCCCGTTTCGAGTGCCCGCGCGGAAGTGGCTGGCCGTCGGGCGGCTGGCCGTCGGCGTGCCACGGCAGGCCCCTGCGGGCCCGGCTGACCAGCCACAGCCCGGTCACCCAGACCACGGTGATCGCCAGCGCAGCCGGGTCGATCCGCCACCACACGAGCTTGGGGGGCAGCTGAGTACCCATCACGGTGAGAGTCAGCACGGCTATCACCGTCCCGGCCTCGGGCAGCACGACCAGCGACGCCCCCCGGTAGCTGAGCGCGACGTCGCCGGGCAGGCCGACGGCGTCCAGTACCACCAGCACCACGGTCTGAATGGCGATGCCGCCGAGGATGTTCCCGACCGCGATGCCCAGATCATGCGCCAGCGCGGCGCTGACCACGATCGCGATCTCCGGCAGGTTCGTGACGATCGCCAGCAAGATCAGCCCGCCGAGCGCTTCCCCCAGCCCCAGGCGAGTCTCCAGGACGTCGGTAGCGGCGGACAACTTATTCCCGGCCAGCCAGACGGCCGCGCCGGCGACCGCGAAGATCGCCAGCAGCGCGGGCAGCGGCAGCGAGTTCATGCCGACGACCGCAGTGACTTCATGCCGGCGACAGCAGTGACTTCATACCGGTGACCGGAGTGACTTCATGCGGCGACCGGAGTGACTTCGTGCCCGCGACCGCAGCGAGGGTGTGATGCTCACCGTGTTCGTATATCACGCGGACACGGGGAGGGCCCCTCACCGCTGGTCAGGAACCCTCGCCTCGGTGCTCATCCGGCGACTGGCCCGAGCGCACGCTCAGGCGGGCCGCCGGTCATCGTTACATCCTGCCGAACCCGTCGAACTCTCCGTTGCGCACGCCTCCAAGAAATGCGTGCCATTCGCCCGACGTGAAACGCAGGACCGGGCCCGAGGGATCCTTGCTGTCGCGAACCCCGATCTCGCCGTCGGCGATGCCGGCGACCTCGACGCAGTTGCTGTTGGAAAAACTCAGGGAACTCTTGGCCCAGGGCGAACCTGCAGTCGGCCTGCCGGAGCGGCCGCCAAGCGTAAGTCTTCTCACGTCCGTACCTCGCTGAGTGTCGTGTGGCTATGGCCGTAGCTGTCTGACTGCATACTGTAGTCAGACAGCTACTTAACGTACTCACCGGATGCCTGACCAATGCGACTCAGCTGTTTCGAGTATGAGCGCCCTAGACGATGCTGGATCGAGCGATGCATCCGCGAGCATTTGAAATGCTAGCCGATGCAGGTAGGTTTCTCGTTCACCTTCCACGGAAAAGTCGTTTCGCAAATGCTCGGTGCATACAACATCCTGGAGAATAGCGCCCTCATCCAGCCCAAACCGGAATATGACAAATGATTCCCCGAATACTGGGTGCTGTGCGTCGAGAGGGAGGATCTGCAGGGTGACGTTCGGCCGGCCGGCTTCCTGTACAAGGTGCTGGAGCTGCTTGTACATGACCATGTCGCTGCCGATCCGGCGGGTGAGGAGCGACTCGTCGAGCACGACGGACACCTGCAGCCCGGACTCGCGAGCCAGCACCTGCTGGCGTTGCATCCGCACCCTGACCAGCCGCTCGATCATTCCCGGCGCGATCGGCTCGACCCGGTTATAGGCGGCTATTATGTGCCTGGCATAAGCTTCTGTCTGCAAAAGTCCTGGAACAACCTCGACGTGCCAGATAGCGATCGACGTTGCCTCATGCTCGAGGCCAATAAACTGTTTGTAATCGGCCGAAAGTCCATCTGCGTATTCTTCCCACCAACCCTTCTGGGACGCATCCTGGGCGAGCGCGAGGAGGAGTTCGCGATGGGACCCGGCGACCTCGTAGTAGTCGAGCAGTTTTTCGACCTCCCGCAACTTCAAGCCCGTCCTGGCCAGCTCGTATCGGCTGATCTTCGAGGCAGACCACCTCAGCGCGGCCGCAACGGTATCCCCGCTTTTACCCTTACTTTCGCGAATTGCCCTCAGTTCCGCCGCCAGGCGGCGGCGCCGTACCGTTGGGCTTCCTGGCGTCGTCATCCGGCGTCCTTTCTCGATGCGGCGCACGAGGCGCCACCGTGCCGGTTGCAGCGGCCGAGTGGCCAGCTTCGGCCAAATATGTGAATTTCATTGCACCTCACCATGAGAGGCGGCGCAACCACGCGGCGGCGTGCGTCGACCGGGAGGAAGCTCAGGCGGGACGGAACCTCCGGCGGCAGATTGGCCTTAGCGGCGGGCGGATGTAATCAACCGCGGAGCCGGGCGGTCCGTCAAGCAGGCGACCGTGATTTGCCGGCGGGCTGGTCGGAGGTGGCCGGCCGGCGGGCAGAGCGGACCGCCATCAACCGCCGGACCGTGCTCGTGATCAGGCTTCGAGGCCGCCTGCGCAAGAGCTAGCTTGGCCCGGCTCGATACAGGTTGTCGCCCGCCGGGCGCGCGCCTGAGCCGGTGATGGCAGTCGCGCCCGGCAAAGACGGTGCTGCAGCGACGCGACGGCCGGTCCGGACCGGCACCGCGTCACGACCGGCACGACGTCACGACCGGCAAGCCAAGGATCGGCCCGCGCGTTATCCGGTCTGGTACGAGTCGATCACCGCGCACTGAATGGCGCACTAGAGTTGGTGTCCACCGTGCGCTGTGTTACTTCAGATGTGATAAAAGACGTCTGGGCCCCCGAAATTGGCGGATGCCTGCACGTGTACGCTGGGCGCATGGGCAACAGCCGGAGACATTGCCGAGCCAGCCAGAATGGATCCGGCTACGCTGAGCGTGAGGATGGCGGGAATAAGGATGGGTCGGCCGATGCGCATGATTCCTCCATGCAGTTCCCGCAGGTCAGCTACCCGGCCAGCCGACCTCACCAACCTGCACGGTGCGCCTACGTCTTGTGCAGCTATTTCCCCGGGTCCCGCTTATTTCATGCGCTCAGATAGCTTTTATTATAAACTGAAATCGGCGAGAGGATTCTCGCTGACTAATGGCGCGAAATGTTTACTTCTTCATGCGTGGAGATGTGGGCCGAGTCCTGCACTGCAAGGACCGGAGAAACTTTCATCGCGCGGATCCGGGCACGCTTGAGAGTCCATCACAGCCTAGCGGGCGAGTTTAGTGGTGGACTTACACCGAAAAGCACCGCTTGTTTCCTTAATGTTCGAGTAGTAAAGTTCGCTCCGTGCCCACCGTGACCCTGGCTGCCGCGCCGCTGGTCGGCCGCGACAGCGAGAAGGCGATGCTGGTCAGGCTCATTGCGGAGGTCGCCGCCGGGCAGGGCAGTTCGTTGCTGATCGAGGGCGAGCCGGGAATCGGCAAGTCCTCGCTGGTGCGGGCCGCTCTTGCCGAGACGGCCGATGTCGGCTGTCAGGTTTTCTGGGGTGCCGGCGACGAGCTGGGGCAGGAGCTGCCGCTGCTCCCGCTGCTCGAGGGTTTACGAGTACGTGAGCCGTCTGCGAACCCGCGGCGAAAGACCATCGTCCGGTTGCTGCGCGGCGAGGTCGCTGCCAATCCCGGCGCAGACGTGTCAGCCGCGCTCGCGGAGCAGTTGCTGGCGCTGATCGCGGAGCAGTGCGCCGTGCGGCCCACGATCCTGGTCATCGACGACCTCCAGTGGGCGGATCAGGCCAGCATCGCGCTGTGGGGGCGGCTGGCCAGGTCGGTGCGGCAGGTCCCGTTGCTGCTCGTCGGGATGATGCGGCCGGTGCCGCAGCGAGATGACCTGCTGGCACTGCGGCGAGCCGCAGGCGATTCCGCCCGGCTCCAGCTCACCGGGCTGACCGAGGCGGCCGTAGCCAAGCTCGTCGCGGTCATGGTCGGCGGCACGCCAGGCGACAGGCTGCTGCGGCTGGCCGACGGCGCGGCGGGTAACCCGTTCTACGTCATCGAGCTGATCGCCGCGCTGACCCGCGGCTCCGGCCTGACCGTCACAACCTCGGGCGCTGCCGAGCTGACCAGCGGGTCCGCGCCAGGCTCTCTGTCGGCTGCCATAGCCGACCGGCTTGGCTTTGTCTCCGGCCCGGTGCGCGACGTGCTGCGGGCGGCGGCACTGCTCGGCGTGGACTTCGCCGTACCTGACCTGGCGGTCGTTCTGCATCGCGGCGTGACGGAGCTGATCCCGGCCGTCGACGAGGCGCGCGCTGCCGGGGTGCTGGCCGAGTCGGGTGACAGGCTCGGGTTTCGGCATCCGCTGATCCGTGCGGCGCTCTACGACGAGATGCCGGTGTCGGTGCGGGCCGCCTGGCACCGCGACGCCGCACGCGCTCTCGCAGAGTCCGCCGCACCGGTCGACCGGGTGGCCAGGCAGTTGCTGCAGGCGGTCGGCGGGCCCGACGGCGCGTCCGTGCCGATGGACGAGTGGATACTGAGCTGGCTGGCTCGAACCGCGGAATTGCTGGTCGGCCGGGCACCCCGGGTGGCGGTCGAGTTGCTCCGGCAGGCGGTCGCGGGCTCTCAGGTCGGCACGACCCAGTATGACGGGCTCGTGGGCCGGCTCGCCGACGCGCTCTTCCGGGTCGGCGAGCCGGCCGAGGCAGAGCAGGTGGCGAACCGCGCGCTGGCGCATGCGGTCGAGCCCGATCTGATCGTCGACCTGCACTGGACGCTCGCGCAGTGCCGGATGCAGGCGGGCCGGTCAGAGGAGTCCCTGGCCGCGTTGAACCGGGCCGTGGCGTCCTCGGGGATCTCGGCCCGGCATCGCGCACGGCTGCTCGTGCTCGCGGCCCGGATGCACAGTCACCTCGGCGAGGTCGAGACGGCCGGCCGGGTCGCCGCCGCAGCGCTGGAGGCGGCGTCCGAGACGGGCGACAACTGGGCGATGGGCTGGGCACTGCACGTGCTGACCATCGTGACCGCGGTGCAGGGTCAGATGACCGACGCGCTGTCGCTGTTCGACCGGGCGCTGACCGTCACCGAGGCCGATCCGGCGCTGACCGACCTGCGGCTGCTGCTGCAGATCAACAAGGCCGTCCAGCTGGGCAACATGGACAGGTACGAGGAGGCCTTCGCCTCGGCCCGGCAGGCCAGGGACCTCGCTGACCAGGTCGGCACCGCGATCCGGCTGGCTCAGGCGCGCAGCGCTCTTGGCCAGCTGCTGTTCGATACCGGACGGTGGGACGACGCGATAGCCGAGGTCGGGGTTCTGCACGAAGACCCCAAGGAGCCGGCCGCGGCATGCTGCGATCTCGGCGTCGCCGCGGTGATCTGCCTGCATCGCGGAGACAAGGCCGCAGCGCGCCGTCACCTCGCCGCCGCCGTCCCGCTTGCCGAGCGACTCGGCAACCGGGTGGTGGGACCGCTGGCGCTCGCCCGCAGCCTGGACCGCGAGCACGCCGACGCGCTGCCGGAAGCGCTCGCCGTGCTGACCGCCGGGTTCGCCGACAACACTGAAGAACTCGAGGAGATCGAGGACCTGCTTCCCGACGCCGTCCGCCTCGCGACGCAGGTCGGCGACCTGGGCACCGCGAAGGCCCTCACGGGCCACGCCGCGGCCCTGGGAGCCCAGTCGGAGATTCCGCATCGCCAGGCGAACGCGCTGTACTGCCGTAGCCTGCTTGAACACGATGCCGGCACGCTGCTCGAAGCCGCGGATCGTTACGCCGACGCGAGCCGCCCGCTGCTCAGCGCGAAGTCGCTCGAAGCGGCGGCCGGCGACTTCGTCCGCGCCGGGGACCGCGATCAGGCGCGTGCCGCTTTCACCCGCGCGGTGGAGACCTATGCCTCGCTGGGCGCGGCCACGGATGTCGCGAGGGTGCAGGCCAGATTCCGCGCGCACGGCATCCGCCGCGGCCCGCGTGCGAAACATCGGCAGGCCCTGAGCGGCTGGGACAGCCTCACGCCGACCGAGACGAAGGTCGCCGCGCTCGTGGGGAGCGGACTGTCCAACCCGGAGATCGCCGCGAAGCTGTTCCTGTCCAGGCGGACCGTCGCGACACACGTCTCCCACATCCTCAAGAAGCTCGACATCAGTTCGCGTACCGACATCGCCCGCGAGGCGGCGTTGCGCACGATCGCGCCGAGGTGATCGCGGCGCGGGACCGGGCCGGCAAGTGGCACCGGTCCCGCGCCCGCAGTGCGGCCCGCCGACCGCAGTGCGGCCCGTTGATCTGTCGCGGGTTCATGGCCGGGCACCGTGGCGATCACCGTGCGGGCCGCACGCGTTGCCATCGAGGTCGGCCTGGAACGCGAGCGTGAAGTACACGGCCTTGCCTCCCGGTGTCCGGTAGTGCCCCCAGTCGGTCGACAGGCTGGCGACGAGCATCAGGCCCCGTCCGGCCTCCGCGTCGGCCGGCGCGTCCAGCGGTATCGGCGCGGAGCGTGACGTGTCATGGACGTAGACGCGCAGATGGCCGCAGGAGCAGGTGACGAAAAGCTTGACGGTATCGCCCTTCTCGTACCTGATGGCATTGGTCACTAGCTCGCTGGTGAGCAGGGCGGCGACGTGCGGGTCGACGGGAACGTCCCAGTCGCTGATGGCCTCCCGTACCAGGTTGCGGGCTTCGGCCGCCGCGGCCGGGCCTGCGGCTAGGCAGACGCGGAGCGGGCGTTGGACGACCGTGCGGGTCGGAGCGATGGTGTCCATCCAGTTTCCTTGCCGGGCCGGTTCGATCGGTCAGGGAGATCGCAGTCACCCCGCGCGGCCAGACCGGTGGTAGATCCGATCAACTGCTGACGCTGGATCGCGCCAGTGATTGCACTAACAATGCTGCTGAAACTTTCACGCGGAGACATCGGTCGGGTGACGGATATATGAAGCCCCGCGGTCACGGACCCGGCGGGTCGGCTTGCAGGGCCGCGAGACGCACGTCGGCGCAGGCCGGGCGCCGCACGGCAAGCCGCGGGGAGTGACGTCATGGTGGCCAGGCCGCGCACAGTCTGGCCGTTTATCTGGAACTACTGGCCAGCGAGGCGGCAAGGACAACTACGCCGTCGACCGGGAGGCCGGCGACAGGGTTGCCGCGATGCTGCCGAGCATCGTGGCCCAGGCGCGCGCGGACCGCGCCTTCCTCGGCCGGGCGATCGGCTACCTGGCCGGCGAAGCGGGCATCCGCCAGTTCCTGGACATCGGCACCGGGCTGCCGACCGCGGACAACACCCACGAGGTGGCACAGCGGGTGGCGCCTGCCCGAGCCCGGCGTGGTGTCCCCCTCTCGCTGGCGGCCCGACCTTACGTCCACCTGGGCCGGCCAGCCCGCCGAGGTGGACGAGTTCTGCGGCGTCGCGCGCAAGCCGTGACGGCCCGTGACGTGACGCGCGGGCCCGGTATCAGGGCGGGGGCGGCGATCGGTGGCGGCCCATATCGCGTGACTGGCATGCCCTCCCGGCCGGGCCGGTGTATGGTCCTTCCCTATAAGTAGGCATTAAACGATTAAGTCGTTGAAGTCACTTGAAGTCACTTGAAGTCCTTGAAGTCATTCCAATGCCCCTTAGAGAGGGATTGCCCCATGACCGAACCTGGGCGTCGTGTCCCCGGTCGCTGGCTCCGGTCATCGGCCATCATCGCGCTCGCGGTGGGAGCCACGGTCTCCACGTCGGCGGTTGCCGCTGCGGCGGTCAGCCCGGCGGCGGCGGCGACGAGGTTCGTGGTCACGATGTTCTCGGACCGCGGTGACTACATCGGGGCGGGCATCCCGCAGGAGTTCGACCAGACGAACGCCACGATAAGCGGACTGCTGTCGCCGGCCGGCATTTCGCTGTCACTCAGCGGCGGCACCTCGGGCACGGACTGGTCGATGGACATCGACCCGGCGCAGGGGTCGACATTCAAGGTGGGCTACTACCGTGGCGCGCAGCGTGCGGCCTTCAGGACGTCTGGTCATCCGGGCCTGGACATTACCGGCGACAGCCGCGGCTGCAACACGGTCTCCGGGGCCTTCGAGATCCGCAGGCTCACGATCTCCAACTCGATCATCACGAGCCTGGACCTGCTGTACGAGCAGCACTGCGAGGGCAAGCCCGCCGCGCTGTTCGGCGAGATCCAGATTGGCCAGTCGCGCCCGGCCGGCCTCATCCTGGCCTCGAGATCCATTTCGTGGCCGGCCGCCACGCACGGCCAGAAGGCCACCCCTGCTCCTGTCTACCTCAGGAACCCGACCACCAAGTCTGTGCAGATCGGATCCATCTCGCTGAGCGGATCGGCCGCCCCGCAGTTCCGTCTGTCCCTCAACGGATGCAGCGGCATAACGCTCGGCCCTGGCGAGTCGTGCGATGTGTTCGTCGGCTTCACCGCCCAGTCCGCCGGGCCCCAGACGGCATCGCTGAACCTGCCGCTCGGCAGCTCGACCTACCACGTGCAGCTTGACGCACCGGTGACCGTCGGCACGACCAGCCTGACCATGACGAGCCAGCCAGGTGACTACATCGGCGGCGGCAGCAGCTATAACTTCACCGGCGCCAACTCCGTCATCTGGATCACCTCGGGGTCGCTGGCCGGGCTGTCGGCGGCACTGACGTCTTCGGACGGCCAGTGGTGGAGCGTCGACATGCACGTGGCATCGGGCGATGTGCTGGCGGTCGGCAATTACCCCAACGCGACGAGGTATCCGTTCAACGGCTCGGGGAATGGGCTCAACGTCGACGGTGATGGCCGCGGCTGCAACACGCTGACCGGCTCCTTTGCCGTCAAGCAGGTCGCGTTCTCGGCCGTCGACAACTCGCTGCAGCACTTCGACGGGACCTTCGTCCAGCATTGCGAAGGGGCCACTCCGGCGCTGACCGGCGAGCTGAAGTACGAGAGCGCCCCGGTGATCACACCTCCGGCAGGAGTAGGGTCGCTGCACGTCAGCTCCAGCTCCGGCGTGCTGGCTGCCAGCTGGGTCAACCCGACGCTCAGCATCTACCTGCGCACGGTCGTGCGGATCGAGCCGACCGGCTCGCCCGTCGGTGTCGCGCCGTTCGCGGGGATCTCCGCCTACGCCGGAACGGGCACCAGCGTCAAGGTGCACGGGCTGACCGTGGGGCACACGTACACCGTGGTCGTCTACACGGTTGACAAGTACGGCAACGTGAGCAGCCCGGTCAAGCACACGATCGTGCTGGCCTGACCGACCGCCGGCCCGGATCAGGTGGCCGGCCCGGATCAGGCGCCAGTTCAGACCGTCGTGCCGATCCCGCCGTCCACCGGCAGCACCGCGCCGGTCACGTAGGCGCCGGCGCGCGAGGAGAGGAACACGGCCGCCCCGGCCATGTCGTCGGGGCGGCCGATCCGCCGCAGCGGCGCCGCCTCGGCGATCGCGTCGCCGAACGACCGCAGCGTTGCCGCCATCATCTTGGACTCGAACGGACCGGGCGCCACGGCGTTGACGGTGACGTGCCTGGGACCGAGTTCCCTGGCGAGCACCCTGGTCAGGTGGTGCAGCCCCGCCTTGCTCGCCGAGTACGCGTACGTCTGCATGGGCGGGACGCGCAGGCCGTCGATGCTGCCGATGTTGATGACGCGGGCGGGATCGTCGTGCGTCCCGGCGGCCTCGAGCAGCGGCAGGAACGCCCTGGTCAGGAAGAACGGTGACTTGAGGTTCAGGTCGAGTAGCTTGTCCCAGGCTGCGGCTGGGAACTCCTCCAGGGGTGCGCCCCAGGTGGCTCCCGCGTTGTTGACCAGGACATGCACGGCGGACTCCCGCTCGGCGACCTCCCGCGCCAGCCGCAGGCACTCGGCCTCGGTCGACAGGTCCGCCTGGATCGCCGTTGCCTGCCCGTACCCGGCGATTTCCCGCTCGGCGTCCGCGCATCCCAGCGCGTTGCGCGAGCTGATGTAAACCCGGCTGGCGCCGGCCTGGAGCAGGCCGCGGGCGATCATCAGCCCGATGCCGCGGGTGCCGCCGGTCACGACGGCCGTCTTGCCGGTCAGGTCGAACAGGTCCATCGGTTGCCTCCGCGGATGGTGTGATCGCCCCATTGTCCACGGAGGCTGGATTGTCCACGCGCTCGCGTCCACGCGGCCGCACTGCGACACGGTTCTCAAGCCGACCCCGTAGCGGCAGGCCCGACCCGGCCGCGACCAGGCACGTCGCCCGCCCCCGCCGCGGCGGCGCGCCGGACCGCGAATGTGACTTTCGTCCCTTGCGTGACGTTGGCCCGCCGGGTTAACTGCGCTGGTGTTCGTGCATGCTGAACAGTCCGTGAACGTCGGCTTCGCCCCCGCCAGGGCGGCGCTTGTCGCAGCGTCGGGGCAGGGCTGGCTCAGGCGCGCGTCCGCGGCTGCCTACGAGGCCGGCCTCAACGGCGTGAATGGCGAGGACGGCCTGGACGGATCGGACGACCAGGACCGCACCGCCGAGCGCGCCGGCCCCGCGGCGCCGGCCGGGCAGGCTCGGGTAGGTCCGCGCGGCGATGTCCCGCTGATGTCGAAGCTGGTCCAGGTCTACGCGAGGGACGTGCTGATCCACGACCGCAGCGCGGTGCTGACACTGCGATGGGAGGCGACCGGCTACGGCGGCGGCCTGTTCCCCGCGCTCGACGCGGACATCACGCTCACGCCTGCGGGTGACGACGCGTCTGTGCTGACCCTGGACGGTGCCTACCGGCCGCCGCTCGCCGGTCTCGGCGCGGCGCTCGACAAGGTGATCCTGCACCGGGTCGCGACCTCGACGGTGCGGTCCCTGCTGAGCCAGCTCGCCGAGTCCATCGGCGACCGCGCCCGGTGAAGTCCGCGGGCCCGGTCGCCTCTTTTTCAACGCACCCGCTCCGCTGACTCCCGGCACGCAGGCCGGCCAGCCGGTGCGGCCAGCGCCGGTCGCCGGTCCCTGGCCGGGCCGCGGGCCTGCTAAGTTTCCGCCCATGCACGGCGTCGACAGGATCACCGAGCAGATGATCCGCTCGGTGCTCGCCTACGCGGAGAACAGGCTCAGGCTCGAACCGGTTCCGCTGGACAAGGGGTCACGCGACCCCGCGGTGCTCGACGCCGCCCTGGCCGGCCTGCTCGGCGAGGACGGACACGACCCCGACCAGGTTCTCGGCGCCTACGCCGCGTTCGTCGCGCCCGCCGTCATCTCGGCGGACAGCCCCCGCTTCCTCGGCTTTGTCCCCGCGGCCCCGACCAAGGCCGCGTTGCTGTTCGACATGCTGGTCTCGTGCGCCTCGATCCAGGGCATCTCCTGGCTCGAGGCGGCCGGTGCCATCCACGCGGAGAACCAGGTGCTTGCCCTGATCGCAGGCTGCGCCGGGCTGCCTCCGTCGGCCGGGGGGTGTTTCGTCTCCGGCGGCTCGGCGGCGAACCTGTCGGCCCTGGCGGTGGCGCGCGAGATGGCCAAGCGCCGGCCGGGCGAGCACGGTGTTGATCGGCACGGTGTTGGCAGGCACGGTGTTGGTCAGCACGGTGTTGGTCAGCACGGGCGGTGGCGGGCGCTGGTGAGCGCCGACGCGCACTCCTCGGTTGCCAATACGCTCCGCCTGCTCGAGATGGACACGCTGGTCGTCACGACCGACGATCACCGGCTCACCGGGCAGGCCGCCGCCGCGGCCGTCGCTGCCGACCCCGATCCAGGCTCGATCGCCGCCGTGGTGGCGACGGCGGGCACGACGAACGCGGGCATCGTCGACGATCTTGCTGGGCTGGCCGACGTGGCGGCCGGGCTCGGGGCGTGGTTTCACGTGGACGGCGCGTACGGCGGCGCCGGCCTGTTCGCCCCGAGCGTAAGAGACAAGTTCGTCGGCATCGAGCGGGTCGACTCGTTCGTGGTGGACCCGCACAAGTGGCTGTTCGCGCCGTTCGACTGCGCCGCCCTGCTCTACCGCGACCCGGCGCTGGCCCGGTCAGTGCACTCCCAGGACGCCTCGTATCTCGACGTCATCCGCGACAAGCCGGGGGAGTGGAACCCGACCGACTACGCCCATCACCTGACCAGGCGGGCCAGGGGCCTGCCGCTGTGGTTCTCGCTGTGCGTGCACGGCGTGCGGGCGTACTCGGCCGCGATCGAGTCGGCGATCGGCCTGGCCCGCGCGACGGCCGCCGAAATCGCCAGCCGCGACTACCTCGAGCTGATCATGCGGCCCGATCTGTCGGTGGTGCTGTTCCGCCGGCCAGGCTGGACGCACGCCGACTACGCGAAATGGGCGCAGGACCTGCTCGACGATCAGGTCGCGTTCATCCCGCCGTCGGCATGGGAAGGAGAAACGGTGGCGAGATTCGCCTTCCTGCACCCGCACACCCCGATGGACCTCGTCGTGAGCATTCTCGACCGGATGGCCTGAGCGGCGGGAGCGATGCGATGAGCGGCGGGGAAGGCGGGGAAGGCGGGCAGCCGCGGGGTCTCGACCATGCCGCCGAGGCGGGCCGTGCCGCGCAGGCCGGCCTGCGCGAGGTCGGCCCGCACGAGGTCGGCCTGCGCTCGCTGGGCCAGCCGAACGCCCTGGCCAGCCAGTTCGACTTCACCGACAGCAGCCACGAGTGGCGGCGGCTGTTCGCCGAGTTGCTCGGCACGTTCCTGCTCGTGCTGGTCGCCGCGGGCGGTCCCATGGTCAACGCCAGGTTCGGCGGTGCCGCGATCTCGTCGACGGCTCTGGTCGTCGCGCCGGGCATGATAGTGCTCGCGATCATCCTGTTCATGGGAGCAGTGTCAGGCGCCCACCTCAACCCGGCCGTCACGATCGCGTTCACGCTGCGCGCCGACTTCCCCGTCCGCCGGGTTCCGCTGTACATCGTGGCCCAGTTCGCCGGCGCGGTACTGGCGACACTCGTGCTGGTCGCCCTGGTCGGCAAGCAGGGCATGGCGGGACTGACGCTGCCAGGCAGCGGCATCTCCGCCCCGGGCGCCATAGCGTGGGAGGCCGTGCTCACGACCGGGCTGGTCAGCGTGATCCTGGGAACGGCCTCGGGAGCGCAGCAGATCGGGGCGATGGCGGCGATCGCCGTCGGCAGCTACATCGCCCTGGCCGGCGTGGTCGGATCCCCGGTCAGCGGAGCGTCGATGAACCCCGCCAGGTCACTGGGTCCCGCCTTGGTGCTGGCCGACTGGACATCCTGGTGGGTCTACCTGACCGGGCCGCTGATCGGCGCGGTCATCGCGGTCGGGTTCGCGCAGATCCTGCGCGGACGCGGCGGCGGTGTGTTCGGCCGCCGGGCGGCCCAGGGCACGCTGGGAACGGGCTGGCTGCCGGGAACGCCTGGTCAGCCGGCGGGTCCGGCCGACGGGCGGGGTCCGCGCAACCAGGACTGACGTAGGCCTTTAGTAGATTGCAGGGCATGAACCAGCCACTGACCCTGATGGCCGTCCATGCCCACCCGGACGACGAAGCATCGAGCACCGGCGGCGTGCTGGCCAAGTACTCCGACGAGGGCGTCAGGACGATCGTCGTGACCTGCACGAACGGCGAGTTCGGGGACGGTCCGGCCGGCATCAAGCCCGGCGAGGACGGTCACGACACCGCCGGCGTCGCGCTGACCAGGCTGGCCGAGCTCCGCGAGGCCTGCAAGCACCTCGGCGTCACCGAGCTCGAGTTGCTCGGCTACCACGACTCTGGCATGCCGGACTGGGAGTACCGGCACAGCGAGGAAGCGTTCTGCAACGTGCCGCTCGACGAGGTCGCCGCCAGGATCGGCGGCCTGATCGAGCGATACCAGCCGCAGGTCGTGATCACCTACGACCCGGACGGCGCCTACCAGCATCCCGACCACGTGCACGCGGCGAGGGCGGCGATCGCGGCGGTCGAGCGGACCGGGATCCCGGCCAAGCTCTACCTGATCGCGATGCGACGGAGCAACTGGCGGCGAGTGTTCGAGGCGCTCCGCGACGCGGGCGAGGACGTGCCCGAGTGGGAGATGACCGAGGAGGAGGAGCGTCAGATCGCCGAGTCCGAGGCGCGGATCACCACGGAGGTGGACGTCACCGCGGTTTTCGAGCGCAAGCGTGACGCGCTGACGGCGCACGCCAGCCAGATCACCGACTCGTGGTTCAGCAAGATCCCGCAACCGGTCGTGGAGTTGGCATTCGGCAAGGAGACCTTCATCAGGGCGCGTAACGCGACCCGGGCCCCAGTCCCGGAGACCGACCTGTTCGCCGGCCTCCGCTAGCCGACCGTGAGCCACCCGTGATCGTCGGCTAGCGCCGCGGATGGTGACCGCCATTTAGGGCGTCGGTATCCCAACCGGCCGAACTGGGCATTCAGGGCATACGAGGAGCGACCGGCGCTGCCGCCGACCTCGCGACTCTCACGGTCCCTGGTCACGTGCTCGCCCTGCATCGCCGGGTCACGCGGCCGGGGTGGCGAGTTCGGCGGCTTCCTCGCGCCGCGCGCAGCCGTCGGTGCGGGCGCGCGAGAACAGGTAGGTTCCGGCGAGTGTCAGCCCGAGCACGCCGGCCGGCGGAACCGTGACCAGGGCGGGGAGTTGGTAGCGCCAGGAAAACTGGAAGGCATCGGAGGCGATGAGCACCGCGGCGCCCGTGGCGAAGAAGAGCATGCATGCCTGGCCGAGGCCGCGGCGTCGCGCGGTCAGCCGACCGCCCGCCGCGAGGAGCGAACCGGTCAGTCCGGCGAGCGCGAGCAGGGCCATCAGCGGGCCCGGCGTGTAACCACCGTCGAGCTGATAGGACCGCAGGAACGCGGCCAGCGGCCCGCTGACCGCCGCCGGGCCGCCGTAGCCACGGTCCAGGGCATGCCGGGTGATGGTCGGGCTGCCCGGTGTCAGGCGCAGGCCGAGCACGATGGTGAGGTGCCTGCCGAGCATCACCCAGTCACCGTAGGTCGGGTAGGACTCCTGGAACTGCCAGCGCGCGATCGGCGTCCCCTCCTGACTGGAGGTCCTGGTCAGCGCGAACAGCTTGACGCCGTCGGCCGCGATCGCCGCCGCGACGCGCAGCGGCTGCTGGGCGAGTACCTGGTGGTCGAAGCCGGCGATGACGGCGAACCGGTTCCTCCCGGCCGGGGCGGTGTAGGACTTCAGCGGCGACGCGGCGTCGTGATCGAGCCAGTCGATGCCGTACGCGCGCTGACGCGCGGTCGGGCACAGCGCTCGCTCGTAGCCGCGGATCCGCAGGGTGGCGCAGTCCGCCGCCGTCGCCATCCGGCCGTAGCTGGCCAGGCTCGGGGTCGAGCTGGCCAGCCAGAAATGCCCGGTGATAAGGTACGAGCCGGTCATGTAGCCGCCGATCGGGACGGCGAAGGCGATCGTGAGCGCCGCCGCCCTGGTCAGCACCGTCCGCCAGCCGCCACCCGCGACGAGCAGGTAAGACAACGCGGGGAGGATCAGGATCTCGCCGACCTGGCGGATGGTGGCGGACGCGCCGAGCAGCAGCCCGGCGATGATCACGGCGCCGAGACCGCGGCCAGGCCGGCGCGCGGCGCCGGTGCCCCGACCGGCTCCGGCGCCTTGCCCGCCTTGCGCGCCATGGCCGCCATGGCTGGCTTGGTCGGCCTGGCTGGCCTGGTCGGCCTGGCTGGCCTGGCTGGCCTGGGCCGGGGCGATGGCCGGGACGAGCAGAACGACGATCCCGGCGACCAGCAGTGCCTCGAACCAGACATCGGGCATGATCGTCTGCTCGATCTGGACCTGGTAGGCGTCGAGCAGCAGGGGAGTGGCGGCCAGGGCCGCGAGCCAGCGGGGGGTGCCGCGGTGCAGCAAGATGACGTAGATCGTCACGGCCATCGCCAAGCCGAGCAGGTGCTGGACCGCGGTGACCGTGCTCAGGCCGCCGACCGTGAGTATCGCCCGCAGTGGCGCCTTGTAGCCAACTGGGTCGGCCCCCGGATAGGCGTTGTACAGGTACTTCATCGTGTCGATGTACAGCAGCGCCGGCCGGTACGCGAGTTGCGCGAGCACCCGGAGCACGAGGCCCGCGGTCAGCACGGCGACGAAAACCCAGTGCCGGCGGGCCGCAAGTAGCGGCCCGCCGACGAGGCCGGCCGCCGCGGCGCGCGGGCTGCCCGGGCGGCTCGGCGGGCCGGTCACGGCGCCGGAGCGGCCATCTCCGGTGCTCGTCCGGACACGGTGTCGGCGGTGACCTGGTCGCGAGGCCTGCGCGCCGCGATGATCAAGGCGCCGATGCCGAGTGCCCCGGCGGGCGGGAGGGTGACGATCGCCGGTATCTGATACCGCCACGTGAACTCGAACAGGTCGGAGACTCCGAGCACGAGCGCGCCGGTGGCGAAGAAGAACAGGCAGGCGACCGCGGCCTGACGGGCCGCCGTGACGCGGGCCGTCCCTGGCCGGGCCGCCGCGCCGCGCCGCCTGCGCATGAACGCGAGCACGGAGCCGGCCAGGCCAGCGATCAGGCTCAGCGCGAACAGCGGCCCAGGCGTGTACCCGCCGCGCACCTGGTAGGACCGCAGGAACGCGGCGATCGGCTTGTCGACCTGCGGCGCTCCGCCGAAGGCGGGGTTCAGCTCCTGCAGGGTCGACGACTCGAGCGAGCCGACGTCGAGCCAGATCGCGTTGTTGCGGACCGAGATCCAGGGACCGTACTGCACGGTCGGGAAGTGCCGCTGGAACTGCCAGCGGACGATCGGCGTGTCACCCGGGCTGGTCAGCCTGGTCACCGCGAACAGCTTCACCGAGTCGTGCAGGATGCCCGACATAACCCGCAGCGGCTGTTGGCGCTCCACCGCCTTGTTGAAGTTCGCGACGAGCTGGCCCTTGTCGCCGAGCAGGTTGGCCGGGAGGGACTCGTCGAAGGTCCGCAGCGGGGAGTAGACGCTGTGGTCGAGCCAGTCGGGGCCCTGGGCCTGCTGCGTCTTGCTCGGGCACAGCCCCCGCTCGGCCTTGGGGAGTCTCAGTGTCGTGCAGTCCGCGACCGATGCCATGCGCCCGTAGGTCAAGCTGACCGAGGACCGCGAGATCCAGAAGTGGCCGGCCAGCTGGTAGTCCGCGCTCAGGTAGAACAGCAGGGCCAGCGCGAACCCGCAGATCACCGCGGTCGCGTTCTGCACGATTTTGCGCCACCCGCCGCCCATGGCCAGCACGAAGATCAGGGCGGGAATGACCAGGACCTCGCCGGCCTGCCTGATGCCGGTCGACGCGCCGAGCAGCGCGCCGCCGATCAGGGCCAGCCGCATGCCGGGCACGGGCCGCCAGAGCAGCACGGCCAGGCCGGCCACGACCAGCGCCTCGAACCAGATGTCGGGCATGATCATGGCCTCGACCTGGACCTGGTAGGCGTCGAGCAGCACAGGGGCGACCGCGATCGCACCGAGCCAGCGAGGCACCCCGCGGCGGACCATGACCGCGTACAGGGTGACGGCGATCGCTATGCCGAGCAGGTGCTGGACGACCTCCACGGTGCCGAGATCGCCGACGGCCAGGATCGCCTTGAGCGGGACCTTGTAGCCCACCGGGTCAGAGCCCGGCCAGTTGTCGTAGAGGTACTTCAGCGTGTCGATGTAGATGATGGCCGGGTGATAGGCCATCTGGGCTAGTGCACGCAGGACCACCCCGCCGGCGATCAGGATCGACGCCAGCCAGTGCGTCCGCAGCATGGCAGGGATCCGGCCGGCCAGCGCGAGCGGCGCGAGCACGGCGCGCCGCAGCGGGGTCCGCCGGCCAGGGCCGCCGGCACCGTTGCCGCTGGCTGGGGGAGCGGGCACGGGCGCGCCGTTCGGCGGGGCCGCGGTACCGGGAAACGTGCCGCTCGCCGCGGCGACGTCGGTACTGGCCGCGGGATCAGATGCCGGTGCGCCGGACGCCGGCCCGGCTGCTGGCTGAGTTCGCATTTACCGTCGTCCCGATCGTGGCTGGCTGTACTCGGCGGGCCGCTGGCCCTGAGGTCGGTGGTGCTGGCAGGTGGCAGAACCCATGTCCGCAGGACCTTGCCGTTAGCGGCAGTGCCCCCGGGGCTGCCTCCCAAACGGTGGCCACGGGACCTCAGGTGCTTCCCGCAGAGACTACCGGACCACCGGCGCCATGCGGTCGTAGCCTATCCGCTCGCCGCGCGCGGCGCCGGCCGTGCTGATGATCCCCAGCCAAAATGTCAGAGGCTTTGCCTACGTTGGCGCTGTGCGGGAGCTTGGCGCGGCCGTGGAGCTCGGCGCCTTCCGTGCGGTGCCACTGGCCGGCTGGCCGGACCTGCGGGCCCTGGTGCGCGCGCAGGCGCCGCTGCTGAGCGCCCCGCGAGCCGGCGGCCCGGAATTGTGCGAGATCTGCCACGGGCCCGCGGGTCACGGCAGCCCCCGCTGCTTCCCGTGCGACCTGCACCTGCAGTGCGCTCAGGGCAGCCTGGCCGATGTTGTCGTCCCCGTGGCGTTCGCCGTGAAGGGCGGATCGCACGCGCGGCACCTGTGGCAGTACAAGTCGGCCAGGCCGCCCGTCGGCACCCGGGACGCGGCAGCGACGATGCTGCGCGCCCTCCTGCTGGTGTTCCTGCGCGACCACGGTGCTTGCCTGTGGCGCACGGCGCGCATCGCCGGCCCCACCCACCTGGCGGTGGTCCCGACCGCTCGTGGCAGGCCGGGCGTGCACCCGCTGCGCGAGCTGGTCGAGGACTACCTGACAGTCCCATGGGCCGAGCTTTCGCCGCGGCCGGGCGGGGAACAGGTCAGGGACCTGGACCCGGACCGTTTCTCGGCTGGCCCGCTGCCCGGGGCCAGGGTGCTAATGATCGACGACACCTGGACCACCGGCTCGAGCGCCCAGTCGGCCGCGATGGCGTTGCGCAGGGCAGGCGCCGGTTCGGTGGTGACCGTGGTGCTCGGGCGGCACATCCGCCGCGCCGAGGCGGCAACGGCGGGTCTGGGGCCGGGCGCGATGCCGTTCCGGCCGCGCAGCTGCGCGGTGCATGTTGCCGCCCGCTGATCATAGGCTGGACCAGTGATGACCGTGCCGTCCGCCACGCCCGCGGTTCCCGCGCCCTCCGCCGTTCCCGCGCCGACGAAGCCAGCCCCAAGGAGGCGCGCTGCCGCGAAGCCCGAACCGTCAAGGACCGCGATTGTCCGCCGGGCGCGGCGGATCAACAGGGAGCTTGCCGAGCTCTATCCCGACGCGCACTGCGAGCTCGACTTCAGCTCCCCCCTTGAGCTGCTGGTCGCGACGATCCTGTCCGCCCAGACCACGGACAAGCGGGTGAACCAGGTCACGCCCGTGCTCTTCGCCCGCTACCGCAGCGCGGCCGACTACGCCGCCGCGGACCGGGACGAGGTCGAGAAGATCATCATGACGACGGGGTTCTTCAGGGCGAAGACCACGAGCATCATCAGCCTCGGCCAGGCTCTCTGCGACCGGTTCGGAGGCGAGGTGCCGCGCAGGCTGAAGGACCTGGTCACGCTGCCGGGGGTGGGCAGGAAAACAGCCAATGTCGTGCTCGGCAACGCGTTCGGCGTTCCCGGCATCACCGTCGACACGCACTTCGGCAGGCTCGCCAGGCGATTCGGCTGGTCCGCATCGGATGACCCGGTGAAGGTCGAGCAGGAGGTGGGAGCGCTCTTTCCGCGCTCGGAGTGGACGATGCTGTCGCACCGGCTGATCTGGCACGGGCGGCGGGTCTGCCACTCGCGCCGGCCCGCCTGCGGAGCATGCGCGATCGCTGCCCTCTGCCCGTCCTACGGCGAGGGACCGACCGACCCGGTCGTGGCTGCGCGGCTGGTCAAGCCCGGTCCTTTCTCGTGACGGCGGCCGGGAGCGACGGCCAGCGCGTGCCGGCGCCGGACGCGCTGCCACCTGAGCCGGCCGATCTGCCGCGCTGGCTCAGCGCGCTGGCCGGACTGACAGGCCAGATGGCAGTACCGCCGGCGCTGCGGCCGCCGCCGGGCGGCGGCCGCCATTCCGCGATCCTCATCTTGTTCGGGGAGGGCGCTCGCGGTCCTGATGTGCTGCTCGTGCAGCGGAGCCAGTCGCTGCGTCGGCACGCCGGGCAGGCGGCGTTCCCCGGCGGCGTGATCGACGCCGAAGACGACGGGCCGGCCTGCGCTGCGCTGCGCGAGGCCGCCGAGGAGGCGGGCGTCGATCCGGCTGGGGTCGACGTCGTCGCGGTCCTGCCCGACCTGTACATCTCACGGACCGGTTTCCGCGTGTCCCCGGTGCTCGCGTGGTGGCGCCTGCCGGCGCCTGTCGCGCCGGGCGACCCGGCAGAAGTGGCCGCGGTCGCGAGGGTGCCGGTAGCAGACCTGGCCGATCCCGCCCGCAGGCTGATGATCAGGTATCCCAACGGCGATGCCGGGCCCGCGTTTCGGGCAGGCGGGATGCTGATCTGGGGGTTTACCGCGTTCGTGCTCGACCGCCTGCTTGCGCTCGGCGGCTGGGAACGGCCCTGGGACACAGCCAGCGTGGCCGACCTTCCGCCAGGCGCGGCCCTGACCGGGGTAGACGGCCAGGACCTGGTGAACTGACCGGTGCCGGTGCCGGTCCTGGTCCCGGGCGCGCACCGCGCCGTGCCGCCGCTGGCCGATCGGGCCGCTGTCGTATCCAGCGGCCCGGAAGGCGGATACCGTTGACGCCGTGTCAGGTGACTTGCTCGACCTGGTCCTGATCGCGCTTGCGTCCGCTTTCGCCGTCGCCGGGTATCGCCAGGGCTTCATCATCGGAGTGCTCAGCTTCGTCGGCTTCACCGGCGGAGCCGTCATCGGCATCTACCTGGCGCCGGGTATCGCCATGGCTCTGACCGCGCGCCAGAACCTGCAGGCGGTGCTGGCGATTATCGGAGTATTCGCCGCCGCCGTCGTCGGCATGCTGGTCGCGTCCGCGCTCGGCGTCATGATCCGCTCGCACGTCAGGGGCGGGCCGTCCACCATGCTCGACTCGATCGGCGGCGCTGCCGTGAACGTGGTCGCGATCCTCGTGCTGGCCTGGATGATCGGCCGCCTGGTCGCCTACGCACCGGCGTTCCCCCCGATCGCGCGCGAGGTCAACGGGTCGATTCTGCTCAGGAGCGTCGACCGGCTCGTACCCCAGGCCGCCGACCCGGAGTTCACCGCGCTGCGGCGGCTGCTGAGCACGAAGCCCTACGTGCAGGTGTTCGGAGCACTCGGTGCCGAGACCGCGCTGGACGTGCCGAAGCTGGACCCGAGCGTGCTGCACTCGCCCGGGCTGCACCTCGACCGGAACAGCGTCGTGAAGATCGAAGGCCAGGCGCCGAGTTGCTCGCGGACGATCGAGGGCAGCGGCTTCGTCATCAGCACGGACCACGTGATCACCAATGCGCACGTCGTCGCCGGCGTCACGAACGGCCCCGAGGTCTACACCAGGACCGCGTCGGGCGAGCATCCTGCGCGGGTCGTGCTCTTCGACTCTCGACGGGACATCGCGGTGCTGTACGTACCCAGCCTCAACCTGCCCGCGCTGCACCTGGCGTCGTCCGCGCCGTTCGGCGCGCCCGCCATTGTGGCGGGATACCCGCTTGACCGCGCGTTCACGCCCAGGCCTGCCCGCGTGGGCCGGGCCGAGTACGCGAGCGGCCCCGACATCTACAACACGACGCGCGTCTACCGCAACATCTACCCGATTCGTGCCGACGTCCAGCCAGGAAACTCAGGCGGCCCGCTGATCGCGAGGAACGGCCAGGTCTACGGCATGATCTTCGCCGCCGCCGTGGCCGTGTCGAATACTGGCTACGCGCTGACCAGCAGCGAGCTGGCCAAGGACATCGAGCGCGGCGAGCGCCTGACCTCAGGGACGCCCACCGGCGCCTGCCAGTAACGCCAAGCTCAGGCTCCCCGACGCCCGCGTGGGACGCCCGCGTGAGCCCCTCAGGTGCCGCCGCCGCGCTACGGTCCGGCCCGGCACCCGCGCTACTGCCGCCGTCACCTCGCCACACGCCGCGGCCCTCCCGCGAGCCGCGAGCTGCGCCTGCTAGCCACCCACTCGCCAGTCACCCGGTCGCGGTCACCCGGGAGGCGCGGTCGCGGTCACCTGGAGGCAGAAGTCGCGGTCGGTCAGCGACGCCAGGCCGCAGGCGGCGATCAGGTCGGCTAGTTCCGCCGCGCCCTGGACGATGCCAGCCGCGTCTAGGTAACCAGGCATCGTCGCGCGGGCGCGAAAACCGTCCACCGCCGCGGCTCCGCGCCTGAGCAGGGTGACCGCGCCCCGCGCGTTCCCGCGCCTGGCGTGCGTCAGCCCGACGGCGATCTGGGCAAGACCCTGCCACAGGTCGCGCTGGGCATCCGGGCCCGACTTCCACATCGCCTCGAGCACCTCGTGCGCGTGGAAGGGCCGGCCCTCGTCGATGAGCCGCTGCGCGAGCAGCACCGCCTCGTCTGGTTTCAGCCGGAGGTCCTCCGGCATCACCGGCTGGCCGGCCGCGCCGCGGCCGAGCGGCCGGCCGAGGCCGTCCCTCGGCCTGGCGTTCTTCGGCCGGCCGACGGCGTCGCGGTCCCGGTCGCGCTCGCGGTTCCGGCCGACCGCGTCCCTGTCCCGCTCGCGGTCAGCCGCCGGCGGCCTCACCGCTCGGGCTCAGGATCGAGCAGCCAGGACCGTAGCTCCAGGTCGAACCGGTCGGGCACCTCCTCGTGCGGGAAGTGGCCGGCCCCGTCGATCAGCCGCCACCGGTACGGCGCGTCCACGTAGGTGCCCGACCCGCGCGCGGCGCGCGGCCGTACGCAGCTGTCGAGTCCGCCGTGGATCTGCAGCGTCGGCGCCTGGATCGGCGTGCGCATGGTGCGGGCGTACCGCATCCCGTCCGGCCGCAGCCTGGACCTGAGCAGCCAGCGGTGATACTCAAGCGCGGAGTGCGCGACCGAGGGCATGCTCATGGCCGCCCGGTAGGTCCGCTCGGTCTCCGGGTCCGGCCAGCCGGGCGCCGCCCACGTCGCCAGCAGCTCGCCGACCCGCTGGGCCTGGTCCCTGAGCAGCTGCCGCTCGGGCAGCATCGGCATCTGGAACCCCAGCGCGTACTTGCTGCTGCGGCCCTGGCCGAGCGGGTCGGCCAGCACCGCGGCGCGCAGCCTGAGCGGGTGCGCGGCCGATACCACCCCGAGGCGGCGGACGACCTTGGGGAAGTACGCGGCCATCGTCCAGGCGATCATGCCGCCCCAGTCGTGGCCGACGACCACCGCGTTGGCTTCGCCGAGCGACCGGATCATGCCGGCCGCGTCGGAGGCGGCGGTGACCAGGTCGTAGCCGCGGGGCGGCTTGTCGCTGCCGCCGTAACCTCTCAGGTCGATCGCCACGGCACGAAAGCCGGCCTCGCTGAGCGTGCTCAGCTGCCGCCGCCAGGTCCACCAGAACTGCGGGAACCCGTGCAGCAGTAGCACGAGTGGCCCGTCGCCGCTCTCCGCAATGTGGAAGCGCGTGCCGTTGGCGCTCACCGAGCGGTGCGACCACGGGCCGTCGACGTAGATCGACGCCTCGCCGCGCGCCATCGCTACCTGGCTCTCGCCGACCCGGCGGCGGAGTCGGTGTCGTCACGCCGGATCAGCGCCAAGTCGTCGGAGACGGTGCTGCGGGTCTTGCGCAGCCCCGTCAGCCCCTTGAACCTGGTGAACCCGATCAGCACGGCCGCAGCGGCGAGCAGTACGCAGGTGCCCGCCACGATCAGGAAGGCCGCCCAGCCCCAGATTCCCAAGGCCATCAGCCCGTAGGCGAAGGCGAAGCACAGCACCATGAGCACGAGGCAGCCGACGAACGCGGCCACGCCGAACAGCACCGCGCCGATCCCGAGCTTGCGGGCGTCGGCCTTGAACTCCAGCTTGGCCAGGTCGACTTCATACCTGACGAGCTGCGAGATGTCGCTGACTGCGAGCGCGACCAGGTCACCGAGCGACTCCTTGGCGGCGGCCGGCTGGCCGCGGAGCGCGGGTTCGGCCATGCTCCCTCCCTTCCTCGCTGTAGGGTCCAGTCTCGCGCATCACAGCATGTCGCGTTCGGCTGGTGTCCCTTTCTGGCGCAACGGGATTTCCGTGGCCGGTGCCGCACGCAGCGCCGGTCCAGGCGACTGCCCAGCCGGAAAGCGCCGCGCGAGCCGGCGGGTGCGGGAAAGGACTGCGTTAAACAGTCAAGCAGGCGGCGCCCCGAGGGGCGCCGCCTGAACCACGTCAGACCGGGTTACCAAGCGTGCACCTTCACTGCCGGGCAGGCCACCCGCCGCGGTCTCCCGCGACGCTCGGTCCTGCTAGGTGCTCCTGCCTCGGCCGCCTCCCGCGGCTGGTCGCACGTGGGTGCCCGGTTGCCGTGTCCGGACCATCGGTCCGTGACTCATTTCTACGACGGTTTCAGCGCAAGGGGAAGACCTGGTCGTGATCGATTCGTGATCTTTATTGAAGCTGCTGTTCACATGTCTGACCAGACCGCCCGGCGAACGCCAGCACCGGCCAGCCCCTGGCCAGCGCCACCCTGCGCAGCTGCCGGTCCGGGTTCACGGCATGCGGACGGCCGACCGTCTCCAGCATCGGAAGGTCGGTGACCGAGTCGCTGTAGGCGAAGCAGTCGGCCAGGTCATACCCGCGCTCGGTGGCGAGTTCAAGGATCCGCACCGCCTTGCCCTCGCCGTAGGCGTAGAACTCCATCTCTCCGGTGTACCGGCCCTCGTCGTGCCGCATCCGGGTCGCGATGATGCCCGAGGCGCCGAGCATGGCGCCGATCGGCCCGACCATCTCCTGGCCCGAGGTGGACACGATGAAGACGTCGCGGCCGGCCGCCCGGTGCGCGTCGAGCAGCCGGCGCGCCTGCTCGTAGACGATCGGCGCGATCGTGGCGGCGAGGTTCGCGGTCACGATCTCGGTCACCCGCTCCACCGGCCAGCCACGACAGAGCCGGGTGGCCTGCTCCTTGATCCTCTCCATCTGGTCGTGGTCGGCTCCGACCGCGCGGAAAACGAGCTGCGCCAGCCCGCCGCGGACGGCCTGCGCGCGGCTTATCAGGCCATGGCGGTAAAACGACGGCACGAATGCGAGCGTGCTGGACCGCGAAATGATGGTTCTATCCAGGTCAAAGAAGGCGGCAGTGGCCCGGCGCGAGCCGCCCGCGGGTGTACCCATGGCGGGCAGCATAGGGGAGCATCAGGAAATCCAATCCTCGTTCTACCTGACCGACTGGTAACTTTGCACCGCTGCGCGTAGGATTTCCTGAGTTACGGAACCGCTCTGTCCCCCCGGAGCCGGGCCGTACGGCGACCCCCGCTCTCCCCCCCGGCGGGGGTCGCCCCCTTATCTCCCCCTTTACCTGGTCTTTTGCTCCGTCGCGAAGTCAGCCGGGAGCTGCGGAGAGCACCCGGTCGAACAGCGCGAGCGCGCCCGTCTTGGACAGCGGCTCGTTGCCGCTGCCGCATTTGGGCGACTGGATGCAGGACGGGCAGCCCGCCGCGCACTCGCAGTCGGCGATCGCGAGCGAGGTCGCGCGCAGCCACGGGGCCGCGGCGGCGAACCCGCGCTCGGCGAATCCGGCTCCGCCGTCGTGCCCGTCGTAGACGAAGACGGTCAGCCTGCCGGTCTGATGGTGCTGGTCGGTCGAAACCCCGCCGACATCCCAGCGGTCGCAGGCCGCGACGAGCGGCAGCAGGCCGATGGCGGCGTGCTCGGCGGCGTGCGCCGCGCCGGGCACGTCGACTCCGGCGCCGGCCAGGCCGGCCCGCTGGGCCGGTGACACGGTCCACCAGACCGCCCTGGTCCGCAGCGTCCTGGACGGCAGCTCGAGCGGATGCTCGCCGATCGGCTGACCGGTTTCCGGCTTCCTGCGGGTGAACGACACGACCTGGCGGGTGACAGTGACATCGCCGAAGACGACAGCCGCCTCGCCCCACACGCGGCGGCGGTGCTCGGCGCCGACGCCGATGTCGGTCAGCTCGCGTGCCGAGGTGACGTAGCCGGGATCGCCCGGCTGGACCAGCGCCACGCCGTCGGCCAGGTCCAGGCTGGTCACCAGGTACAGCTCGCCCTGGTGCGGGTAGACGGCGCCGGCGTGCAGGAAGATATGCGCGGACGGCTCGTCCATGGTGCCGATCAGCCGCCCGGTCGCTTCTTCGACGATCCGGAGCGGGCGCCCGCCCGTGCCGCGCAGGCCGGCCAACGGCACCCGGCGCCCGGTCGGGTGCCACCTGCCGCCGCGGTCCCTGAGCGTCCCCTGCCTGACCAGGTCGGCGATCAGCGGTGTGGCGGCCTGCCCGAACAGGCTCAGGTCGGCGTTGGTCAGCGGGATCTCGTTGGCGGCCGCGCAGAGGTGCGGAGCAAGGATGTACGGGTTCGCGGGATCGAGCACCGTCGCCTCGACCGGGCGGTGCAGCAGCGCCCGTGGATGGTGCACCAGGTAGGTGTCGAGCGGGTCGTCCCTGGCAATCAGGACGGCGATCGCCTCCCGGCCCTCGCGGCCCGCCCGGCCCGCCTGCTGCCAAAGCGCCGCCATGGTCCCCGGCCATCCGGCGATGACGACCGCGTCCAGGCCGGTGATGTTGATGCCGAGTTCCAGCGCCGGGGTTGCCGCGAGCGCCGTGATCGCTCCGGCCCGCAGCGCCTCCTCCAGTTCTCGTCGCTCCTGCGGCAGGTAGCCGGACCGGTACGCGGCGACCCGTCCCGCCAGTTCGGGCGCGCCGGCCTCGGCCAGCCGGCTCCGCGCGGCGGCCGCGGCCGCCTCGGCGCCGCGCCGCGACCTGATGAAGGCCAGGGCGGGAACGCCGTCGCGGACCAGGTCGGCCAGCAGGTCCGCGGTCTCGGCGACCACGCCGCGCCGCAGCGGTGCGCCCGCGTCACCTCGCAGGGTGGTCAGCGGCGGCTCCCACAGTGCGAAGGTCAGCGCGCCGCGCGGCGCGGCGTCGGCGGTCACCGGCTCGGCGGGCAGGCCGGTCAGCAGCTCCGCCGACCTGGCGGGGTCGCTGATCGTCGCGGAGGCGAGAACGAACACGAGGCCGGGTCCGCCAGGCTCGCCGTGATGAGCGGCTACCCGGCGCAGCCTGCGCAGTACGTGGGCAACGTGTGAGCCGAATACGCCACGGTAGCCGTGGCACTCGTCGACGACCACGTAGCGCAGCCGCCGCAGGAACCCGCTCCACCGCTCATGCTGCGGCAGCAGGCCGTAGTGCAGCATGTCGGGGGTGGTCAGCAGGTACGTGGCGTGCCGGCGGGCCCAGGCGCGCTGATGGTAGGGCGTGTCGGAGTCGACGACAGCGGGCCGCAGGCCGAGCCCGCGCCCGGCCGCCCCGCCGATCACGTGCAGCAGGTTCAGCTGGTCGGCGGCGAGCGCCCTGGTCGGCGCGAGGTACAGGGCGGTCGCGCCCTCGCCGATCGCGGTGAGTGCGGGAGCCAGGTAACCAACCGACTTGCCCGACGCCGTGCCCGTGGCCAGGATCACGTTCCGGCCCGCCCTGGCGAAGTCGGCTGCCGCCGCCTGATGGGTCCACGGCTCGCCGACCCCGACGCGGCCGAACGCCGTGACCAGCCCGGGCGGGACCCAGTCCGGCCACGGAGCCCGCACGCCGGGCAGCGCGGGCAACCGCTCGACATGGGTCAGCCTGCCGGAAGCGGCGCCGCGGCGCAGGATGGCAAGCGCGCCGGGCGGCAGCTGGCGAGTGGCGGGAGTCGCCGTCGGGTCGGGGGCGAGCGGCTGCGGTTCAGGCATCGTGTAACGAAGTTTGTCATCGCCAGGCCGGGTACCCCGAACTGTGATCTGGTATAGACATGAGTCTGGGCATGGTTGAATGCGCGACAGGAGCATCACGCTCGGCGCGCCGGACGAGATCTACCCGGGCGGCGGCTGGGATAATGGATGCATGGCGCTGGAGGAATCTGTGGATCTGAAGCTGGATCACCACAACAAGGACGACATCGAGATCGTCGACGTAGAAGGCGAGATCGACGTCTATACCGCGCCTCGTCTCCGCGAGCTGCTTATCGACCTGGTCAACAACGGTCATTACCAGCTGATCGTGAACATGGAAAAGGTCGAGTTCCTCGACTCCACCGGCCTGGGCGTCCTCGTCGGCGGGCTCAAGCGGGTACGTGCCCACGACGGATCCCTCGACCTGGTATGCACGCAGGAGCGGATACTGAAGATCTTCCGCATCACCGGGCTGACCAAGGTCTTCGGCATCCACGACACCGTGGACCTGGCCATCGCGCACCGCAAGTCGGAGAAGTAGCGGGCCGGGCGGGCCGGCAGGCGGCGCGAGATGGCAACTGTTGAGGTCACCTTCACGCCGCTGCCGGCCCACGTGCGGACGGCCAGGCTGGTGGCCACGGCCGTCGCGCGGCGCAGCGGAGTGTCCGAGTCGCTCATGGACGAGGTCAGGCTGGCCGTCGGCGAGGCCTGCTCCAGGGCCGTCGAGACCCACGCGGCACAGTGCCCTGAGGTCCCGGTCCGGGTCGGGCTGTCTTCCCAGGCGGGCCGCTTCGAGATCGAAGTCGTCAACGCCGGAAAGGCGCCCGCCATGGCCAACGGCGGGCCGGCCGGCGACGGCACGCTGATGCCGCCGGGATTCTCCCTGGCGGTGATCGCGGGGCTGGCCGACGATGTCCAGATCAGCGAGACGGAGGCCGGAACCAGCGTGAAGATGAGCTGGCCGCTGTCGGGGTCGCTGGCGGCCGGGTCGCCGGCCTGAGCATCGTATGGCACACTCGCATCGGTTACTTTATGGTCACGAGCCGGTCGCGGCGTCGTGACATCCGGACCCGGCGCGCCGAGCGAGGATCCGGATGCGTAGACTCCCCGCACTGCCGTGACGAAGTGATCACTTGGCGACTTTGCTGACTTAGATGACATTTATAACATTTTCCAATGTTTGCGTGAAGTACCTGCTGCGCGCGCGCCGCGCGGCGGCGCGCGGCTAGGCCTGCTTTCCCTGTCTGAGGAGGACGGATGACAAGGCTCGGTTCCGCTCTTGCGGATGGAGCGGCCACCGTGACCGGTTCTAACGTGACCTGGGTCGCTATCGTGGCCGTCATCGGGGTGCTGGCGCTCGCGATGGCGGGATGGCTGGTCAGGCAGGTCCTGGCCGCCAGCCAGGGCACCGCGAAGATGCAGGAGATCGCGCTCGCGGTGCAGGAAGGGGCGGCAGCGTACCTGCGCCGGCAGTTCAGGACCCTCAGCGTCTTCGTCGTCGTCATCTTCTTCGTGCTGCTGCTGCTGCCGGCGGACACCGCGGGGGTGCGGTGGGGCCGGTCAATCTTCTTCCTCTGCGGCGCCCTGTTCTCGGCGCTGACCGGCTTCACCGGCATGTCCCTGGCGGTCCGTGGCAATGTCAGGGTGGCGGCAGCGGCACGGGAGACCGGCGAGCGCCACGCGATGCGGATCGCGTTCCGCACCGGCGGCGTCGCGGGCATGTTCACCGTCGGCCTCGGCCTGATCGGCGCGGCCGCCGTGGTCCTCATCTACAAGTCGAACGCGCCGAGCGTGCTCGAGGGCTTCGGCTTCGGCGCCGCGCTGCTCGCGATGTTCATGCGAGTCGGCGGCGGCATCTTCACCAAGGCCGCCGACGTCGGTGCCGACCTGGTCGGCAAGGTAGAGAAGGGCATCCCAGAGGACGACCCGCGCAACGCCGCCACGATCGCCGACAACGTCGGCGACAACGTCGGTGACTGCGCCGGCATGGCCGCCGACCTGTTCGAGTCCTACGCGGTCACCCTGGTCGCCGCCCTGATCCTCGGCAAGGCCGCGTTCGGGTCCCAGGGCCTGGTGTTCCCGCTGATCGTCCCGGCGATCGGCGTCCTCACGGCGATGGCCGGCATCTTCTTCGTCGCTCCGCGCAAGAACGACCGCAGCGGCATGACGGCGATCAACCGCGGGTTCTTCCTGTCGGCGATCTTCTCCCTCGTGCTGGTCGTGGTGGGCGCGCTGGTGTACCTGCCGTCCTCGTTCAGCAAGCTCAAGGGCGTCAGCGACCCGGCCATCCTGAACCACTCCGGCGACCCGCGGCTGCTGGCCATCGGCGCGGTCATGATCGGCCTGGTGCTCGCTAGCGCGATCCAGTTGCTCACCGGCTACTTCACCGAGACGACCCGCCGTCCGGTCAGGGAGATCACCGACGCCTCCCGCACCGGCCCGGCCACGGTGATCCTGGCCGGCATCGCGGTCGGCCTGGAGTCGGCCGTTTACTCGGCGCTGCTGATCGGCGCGGCGGTGTACGGCGCGTTCCTGCTCGGCACCGGCAACCCCACGATCGCGCTGTTCGCCGTCGCGCTGGCCGGGACCGGCCTGCTGACCACGGTCGGCGTGATCGTGTCGATGGATACGTTCGGTCCCGTCTCGGACAATGCCCAGGGCATCGCGGAGATGAGCGGCGAAATTGAAGGTGAGGCCGCCCAGGTGCTGACCAGGCTGGACGCGGTCGGCAACACCACCAAGGCGATCACCAAGGGCATCGCGATCGCGACCGCGGTGCTGGCCGCCACGGCCCTGTTCGGCGCTTTCCGCACCACGGTCAAGGCCGCCCTGGGGAGCGCCGCGAGCAGCTTCAGCCTGTCGATAGACCGGCCGAACGCGCTCGTCGGGCTGATCGTCGGCGCGTCCGTGGTGTTCTTCTTCTCCGGCCTGGCGATCATGGCGGTCGGGCGCGCGGCGGGCCGGGTGGTCTTCGAGGTCCGCGAGCAGTTCAGGACGCACCCTGGGATCATGGACTTCACCGAGAAGCCCGAGTACGGCCGCGTGGTCGACATCTGCACGAAGGACTCGCTCCGCGAGCTTGCCACGCCTGGGCTGCTCGCCGTGCTCACCCCGATCGTGATCGGCTTCGGCTTCGGCTACGTCCCGCTGGGCTCGTTCCTCGCCGGGGCGATCGCCGCTGGCGTGCTGATGGCCGTATTCCTGGCCAACTCGGGCGGCGCCTGGGACAACGCGAAGAAGCTGGTCGAGGACGGCATCTACGGCGGCAAGGGCTCGGAGGCGCACGAGGCCACGGTCATCGGCGACACCGTCGGCGACCCGTTCAAGGACACCGCGGGCCCGGCGATCAACCCGCTGATCAAGGTGATGAACCTGGTCTCCCTGCTGATCGCGACCAGCGTGGTGAAGTACGCGGACAACACGGGCCTGCGGGTCGGCGTCGCGCTCGGCGCGCTGGCGATCGTGGTCGCGTCGGTCGTGATCGCCAAGCGGCGTGCGACGGGCATCGCCCCGTCCGACTCCGACGGCGCCGACGGCCCGGCCGCGCCGGCCGACGACGAGCGGTCCGCCGAGACCGCGACGGCATAGCCAGCCGGCCAGCCGGCCAGCCGGCCATTCCGGCGTGGCGGCCTTTGCTCATACGGTCCCCAGCCTGGGACCATGGGCGTCATGACGGCGCAACGGCTGCTCATCGTCATGCGGCACGCCAAGGCCGGCGAGCTTCCCGGCGGTCCCGACGTGGAGCGGGCACTGCGGCCAAGAGGCTGCAAGAACGCGACGGCCGCCGGGCAGTGGCTGGCCGGCCGCGGGCTGGTTCCGGACCTCGTGCTCTGTTCGCATGCGCGCCGGGCCAGGCAGACCTGGCAGTACGTGAGCGCCGAGCTGGACGGCGAGCCGGCGGTGATCAACGACAAGCGGCTGTACCAGGCCGACGCCGCCGACCTGATCGAGGTCTTCGCGGAGACGCAGCCGCAGGTGCGCAGCCTCATGTATGTCGGGCACGACCCGGCCGCCGCCGACCTGACCGAGCGCCTGACCGGCGGTCCGGTCGATTTCCCCACTGCCGCGGTCGCGCTCATCGGCGTGACCGCCGCCTGGCCCGAGCTGGCCGCGCGCGCCAAGGGCGCGGGTCAGCTCGTCGCCTCCTGGACGCCTCAGCCAGAATCATGACCGGCAGCGCGACGACGGTTCGCTGGAGGCAGCAGGATGTCGGCTGAGGTACTGCGGCTGCACGGCGTTGGGGTATGCCGTGACCGGTCGATGCTGCTCAAGGACGTCGACTGGGCCGTGCGCGCAGACGAGAGCTGGGTCGTCGTCGGCCCGAACGGCGCGGGGAAGACCACGCTGCTCCAGGTCGCGTCCGGCCTGATCCTGCCGACGGAGGGCTTCGCCGAGGTACTCGGCGAGCCGGTCGTCGGTGCCGACCTGACCGAGTTGCGCAGTCGGGTAGGCATCTCCAGCGCTGCCGTGGCCGAGCAGGTCCCCCGCGGCGAGAAGGTGATCGACCTGGTGCTGACGGCCGGGTACGGGATACTCGGCCGTGGCAGCGAGGACTACGACTCCTTCGATGTCATCCGGGCCGTTGAGCTGCTCGACGTGGTCGGCTGCTCGCACCTGATCCGGCGGCGGTTCGGCACGCTGTCCGAGGGCGAGCGCAAGCGAGTCCAGATCGCGCGCTCGCTGATGGCCGATCCTGAGCTGCTGCTGCTCGACGAGCCTGCCGCCGGGCTCGACCTCGGCGGCCGCGAGGAGGTGCTGAGCCGGATCGCGTCGCTGGTCCGCGACCCGGCATCGCCCGTGCTCGTCCTGGTCACCCACCACGTCGAGGAGGTGCCGGAGGGCATCACGCACGCGATGCTCATGCGCAGGGGAACCGTGCTCGCCGCCGGGCCGGTGGAGCAGGTCTTCACCGAGCGGAACCTGTCGCGGTGCTTCGGCGTGCCGCTGATCGTCGAGCGTCGCGCGGCTCGCTGGATGGCCCGCGCCGCTCCCGTGTCCTTACCCTGCCGATCTCGTGCCCGACCCGCCAGCGCCCGCGCCGCTCCCGTGCGCTGACCCGCCGACGGCGGATCCCCTGGTGCGTCCCTAGTATCTGACCATGCGTCGAGGATCGCGTGGCTAGCGGGGAAATCCTGGCGATCCTCGCCGCGGCGATCGCGGCCGGCGCCATCAACGCCGTGGTGGGATCCGGTTCGCTGATCACGTTCCCGACCCTGCTCGCGTTCGGGTTCCCGCCGGTAGTCGCCAACGTCTCCAACAACGTCGGCTTGGTGCCCGGCAACGTCAGCGGCGCCTTCGGCTACCGCGAGGAGCTGTCCGGCCAGCGTGGCAGGCTGGCCAGGCTCGGCACCGCGTCATGCGCGGGCGCTCTGGCCGGAGCCTGCGCGCTGCTCGCGCTGCCGGCCGGGGTGTTCAAGGTCGTCGTCCCGGCACTGATCATCATCGCGTGCGTTCTCGTCGTGGTTCAGCCTCGGCTGTCGGCCTGGGTCGCGGCCCGGGGCAAGAGCCGCGCCGAACATGGCGGCCCGCTGCTGATCGGCGGCGTGTTCCTGGCCGGAGTCTACGGCGGCTACTTCGGAGCGGCGCAGGGCGTGCTCTTGATCGGCCTGCTCGGCGTGTTCCTGACCGAGCGCCTGCAACGGATCAACGCGGGCAAGAACATCCTCGTCATGATCGTGAACGCGACCGCGGCCGTCATCTTCGTCCTATTCGCCCACGTCGCCTGGGTGGTGGTGGGCCTGGTCGCGGCCGGGTCGACGGCCGGCGGCCTGATCGGGGCCAAGGTCGCCCGGCGACTGCCCCCGCTGGCGCTACGGATCATCATCGTCGTCATCGGCGTGATCGCTGCGGTCAAGCTCATCTTCTTCTAGAAGATCTTGATCTTCGCCACCGACCGGGACGGGCAAGAGATGTGGTCGCGAACGGCGGGATCTACCGCTCGCGCGGCCCCGGCCCTCCCGTGCGGAAGGTGTTCTTCACGATCACGAAGACCGGCACAGGCTGGCAGCGTTGTTGAGACGACATACCGGTCAAACTGGGCACTGCGTCGGTTCAGGCTGCTCGCCGGGCCATGCCCAGTGTCACGCGGCCTCCAGAATGCCGCCGCGACAGCGCCCGACCGCGATCCTGGCGAGCGAGCGGCGCGCCTTCATCGTGCATTCGCCGCGAAGAGGCTCATTCGCGGCACCGCTAGCTAGGCTGGACCGGAGCAAGGATGCCGGCCGCGACGGCGCGCCTGACCACGTTCCTGGCGAGCGAGCCCAGCGACGGGGAGCCGTCCTCGATCAGTTTCACGTTGGCGAGAACCCGGTCCGCCGTAATGCCGTGGCGCTGCCAGGTGCCGCCGCCGGCGGCCAGGTTCTCCAGCATCGGCTGCAGCCGGTCGAGCGCGCGGGCGAACTTAGCCTCGGGCGACTGCCTCGCGGTGAACTCGTCCCACAGGTGGCGCAGCATCGAGCCCTGCTCCGCCGGGAGCAGCGCGAATATCCGGGCGGCGGCCGCGCGCTCAGCGATCGCCTGCCGCTCCTGCTGCTCCTGGTCGGCGTAGGCGAAGAGGTCACCGGCGTCGATCTCGACCAGATCGTGGACGAGCACCATACCGGTCACCCGGCTGAGGTCGGTTCCCGGCGGTGCGTGCTCGGCCAGCACGAGCGCCATCACCGCTAGGTGCCAGGAGTGCTCGGCCGAGTTTTCCGGCCGGTCCAGGCCGGGACCGGCCAGCACGGTCTGCCTGAGCACCCCTTTCAGCCTGCCAATCTCCGCAATGAACCGCATCTGGTGATCAAGCCGCTCCATGCGCCTATTGGACCGCACCAAGGCGCCCCCCGGCTACCGCGCGTCAGGTTCCCGTGGTCCGCTGGCCGGCCTGGCCGGCCTGCGGCTTGGACACGTGCAGGTCATAGGGGTTGACCGGGGCGCATGAGGGCTGAACCCCGTCGGGCGTCCCGCGAGGGAATTCCGGGTGGACGAAGCCGTCCGACGTTACTGCGGGCCAAGTCCCAGCAGGTGCAGGACGACAAGCAAGGCGACGAATCCGGCAAGTATCCCGGTCGACTTCGCGATGGAGCGCAGCCGCGCACGCCGCGCGCCAGGTGCTAGCGCCCCGGGCCTGCGGCCGCCGACCAGCCGGAGCCGCCGCCTGCGCCACAGCCTCGACCAGCCGCGTCTCGGATCGTGCTCCGACACCGGCCTGCGCAGCTTCCTGGCCCTGGCGACGTGCCGCCAGTTCCTGCGCTGCCCCGGCGGCCGCCGCGCTACCCGTCTGGCCCGCTCCGCCGCGGAAGGCTCGCGGAACCTGGCCGCTCCCGCCGAGCCTGAGGTGAGATCGCGTAGCTGCCGGTCGAACTCGTCCGGGCCAGGCGTCGCTGGGCTGTGCTCCGTGGGCATGTACGCCAGTATGCCTGGCCGGCGGCCGCGGAACTGACCGGTTGCCTGGAGGGGAAGCGGCGCTGTGCCTGGCGCGCCGATCCTGCCCGGGCACTGCCGCTCGGACCGGATCCGATGAGTGACAGCGTGATTACTACATGTAACGATGCCAGAACAGGCGACGCAGCAAAGAGACCAGGGGATGGCAGTCATGACCGATCATCGGCCCCGCACGACGACCGACGCCGGCATTCCGGCGCCGAGCGACGAGTACTCGCAGTCGGTGGGCCCCGACGGCCCGCTGCTGCTTCAGGACCACTGCCTGATCCAGAGGATGGCCCGGTTCAACCGGGAGCGGGTACCCGAGCGGGTCGTGCACGCCAAGGGCGGCGGCGCCTACGGAGTACTCGAGATGACCGCCGACGTCAGCCAGTACACCAAGGCCGGGCTGTTCGCCAAGCGATCACGGCGGCCGAGATAGCCCGACTGCGTCCCCTGGCGCTACGATCAGCGCGTTATGGGAACGATAAGGGTCGCGCTTGCCGAGGACCATGTCCTGCTCCGCGAGGGCATCTCCCGGCTCGTGTCGGCCAACGAGGACTTCGACCTCGTCGGGGTCGCCTCCGACCTGCCCGACCTGCTCGCGGTCGTCGCCGAGCAGCGGCCCGATGTCGTCATCACCGACATCAGGATGCCGCCGACGGGCACCGACGAGGGCATCAAGGCGGCCAGCTGGATCCACCAGAACTTCCCGGGCACCGGCGTGGTCGTGCTGAGCCAGTATGTCGCCCCCGCCTATGCGGTCGCGCTGCTCGAGCACGGCTCGGCCGGCCGGGCATACCTGCTGAAGGAGCGGATCGGCAGCGTCGACGAGCTGGCTCGCGCGATCAGGAGCGTGGCAGGCGGCGGGTCGGTCATCGACCCGCGCGTCGTCGACGAGCTCGTGCGGTCCCGCACGCAGGAACGGCAGCCAGGCGTGTCGACGCTGACCCCGCGGGAGACCGAGATCCTGGCCGAGATGGCGCAGGGCAAGAGCAACTCGGCGATCGCCGCCGCGCTGTTCGTCACCGAGCGCGCGGTCGAGAAGCACACCAACTCGATCTTCGCCAAGCTGGGGCTGTCCGAGGAGAAGGACGTCAACCGCAGGGTCAAGGCGGTGCTCGTGTTCCTCAGCCAGCAGCGGCCCGTCGCCTGACCTGCGCCGCCTCGGGCGAGGCTGCCCGCGATGCTGCTGGTTGCCCCAGTGGGGCAGCCGTTCAGAGCAGCGGGACCGACCCGAGTATCTGGCTGCCCTGGCCGGGCTGCGACTCCCACCGGATCCTGCCGCCGATCGAGCCGAGCCGGTCCGCCATGTTGACGAAACCGTGACCGCCGCGCGCCCGTTCCTGGTCGAAGCCTGGTCCGTCGTCGCTGACCGAGAAGAGCAGGCCGCCTGCCTCTTCCCAGACCCGCACCTCCACCTGCGCTCCGCCCGCGTGCTTGGCCGCATTCTGCAGTGCCTCGGTGCAGCAGAAGTAGATCGCGGCCTCGACCTCCGGGCCGTAGCGCCCGATCCCGGTGGCGCGGACGGTGACGTCGAGCGGGCTGCGGTTCGCGGTGGCCCGGAGAGCCTCGCCGAGCCCTCGGTCGGCCAGCAGCGGGGGATAGATGCCGTGCGCGAGCTCGCGAAGCTCGGTGATGGTCTCCTTGATGTCCAGAGCGAGCTGGTCGAGCATCTCGGTTGCCGCGGGCGGATCCTCGGCCAGGATGTCGCGAGCGAGCCGCAGGTTCACGGCCATGGCCACCAGATGCTGCTGAGCCCCGTCGTGGAGGTTCCGCTCGACCCTGCGGCGCTCGGCATCTCCGCTCGCGACGATCCTGGCCCGGGACTCGCGCAGCTCGTCGGCCTGCTTGCGCAGCTCGTCCAGCGTCGTCTGGAGCGCGGTATCGAGCCTGGCATTGTGCACGGCCAGCCCAACCTGCCTGGCCAGCTCGGTGAGCACGCGGTCGTCCTCGGCCGAGAACGAGTCGGCGGTGCCCGGGCGCTGCGCGACGATCAGCCCGAGCAGTTCGCCCGCGTGGCTGACCGGCATGACCCGCAGCTGGCACTCGCCGCGCCCCTCGAGCAGCGCCGGCAGCCACACCGACACCCAGGCATTCCCCGAGATCCCCGCCCGCGTCACGACCGGCCGCTCGCGCGAGGTGATGACGATCGATCCTGGCCCGGTGTCCGGCACCGCAGCCGTCCGCTCGAGCACGTCGCCCATGCCCGTGTACACCTCGGCGCTGTCCAGGCCCATCGTCTTGCGCAGCGACTCGGCGAGTTGCAGCAACAGCTCGTCCATCGGAATCGCACGGGTCATCCGGCTGCCGAAGGTGCGCAGAACCTCGTCGGGCGCCTGCCTGGCGCCGAACACGTACCTGGTCGCCCAGCTGATCAGGCGCTCCCTGACCGGGAGGTATCCGATCGCGCCGACCGCCGCGGCCAGCATGGACAACCCGAGCAGCTCGTGGTCGGCGGTGTCCTGCGGCGGATTCCCGAGGCCGAGGATCACGATGATGTAGACGACGGCGACGGCGACGGTGTAGCCGGCCACGGCCAGCACGTGGACGAGCAGCCGCCCGCCGAACGTGCCGAACCGCGACACGTCACCGGCCATCAGGCCGGCCGGCACAAGCACGGTGGCGGCCGCCGCCACCGCGGCGAGCGGGGTCGGCCACGCCACGAGCAGGTGCAGCACGGCCGCGGCGATGGCCGCGGTCGCGGCGAGCACCGCTCCGATGCCGGTCCACTGCAGCCGTTCCCGGTCGCGGCTTTTCGCGCTGGCATAGCGGATCCTGATGGCCGGCAGCGCCAGCAGCGTGGTCACCGGCAGGGACACCGCGATGACCGCGGCAGGCAGTTGCCCGCCGGCCGCCAGCCACGCGACCGCCGCGCCGAACGCGGTCAGGTATCCGCAGGCCGCAGCCGCCTGCCTGGGCCGCGATCCCAGCCGGCCGTCGGGGACGGCGAGCAGCAGATGTATCCACAGCGCGACGACGAGCGCGGCGGCGGCCGCGGCCGCCGCCTGCAGGGCCGCGTGCCAGCCGCCGGCGGCGCCGGCGGCCAGCCGGGTGCCGCTCAGCGCGATCGCGGCCGCCATCGCCCCGAGGCTGACCTGCCACTGCGGGGTCCGCTCGTGCGCTCTGGCGGTCGCCGTCGCGGACAGCGCCCACGCGATCGAGAGGCCATAGGCGACGCCGTCGATCGCCGGCAAGCCGGGCGGGGCGCTCAGTCCGACCGCGGCGACAATCAGGGTGGCGGCGGGCAGCACCAGACCCGAGGTTATCGAGCGGGCCCGCGGCGAGTGGGCAGCCCGCGCGGCGGCTGCAGCGGCCAGGGCCGCCAAGCCCGCCTGGTCCGCGGCCCGGGCCTCGTCCGCGGCCCCGGCGTGGCTGTCGGCCCCGGCGTGGCCGTCGGCCCCGGCCTGGCTCGCGGCCCCGGCCTGGGGCGCCATCGGCGGCTGCTTGCTGGTCATCTGGTGTCGGCCCTGACACCAGGTCCGTGCTCCGCTGCTGCGTGCTCCGCCGCTGCGGGCTCCGCTGCTGCGGGTTCTGCTGCGGGCTCCGCGCTTCCGGGGTCCGCGGCCGCGGGCTCCGGCTGGGTGACGATCCGGCCGTCGCGCATCCGGACCAGCCGCTTCGCGGCCGCCGCCACGTCAGCGTCGTGAGTCACCAGGATGATCGTCTGGCCCCCGGCATGCAGCCGCCTGAGCAACTCGATGACCTCGGAGCCCC
>WNGM01000156.1_pt1 | contig 53605 bp, 42 predicted proteins | sample 5400571 | NCBI WGS metagenome assembly WNGM01 (sample SAMN13153378, study PRJNA577476) | soil metagenome | isolation source: 100 cm soil or saprolite under Garry oak tree replicate 2 | place: USA:California | collected 2016-06-15 | reverse complement strand
CAGCCGCAGCCACGCAGCGACACGGGTGATCAGGAGGAACACGAACCGCAGGCACATGATCGGTGATCATCACGGCCGGACCGCGCGGAGAGCAACCCTGCTGGTCAGAGCCGTGGACGACATTCTCGGCACGCACAGGTAATGCCACGCTGCCGGGCCGGCCCACTGGCCGGCCCGGCAGCGTGTTGTGCGCCTCGCGCTGCACCTGGCGAACCGCCCGGCTTACCCGCACGGGTGGCTCGGGCCGCAGGCCCGTGGAGAGCATCCGCACCAGCGGGCACCTCACCGGCGGCCGACCGGTACCACCCACGCGACCGATACAGCTCTCAGCCGCTCCGATTCGCTCGGCGTCTCCGACTGCTGCCTTGGGACTGTTCACCAGCCAACATCACGCTTCGTTACAAACCGTTGCTGGGCTTGACGCGCCGGATCCGCCGTTCGGCGCGGAGGCTCACGCATCGGTGATCGGGATGACGCCCGTCCAGATCTGGGAATTCGGTGCGGCGTTGGGTGACCGAGCCGTCATGACAAATACGTAGGGCCGACTGATTGCTATTTCAGCAAACTCCACCGTCGGCCCGCGTGGCGAATCAGAGTCGCTGCCGCATCAGCGCGGCGGTGAGCCCGGCGGCGCGGGGTTGGGGCGGCTATGGCTGCCGGATCGTGACCATCCCGGCGGTAGCCACGTTGGTGTCTTGCAGTTGCCAGTCGTACTTGGCGCGCCTCGTGGCGGCGGGCACCGGGATGCGCATCGCGAACGTGAGTGAACCGTGGGCCGGACCTGCCGGGCGGCGGTGCGGTTGAGGTGGAAGTAGTACTGCTGGACGGCCACGGGATGGCCGTTGCCGGTGAGCACCGCCAGGTAATGGGCGTAGGGGGCAGGGGGACAGGGTGACCCGCGTGCCGCTGGTGTTGTGCAAGGTGACCGGGTAGCTGGTAGTCGTTTCGGTGACCAGGGTGGCGGGCATCGTGACGGTGGCTGTGAGCACGTTCAGGGGCGAGGTCCTGACCGGGATCTACCCCGATTGATCCCGAACGGCTGGCGCTGCGTGGCGCGCCGGGCGGGCGGCGAATCATGGGGCGGACCATGGGCCGCTCGGGGGGCTCGGGGGTGTCGGCCCCGGGCCAGCACAGCCGAATGGCTGACGCTAGGTGGCGCGCGCAGAGATGTCTTCGCCCAGGGTGGTTCGGAGTTCGCGCATCCACCGTGACACGTGCCGGGCGTACTTGGCGTCGTCGACATCGCTGCCCGTCCAGAAGCCCAGCCAGCCGACTGCCTGGAGGATGGCCACGATGTCGGCCTCCTGGTTGAACCGTCTCCAGTCAGCACCGAATGCGCCAGCGGCGTTTCTGGCGTCGAAGTAGGCTCGCCGCATCGTCATGCGCTGGCTGCTCGTCCAGCGACCCGCGCTGATGCTGACGAGATCGGCATACTGCGGTCCGATCGCTGCCGTCTCCCAGTCGATGACGGCGATCGCGTCCGCGGCCCGATCGCGGCGGAGCAGTACGTTCTTGCCGAAGAACTCGCCGTGGATCAGGCCGTGCGGCAGATCCGCGACGCGCTGGACCAGCGTGCCGTGCCTGGCGAGGGCCCGCTCGGCGACCTGCCGATCCTGCCCGGCGATGCGCTCCAGACACGCCTCCAGGTACCTGCCCTGGCGCTCGTAATGGGCCCGGTCATAGCACAGCAGCCGCTCGTCGCCCGGCGTTCCCGCGGTCGCCCCATGAAACCGGCCGATCCACGCCGCCGCCTGTTCGAACAAGGCGAGGCGCGCGGCGTCATTGTCGGCGATGTGCTGACCATCGAGGCGGTGTCGGCCCACATCTTCGATGAATAGCCACAGGTTGCCCCGTTTGGGCTCCCACCGGTACCCGTAAAGCCGTGGGGTCGCGAGCGCCAGCCCTGGCAGGACATGCCGGTACATCCAGAGCTCGCGACGGCTCCGGCCGAGCTCCAGCCGGCGAACGCGCTTCGCGTTCTCGCGCTGCCGAAGCGGGTTGAGGTCCTTGAAGATCGCGGGCATGACGTCGCCGGAGTCGAGCTGGACGTCAACGCGGTGAACGGCGAAACTAGTGCTTTTGCCAAGTTCCCTGGTGCGGATCGACCGGACTCGCACACGGTTGCCGGTCAGCTGCGACAGGCCCTCTTCGAGGGTCTCGATCATGAGTTGCCCACGGCTGACCCGGTCCGACCTGGACGTTGGAGCGCCAGGGACATCGATGTCACCGTTGCCATACGGCATGACGCGCAGCCTTATCCGCCGCTGGCGTTCGGAGATGCACCGTTGCGGGAACGGAGCCGTTGATGATCGGGCGTGGCGAGCCACCCGAGCGCACGTTCGGCGTGCTCGCCGAGCGCTGCCTGGGAGCGCCGGTCGTGGCGGGGCGCGAACTTCCGGTGCCGGCTGCCACCTCTTACGCTGCCCGGCGGCTCATACTCGATCTCGCCGACGGCCGCACGCTCGACGTGTTTCTCAAGGACTTCGACGTCTCTCCGCACGCGGCGGATCGCGCGCTGTGGCGTGGCTCCCGGGAGCGCTACGTCTACGAGGCGGTACTTGCCGGGCAAGGCCTCGGGACGCCCGAACTGTACGGTGTGGTCTGGGACGAGCCGGGCGGCCACCACTGGCTGCTGCTCGAGTTCGTCCAGGGACGGACGCTGCGCCAGTCTCCGATCGAGGACTGGATCGCCGCCGCGGGCTGGCTCGGGCGGCTGCACGGAACCATCGTGCGCCGGGAGGCCGGAATCGTGCGGCCAGGCCTCCTGGTCAACTACGACGTCGCCTACTTCCGCGACATGGCCGAGCGGGCCCTGCAGGCGGTCGCCTCGCGCCCGGGCTCCCTCCACCGCCGCCTGGCGGCCACCCTCAACGGTTACGGGGCTATGATCGAGCGGTTCTGCGCGGGCCGGCCGATGCTCGTGCACGGATCGTACCGGCCCAAGAACATCCTCGTCGGCGCGTCGGCGGTGGCCGTGCGCATCTGCCCGGTCGACTGGGAGCTGGCCGCCGTCGGCCCTCAGTTCCACGACCTGGCGTGCATGGCCCACGAGGTCGACCACCGTCCCACGATCGAGCGGTTCTGCGAAGCCTATGCCAGGGGGGCTGACGCCTTCGGTCTCGCGGTCCCCGGGACCCGCGAGATGCTGGCGGAGGTCGACCGCCTTCGCTTCCACCGGGTGCTGCGCTCGCTTGCCCGCTCCGCCGAATGGGCGTACCCGGACAGTGCCGTGGCCACACTCGTGGCCAAGGCGGACCGGATCCGCCGCGGCTTCGGCTGAGGCCCGCGGGGCGGTGACCGTGCCCGGGCGGCGGTCAGGCCAGCGCGACATTCAGGATCCTCTCGGCGATCTGCCGGGCGTCGAAATAGGCCTCGGCGATCTCCCTGGCGCTGCGGCAGTGGCGCTCGTAGTCCGCGTTGATCGTCGCCAGCGCCTCGGCCGCCTCGTCGGGCGTGGCGAAGCGCAGGATGCCATCGCCCCATGGCAGGTACGGGTTCGCGCCCGTATCCTGTGTCACCACCGGCTTGCCAGTTGCCAGGTAACAGAGGCTCCGGTCGCTGACCCACCCGTTCTGCAGCTTGACGCACGAGGGCTTCACGCAGCTCAGCTCGCCACGCGACCGCTGAATGTAGGCGCGGTACATCTCCGGTGTCCTGCTGACCTCGCAGGCATGCCGGATCCGCCAGCCGTTCCGCTCCAGCAGCTGCCGCTCCGCTCCGTCATCGGGTGCCAGGTGGACGGCCAGCTCGAGTGGCTGGCTCGTCAAGCGGGGAAGCCCAGCGAAGGAAAGGTACGCGATCCGCTTGGTGTTGTCGTACAGCACCGGGCGGCCGTCCACCGTCTCCGTCGCCCATTCGCCCCACCAGTTGGTGACCGTGGTAAACGCCTCGCACCGGGGGTCATACGTGTACGGCCAAAGATCCAGGCACACCGGTGGCCGGATGTGCACCCACGGCAGACCACCGTCCGGAAACAGTGCCGACGGCATGCCGACCGTCGCTCCGGTCGTGAGGTACACATCGTGCGGTGCCACCGAGAGCTGGCCGGTACTCATCCACGTCTGCAGCAGGCCTGGGTCGATGTCCACCAGGGCGGTCCGGCGGAAGCAGGCCAAGAGCTCGGCATCGATCGCGTAGTGGAAGTTCAGCAGCAGATCGGCTTGGTTGAACACCTTGTGCACCTGCGACCGGGTGGCCCCGATATAGGTGTACTCCATGCCCTGGGCCCCCCCTCCGCCTGCGCCGCTTGCGCCACTTGGGTCACTTGGGCCACTTGCGCCGCTTGCGTCCGTGCAGAGGATGACCTTGTCCGCCAGGCCGTAACCCGCCAGCCGCCGCAGCAGGCTGTCGACCCGGGACGTCTCTTGCCCGCCGAGGCTGCGAAAATGTTCGACCCAGTAGACGTCGCACCCGGCCTGCTGCAGGCCGTGCACGTACTGCAGGTAAACCCAGAAGTGGCCGCCGCCCTCGAGGAACTCCAGGGTCCGGTACGGCGAGACCGCAACGGTGGGCATGTCGTTCCTTCCTGCCGGCCAGCTGCGACGGGTCACCGCAGCGCGACGTTCAAGATCTTCTCGGTGGCCCGGCGGGCGTCGAAGTAAGTCTCGGCGATCTCCCGGGCGCTGCGGCAGTGGCGCTCGTAGTCGGCGTTGACCGTCGCCAGCGCCTGCGCCGCCTCCGGATGTGTGGAGAACTCGAGGATGCCCTCGCCAGCGGGCAGGTAGGAGCTCAGACCGGTGCGCTGCACCACCACCGGTTTGCCACTGGCCAGATAGCACAGGCTCCGGTCGCTGATCCATCCGTTCTGCAGCTTGACGTAGGAGGGTTTCACGCAGCTGATCTCCCCTCGCGAGCGCTGAATGTAGGAGCGGTACATCTCGGGGGTTCTGCTGACTTCCAGGGAGTGGCGGATCCGCCAGCCGTGCCGCTGCATTGTCCGCCGATCCTCGGTATCGTCGGCGGCCAGGTAGACGGCCAGCTCGAGCGGCTGGCTGGTCAGCCGGGGTAGCTCGGCGAACGCGAGAAACGACACGCGCTTGTTGTTGTCGTACAGCACCTCTCGGCCGTTCACGATCTCGCTGGCGAATCCGCTCCACCAGTCGGTGACCGTGGTGAACAGTTCGCACCGCGGGTCATACGCGTAGGGCCACAGCTCAAGGCACACCGCCGGCCGGATGTGCACCCAGTCGAGGCCGCAGTCGGGAAACGGCGCCTGCGGCGTGCTGGCCGCCTTCCCGATCGTGAAATACCGGTCGTGTGGCGCCACGCTGAGCTGGCCGGTACTCATCCACTTCTGCAGCAGGCCCGGGTCGATGTCGACCAGGGCGGTCCGGCGGAAGCAGGCGAGCAGGTCGGCGTCGATGGCGTAGTGGAAGTTCAGCAGCAGGTCGGCTCGCTGGAACACCTCGTGCGCCTGGGCCCGGGTACCCACGAGGTACTCGTACGTCTTGCCGTGTGGGCACCCCCCGCCGGAGTCCGCGTCCGTGTAGAGAATGACCTTCCCCGCCAGCCCGTAATGCTTCAGCCGGTGCAGCCAGGTCTCGATCCGGGACCTCTCCTGCCACGGGCCGTCGCCGGGGACCCGCTCGAGCCAGTAGACCTCGCATCCCGCTTGCCGCAGGCCCTGCACATACTGCATGTAGACCCAGAAGTGACCACCGCCCTCGAGGAATTTCAAGGTGCGGTACGGGCAGACCACGACGGTCGTCATGTCGCCTCTTCCCCGGCAACGCCGGCGGGCAGGCCCACGGCGGCCAGTTCCATGGCCTCGGCGAAGTTGACCAGCCGGATCTGCCGCGCCGAAAGAAACGCCCGCACTGCGGGGTCGCACAGCGTCCGCAGCTCGGCCTCCCGCTCCACCCGGTAGCTCGATCGCAACTGCGAGTCGCAGTGGCCCGGATGGCAGCTCAACTCGGCGACCCCCGCTGAAATCTCGGCCTCCACCAGGCCGATCAGGCCTTGGACGCTGATCTGCTCCAGATGTGTCTCGCCGCCCCATTGCCCGTAGAACCTGGAGAGGTAGCGCACCGGCGAGTGCTCGCGTAGCGGCAGCCCGTACCGGTCGGCCAACTCGAGGAAGTACGGCAGCAGCCGGGGATTCCGGTGAAGATTGTGATGCGAGTCGAGATGGGTCGGGCGACGGCCCATGAGCTCTACGAAGGAGTGCATCTGCTCGTAGAGAACCGCCCGGCAGTGCTCGCCGGTCTCGGGGTCGGCAAGCGCACGCCCGGCCGCATCCGCGAGGTTGACATGCAGGCCAACGCTCAGCCCCGGCAGGTCGTGTGACAGTCGGGCTCCCTCCTGGCTCGCTGGCATGTTCACCATCAGGCTGGCGCTCCGCAGCGGGCCGCGCTGGTACGCCTCCGCGATGCCACGGTTGACTCCCGGGCTGGCACCCAGATCGTCACCGTTCACAATGAGGCACTTCATCCGGGTATCCCTGGTGGCGCGGGCGCCGATCAGAGCGCCGGCTCGACCGGCTCGAACCAGGTCTCCATCTCCGCCAGCCTATCGAACTCCCATCCGGCCTGCGCCTGGACCGCCGCGATGCAGGGCCAGATGAGACAGTTGGCGATGCGCGAGATCTCGGCCGTCTCCAGCAGCAGGCTCAGATCCCTCGTGGCCGGAGCGTGCCAGCCGAGTGGTGCCACCGCGTGCTGGTATCGGTCCAGGATCCACGGCCGGTGGTGGGCCGAGAACCGGTACAGGAACGTGGAGAGATCGTACGTGAGCGGCCCCACACCCGTCGCGTCCCAGTCGATCAGGCGGGTTCGCAGACCCTCCGGCGTGGGCACCGCGAGGATGTTCTTCGGCCACAGGTCGCCGTGCAGCAGCGTCTCTGGCCCACCCACCTCGGCCATGACCCGGGCGCGGTCGGGGCCCTCGCCGAGAAGCTTGTACAGCCGGCGCAGCAGCCGGTCGCGCAGCGCCAACTCGCCGCAGCCGACCTTGACCGACGGCGGCTGGAGAGACTCCAGGCCACGGATGGCGTCCCGGATGTTCGTCAGGTAGTAGGTGATTCCCATGTCCTTTCCGTACATCCGGCACTCGGGCAGCAGCGGGTGCTCGGCGAAGCGGACGTGCAGTTCAGCGATCAGGTCGATGGCCGCTGCCACCCGGCTCCGATCGGGGTTGACCGTGTTCAGCGTGCGGTCTCCGAAATCTTCGTAGATATGCCAAACGCACTCGGCGTTCCGCTCGCCAGCAACGCCGAGCAAGACGGGGCCCGCACCGCCGAGGCCGCCCGTGGGGAGCCAGCGTGTCGCCACGAGCTGGTTGCGGACCGCGCGTGGCAGGCTCATCTGCTTGACGACGAACGTGTGAGCCGCACCGCCGACCTCGAACCCCAGGCGATACACTTTGTGCTCTTTCAGGCACTTTTCGCTGGTGAGCCACCCTGTCACCCGGGATCCGTTCAATACCTCAAGCAGCGCGCTACGGAGCTCGGTCAACCCCGGCTCGGCGTAGTCCCGCAGCGCGCTCTCCAGCCCGCCGATCATCGCAGAGATCCCTTCTGCCGCACGGGGTGAAGGTTCATGGCCGGGACGGGTGGCCGAGATGGCTTTGATCTCAATAGGCGTGCCGGAAAACCGACTGTCCTTTTGGGACTGTCCCCAGGAGCCGGGGTTTGCTGGTTACGCGAAACAAAGAATTCGAGGGTTTGTCGCAGACCATCGTGTAGGGGAATAGCTGGTTCCCAATGAAGCTCGCGGCGCGCCAGCGAAATGTCTGGGCAGCGGCGTCTCGGATCATCGACAGGAAGCGGATTGAATACGATGCTGGACGCCGAGCCGGTGAGTTCTAGCACCAAGCGGGCGAGGTCCAGCACGGTGGTCTCGGTTGGATTGCCGATATTGACCGGCCCGGCCAGGCCGGAATCGAGCGCGGCGAGGATACCGCGCACCGTGTCGTCGACGTAGCACAGGCTCCGGCTTTGTGATCCGCGGCCGTAGACGGTCAGCGGCCGGCCTTCGATCGCCTGCACCAGGAAATTGGACACGACCCGCCCATCGCCAGGCTGCAGCCGGGGGCCGTACGTATTAAAAATCCGGACGATGGCGGTTTCGATCCCGTGGGTTTGGCCCCATGCAGTCGTCAGTGCCTCGGCAAAACGCTTGCTCTCGTCGTAAACGCTGCGCGGCCTGACCGGATTGACGTGCCCCCAGTAGCCCTCCGTCTGCGGGTGGACCTCGGGGTCGCCATACACCTCGCTGGTCGATGCCAGCAGGAAGCGGGCATTGTGTGCGGTCGCCAGGGCGAGGGCCTGGCGGGTCCCCTGGCTGCCTACCGCGAGTGTCTCGAGTGGCCGCGCGAGGTAGGCCATAGGCGAGGCAGGACTTGCGAAGTGCAGGACGGCGTCCACCGGGCCATCGACCGGCAGCGCTGCGCTCGCGTCGGCCACCACGAACTCGAAGCCCTCTGCCCCCGCGAGCCCCCGCACGTTCTCCACGGTCCCAGTGGACAGGTTGTCGATGCAGACGACCCTGTCGCCCCGGGCCAGCAACGCTTCACACAGGTGGGACCCAAGAAAGCCAGCGCCCCCGGTTACCGCCACCCGCCTACCAGAGCCCGTGCTCCGCGGCGCGCCGGTTCTGCCGCGCCGGAAGTGTGGCCCGGCTGCGGCGACTGCACGGACCCATATACCGTCCACACGAGCGCGCATGCTCATCGCAGCACCGCGATGCCGCGCACGCACGGAGTGCCCGACGCCCTGATAGTCAAGCCCGGAGGCTGCGGCGGCATTTGCGTCGACACAGTTGCGCCCGTCCAAAAGCGTGGTCCCACGCATTCGAGCCCGGAGCTTGTCAAAGTCGAGCTCCAGGAATTCTGGCCACTGCGTGGCGATCACCACGGCGTCGGCCTGTTCTGCCGCGTCGTACGCGCTGGCCGCCAGGCTGAGTCCACGCACCTCGGGAACATGGAGGACAAGCGGATCGTAGGCAGTCACCGTGACGCCCGCATCGATGAGTTCTTGGGCGATCCCGGCGGCGGGCGCATCTCGCAGGTCGTCTGTACCGGGCTTGAACGCCAAACCGAGCAGCGCGATGCGTTTTCCTGTTAGGCCGCCGACCCGCCGCCGCAGCCGCTCTACGACTTGAGACCGCTGCCGCCCGTTGAGGCTGAGAGCCGCACGAAGCAACTCCGGTTCGTAGCCATGATGCTCCGCGTGCGAGATGAGTGCGGCCAAATCCTTGCCCAGGCACGGGCCACCCCACCCCAGGCCGGCGTCGAGGCAGCCGGGTCCGATCCGGCGGTCGAGCCCGATGCCGTGAGCCACTTCGACCACATCAGCGTCACTGAGATCGCAAATATTGGCGATCTCGTTGATAAAGCTGATCTTCGTCGCCAGGAACGCGTTCGCCGCGTACTTGATCATCTCCGCGGTCGCCGAGGTGGTCTTGATTAGGGTGGGGTGCCGGCGGTGGCCGGCGCCGTCAAAATTCTGCTCGAGGATCGGCCGGTACAGTTCGGCCACCCGGTCGAGCGCGCGGGCGTCTTCGCCTCCGAGCACGATGCGGTCTGGATGCAGAAAATCCTCGACCGCCTGGCCTTCGCGCAGGAACTCGGGATTGGAGACGATCGTGAACGCCGGAACTGAACGGCCGGTCTCGGCCGCCGCTGCTTCACACCAGGCCCTTATCACCTGGTGCGAACCAACCGGGACGGTGCTCTTGACCACAAGAATGTGATGACCGTTGGACTTCGCCCCGATGGCTCGGGTGGCCGCCTCGAACGCCGTCAGGTCCGCACCACCCATCAGCCCGGCAGGTGTCCCGAGACAGAGAAGGATGATTGATGCTGAGTGGAGCGCTCGCGTCACGTCACTGGTCAGCTGCAACCTGCCGGTTGCAACCGCAGAAGCCACAATCTCGTCAAGCCCTGGCTCGTGAAACGGGACCTGCCCCTGTGAAAGAGCAGCCAACCGGGCCCGATCAGCTTCGACGGCAACCACCGTCCGGCCGAGCCAGGCGAAGCACGCGCCTACAACTGTGCCGACGTACCCGCTGCCAATGACCGCGAGCGTGCCACGATGCTCTGGCACGACGCTCCCCCCCACGCCTACTTTCCTGGGAAGATCATCCTATTTATTACGTAGAATTCAAGCAAGAGGCATGTTTTTGACGCCATGGCTTAACGGGATAGTTGGGTCGTGCCCGTCACCGGCGGCGGTCCTCTGGTAACTCACAGGCCAGCCCTGCGATCGGCGATGCGTTCCCGGCTGGGGAACCGAGCGATGCCCGACCGCGCTCACGCCGGTTGTCGCGGTGCAGCCGCGAGCGCTTGACTGTTCCTCCGGTTCCTGATATGAGACAAGTCCCGGGACTGTCGTTATTGCCCGGATCACCAGGGAAGAGAGCGACCTGTTGGGGGGCGCGGGGGGTGCAGGGGCCTGATATCAGCCGGGGAGTCGGGGCGCAGGACGCCGTGCTCGGCGGGCCCATGGCTCTGCCGCGCCTCCCGGACTCGGGACTCGTCTCCGAACGGTGTGCTCGGCCGACGGCCATGGGCAAGTTCCTTTTCACCGGAGAACGCAAACTCTACGTGCGGGGGGTGACCTATGGCACCTTCCGGGCGGATGCCGAGGGTCACGAGTTCCCAGCGCCCGACGTCGTTTCCCGTGACTTCAAAATGATGGCGGCCAGCCACGTGAATAGCGTGCGCACGTACACGCCGCCGCCGGTGTGGCTGCTCGATGAGGCGGAGCGCCACGGGCTGCGAGTGATGGTCGGCCTCGCGGCCGAGCGCTACGTCGGCTATCTGAACGACGGCCGCCGCGATTCGGGGATCGCGCGGATGGTCTGCGATCGCGCTGAGGCGTGCTGGCGACATTCCGCCGTCCTCTGTTATGCGGTCGCCAACGAGATCCCGGCATCGACGGTGCGCTGGTTCGGCCGGCGCCGGATCGAGCGCTTCGCGGCACGCCTGTGCGATGCGGTCCGCGGAGCGGATCCGGACGCTCTGGTCACTTACGTCAGCTACCCATCCACGGAGTATCTGCAGCTCCCATTCATCGACGTGGTGACGTTCAACGTCTACCTCGAGCACCGGGAGCGTTTGGCACTGTACCTGGCCCGGCTCCAGAATCTTGCTGCGGAGCGGCCGCTGCTGATGACTGAACTCGGCCTCGACAGCGTCCGCAATGGCGAAGACCGGCAGGCGGTATCGCTCGCATCGCAGATTCAGACGGCGTTCGCGGCCGGCTGCGCGGGGGCGTTCGCTTACGCTTGGACTGATGAGTGGCACCGCGGCGGCGAGGACGTCGAGGATTGGGCGTTCGGCCTGACGCGTCGCGATCGCAGTGTTAAGCCCGCGCTTGCCGCGGTACGGCACACGTTCGATTCGGTGCCGTTTCGCCCAGATACCGCTGTGCCGCGCGTATCGGTCGTAGTTTGCACATTCAACGGGGCAGGGACGCTCGGCGAGTGCCTCGATGGGCTGAGCGCGCTCGACTATCCCGATTATGAGGTGATCGTCGTCAACGACGGATCGACCGATGCGACCGCCGCGATCGCCGCCAGCTACCCCGTTCGGCTGATCACGACCGGGAACCGCGGCTTGAGCAGCGCCCGCAACACCGGGCTCGACGCGGCCACGGGTGAGATCATCGCGTACATCGACGACGACGCCTGCCCGGACCGGCACTGGCTTCAGTACATGGTCCACACGTTCGCAGAAGGTGACTGGGCGGCGGTCGGCGGCCCGAACCTCCCGCCCCCGGATGACGGCGTGGCCGCCGACTGCGTCGCGAACTCGCCCGGCGGGCCAATGCACGTGCTCCTGTCGGACCGTGACGCCGAGCACGTTCCCGGCTGCAACATGGCGGTCCGGCGCTCGGCGCTCGCACTGGTCGGCGGCTTCGATCCGCAGTTCCGCGTGGCCGGCGACGACGTAGACCTGTGCTGGCGCCTGCAGGCACACAACCTCAAGGTAGGCTTCAGCCCGGCCGCGGTTGTCTGGCACCACCGCCGCGGCTCCGTGCGGGCATATCTCCGCCAGCAGCGGGGGTATGGCAAAGCGGAGGCGTTGCTCGAGCGCAAGTGGCCGCAGAAGTACAACCGTGCGCGCCACATCGCGTGGGGCGGCCGGGTTTACGGCAAAGGCCTCACCCGCGAGCTCGCCGGTGCTCGCCGGTGGCGCGTCTACTACGGAAGCCAGGGCAGCGCCCCGTTTCAGTCGCTCTACCAGCCCCCGCCGCTCGGCCTGCGGGCGCTGCCGCTCATGCCCCAGTGGTATCTCGCGATCCTTGCGCTCGTGGTCCTGTGCGCCCTCGGCGCTGCGTGGCGACCGCTTCTGTTCGTGGGAGCCCCGCTGCTTGCCGCCGCCGGGGGTGCGGTTGCCGGGCAGGCGCTGCTGAGCGCGGCGGCCGCGCGGTTCTCCACCCCCCATCTCTCGCGGCGCAATCTGCTCGCGATGCGCGCGCTGACCGCGCTGCTGCACGTTCTCCAGCCTGCCGCACGTCTGCACGGACGCGTGGCACACGGGCTCGGGCCATGGCACCGTCGCGTGCGCGGACGGCCACGCCTGCCCGCCAGGCACACCTGGGCGTTCTGGAGCACCCGATGGATCGATCCGCGCGAGCGTCTCCGCATGATCGAGCGGCGGATGGTCGCGGCGGGCGCCAGGACCCGGGCCGGCGGCGACTACGACCGCTGGGACACCGAAGTGGAGGTGGGAATGCTGGTCCGCGAGCGGCTTCTGCTGAGCGTCGAGGAACATCCCGGCGGGGCGCAGCTGATTCGCGTGCGCGCGCTGTTGCGGTGTAACGCACCGTTGGCGGTGGCCGCGCTCATCGGCGTGCTCGCGGTCGCCGCAGCGCTTGATCACGCGTATCTGGCCGCCGCGCTGCTCGGGGGTCTATTGATCGCGTTCCTCGCACTGTTGTTGCGGGAGGCGTCCCTCGCCGCCGGTGTAGTCACGGAGGCCGTCGAGCACGGCGTCGAGATGGCAACGTTGGTGCCCCGCTCCCGTCGCCGCCGGATAGGTGGCCCACGACGTGGCCGCTGGGATGATGAGCAGTGACGTCGCAGGGCGAGCATGGAGGTGAGGTCGCGGCCCCACAGGGGGGCGGCCGGAGGCCGGACCGGGTACTGGTCCTGCCCGCGTTCGCCGGGCTGTACACCACTGACGGCGGCCGGACCGACCGCCCTGGGGACGAGAAACCACCGGGGAGCCGCTCTCGGCCGATCCGTGCCGACGGGGAGCGGATCTGCGATCGGGCCCCGGCTCACGGAGAAACGTACGCGGGCCTGCGGCTCTACCGGAGGCTGTCACACGAGGTCAGTCCCTTCCGGCGGCATATCGGCGGCCTCTTCGCGCTCAGTTTGCTCTCCAGCGTATTCGCGCTGCTGACACCGCTCCCACTCAAGATCGCCGTCGACAGCGTGGCCGGCTCGCACCCGCTGCCGGGATTTCTCGCCGCCATCGTGCCGGCTCAGGTGAGGCAGTCGCAAATGGGTGTCTTGCTGGTCGCGGCGGGGCTGTTCGTCGTCGTCTTCGTGCTCAAGCAGCTGACGGAATTCGGCAACCTGGTGCTGGCTACCTACACGGGCGAGAAACTGCTGCTTGGATTCCGCAGCCGCCTGTTCCGCCATGCTGAGCGCCTGTCCCTGGCGTATCACGACTCGAGGGGAACGGCCGACTCCGCTTACCGGATCCAGTACGACGCGACCGCGATCCAGACGATCGCCGTCGCCGGCCTGATCCCGTTTTTCACTGCGGCCGTGACGGTCGCCGGGATGATCTACGTAACGGCCAGGATCGATTGGCAGCTCGCCCTTGTCGCGCTGACCATCGCCCCCGTTCTGTTCCTTGTGATGAGGGCCTACCGCAAGCGTCTTCGCACGCAGTGGCACGACGCGAAGCGGCTCGAGAGCTCGGCGCTGTCCGTCGTCCAGGAGTCGCTGGCGGCGCTGCGGGTGCTGAAGGCATTCGGCCGCGAGGACCATGCGCGCGATCGCTTCGCAGACCGTTCCGCCGCGAGCGTGCGCGCTAAAGTGAGCCTCTCGTTCGCCGAGGGGCGCTTCGGCATCGTCGTTGGTGCAACGATCGGCTTCGGCATGGGAACCGTTCTTTTCCTTGGGACGCGCAGCGTGCTCGCTGGCGTGATCACCCTTGGCGAGCTCGTCTTGGTGATCGGCTATCTGCAGCAGCTTTACGACCCACTCAAGACCGCGAGCAAGAAGGCTGGGGCCCTGCAGTCCTCGCTGGCGAGCGCGGAGCGCGTCTACTCGGTCCTCGACCAGGCACCGGACTTCGTCGATCCGCCGGATGCGCGGCCCCTGGCGCGCGCGACCGGCGCCGTCGCCTTCCGTAACGTGTCGTTCGGCTACGAGCCTGGCCATCGCGTGCTTCACGGCATCTCTTTTGAGGTTCCAGCCGGGGGGCGGCTGGGGATCGCCGGGACGACCGGGGCCGGGAAGACGACGCTGCTGAGCCTCCTGACACGCTTTTACGACCCGAGCGCCGGCCAGATCCTGCTCGATGGCGTCGATCTTCGCCACTACAGGGTGGCCGACGTCCGCAACCAGTTCGCGATCGTGCTTCAGGAGCCCGTGCTGTTCTCGGCGAGCATCGCGGAGAACATCACCTACGGCCGCCCGGGCGCCGGCCGCGCCGACATAGTAGCGGCCGCGAAGGCCGCGTGCGCGCACGACTTTATCTGCGCACTACCGGACGGCTACGCCACCCCCGTTGGGGAGCGCGGAGTACGCCTGTCGGGCGGCGAGCGGCAGCGGATCGCGCTTGCCCGGGCGTTCCTGAAGGACGCGCCGATCCTGATCCTTGACGAGCCGACGAGCTCCGTCGACGTACGGACCGAGGCGGAGATCCTCCGGGCGATGAGGCGGCTTATGCGCGGGCGCACCACGTTTATGATCGCGCACCGCGCCAGCACACTCAGCGGCTGCGATGCCCGGCTCGAGCTCGAACACGGCCGCGTGGTCCACGCGACACCGTCCGGCACCAGCCGGGCCTATCAAGCGGTGCGGCCAGCCGCAGGCGCGGGGACGCCGTGCGGCGGCGCGCCAGCTCGACAGGGCCGAAAACGCGCCGCTGTACCGTGCCCTCTCGATCACCCTGTCGTCAGAGCCTGGGAGACGATCGCGTCGGCGGGGACGCGCGTCGATCGCGTCGATCGCCTCCGCCCGCACAAGAGGGCGCAGATCTACCGGCTCGCGCTCGCGGACGGCACCAGCGTCATCGCGAAGCGCGGGAGCAGGGAGGCGGTCCTCGCCGAGCGAACGATTTACGACGGCGTCCTCCCCCGGCTGCCCTCACCGGCGCTTCGCAGCCTGGGGTTTGCCGACGATTGGGACGAGGAGTTTGCGTGGCTGTTCATTGAGGACCCCGGCGATGGCCGGTGCTCGCTCGCGCAGCACGGACGCCTCGCCGCGCGGTGGCTCGGCACACTGCACGGCGCCACTGCCGAGCTCGACCTTGCGCCGTTCCTGCCCGCCCGCGGCCCGGGTTACTACCTTGAGCATCTGCGTGCCGCGCGCACTACGGTCCTCGGCAGCTTCGACAACCCGGCCCTGCGTGCGGACGACCGCCGCATGCTGAAAGAACTCCTTTCGTCCTGCGAGCTGATCGAGTCCAGCTGGACCAGCATCGAGGCGATCTGCGCCAACCTACCCCGGACACTCGTCCACGGCGATCTGGCCGCCAAGAACCTGCGGCTCCTGGGCGACGACACCGGTCCCGCGATTGTCGCGTTCGACTGGGAATGGTCGGGCTTCGGCGTCCCTGCGGCCGACGTCTACCAGTTGGCGGTCGACGCGACGCGAGAGGACCTCTCCTGCTACCGCTCGACGATCTCCGACTACGTAGGGGGCGTCGACGACGACGAGCTGCAGGCGCTCTTGCTCATGGGGAATGGGTTCCGGCTCCTCGCCGCAGTGGACTGGGCCAGCACGCACCTCCCGCATCCTCGACCGGAGAAGGGTGTGGCGACTCTGCACATATACGAGCGGCCCTTGCGGACGTGGGCCGCGACACTCGAGAGCGCAGCATAGGGCTGCGTCCGGGGAGCCGTCCGGCCTGGCGGTCACGCTGCCGAAGGCGCTGGCCGAGCTGAAGAAAGCCGCGCCACCCGGCGCGGCGATCATGCTCGGGTTCGATCGCGGCGGCGCCTGCCCGCAGGTGTTCAGGCACTGCCGCGAGCAGGACGTGCACTGGGTGACCTACCGGCGCGCCGCTGGCCGTGCCAGCGGGCCTGCCGGTCATCACCACCGTCACCGTTAACGGGAAGACACGCCAGGTCGCCTGGGCCGAGGAAACAGTGCAGCTGGAGGACTACGGCCAGGCCCGGCAGCTGACCTTGTTTGAGCGCGGGCAGGTCGCGCTGCAGGTCCTCACCTCTGACTTTGATGCCTGCCCGGCGGAGATCCTGGCCTGGCTGAAGTCACGGTGGCGGGAGGAGAACTTCCTCAAGTACGCCTCGGAGAATTACGGCATCGACAAGATCTGCGACTGCGCCGCGGCGGTCGAGACGAACACCAAGGTGATAGACAACCCGGTCCGCAAGGCCGCGAACGCCGCGGCGCAGCGGGCCGGGAAAACGCTGGCCGCCGCCCGGGAAGACTACGCCGTCATGCTCGCCGACCCGGCCATCGCCGCCGCCGCCAAGAACAGCAGGCTGATCCCCGCCGCCCAGCGGACAATAGCCCGGGCGGAGAAGGCCCTGTCCAAAGCCGAAGCGGCCCGCGGCAAGATCCCCGCGAAACTGCCCGCCAACGTCATCGACCCGCATGCCCGGGTCGCGCTGCTGCGCGCCGGCCGGCGCAGCCTGCAGATGGTGCTGCGGCTGCTTGCGCACAACGCCGAGCACTGGCTCGCCAGCCACCTCAACGCCTACCTGCAAGACGACGACGAGTACCGGGCCACCACCAGGGAAACGATCATCCGCGGCCTGGCCGGCGTCATCATCTACGCCCCGGACGCGATCACCGTCCGGCTTGACCTGCCCGGCGCCCCCAAGGTGGCCCGTGCGCTGGAACTGCTGGAAGAGATCAACGCCACGCCGCCTGCCATGCCCGGCGACACCCGCCCCATCACCTACCGGCTCGCGCCCGTCAGGCTCGCTCGTGTGCGGGTGCGCAGTCGGCCCGCAGTCGGCCCGGGAGCTTGTTGAAAAACTGATATCAGTATGATAAGCATGTGGTATCAAGCCCGTCAAATGGAGGTGAGCCAGATGGCAGCTCGCGATCAGGACGCGGAGCGCGGTCGGCCTTCCGCCCAGCAGGTCGCCGAGCGGACCGCGCGGTTCGTGGCCGGCCTGCGGATGCTGGTGCTTGGCCTGGTCATCGTGGCCGCCGGAGTCACGTTCATCTGGCTGGCCGGCCGCTACAGCGGCGACGCCGCGACGGCGCTGATCTGGCTAGCCGCCATCCTCCTCGCCGCCGGAGTCTTGGTGCTCAGGGGCCTGACCGCCGTCGTTCCCGGCCGTGCCCACGTCGTCCAGCTGTTCGGCAAGTACCGCGGTACGATCCGCGAGCCCGGGCTGCAGTGGGTGAACCCGTTCACCAACCGGATCGTTGTCTCGACCAGGATCCGCAACCAGGAGTCGGCGCAGCTTAAGGTCAACGATGCCGATGGCAACCCGATCGAGATCGCCGCCGTGGTGGTCTGGCTAGTTCAGGACACCGCGCACGCCAGTTACGCCGTCGACGACTACAGGCACTTCGTGATCGTCCAGACGGAGACCGCCGTCCGGCATATCGCGTCCAGGTATCCGTACAACAGCCGGGGCAGCGATGCGTTGTCGCTGCGGGACAACGCCGACGAGATCACCGAGCGGCTGTCGGCGGAGCTCACGGCGCGAGTCAGGCCGGCCGGCGTGGAGATCGTCGAGACGCGCCTGACCCGGCTGTCTTACGCGCCGGAGATCGCCCAGGCCATGCTGCGCCAGCAGCAGGCCAGCGCGGTCGTCGGCGCGCGGCAGCGCATTGTCGAAGGCGCCGTCGGCATGGTCCGGCTCGCCCTGCAGCGGCTCGAAGAGGAAGGCGTCGTCGACCTGGACGAGGAGCGAAAGGCCGCGATGGTCTCCAACCTGCTCGTGGTCTTGTGCAGCGAGCAGGCTACACAGCAGGTAGTGAACACCGGATCGCTGTACCACTGAGAGCCGGGCGAGACTGGGATGAGACGGCCGAGGCGGACTGCGATGACTGAGCGCAAGGATGACTGAGCGCAAGAATGACTGAGCGCAAGGGAGTACTGCTGCGGATGGACCCGGCGGTGCACGACGCCCTGGCCAGATGGGCCGCCGACGAGCTGCGCAGCACCAATGCCCAGATCGAGTTCCTGCTGCGCCGCGCCTTGGCCGAGGCCGGCCGGCTGCCCGGCCACGCCAGGCAGATGCACAGGCCCGGTCGGCCTCCGCGCGACCCCTCCGCTGGCTAGGTGTTCTGTCGTGAGAAGTCGGGGTGACGCGCCCGACGGCCAGGGTGCTGCTTCGCCCTACCTACCAAGTGCCCGTGTCCGCAGAACTGGTCTACCGGAAGCGGCCGAGCCCTCCGGGGCTGGTAGGAGGCGATGCACCTGACCGAGCAGCCGATCCGGCAGGTCCTGGCCGTCCAGGACGATGCGCGCACCCTCGGCAACCGATCTGCCTTCCCGTCCGAGCAGCGTGGTGACCTGGGCGAGGAGGCTGGCGGAGAGTTCGCGGCCCTCGAGTACCCGCAGCGCGCTGGCGACGACCTCTGAGTCCTGGTGCTCAACCAGCCAGACGACGGACGACATGACGACGCTCGGCAACTCGCGGACGACCGGGTTTCCAAGCCCGCCGTCGGCTGCTGAAGCGGCCGCACGGACCCGAGCCCGCGGAGCGCGTCGATGACGATGCCCGCATCCGGATCAGCGAACAAGCGCAGGTACGTGCGTGCAATCTGCTGATCCTTGAGCTGGTGGGCTAGGCCGGCGCAGGCTGCCTGCCGCAGTTCCGGTTACTGAGCGCTTCGGTCAGGATCGGCGATCGGGCCGGATCCTGGCGATGGCGATGGCGATGGCGATCTCGGTGCGCAGGTCTTCGAATGCCGCAAACAGGATGGCGAGCTCGCAACCTTGGTCAGCATCTGAGCGAGGTCACGGCGCCAGATTCGCGCGCCGTCTCCCGGCTCGCCGCGCTCTTGCCTGCCTGATCAGGGTCTTGCCGGAGAACCACAGCCTGCGGCGCAAGCGGGCTCGCCGGCAGACGGGAATCATCGGCGACCTGACCCTTCCTGACGACCGCGGGAGCAGGTAGTACTCCGTCCCCTGCTCGATCTCCCGCTGCATGTTCGCCAGGTCCCTGCCGAGGTCAGCACCGTCCGGATCAAGCTGGCACGTCGCCTTGCGCGCCGGGGCGGCCGGGACCGGCGAGCCGTCGGGAGGTAGCTCGCTGACGTCGAGCTCGTAGACGAGCGCATGCGGTGCCGGATGGGCGGGAACGTCCATGCGGATGAGCTTGGGCGTTCCGAACTTCGCGAGTACATCGAGACCACGCGACATGTGAAGCTGGATGACAGCGGTCTGCGCCGTCACGCCATAGCAGGCAAGTGCGAGACGCTTAACGGTGTAGCCCAGTTTCTCGCCTGGCACGAGCGACCACAGTGACCAGCCGACCCAGCGGCCGCATCGAGGGGTTGCCGTGGCCGCGTAGCCGGCGATCGGCAGCGGCCCGGTATACTTCATCCCTTTCGCCGACTCCAGGAGAACGCGCAGCGAATTGGCGTTGCGAAGGCGGTCCCGGTCGTCCTCCGCGAGCGGGACCAGCCGGGTGCGGCGGTCGCGGGTGACGGGCTCCTGGGCAAGTCGCCTGGCAACTTCGTGCAAGTGGTTCTGATCGGCCATGATGAGCACGACGGCGGATGACATAATGGCCAGCTCGACCATGGCCCACGGCGGCATGCCCAGGCCGCTCTCCGAATAGCTCAGCGTAATTGCCCGGCTGAGAAGGTTCAGCAGGCCCGGCACGGGGTAGTCCTTTCCGCTCGACGCCTTAAACGTTTCCTCGCAGAAGTTGATCTGCTTGAGGGAAACTCCGAACGGCGCAAGATTCAGGTTAGGGAACATACTTGCGTTGGACACGATATATGCCTGGTACGGATGCCCGATCCTGAGGCCAGCGGCCGGAAGGCGATCGGCGTCCTGGCCGGCTTCGTCGTGTTGTCCCGGGTTAGCCGGAATCTCGGGAAGGCGCGGATCGCGGTCGGTGTAGATGACCGGCCAGGGGTTGCTGTTACCGTCCGCTTGCGGCTTGACGTAGTGGTTGACGCCCTGCGCGATATGCTGCTGCATCTCGCGCAGCTGCTTCGTCAGCTTGGCGGCGTCCGGGCCGAGTTCGGTCTCACGGGATCTGTCCGCATCTTGGTCGGCCGGCGCCGGCCGGCCGTCTCGCGGCAGTTTCCGCAGATCTACCTCGTAGACGAAGGTGTAGTCCCGTGGATGTGCGGCGAGGGTTGTGTGCGTCACGCGCAGCTTGCCGAAGTCCTTCTGCACATGCAGGGCACGCAGGTCGTCGAACTGCGTCACACCCACTTCATGATCGGCACCGTAACACTCCAGGGCGATGCGCCTGACGCTGTAGCCAAGCCTCTTGCCGGGTATAAGTGACCACCACAGCGAGCCGCCGACCCAGCGGCCAGCGACTGGAGTAGGAATGGCGGCGTACCCGGCCACTGGCAGCGGGCCGGAATAGCCGCGGTGGTACGCCATCTGCAGCAGATCACGAAGCATGGCCGCGTATTCGCGGCCATGCCCGTGAATCACCTTGTCGTGGCTATTTTCCAGTTCGCGGGCGACCGAGATGACATGATCCTGCCCGGCCACCGCGAGAAGCACGGCCGACGGCATGAGCACAAGGTCGACGATCATCCATCGGGGCATGACCCGCTGCTGGTCGTTGGATGACCTCGCGTGTGCGAGGCGGAAGAGGGTGAGCAACTGAGATACCGGATAGTCGGCACGGCGGAACTCGAAGTGATCGGCGCAGAAGTCGACGGGCTGTACGCGGATACCGAACGGCTTCAGGTTCAGGCTGGCCTGCACCGTTGGGTTGGTGACGAGGTACAGCCGGTACGGCTCACCGTTCTCTATGCCCCGCGTAAAGGCGCTTCCCTGGGTCGTCGAACCTCCGGTCGGGCCAGATGGAAACCAGTGGCTCCGCAGCCATCGATCATCGCGCCGTTGCGACACTTGCACTCTCCTGTCTCCTGTCTCCTGTCACCTTCCAGCGGCCGGGGGTATTACTCGCGCTAGGACGGGGAGGTGGGCGAGCGGGCAAGACGCGCGAGTGCCAGTCGTGCCGTTTCCCTGTCGTTGTCGATCTTCCTGATTCGCAGCGCCAGCCAGATGAAGCCGACGACGCCGGCCGCCACGGCACTTGCGAAAGATATAACCACGACATTCACGTGAATAAAGTGCGCCTTGTACACGTCGATCAGCAAGGTCAATACCGTTACCAGCAGCACGAGGAAGGCGATGACGGCCGCGACGTACTCGACAGTATGTGAACGGGTCAGTGATAGCCGTTGCTCCTCGGTGCCCAGCCTGATCTCCTCGTCCCGCAGTCGATCCTCTTTAGTCCGCTGCTCGACCTGCGCGAACCGGAACAGGAGATCGAGCCGCTCCTTGATCTCCGCGTACTCCCGGTCGACGCCGAGAAGCTCGCGCACATGGCGGTAGAACTGGGCGTACGCGGGCCATGCCACGTCGAACTCATAGACGTCTTCGAGGTCCATGATCCGGTCATGCCCGAGCTGCGAGAGCTCGGCGACGTCTCTGAGCCTGTCGGTGTCATGGGTCAGCGAGTACATCGTCTGCCAGGCGCAGGTCACGCCGACGGCCATGTAGACGAACCAGCCGACGAGATAGAGCGATGAGAAAGAAGGAAAGTCATCGGCGGACCGGCTGTACGCCGTGATCATGATGTTCTCGCGGGGAATCCGCCAGGTAATATGCGCTTTGCCACCAGTGGAAAGGACGTCGATCCGGTCGTCGGGCGCCGGCAGGAAGCCGCGATCCCGCCGGGCCAGCAGATCGAATACCGCCTTCAAGTCGTCGGGAATGCCGGTGGACATGGCGTCGATGGTGTCCGGGAACGGGTTCATCTGGCCAGGCCACCAGCGATCGTCGGCCAGCCGCGAGGTCCCGGTGCAGAACGAGAACGAGTCGGTGAGAAGCACGGCGGACCAGATCCCGTTCACGCGCAGGCATCTCAGCACCTCGTCGGAGAGGATCCGGTCGTCCGCCTGCTGCTGCTCGGGGAGAAGCCGGTCGTCCTCACGTTCGTCCTGTCCCTTGGGAACCTCGGCGACGGTCATGAGCAGCAGTTCGATCCAGTGCCGCAGCGTCTGGCTTGGCCAGGTGCGGCTCTTGTCGGGCCCGCCGTACTGGCGGCAGAAGTCACGCCGCTGGTCGCTGGTCACGTTCTTGAGGTAGGCGCACAGCGGCGAGTCTTCGGACAGCGTCCAACGCAGGCCGCCCGAGTCCCGCAGGTAGGTCGAGTTGCCGCCGGTGGACGCGATGAGGTCGACGATCTCCTGGGGCCTCATCGAACGCGGCTCGGGCGGCGCAGGCTGCTTGCCCCGGTCCGCGGGCCGCCACGGCACGAACAGGGCAGTCACCGACATGGCATATCGCCAGTCGAGCCCATATGGCCGGCGCACGACATTGACGACCGGCAAGACGGCGAAGCAGGCGTCCTCGTCCCGCTGCGGGTCACCGTCGTCCAGGCTGATCACGCCCGGTGGCAGCCAGATGCTGTAGATCCGCTCGCTGACGTGCGAGGCGAAGATGGCTCCGCGCCGCTGCGCGAGGAACTCGCAGAAGAAGAGCTGCAGTTCCCACAGGCTCCCCGCCTCGACGTCGGGCTTGGCAGCGGGCAGCGTCGGCCATCTGATCAGGTAGTCGTTGCAGTCCGTCTCGGCGGTGAAGCGGTTGGAGTCGTCCCGCGCCCGCTGAACGCGAAGGAAGTGCGTCCAAGGAGCCGTGCCGTCGCCTCGCGGCTGGTGCCAGTCGAGTGCTTCAGGAAACCCCGCTGGGGGCGGCTCTCCCGGGCGTCGTGAGGAATAGTCGCGCAGCTCAATGGCCGCATGCCGGGACAACTGTTGCAGCCACGTATGTGGCGGGAGCACGGTGCAGCCGCCGAAGAGATCAGTGAGGCCGTGCAACTGGAAGTCGTTTCCCGGCGGGAGCAGCCACGACCGAAGGTTCCGCCGCCTTTCCCAGACATCGCCGACCGTCACCGCCCGCGATACCGCCGAGACGCGATGATTCGACAGATCCGGCGTCGGCAGGCCGCACGTGAACTGAAGAAGCCCGTGCATCTCGTTGTCCGGTGTCCTGTGACCTGCGTCCACAGCCGGGTCACGCCCTTCTCCCCCCAAGACGCCCTCCGTCACCGAGAAGTGATCATAGGTCTATGGTACGCGCAGCCGCCAATTCCGATAGTGGCATCTTAAATAGGAAGAAACGCCGCGAAACCTTCGAGGCTTGCGAAATATCAGCACGTTGCGCTGAACGTTCCAGATATAGGTGTGGATTCATGGCGGGCTCCATTCCCATTCCCATTCCCATTCCCATTCCCATTCCCATGCCGCTGCTTGCCGTCACTGCCAGAACTCACGCGGCGGATCGAGGCCAATGTCGCTCGGGATACTTCTTCCCGCGTCGGCGATGAGCCGCATTTCCGCAGCGAGCTGCGGATGCAGCTCCACAAAGTCACGGAAGATAACCGGTTCGGCCGAGGCGGCATAGTAAGCCTCACTAAAGTGCCTCACGGGTCGGCTCTCGACAACCAGCGTGAATGTACGGTCATCGATATCGCTCAGCTTGTGCACTTCTTCCCAGCCAATCGTGTAAGCGTCACCCGCCCGATAACTGTGACGCGCACTCTCGGACTCTTTCAAGACACCGCCGGTCCGATCGAAGTAGTGATGAACGAAGCCGCCACTTAAGATGACAGAAGCAAGTGAATAACGATGGTTATGAGGCACTTCCGCGTGACCCAGCCGTCTTTCGCTGGCCGACTTATATTGATGCAGCCAGACCTTGAAGCGCTGCTTCTCATGAAAGTGCAGAAACCATTTATAATGAGTCGCGGTGTCGTGGCAACTCAGCTGGCGCTTCTCAAGACCCTTGGCGCTCCACGAATTCACCGCGTCATGAACCAATCCCGGCTGACGCCCAACCTCGGCAAGGACGGTGAGCACATCAGGATCGAATTGCCCAACATCTTTCCACTCAAGCGCCTCGAGACGCTTTAAGAACTGGCCGAACGTCTCCAAGCGGTTCCCTTCACTAGCTAAAATTAGCGTACGCCTACCTCTCCATAATGTTTGCGCGCTTCGATCATGATGTTTCTTGTGAATGGGTCAAGCAGCTTGCTGTCGAGATCGTCCAATGAAATCCATCGGGCCTCAGAGTGACTGGTGCCGTCCAGCTTGACATCACGATCGTCGACCCGTACGAGAAAGTTAAGTTGAACATTGCTGAGGTTCACATCTCCTCGCCTGCTCACGAAGTTTGAGTACCCCACTAGCTCAAGGACGGTCCCCTGGAGGCCTGTTTCCTCATATAGCTCTCGGCGACAAGCTTCGCGAGGGTCCTCGCCAGGTTCTACCTGGCCAGCCGGTATCCCCCAGACATTGGGCAGGAACGACTCGCGGCCGCTTCGTTTGAGAAGCAGGAACTGGCTGTTATGCACTGTCGCGGCACCCGCTATGACATTTGACTCCCAGCGCCTTTTTGCGGTCATGTTGTCGCTCCCATAGCCAGGGCGCCTCTAAACGGCGCTATAAAATTGGAGTACTCGATTCTCTGGGCTTGAAGTTCTGCAAGGCCGATACCGGTGAAGCCAAGCGTAGCTACGTACTGGCAGAGATTTAGATCCGACTCGCCAGTGGTGAAGTGTTTGCGCGAGGACGCTAGCTGCATCTGGCGTCGGCACTCGTCCCTGAATATCAGATAAGTCTGGCTGTCCTTACTAAACCGCGCAGTCTCGGGATGGGTGTTGCGCTCAGAATCGGGCGATCTATAGAGGGATGTGTAGATCGCGTTGTCAAAGACTTCGATACGAACCGGTGACGTGCTGGTCGAGAATCCAACCTCGACATCACATTGATCCCGACAGTCGAAGAGCGCAACAAGCGCGAGGAGGATCTCGCCTTGTATTTCGTTCTCTATCTCGGGGAGGGTCTTGCCTTCAGACTCCGGTCGGCGGCGCCGATCTATCGCGCGCGCCTCGATGGTCGCGCTGTCCCGGGGATCCAGGAGGATCACCTGGCAGACTTCAAGGTGATGATCGGCGATGCGGAGTCTCGCGGGCACGTACTTGGCACTGGTGCCGCGAAAGAAGTAGAAACTCGAGCTGCATAGATCTTGAGTTAAGTCCCTATTGAAACGCGAGTCGAATTCCTGCGTGGCAGGATACTGATCGGTTGGCAGGAAAAGCTGATCCAATTGCCTGATGTGATGCAGGATGTTATTTAAATGATCCGCGAGCTGGTCCGCTATTTCCGATCTGATCAGTTCGGCGTACTCCCGGTTAGCGAATATTGTATAGATAACCGCGAAGATAATCGATGCCGCAAGCCCTGCGCCGACTTGCGTGGCTTTGTCTTTGATGGGAATGGAGCGGTCAGCGTAAAGGAGTATCAGTGCGACAAGGCTAGCGCAGGCTAGAACAAGAGCGAGGGCGTAACGGTATGGCCGACGTTGCATGAGCCGCACCGAGTTGGCGCTAGCTCGTGACGCAGGATGGCGGGGCGACGGGCTCGTTGGGCCCCTCAGTCGGACGCTGCGGGATTGGGCGCCGCGGCGACGGAATGGCTGCATTGCGTTATCCCAGGCTGCTTCTTGCTGTTTCGTGATCGACGTACTGCCCACGTACTGCCCAATATGGCGCATGGCATGCTTCGTCGCAAGCGGTCGGCATGATCAGGCCGTCGCCGGCGGATCACCGCGACCGCGGTGTGCGGAAGTCAGCCCGTGCGGTGCCTGGTGACTCAGGCAGCGGATTTCTCCACACGACTACAGGCAGTGGGACCGGTTCGCCGAACTGCTGGATCGACCCGAAATAAGCCCGCTGAGGTCAACCGGGCGGGCATGGAGCGCGTCGAATGGGCGGGAGCTTGGTGGGTCCCACGGCTGGCGATTCGGAAGCGGGATGTGATGGCGATGGGCGTGTTGCGGCGCGGTGCGGTGGCGGGATGCGTGCTGGTGGCGGTTTCGGCTCTGGGCGGGGTGACACCGGCGGCGGGTGCGGCCGGGCCCGGGGCGGTCGGGCCGGCGGACTGGCCCGCGTACCTGGCGGGTCCGTCGCATACCTCCGATAACACGGCGCAGGTCGCGATCACGCCGGGCAATGCCGGGGCGCTAGTCCAGAAGTGGCATTTCGTCGGCGACCAGCCGACTCAGCCCGGCCAGCCGGGCCCGACGTTCAACGCCAGCCCGACCGTGGCGGACGGCGCCGTGTTCATCGGCTCGCGGACCGGCTGGTTCTACAAGCTGAACGAGCGTACCGGCAAGGTGATGGCCAAGGTGTTCATCGGCTTCCAGCCGCACGAGACCTGCACGGCCGGGGGCATCATCGCGACCGCCACGGTCGCCAGGGACCCGGCAGATGGCCAGGACACGGTCTACGTCGGTGCGCCGGATGGTTACCTGTACGCGTTGCGGGCCTCCGACCTGTCGCGCAAGTGGCGTTCGGTGATCGCGATCCCGTCCGCGACCGTCAGCGACTACTTCCAGTGGTCATCGCCGACGGTCTCCGGCGGCCGGATCTACATCGGGGTGTCCTCGCACTGCGACAACCCGCTGGTCCGCGGCGGCGTGATCGGCTACGTCCAGTCGACGGGCAGGGTCGTCGCCAGGTACCACGACGTGCCCAAGGGGGTGGTCGGCGGTTCGGTCTGGTCCAGCGTCGCGGCGGGCCGCCGGTATGTTTTCGTCTCGACTGGCAACGGAGTGACCGGTGCCCGGCACCTGTACGACACGGTCTCGGTGGTCGAGCTGCGGGCGGGCACCCTGGCCCGCGTCGCGGCGTTCCGGCCGCCGCGGTCCCAGCGCCTGTTCGACGCCGACTTCGGCGCTTCGCCCGCGCGGTTCGGGTCGCTGATCGGCGCCTGCAACAAGAACGGCCTCTTCTACGCGCTGCACGTGCCGAGCATGACGCTCGCCTGGCAGCGCAGAGTGGCGGTGAGCCCGGGCGGCACCGGCAAGGCTCAGTGCATCGCGTCGTCCGCCTACGACGGCAAGTCCCTGTACGTCGCCGCCACCGCGACGGTGATCGGCGGGAAAACCTTCCCGGGCTCGATCCGCCGGCTCGACCCGGCGACCGGCCGGGTGCTGTGGCAGACCGGGCTGCCGAACGGCGTCCTGGGCACGCCGAGCCTGGACGGTGCCGGCGTGATCGCGGTGGGGACCTACGGCGCCGCCGCCACGCCCAACGCCGTGTACCTGGTCAATGCGCGGACCGGCCATGTTCTGCGCACGCTGATCACCGGTAGCAACGACTTCGCCCAGAGTGTCTTCGCCGGCGGCTGGCTGTTCACCGCGAACGGAACCGGCGTCTACGCCTGGGGGCCATAGGGGACGGCGGTTACGCGGGCCCGCGGCCGGGCTTGCGATGCCGCCTTGCCGGTAGGTGCGCTCGAGTCCGCCCCAGCATCCATAAACGCGGTACGGCCTTCCGGGGCGCTGCTGAGCAGCGCCCGGGCGTGAGCGAGCACGATCGGGTCATTGTCCACATAGACCACGCGGGACTCCGGCGCGACGGCCTGCGCGACCTCATGCACGTTGTTCGCGCTTGGCAGGTCGGTGCCGATATCCAGGAACTGGCGGATCCCCGCCTCGCCGGCCAGGTACCGAAAGGCGCGGCTCTCACGGCGACCCGTTCCGGCGCCGCGATAGCAAACTCTAATGCCCGCACGCGACGCCACCGCGTAGCAGGCGGGCCGTCCGGTCCAGGCCGTAGCAGGCGAGTCGTCCGGTCCAGGCCAAGGCTGGCGGCCGGCACGCTTCCGTCCCAATCGTAGCCACATATGGCATGTAACGTCTATCGTGGGTCGTGCATCGCATCCTTGCAGGAATTGGGCGCTTCTTGGGGGCTTGGTTCTCGATCACAGTCGCCCGCAGCGTATGTGGATAGCTTCTTGGGCCAGTTCGAGCCGCAGGCGTTCGGTGCAGCGCTGGGCCGACTTGCCCGACTCAGGTGAATGAAAGGGCGAAAGCTGATGAATGACATTGAGCGCCGCGCCAGATCGGACGGAACCCGTGACCTGCCCGACCCTCCGGGCCGGCGTCAGTTCTTGCAGGGCCTGGCCGCGGCGGGGGCGCTGACGGGAGCGGGAGGCCTGCTGTCGGCGTGCTCCTCCGGCGGTTCCGGCTCGCCCGGCCCTTCGGCCTCCCCGTCGGCGACCGGTGCGCCACGTCGGGGCGGCAGCCTGAAGGTAGGCCTCACCGGCGGCTCAGGTTCGGACACCCTCGACCCGCACAAGGGCCTCACCTACCTCGACACCGCTCGCGCTCAGGCCCTGTACCAGCCGCTGCTCCAGCTGAACACCAAGGCTCAGACCGAGTTCGTGCTGGCCGAGGAGATCAGCCCGCACGGCTCAACATCTGAGTGGGTGATCCGTCTCCGGCCGGGCGTCACCTTCCACGACGGCAAGCCGCTGACCGCCGCGGACGTCATCTTCACGCTCCGGCGGATCCTGACCCAGAAGCTGACCGGCTCCACGCCGCTTGGCCCGGTCGATGTGAAGGGGCTGAAGGCTCTCGACAAGCACACCGTCCTGGTGCCCATGACCAGCCCTTACGGCAGCTTCCTCGACCAGCTGTCCTACTGGTATTACCTGTACGTCGTGCCGGTCGGCTTCGACCCGAAGCAGCCTGTCGGGACCGGTCCGTTCAAGTACCGGAGCTTCACCCCCGGCCAGCGCAGCGTGTTCGTCAGAAACGGCAGCTACTGGAAGTCAGGACTGCCGCACGTGGACACGCTGACGATCATCGACTTCAGTGACAGCGCATCGCTGCAGAACGCCCTGGCGACCGGCGTGATCCACGGCGCTGGCGCGCTGGAAGGCCCGCAGATCACCGCGCTCAAGTCGAGCCCTGGCGTGCAGACCGTCGTCTCGCACACCGGCGCGATCACGCCGTTTACGATGCGGGTCGACCAGGCGCCGTTCAACGACGTGCGGGTCAGGCAGGCCATGCGGCTGCTGGTCGACCGTCAGCAGCTGATCAACTCGGCGCTCAACGGGTACGCGGTCGTCGGCGCCGACGTGTCGTCCCCTTATGACCCTGACTACGACACCTCGCTGCACCGGGACGCCGACATCGCCCAGGCGAAGCACCTGCTGAAGAAGGCCGGGCAGGAGAACCTCACCGTTCAGCTGGTGACCTCGGCCGTGGCGACGGGCACGGTCGCGATGGCGACGGTGCTGCAGCAGCAAGCCAAGGCCGCGGGCGTCACCATCAACCTCAAGATGGTCGATCCGACCACCTTCTTCGGCCCGAACTACCTGCACTGGACCTTCTCCCAGGACTTCTACAACTACTCGCCGTACCTGGCCCAGGTCGCGCAGTCGCTGCTGCCGACGTCCCCGTTCAACGAGACGCATTGGAGTCTGCCGAAGAGCATCAGCCTCTATCACCAGGCGAACGCCACCGCGGACGCGGCCACCCGCAAGCAGATCGAGCACGAGATGCAGTCGATCGACTTCAACCAGGGCGGGTACATCATCCCGGCCTTCATCGACGCCCTGGACGCGTACAGCACCAAGATCACCGGCTACTCGGCCGCCAGGGTCGGCCAGCCGCTGTCCGACTTCGACTTCGAGCACTACTCGTTCGTCTGACCGGCGAAAGGACCGCAGCGATGCAATCGAGCCTGCTGGCCTCCGGCCTCGGCTTCCCTGAGGGCCCGACCGTGCTGGGCGACGGCCGGATCGTGCTCTGCGACGCCAACACCGGCGAGTTGCTGGCGTACCAAGACGGCAAACTGTCGTTGTTCGCCCGCACCGGCGGGTCGCCGTGGGGCACCTATCTCGGCACCGACGGCGCCCTGTACGTGAACCAGGGCGGCGACGTTCCCGGCAGCGGGGACTTCAGCGCCGTCCCCGGGATCCAGCGGGTGAGCCAGGACGGGGCGGTGGAGTTCCTGTTCTCCGAGGTGGCCGGCTACACGCTGGCCGGCCCGAACCAGTCGGCGTTCGGGCCGGATGGCCGCCTGTACATCACCGACTCGGGCACGGAGCTTGACCCCCGCGTCGAGGTCGCCAGCCCGGGCAGGCTCTTCGTGGTCGACGCGTCCGGCGCCGGCGAGATGCTGCTCGAGCGCCCCGGCTGCTACCCCAACGGGCTCTCCTTCGACGCGCAGGGGCGGCTCTACTGGAGCGAGTCGAAGGTGCACCGGGTCTGCCGGCTGGACGGCGGGGAGGCGGTCACCTTCTGCCAGCTGCCTGACACCCATGTGCCGGACGGCATGGCATTCGCGGCCGACGGCCGGCTCTTCGTCGCCAACACGACCTTCGGCGGGGTCACTGTGCTCTCGCCGGACGGAGCGGTACTGACCGAGATCGATCTCGGTGAGCACGCGACGAACTGCGTCTTCGACGGCTCGGCGCTCTATGTGACCGCCACTCGCACCCCCGACATCGAGGCGTCGGAGCGCACCGGCTCCTTCTGGCGGGTCGAGACGGACGCGACCGGGCTTGAGCTCATCGGCGGCCAGCTGTAGCCAGGGCGGCCAGCCGTAGCCAGGCCAGAGGAGTCAGCCGGCGGGCTGGTCGGGTGCGCGGAGTGCCTGCGGACCCGGCCGCCCGCCGAGAAATTCCCTGAGCGCAACGGTGCTGTCCGGGATGATCTCGTCCGGCAGGCCGAGCCCGACTCTGGCCAGTGCCTCGGCCAGCCCGTCGCGCTGGCCGACGAGCACGAGGTCGTAGCCGTGCCGGGAGAACTCCTCGGCCTGCTCGGCAACCTCGACAAGGAGCCGCCGCGCGACCGCGGCCGGGTAGTCGTCGGCGGGCAGCTGGACCACGCCCCAGCCAGCCTGCGCGGCCGCGGCGATGCCGTCGACACCGCCCGGCGGCGGGTTTACGTACACGTCGGCCATCAGCGCGACCCGGAACGAGCGGTCGTCACGCCCCATCCGCCCTCCTGTGATCGGCCCTGCTGCGCTGCGGCGCGACGCCGAACGCGGTGACTGGCCTGCTCAGCCGTCGAGCGCGGACTCTACCCCTGCTCTCTGAACGGCTTCGTCATGCCCGGGGATCGCGTGCGTCTCCCCGGCCACGCGGGGGAAGCCGATGCCGCGGCCGCGCAGCTCCCGCCGCAACTCCTCCACGAAGATGCCCTCGCCGCTGACCAGCTCGGGCGTACCGTCGGGCCACTCGGGGCGGCCGCCGCGCTCCGGATCGGAGCTGGTGATGGTCACCCCCATGGACGGGCTGCCCTCGACGCCGACCAGCACGACATCGGTGCCCTGCTCCACGCGCAACGCGATCACATCGGCGACGGCGGTGGCGATCCGCGCGCAGTGCCGCCGGAAGGCGGCGGTGTCGTACTGCTCGCGTACCGCCCAGAACCGGTTCAGGCCAGCGAACGCGAGCTCCGGGCAGGGCATCTGCTCGATCCGCCAGCCCTTCTCCCGCAGCACGTCGACGACCGGGGAGTAGATCCCGGCGCAGTGGGCGCCGTCGCCGACCTTGGAGTTCTGATTAAGCATGCAATGTGCCACGAACGCAACGCCCATGAACCGAGCATACGGCCGGGGCGTTTGCCCCGGGCTGGGCCCGCTGTCAGGATCGGCGCCATGACCGACTCGAGTGCCAGCCAGGTCGCGGGCCCGGAACGCGATTTCGTGGGCTACGGCCCCGAGCCTCCCCGCGTGCGGTGGCCCGGCGGCGCGCTGGTGGCGATCAACCTCGTGGTCAACTACGAGGAGGGAGGCGAGTACTCGCTCGGCGACGACGGCGTCAACGACAGCTGGGGCGAGTACTCGTTCCAGTACGGTCCCGAGATACGCGACCTCGGCACCGAGACGCACATGGAGTACGGCAGCCGGGTCGGGATATGGCGGCTGTGCCGTCTGATCGACCGCTGCGAGATCGCTGCGACGTTCAGCGCCTGCGCCCGCGCGCTGGAACGGAACCCGCCGCTCTGCGACTGGCTGCGGGACCGCGAGCACGACGTGCTGGGACACGGCTACCGCTGGTACGGCCCGGACGCCGGGCCTGGACCGGACATGACGCGCGAGCAGGAGCGGACCGAGATCGCGATGGCGGTCGAGTCCGTGCAGCGGACGACCGGCCAGCGGTTGCGCGGCTGGATGGTGCGGTCCTTCGCCACCGTGCACACCAGGGAGCTGCTGGCCGCCGACGGCGGCTTCCGGTACGACTCGGACGCCAGCAACGACGAGCTTCCGTACTTCGTGACCACGCTCGGCCGCCCGTTCCTCGTCGTGCCCTATACGAAGGTGCACAACGACGTCCGCTACCTGATCCCGCCGTCGTACTCGACGCCGAGGCACTTCTGCGAGAGCCTGCGGCTCAGCCTGGACTACCTGCTCGAGGAGGCGAGAGCCGGCCTCGGCGGCCGGCTGATGTCGGTCGGCGTGCACGCCCGCTGGAGCGGCCAGCCCGGCCGGGCGGCGGCGCTGCGCGACTTCGTCGAGTACGCGCTCGGCCAGCCGGATGTTGCCTTCATGCGCCGGATCGACATCGCGGATTTCTGGGCGTCGGCCTTTCCGCCCCGCTGACCGGGCCCGGCTCTTCCGCCAGCCGCACCGGCCGCGCCGGCCCGCGTCAGCCGCGCCGGCCCGCGTCAGAGCCTGGGCACGTCCTCCATCAGCCTGACGGTGTAGGGATCCTTCGGGTGCTCGAGTACCTGCTCGACCGGGCCGGACTCGACGACGGCGCCATCGCGCAGCACGACGGCGTGCTGGGCAATGGACCGCACGAGGGCCAGGTTGTGGGTGATGAAGAGCATGGCCAGGTGGCGTTCCCGCTGGAGCCTGCGAAGCTCTTCGACGATCACCGCCTGCACGGATACGTCAAGCGCAGAGGTCACCTCGTCGCAGATGAGCAAGTCAGGCTCGACCACCAGGGCACGCGCGATCGCGACGCGCTGCCGTTCCCCGCCGGACAGCTGGTCCGGGTAACGGGACACGAAGTCGCCGCTCAGTGAGACGTCCTCGAGCGCCCGGACGGCGCGCTCGGACCGCTCGCGCAGCGGCAGGCCGAGCAGCTCTTCCAGCGGCTGCGCGACGATCTGGCCGACAGTTTTCCTTGGGTTGAGCGAGGTGTAGGGGTTCTGGAAAATGTACTGGATCCGCCGCAGCACGTCTTTCGGCCGCTCCCGCAGCCTGGGCGCCAGCCGTGCGCCCTGGAAGGTGATCTCACCCGTCCAGTTGCCGTGCAGGCCGACGATGCAGCGGGCGAGCGTAGTCTTGCCCGAGCCGGACTCGCCCACGACGGCCACGCACCATTCCTGCGGCACGTCGAGCTCGACGTCGGACAGCACCTGAGTCCGCCCGTACTCGGCCGAGACGGTGCGCAGCGACAGAGCCGGTGAGCTGCCGCCGCCGGTCGGGGCGCTCACCGCAGTTGGTCGCGTGGCGGCCGCCGACCGGACCTGCGCCGCGCGGATGCACCGCACCCGGCGGCTGTCGATGAGGACGGGTTCCGGTGCCTCGGCGCGGCATTCGCTGACCACGAAACCGCACCGCGGCGCGAAAGTGCAGCCGCGCCCGCGCCCTCCGGGCCGCGGCGGCTGGCCCTCGATGCCGGCCAGTATCTCCGCACGGCCCGGCGACGGCACGGCGGCAAGCAGGCCGCGGGTATAGGGATGGACCGGATCGCCGAACACCTTGGCGGTCGGGCCGATCTCGACGATCCGCCCGGCGTACATGACCGCGACCTCGGCGACCAGCCCGCCCACTACCGCGAGATCGTGGCTCACGTACACCGCGGCCACGCCGTAGGAGCGGCAGAGGCTGCGGACAGTGTCCAGTATGTGGCGCTGAGTTGTGACGTCGAGGCCGGTCGTAGGCTCGTCGAGCACGATCAGCGACGGCCGGCAGCAGAAAGCCATGGCCAGGCCGACGCGCTGCTGCTGACCGCCCGACAGCTGGTGCGGGTAGCGGCGGGTCATCTCGGGGGTGGTGTCCAGCCGAGCCTCCCGCATGACCTCAAGGACACGGCCGTCCGGGTCATCGACCGCTCCGGGGTGCACGCGCAATGCCTCTTTCAGCTGCGTTCCCACCCGGAGCGCCGGGTTGAGCGCGGCGGCCGGATCCTGCGGGACGTACGCGACTCGGGCGCCGCGCGCGGCCCGCAGGTCGCCACGGCGGAGCGTGAGCAGGTCGACGCCGTCGAGCCTGACTTCCCCGGAGCTGATGCGCAGGCCACGCCGAGTGTGGCCGAGCAGGGCGAGCGCGACTGTTGTCTTGCCCGACCCGGACTCGCCGACCAGGCCGAGCACCTCGCCGGCCGGCACGGCGAAGCTGATGTCGGCCACGACGTCGGGGCCGGACTTGCCGATCCGGATCTGCAGGTCCCTTACCTCCAGCCTGACCACGCCAGCGGGCTGGGCCGGCGGGGCGCCGGCGTCGGCCGCCGGGGAGTCCGCCGTCACGGGGTCCGCCCGAGGCCGAGGCCGAGGTCGTCAGTGAGAGCTGCCTCCTCGGGAGGGCGGTCCACGCCCAGCGTCACCCGCGCGACCGCGTCGGTGAAGGTGTTGGTGCCGATGGTCAGCAGCGCGATCAGCGCCGCCGGCACGATCACTGCCCACGGGTTGAGCGGCAGGCCGATGCGGTTCTCGTTGATCATCAGGCCCCAGTTAGCCGCGGGCGGCTGCTGGCCGAAGCCGAGGAACGACAGCCCGGCCATGATGACGATCGAGTAGGTGAGCCGCAGCCCGGCCTCCACCATCAGCGGGCTGATCAGGTTCGGCAGAATCTCCTTGGCCATGACCCTGGCCGACCGCATGCCCTGGAGCTCGACGACCTTGACGAAGTCCCGCTCGGTGACGTCTAGGGTCGCGGACCGGATCACCCTGGCGACCGCCGGGGCGTGGGACAGCCCCACGGCGACGACGATCAGCCACAGCTTAGGGCCGATGACGCTGACCAGCAGCAGCGCGAAGACCAGCTGCGGAAACGACAGGATCACGTCAACGGTGCGCATGATGAGCCCGTCGGTCCGGCCGCGCCGGTAGGCCGCCGAGACTCCCGCCGCCGTGCCGACGACGATCCCGAACGCGGTAGCCGCGGCGGCCATGAGCAGGAGCGTCCAGCCTCCGTTGAGCACCCGAGAGAGCACGTCCCGGCCGAGGAAGTCGCTGCCGATCGGGAACTGACCGGACGGCTTGGCAAAGGTGAGCGTCACCAGGGCATTGGGCGAGCCGGCCGGGATAAACGGGCCGACTATCGCGAGGAGCACGACCAGGGACGCCAGGCCGAGCCCCACGGCGCCGCGTGGAGTCCGCGCCGCGGTCCGCAGGACAGCCAGCCAGGGGTAGCGGGTGGCCCGCGCATCTCGCGCCTGCGCGGGCGGCGGCACCCGGGGGGCTGCGACGGTCACGGCTACCTCGCGATCCTGCGCCGGGGAGTGGCCAGCAGCGCGATCACATCGGTGACGATGTTCATGAAGACGTAGAAGGCGGCGAGCACCAGGACGATGAACTGGATCACCGGGATGTCACGGTTCTGGACCGCGAACACGAGTCCCTGGCCGATGCCGGGGAAGTTGAACACGAACTCGACGACCACCACTCCGCCGGCCAGGTACAGGAAGTTCAAGCCGATCACCTGGATGGTCGGGGCGATGGCATTAGGCAGCGAGTGAGCCAGCACGATCTGCCACTCCGGAACGCCTTTCAGCCTGGCCATCTCCACATAGTCGGACTCCAGCGCCTCGATCATGGCGGCGCGCATCATCCGGAAGATATAAGGAACGATCACGATCACGAGCGTCGCGACCGGCAAGATGAGCAGCTTCGGCTCGCTCCACGCGTAGGTGCCAGGCGGCAGCAGCGAGACCGCGGGCAGCAAGTGCGAGACCACGGTCGACAGCAGGATGATCAGCGCTATCGCGACAACGAACTCCGGCAGCGACGTCACCGCCAGGGCCGTCACCGAGGTCATGTGGTCAAACCAGGAGTCCTTGCGCAGCGCTGCTGCCGCGCCCAGAGCCACTCCGGCGATCGAGCCGATCGCTCCGGTGACGAAGACGAGCACGGCGGAGTTGACCAGGCGGGGCTGGACGAGCGCCCACAACGGCTGGCCGTTGGCCAGCGAGGTGCCCAGGTTCCCGGTGAAGAGGCCGGAGAGCCAGATCCAGTACTGCTCGGCGATGCCGCGGTCAAGGTGCAGGTGCCGCTCCAGCGCGTGCAGCCTGGCCGGATTCGCTGACCGGCCGAGCACGGCGAACGCGGCGTTGCCTGGCAGGACCTGAGTGGCCAGGAAGACAACCGCGGAGACGACCAGCAGGGTGACCGCGCCAGCGGCTACCCGGCGAGCGACGAGGTTGGCGATGGGATGCGCGTCCCGGCGCGGGACGGACGGCTTGACCGGCGCGGCCGCTACCGCCACGGCGGGCTCGCGCAGCGCGGGGCCGGCCGGGACGGACCACGGGCCTGCGTCACGTCTGCGATCCCTTTCCTCAGTGCTGACTTCTCAGTGCTGACTTCTCAGTGCTGGCCTTCTCAGTGCTGGCCTTCTCAGGGCCGGTCGCCCGGCCGGGCGGTGCGCCCCGCGCGAGCTCATCGGGCCGGCCCGCTGCGAACCGCGGGTGTCCTTATCGGCCGACGACGCCGCCGGAGCGCTTTCCGGTGAGATTAGCGCGCATTTCCCGGTACTTCCAGAGTCGGCGCGGTGTCCGGGTATCTGGGTATCAGGCGGCCAGGTAGGTTCCGGTCGGCTCGTGGCGGGCGAGCTCGCCCTCGGCGACGATCAGCCGTCCGCGCAGCAGCACAGCGCGGATGCGGCCGCGCAGTGGCCGGCCCGCGTACACGCTGTCGCCCGCACCGTCACCGAGCCCGTCGGCTGGCAGCACGGTCTCGCCGTCCGGGTCGAAGATCACCGCGTCGGCGTCAGATCCGGGAAGCAGCGCGCCCTTGCGCGGGTAGTGCCCGAACGCCCGCGCGGGGTTCTCCGCCGCGAGTCGCGCTACCTGCGTCATTGTCAGACCCCGTGCCATCGCCGCGGACAGCAGCAGCGGCAGCCGTGGCCCGATCCCGGCCAGGCCATAGGGGTAGCCGTGGCCCGCGGCGGCGAGGCGGCCGGCGGTGAAGGTCCTGACCTGGCAGTGATCTGATCCGATGGCGTCGATGGTCGCGTCAGCCAGGCCCGCCCACAGGGCCTCGATGTGGTGGCCGGGCCGCAGCGGCGGTGCGACCAGATATCGTTCTGCGTCGGGCCGCGCGTAACATCGGTCATCGAGCAGCAGATGGTGCACGCAGGCCTCGGCGAGGACGGCCGTCCGTCCGGCGGCGCGCGCGAGGCGCACCCGCTGCATGGCTCCTGCCGTCGACAGGTGAACGAGGTAGCAGGTCGCCCCGGCCTGCGACGCCGCGGCCAGAACGCGTCCGACGGCCTCGTCTTCGGCCTCTGGCGACCTGGTGTCCGCGAAAATCCTCGCCCCTGAACGGCCGGCCGCCACCGCCTGTTCCTCGGCAGCCTCGATCAGGGTCGCGTTCTCGCAGTGGACGGCCACGACCAGGCCGATCCGGCGGGCGATCGACATCAGCTCGTGCAGGCGCCTGGTGGAGCACATGATCCCGAGCTCGGGGTAGGCAAGGAAGATCTTGATCGCCGCCGCGCCTGCCCTCCTGGCCGCGGCCAGGTCGGCGGCGGTGACGTGGTCCGGATCATAGATCGCGGCATGCAGGCCGATGTCGATCGCGATACCGCCGCCGGCCAGCTCGGCGCGGGTGCGCAGCAGGCAGTCCAGGTCGCTCTCGCCGGCCCGCGGACTGGTGAAGGACAGCGCCGTGGTGGTGCCGCCCCGCGCGGCCGCCGCCGCGGCGAGGCGCGGCTCGGCGGTGAGATGCGTGTGCGGGTCGACTCCGCCGGGCAGCACGTAGCAGCCGGTCGCGTCGAGTCTTCTGCCGGCTCCGGCCGGGCAGGTCCCGATCGCTTCGACCTTCCCGTCCCTGATCAGCAGGTCAGACCGGACCGGCCCGCCCGGGGTCACGACCGTCCCGCCCACGACCGCGTCGACGTTCACGGGACCGGTCGGCCGGCCAGGGGGCCGGCGAGGGGCAGCCGGATGTCGCGGACTCGGCCGGCCCTGACGACCATCCTCGGGACGATCAGCCGCTCGACGACCTCGGTGTCGCCCGCGGCGTCGGGCAGCGCCCAGCGCCCGGCGCGCAGCTCGAAGACCGACACGTCGGCATCCCGGCCGGCGGTCAGCGCCCCGATGCGGGCCGCCCTGCCGATCGCCAGGGCGGGCGTCGAGGTTGCGGCCCGGATCACGTCGTCCAGTCCCATGCCGACATGGAGCAGCTTGGAGAGCGTGGTCGCCAGATTGAAGACTGGTCCGTCGGCATTGTGCGCGTGCAGGTCGCTGGAGATGGTGTCGGGCGGGAATCCCTGCCCGATGGCGGGCCTGGCCACCCGGTAGGCGAAGCTGCCGACGCCGTGGCCCACGTCGAAGAGCACGCCCCGCTCGCGGGCGACGACGGCCGCCTGGATCACCCTTCCGCTGGAGTCGAGGATGCCGCCGTCGTTGCCGTGGAAGCAGTGCGTCACGATGTCGTCGCGGCGCAGTCGCGGCAGCAGCCAGGCCAGCCCGGGCCGCATGTCGATCACGTGCACCATGAGCGGCAGGCCAAGCCCGTCCGCGGCCTCGCGCGCGAGCCGAAGCGCCGGAGCTGGATCGGGTCCCACCATCTGATGGCCAAGCCGGACCTTGATCCCCGTCACCAGATCCGGATTCTCCCGCGCCCGCGCGATGGCCTGGCTGGGCGACGCCCAGCGGATGTCCTCAAGCTCGCCGACCAGGCTGCTGACCATTCCTTCGACGGCGATGTTCAGGAAGGCGAGGATCCGGGTCTGGGACCGCTCGATGACGTACCGGCGCAACCCGGGGAACGTCTGAGCGCCCGCCGACCCGGCGTCGACCGCTGTCGTCACCCCCCGGCGCAGGCAGTGCGTGTCCGGATCGACCCCGTAGTGGGAGACGCCCGGGTACAAGTGCGTATGCAGGTCGACGAGACCGGGGGTGACGAGCATCCCGGTCACGTCGATCCGCCGGCGGATCGGGCACGAGGCGGCAGGTTCTCGGTCACCGGCCGCCGCGCGAACGTCGGAGATCAGGGTGCCCGCGATGCTGACGGTTGCCGTCGCGTCAACGCCGCGGCCCGGGTCGAACACGCGGCCGCCGACGAGATCCAGGCCGCCACCGGGGTCCGGGCCGCCACCGGCAGCCTGGTCGCCGGCCGCAGTCACGCCAGGCCGGCTTTCTGCAGCCGCCCGAGCGCCTTGGCGAACGCCTGGACCGTCAGTTCCACCTCGCGGTCGCCGTGCGCGGCGGACAGGAAGCCGGAGCCGTGGAACAGGTGCACCCCGTCGCTGAGCATGGAACAGTGCAGCTCGGCCGACACGGGGCCGGGCGGGACGCAGCTCTTCAGCGTCGCTTCGTCGAGCCTGCCGGGCACCTCGTCGTGCCCGAACAGCAGATGGAACGTCGAGCTCTCGCCGTAGGCCCGGCCGGATACCCCGCAGCGCCGGAAGACCGCGGTCAGCTCGTCGCGCAAGGCCGCGGCCAGCCGGGCGGCGCCGACCTGCAGCTCACCCGAGGCGGCGAGCGCGAGGGTCGCGACGCCGGCCGCGGCAGACAGGGGGTGAGCGTTGTGAGTACCAGGGTGAGCTACCCGCCGCGGTCCCGCGGCCGGGCCGGCGAGGTGACCCATCAGCCCCGCGCGGCCGCAGACGGCGCCGCCTGGCATGCCCCCCGCCAGTACCTTGCCCAGGACCGTGAGATCAGGGAGCACTCCCGAGGTCTGCTGGACGCCGCCTGGCGCCCAGCGGAAGCCGGAGACCACCTCGTCGAACACGAGCAGCGTCCCGGTTTCGCCGGCCAGCCGGCGGGCCGCGGCGAGAAACCCATCGGCGAGCGGGACCGTTCCCCAGGCCGCGCCGGACGGCTCGAGGATGACGGCGGCCACATCGCGGGCCAGGAGCATCTCGGCCAGCGTCCGCTCGTCGGCGCGGATGACGGCCACCGCGGCGGCGATGCCGCCCGGCAGCCCGGCCGTGTCCGGCCCGTCGAACGGCGGGTCTGATCCCACCGCCATCTGGTCGTGCCAGCCGTGGAAGTGGCCGGAGAACTTCACGATCTTGTCGCGGCCGGTCGCCGCCCTGGCCACCCGCAGCGCAAGCAGCGACGCCTCGGTACCGCTGGAGGTGAAGCGCACCAGCTCCGCGGACGGGACCAGCCGGATCACCAGCTCGGCCCAGTGGCTCTCGAGCTCGTGGCAGGCACCGGGATGGAACGACCGGCCCGCCTGGGCGCGGACGGCGGCGACAACCTCGGGATGACCGTGCCCGAGCAGCAGCGAGCCGTGGCCCATGACGTAGCAGATGAGCTCGTGGCCGTCGAGATCCCACTTGCGCGCCCCGTCGGCCCGGGCGACCGCCAGCGGGAACGGCTCGGCTAGCCGCACGTCGTGGCTGACTCCGCCGGGCAGCAGCTGCTGCGCCCGCGCGTGCCGGGCCGCCGACCGTGGATTCTCCGCGGCCCACCGGGCGACGGCGCTCTCGGCGCCTCGCGATCCGCCGGCCTCGCCCACGTGATGCGGCTCCTTCGCTCGCAAGCGACCGTTCCGGTGCGAAATGAGGCAACAAGGGGCAGCCTACGTCCTTATGCTGGCTTCGCACCGTCGAGCCCGTGTCGAGCCCGTGTCGAGCCCGCCTGAGCCGGAGGGTCTATGAGAGCCGTGACGTTCGCCGGAGCCGGCGGCAACGAGGTCGTCAGCCTGACCGAGCGCCCGGATCCCGTTCCCGCGGCCCACGAGGTCGTCGTCGCCGCCAGGTTCGCGGGCGTGAACTGGGCTGACGTGGCTCAGCGGCAGGGCAGATACCCGGCGCCGCCCGGCTCGCCGCAGGACATACCCGGCCTGGAGGTCGCGGGAACGGTGGTGGCGGCCGGGGACGCGGTGCGCGCCTGGCGGACCGGTGACCGGGTATTCGGGATCGTCGGAGGCGGCGGGCTCGCCGACCGGGTAAAGGTGCACGAGCGCCATGTGGCCGCAATCCCGGACGGCCTGGCCGACGACGCAGCGGCAGCAGTGCCCGAGGCCTACATCACCGCGCACGACGCCATGTTCAGCCAGGGCGGGCTGCAACTCGGTGAAGTCCTGCTGGTGACCGGGGCGAACGGCGCCGTCGGCTCGGCAGGCGTCCGGCTGGGGCTGGCGGCCGGCGCCAGGGTGGTGGCTTGCGCCAGGTCGGCGGAGTCTGCTCGCGCGCTGGCCGATGAGGGAGCGATGGTCGTCACGCCCGGCCAGGCAGCCGAGCGGCTCCTGGCGCTGGGTGGCGCCGACGTTGTGCTCGAGCTTGTCGGAGCGCCGAACCTCGACCTCGACTTCTCCGCACTCGCCCTCAAGGGGCGGATCGTCATCGTGGGAACCGGGGCTGGCGCTGATGCTGCCGTCTCGCTGCGCGTCCTGATGGCTAAGCGCGCGAGCCTGCGTGGCACGATGCTTCGCGCCCGGCCGCTGGAGGAGAAGGCGGCGGCGGTCCAGGCGTTCGCCCGGTCGGTGGTGCCGCTGCTGGCCGTCGGCCGGGCGCTCCCGACCATTGACCGCGTGTTCCCCGCGGCGCGGGCCGCGGCGGCGTTTGACCATCTGGCCCGGCCGGGGAAGGCCGGCAAGATGCTGCTGGAGTTCACGTGAGCGAGCCGAGGGGAATGCGGGCCGGGATAATCGGCGCCGGCTGGATCGGGCGGCGCCACGCCGAGACGCTGGCCGGGCGGGACGACGTCGTGCTGACCGCGGTCTGCGACGTCGACGCGGGCCGCGCGGCGCAGGTCGCGCGCGCCAGCCGCGCGCGAGTGTTCTCCGACTGGCGAGAGATGCTCGAATCGGGCGCTCTCGACGTCCTGTGGGTGTGCACGCCGCCGCGCGGACATGCGGGCCCGGCTGTCGCAGCCCTCGAGCGCGGCCTGCCGGTCTACCTGGAGAAGCCGATCGCGCGATCAGTCGACGACGCCGCGCAGATCGTGTCGGCCGCGATGCGTGGCCGTGCGGTGTGCGCGGTCGGCTACCAGTGGCGGGCTGTCGACGTCCTCGGCGACCTGCGCGGCGCGCTCGCCGGGCGGACCGTCGGATGCCTGGTCGGGCAGAGCACCGGCGGCACCGAGTCCCGCCCGTGGTTCCTCAGCAAGGCGGCGGGCGGCGGAAACCTGCTCGAGCGCGGCAGCCACCACATCGACCTCGCCCGTGCCCTGGCGGGAGAAGTCGTCGCCGTCCAGGCGGCCGAGTCGGCGGTCCGGCTCGCGCCACGCCCGGCCGGCCAGGGCACCGGCGACATCACCGACGCCGTCACCATGCTGCTGCACTTCGAGGGCGGCGGCCTCGGCACGATAGTCGTGGCCTGGACGAGCGAGAACCTGCCAGGCCGGTACTGGGTCGAGGTAACGGCCGCGGACGCCGCACTCCGCCTCGACCTGGACCCGGACTTCCGGCTCTCTGGCGTCGCCGGCGGGGCACGGGTTGCCGCGGTGTCGCGCGGCAAGCCATTCGAAAGCTCCGTAGACCGCTTCCTCGCGGCGGCGCGGGCGGGCGACCCGAGCCGGGTCTTCTGCCCGCCGGCCGACGCGGCCCGCACCCTGGCCGTTGCCGTTGCCGCGGAAGAGGCGCTGCACACCGGTACGACCGTGGCCGTCGCGGTCTGAGAAGAGACCATGTCCGGCGTGGTCTGCGACAATGCGCGAGTGACAGGCTGCGCCATTGTCACCGGGTCGTCCTCGGGAATCGGCCGTGCGATAGCGGGCCGGCTGGCCGCGGACGGCTTTCCGGTCGTACTCGCCGACATCCGCCGCGAACCGCTGACCGGCGGTGAACCGACCGACCTGCTGATCGGCGGCCAGGGCGGCAGGTGCGAATTCGTGCTCGCCGACGTGTCGTCGGTGCGGGAGTGCGAGAACCTGGTCAGCCTGGCGGCCACGCGCTACGGCCGGCTCGCGGTCCTCGTCAACAACGCTGTGCTGGCCGGCCCGCACTCCAAGCCGCTCATCGACACGCTGGACGCTGACTGGGACGCGATGATGGCGGTCAATCTGCGCGCGCCGTTCCTGCTCTGCCGGGCCGCTGTCCGCCTGATGCTCGCTCAGGAACCGCGCGGAGAGGTTCGCGGCCGCATCATCAACATCACCTCGCAGCACGGCATGGTGGGCGTGCCCGGCCACTTCGCGTATGCGGTCGGCAAGGGCGGTCTGGTGCAGATGACCAGGCAGATCGCCGTCGAGCACGGGCGCGACGGCATCATGTGCAATGCGGTCGCGCCCGGCAAGATCCGCACCGGGGCGCCCGGCGACCTGGCCGCGGACCCGGCATCCGCCGCGTACGTCCAGTCGCGCACGCCGTTCGCGCGCCTAGGCGAACCGCAGGACGTCGCCAGCGCCGTGTCCTTCCTCGCCTCCGACCGGGCCAGCTACATCAGCGGCGTCAACCTGCTGGTCGACGGGGGATGGATGGCCTACTAACTGGGCGACATCAGCGGGAACGAGCTTGTTAAGCCACATAATCAGAGCGGTGAACCAGACCCGTCACGGACTCGCCCCGTAGGTACCGGCGCACGTTCTCGGCGGCCTGACGGGCGCCGGACAGCATGGTTCCCGGCACGATGCTGGAGTTATGCGGGGAACCAAGCACATTAGGCAGGTCGAAGAACGGATAGTCGGTCAGGAACGGGGCGCCCCCGGCCGGCTCGTTCCACCAGGTGTCGATTCCGGCACTGAACTCCGGGTGCGTGCGCAGGTGCTCGTACAGCGCGCCCTGGTCGATGATCGGGCCCCTGGCCACGTTGACGACAATGGCCGTCCGCTTCATCAGCGCGAGCTCCCGCGCTCCGATCAGCCCGCGGGTGGCCACCGTCAGGGGCAGCGAGATCACGAGCACGTCGGCCGCCGCGAGCACCCGGTCCAGGTCCGCCAGGCCGCCGGTGAACTCCGCGGGCTCGGTGGTCTGGCCGCTGCGGGTCACGGCGTGGATCCGGGCGCCGAACGCACGCATCAGCCGCGCTGTAGCGGTGCCGATTCCGCCGAAACCGAGGATGGCGCAAGTCGCGCCGTCCAGGGTCAGCGACGGCGCCCACTTCTCGAACCGGCCAGCGGCCAGCGCGGCATGCCGCTGCGGCAGGCGCTTGGCCAGGCTGAGCGCCATCGCCAGGACGTGCTCCGCCATCGCTGCCGCGTAGGCCCCCGCGTTGCTGGCCACCGTCAGCCCGTCCGCGATCACCGAGAAGTCCACCGCGTCGACACCGGCAGAAAGCAGCTGGACGAAAGCGGGCCGTGCGGACTCCAGCAGCGCGCCTGCCGGGATCTCCTTGGGCAGCTCCCAGGCGAGCAATGCGTCCGCGCGCCGCAGGGCCTGAGCGCGCTGCGCGTCGTCGAGCTCGTAGGTGTAGACCACCTCGGCATCGCCGGCCAGGACCTCGGCGTTGATCCTGGCGAACTCCTCATCAGCCGGGTAGCTCACCGCTACCAGCCGCTCCTGGGTCATGGGCCACCTCTCCCGTCGATGTCACGCCAGCAGGCATGCGGCGGTTCTCGCCCCGCACGTGCCGGTGCACCACGTAACCTGGGGCCACTGAGCCAGACGAGCCTGGAGGACCGCGTGCCTGATCTGCTCGACATGCTGGCGCACGGCCCCGTCGTGTGCGCCGAAGGTTACCTGTTCGAATGCGAGAGGCGCGGCTACCTTCAGGCGGGAGCGTTCGTTCCCGAGGTCGTGCTCGACCACCCCGAGGTCGTCGAGGAGCTGCACCGTGAGTTCGTGCACGCCGGCTCCGACGTGGTCGAGGCGTTCACCTACTACGGTCACCGCGAGAAGCTCCGGGTCATCGGCAAGGAGGACATCCTCGAGCCGCTCAACCGGCAGGCCCTGGCCGTCGCCTCCGAAGTGGCTCGCGAGACGGGCACGCTGCTGGCCGGCAACCTGTGCAACACCAATGTCTACGAGCCGGGAGCGTCCGCTGAGCGGGCGGTCCGGTCGGCGTTCACCGAACAGGTGAGCTGGGCTGCCGAGGCCGGCGCGGACTTCATCATCGCCGAGACCTTCAGCTGGGCTGCCGAAGCGCTGCTGGCGCTGGAGGCCATCCGTGCCGCCGGCCTTCCCGCCGTCGTGACCTACGCCGTTCACCGTGAGGGCACCATGCGTGAGGGGACCAGCCCCGCCGATGCCTGCCGCCAGGCCGAGCAGGCCGGGGCGGACGTGGTCGGCCTCAACTGCATCCGCGGCCCGCAGACCATGCTGCCGCTGCTCGCCCCGATCCGCGCGGCCGTGTCGTGTCCGGTGGCGGCGCTGCCCGTTCCGTACCGGACCACGCAGGCGCAGCCGTCGATGCAGGCGCTGCGCGACCCCGCCCGCGGCGGCGCCCCGGCATTTCCGACCGCGCTCGACCCCTTCACCTGCACCCGCCATGAACTCGGCGAGTTCGCCACTGCCGCGCTCGACCTCGGGGTGCGGTACCTGGGTATCTGCTGCGGCGCCGGCCCGCACCACGTGCGCGGGATGGCCGAGGCGGCAGGCAAGGAGCCGCCGGCGTCCCGTTACTCGCCGGACATGTCGAAGCACTCGTTCCTCGGCTCGGCCGCGGGCATCACCCAGAGCTACCAGGAGTACGCGTCCAAGCTGTGATGGCCTGTTGCCCGACAAGGCCGGCGTCCGGGATGCTATCCCCATCACCTATGTGACAGGGGATGAGACGTGAGTTCGCCGGCACATGCGTCTTATGTGGTCATCGGCGCCGGCATGCACGGCCTGTCCACGGCCTGGCACCTGGCCAGGGACCTTGCGGCGCGCGGCCTCGGCAGCGGCCGGGACATCGTGATCGTGGACAAATCCGGCGTGGGGGCAGGGGCGTCCGGGATCGCCTGCGGCACGATCCGCAACAACTACCTCCAGCCCGCCATGCGCGAGCTGATGGCCCACAACGTGTCGGTGTGGGAGTCGGACCCCGATGCGTTCTCCTACCACCCCGTCGGTTTCCTGCAGACGGCGCCCGAGGCCATGCATTCCGACGTCGCGCAGATCTACACCGAGCAGCGGGCGATCGGATACGACTCCGTCCTGGTCGAGGGAGAACGGGCCTGCCGGGCCTACATGCTCGACATGTTCGGTGACTGGCAGGCGCCAGGAGCTACCACGGTCCTGCACGAAAAGCAGGGCGGATACGCCAACAACAAGCGCTCGCTGGCCGGCCTGGAGGCCAAGGCCCTGGCCGCGGGCGTACGGATCCAGCCCGGCACGCAGGTGACCGGCCTGGTGATGGCCGGCGGCGCGGTCACTGCGGTCGAGACCAGCCGCGGGATGATTGCCTGCGACCACCTGATCATCGCGCCAGGCCCGTGGGTCCGCGACTTCTGGGCGATGCTCGGCCTGCCGGACCGGATCGACGTCACCGACGCCACCGGCACGGTGCACCCCGACCGGCCGATGTGGACCTACTGGGCGCTGCAGGAGGGCACGCTAGAGGTCGACCCCGGCGCGTTCACCACCAGCAGCGGCGGCTTCCCGCCCGTGGTGCACGTGGACTCCGATGCTCCGCTGTACGACGACATCGACGGCGCGCTCATCACCGACCAGATGTGGGGCATCTACTTCAAGCCGGACTTCGACTTCGGCGGGGTCCAGGGCGGTGCCGCCCCCTACATCGTCGACAGGCCGGCCCGCGAAGTCGCCATCGACCCGTACGGCCCGGCCAGCCCCGAGTTCGTCGTCGGCGAGGACTTCACCCGGATGTGGACCTCCGGGCTGGCGCACAGCCTCAAGCGGTTCTCCAAGCAGCGCCACCTCTACCGCAAGGAACCCTCAGGGGGCATCGGGGCGTTCACCCCGGACAGCTTCCCGGTCTTCGATACCTTCTGCCAGAACGCGTACGTGATCGCTGACTCCAACCACGGCTACAAGATGATCGGCGTCGGCGCGCTGGTGGCCAGGGAACTGCTCGGCGAACCGCAGGCGCTGCTCGAGCCGTTCCGGTTCTCCCGGTACGCCGCCGGCAAGCTGCACCCGGTCAGCAACTCGCCGTTCCCGTGGAGCTGAGTGGTGAGCCTGGCGGCGCGCGCGGGGGGATCGGGGAAGTACTCCGCCTACAGCCTGGTCAAGCACGGCCTGCTGCGGCAACGGTGGTCGCCGGCGTGGCGCCGCCACGACCTGCGTGACAGCTACGACGTCGTCATCGTCGGCGGCGGAGTGCACGGCCTGGCGGCCGCCTACTACCTCGCGGCGAAGCACGGAATCACGAACGTCGCGGTCCTGGAGAAGGGCTACATCGGCGGCGGCGGCTCGGGCCGCAACACCGCGATCCTGCGCTCCAACTACCTGACCCCCGACGGCGTGCGGTTCTACGAGCGCTCGATGGAGCTCTACCGCGGCCTGGCGGCCGACCTGAACTTCAACGTCATGTTCTCCAGGCGCGGGCACCTGACGCTCGCCCACAGCGACGCCTCGCTGCGCACGATGCGCTGGCGCTCCGAGGTCAACAAGCTGGAGGGGGTGGACTCGGACGTCATCGGCCCGGGCGAGGTCAAGCGGCTGGTGCCGTACCTGGATGTGTCGGACGAGGCACGCTATCCGGTCCTTGGCGCGCTGTACCACCCGCCAGGCGGGATCATCCGGCATGACGCCGTCGTGTGGGGGTACGCGCGCGGCGCCGACGCTCGCGGCGTGCACATCCACCCCGGCACCGAGGTCACCGGCATCGAGGTGAAACACGGGAAGGTGCAGGCCGTGCGGACTGGCCGGGGGCGTATCGCCACGCCGGTCGTGCTCAACTGCACCGCCGGCTGGTCGACGCTGATCTGCGACATGGCCGGGGTGCGGACGCCGATCCAGACCTTCCCACTGCAAGCGGCGGTGACCGAGCCCGTAAGGCCGTTCCTCCACGCGGTCGTGGTCTCGGGGAGCCTGCACGTCTACGTCAGCCAGACGGACCGCGGGGAACTGGTGCTCGGGGCGAGCGTGGACCCGTTCCCTTCGTACTCGATGCGCGGCTCGCTGGACTTCATCGAGGGCCTGGCGGGGCATGTGCTTGAGCTGATGCCGTCACTGGCCGAGCTGCGCGTCCTGCGGCAGTGGGCCGGGCTGTGCGACATGACCCCGGACTTCTCCCCGATCATGGGCCTGACTCCGGTGGACGGCTTCCTGGTCGACGTCGGGTGGGGCACGTACGGCTTCAAGGCCGGCCCGGTCTCCGGCGAGGCGATGGCCGCATGCATCGCCGCGAACAAGCCCCCTCCGATCATCGCGGCCTTTGATCTCGCGAGGTTCGCCGAAGGGCGGCAGCTGGGAGAGAAGGGGGCGGCCTCGGTTGGCCACTGAACTGAGTGTCCTGGGTATGCTTGACGCGCGCGGCGCGTCGTCATGATGCTGCTGCCGTGCCCCTGGTGCGGGGACCGCGAGGCGTCGGAGTTCCGCTACGTGAGCGAGCTGGTCCCGCGCCCCGACCCGGGCACGGCGACTCCGCGGCAGTGGCGCGACTACCTGTACCTGCGCGACAACCGGCGAGGGTGGGTCACCGAGCGCTGGTACCACCGGGCCGGCTGCCGGCAGTACTTCACCGTCGAGCGCGACACGATCACCGACCAGACCAGAAGGCCGGCCCGGTGAGCCCGCCAGGCCAGAGCGCCGGTGCCCGGATGCGGCTCGGTCCTCAGCCGGGCGAGGTCATCGACCGGTCCGCGCCGCTGACGTTCCGCTGGAACGGCCGGCCGCAGGTGGCCTACGCGGGGGACACGATCATCTCGGCGCTGGCCGCCGCCGGTGAGCGGGTCTTTTCCCGCAGTTTCAAGTACCACCGGCCGCGCGGGCTGCTGACCGCCAGCTACACCGACCCCGGATGCACCGTGCAGGTCGGCGACGAGCCCAATGTCCGCGGTGCGCACCGCCTGGTCACCGAAGGGATGGACGTACGGGCGCAGAACGCCTGGCCGTCGCTGGGCTTCGACGTGAAGGCGGCCAGCCAGCTGGCGGCGGCGTTCCTGCCCCCGGGGTTCTACTACAAGACCTTCATCAAGCCGCAGCGGCTGTGGCCCGCTTACGAGAGCGTGCTGCGCCGGTTCTCCTCCGGCGGGGTGGCCGCGCCTGACGTCGCCGAGTACCGCTACGACAAGCGTTACGCCCACCCCGACGTGCTGGTAGCCGGGGGCGGGCCGGCCGGGATGGCGGCCGCGATCGCCGCGGCGCGCGCCGGTGCCCGCGTGATGCTGGCCGAGGAGGAGCATCACCTCGGCGGCCATCTCCGCTGGGGGACCGACGCCGAGCGCGCGGCGCTGCGTGAGCTCGCGGGGGAGGTCGCGGCGGCGGACGCCATCGAGGTGCTGACGAACTCGGTGGTCATCGGCCGCTACGACGGCAACCTGGTGGCAATCGTGCAGCGCGGGCTGCCGGGCGTGGCGGAGCGGCTGATCAAGGCCAGGGCGGGGGTTCTCGTCGTCGCCCCCGGCCTGATCGAGCGGCCGTACGTCTTCGCCGGGAATGACCTGCCCGGGGTCATGCTCTCCACCGCGGTGCGCAGGCTCGTCGCGATGTACGCGGTCAAGCCGGGCGAGCGCGCGGTCGTGCTGACCGCTAACGCCGCCGGGGACGCCGCCGCGGCCGACCTGGAGCGAGCCGGCGTCGAGCTCGCGCACGTCGCGGACGCGCGGCGAGGCGGGGATATCGTCCGCGCGCACGGTCGCGGCGCGGTACGCGCGGTTGAGCTCGCGAGCGGCAGGCGGATCCGCTGCGACCTGTTCGTCACGGCCACCGGGTGGACCGCTCCCTTGTCGCTGCTGACGATGGCTGGGGACCGGCCGGTCTACAGCGCGCGGGCGGCCCGGTTCTTCCCTGACACCGGCCGGCTGCCCGGTGACGTGCTCCCGGCCGGGGGCGTCGCGGGCGACGGCAGCCTGGAGGAACTGGTCGCGCACGCCGCCGCGGTCGGCGGGGAGGCTGCCCGCCGCGCCCGCCGGGCCAGCCGCCGACATGAGCCCGGACGTGCTGACCCGCGTTCACTGACCGGTTATACCGGATCGGTCATACCCAGTCATATCGATCATCGGCTATCGGCTCCCTGCCCGGATGGATCCGGGGATCCATCCGGCTCTCCCGGATCAATCCCCGGATCCATCCGGGCAGCTACTCGGGCTGATCGCACCGGACCGACGGCGCCGCTCCCCGCGCTGCCCGTCGCCGATCATCCCGAGCTGTTCCGCGGGCGCACCCACGGGTTCGTGGACTTCTGCGAGGACGTGTCGTCGAAGGACCTCCGGACCGCGGTGGACGAGGGTTACGACTCGGCGGAGCTGGCCAAGCGCTATACGACCGCGACGATGGGCCCGACGCAGGGCAAGCTGGAGGCGGTCAACGTGGTGGCGATCCTGGCCGAGGCAACCGGCCGGTCCGTCGCCGAGACGGGGACCACTACCTGGCGGCCGCCGTACGCGCCGGTCACGCTCGGCGCCCTCGCGGGCCGGATCCTCGAGCCGGTGCGCTGCTCGCCCATGCAGCCCTGGCACGAGCAGCACGGGGCCAGGCCGCTCCTGGCGGGGGCCTGGGTCCGCCCTGACCACTACGGTGACCCCGCCGCCGAGGCGCGCCGGGTCAGGCAGAGCGCCGGGATCATCGACGTGACTCCGATCGGCAAGCTCGACCTGCGCGGCCCCGACGTGCCGAACCTGCTGAACCTGCTGTACGCCAACAGGTGGTCCAGGCTCGGCGTCGGCCAGGTCAGGTACGGCGTGATGTGCGCCGAGGACGGCGTCGTCATGGACGACGGCGTGACCGGCCGCCTCGGCGAGGACCGGTATCTGATGAGCACCACGTCATCCGGCGCCGAGGCGGTCGCGGAGTGGGCCGAGAACTGGCTGCAGGTCGCGCACCGCGACTGGCAGGTACACCTGACGCCGGTGACGACGGCGTACGCGAGCATGAACGTCGCGGGGCCGCGGAGCCGGGACCTGCTGCGCCGCGTCGTGGCCGGGGTGGACCTCGCCCCTGAGGCGTTCGGGTACATGCAGGTGCGCACCGGCCGCGTGGCCGGGGTTGACGACTGCGTGATGTGGCGCATCGGGTTCACCGGGGAGCTGAGCTTCGAGCTGCACGTGCCAGCCGGCTACGGACTGCATGTCTGGCAGAGGTTGCTGGCCGCCGGTCAGGACCTGGGCGCCGGCCCGTTCGGTGTCGAGGCGCAGCGGATACTCCGGCTAGAAAAGGGCCACCTCATCGTCGGCCAGGACACCGACGGCCTCACCCGGGGCTTCAGCGCGGGCCTGGACCGGGCGATCAAGCTCGACAAGGACGACTTCGCCGGCAAGCCGGAACTGGCATGGCAGGCCGCCAGCGCGGACTACCAACGGCTGGTCGCGGTGCAGCCGGCCGACGGGTCCGTGGTGCCGCCCGAGGCCTGCCAGATCGTCGCCGGCGGGAGCAGCATTGTCGGCCGCATCACCTCCAGCCGCATGTCGCCCGCCCTCGGCCGGTCGATCTGCCTGGCGCAGCTCGCCGGTCACCTGGCGGCTCCGGGAACGCAGGTGGACGTGCTGCTGCCGGATGGCCGGCGAGTCCCCGCGCGGGTGATGGAAGAACTCGCTCCCTTCGATCCTCGCGGGGAGCGGATGCGTGGCTGACCCGACCGCGCGGGGCCCGACCGCGCAGGGCCCGACCGCGCATGGCCCGACCGCGCAGGGCCCGGTCTGCCCGCTTCAGCCCGCTGTCGTGGCCGGCTGGGAGGTGACCGGGCGGCGCAGTGCCGCCGGCCTCACCCTGACTGACCTCACGCCGGTAGCCAAGGCGCAGGTGCGGGCCCGCGCCGATGGCGCCATGGCGCGAGCGCTCGGCGTGCCGTTCGGCCGGGCCGGCCGGGACGGCTCGGGAGCGCTGTTGATCGGATCCGGGCCGGGGGAGTGGCTGGTCCTGGGACCCGCGGGCGAAGGGAGCGCGCTGCGGCACAGGCTGGAGACGCTGGCGGTACAGACGGCAGGCCAGGAACGGGAGCTGGTCACGGTACTTGACCTCACCCACGGCGGCGTGTTGCTGCGGCTGACCGGGATGCTCGCCGCCTCGGTGCTGGCCAAGGTCTGCGCCATCGACCTGTCCGATGCCCGCACCGCCAGCGGCGCGGCCTTCCGCTCCCTGGTCGCCAAGCTGGTCACCGACGTCGTCCGAGACGACCAGGAGGGCCCATCGGGGCCCGTCCCTTCCTACCTGCTGCACTGTGAGCGTTCTTACGGCCAGTACCTTTTCGACGCCCTGCTCTGGGCCGGCGCCGAGTTCGGCATCGACGTCGACGGCTTCCGGTCTCCCGGTATCTGAGCGCTGCCCGGACGACTCGTCAGCGGAGCACGCTGAGATTCCGGACGAGCCTGGAAAGCTCGTCGCGCGGGCCGATGATGCTGACCGCGCTCACCGCCAGGTCCGCTGGCTTGGTCTCGGCTAGCTCGGCGAGGTAGACATCGTAGATGCGGCTGGTCTGCGCGGAGCGTGGCATATCAACCACGACCATGCCGTCGGCCGTCGCTTTGCCGCGGATGTCGGCGAGGGCGGCGGAGGTCGCGGTGAGCACGCTGCATCCGGCCCGCGGCAGACCGTGGTGCCGGCGGCCGGACGCGTCCGGGCCGCCCGGGCCGATCAGTCCGGTCACGGCGGCGCCGGTGCTGGCGGCGATGCAGGCGACCGCAAGCCGACGGTCGCATCTTTGACGTCCTGGGGCACGGTGCTCCTTACATGTGTGACCGAGTTGCGATATACGCTATTTAGACAGTCGTCTCATTGGCAACCAGATCAATACAATTCGGCACGGAGGGCATCTTGGCTAGCCTGGACGAACTTGATAAGGCAATCCTGCGCGAACTGCAGGCGGATGCGCGGCGCACCAACAGGGACGTCGCCGCCACCGTCGGCGTTTCCGCGTCCACCGCGCTGGAGCGGACCAGGAGCCTGCGCGAACGCGGTGTCATCCGCGGGGCCGTGCTCGAAATCAACCTCGCCGCCATCGGCCGCGGCGTTCAGGCGCTCATCGCCATCCGCATCCGCCCGCCGTCACGGCGCAATGTCGAGGGATTCCGCGACTGGGCCGCCCAGCTGCCCGAGACGATCGGCGTCTTCGTCGTCTCAGGAACTGAGGACTTCCTCGTCCACATCGCCGTGCGGGACAACCAAGATCTGTACGCGTTCGTCATCGACCGGCTCACCGAGCGCTCCGAGGTCGCCGACGTCCGCACCAGCGTGGTCTACGAGCGCCTGCACAAGACCCAGATCGCCCCGACAAGCTGAGCCGCGGCAGAGCGATCGCGCACGTGCGGACTAGCATTCTGCGTCGTCAGCCGCGTGAGGACGGGCGGGCGGCCGCCGCCCGGCCGCGCGTGCGGCCTTGCTCAGGTGGCGTGCGGGGCGGCGCGTCGCGCGAGCTCGGCGATGAGGT